>Ga0209007_1000087_pt1 | contig 56199 bp, 47 predicted proteins | sample JacPinW_OM1H0_O2_FD_187961 | JGI IMG/M metagenome (GOLD analysis project Ga0209007, IMG submission 187961) | Forest soil microbial communities from Algoma, Ontario, Canada - Jack Pine, Ontario site 1_JW_OM1H0_O2 (SPAdes) (version 2) | ecosystem: Environmental > Terrestrial > Soil > Boreal... | reverse complement strand
GTGGCGGGAGCCAAATTAAGATGACCGCAGTAACAATTGGCCGACGAGTTTAATACCCCGGCGATTGACGACTTTGAACTCTGGCCCTTACCCTGTAACGTGCACCTTAAGAATTCTGAAGTCTCCCATCTCGGTGTCGCCGACGACATTACGGATCTCGTCGGTGGGACTCCCGTGCTTCGGCTAAGACGGCTGGTTCCTGCCGGTTCGGCCGACATTTTCGCCAAACTTGAATATCTGAATCCGGGTGGAAGCGTAAAGGACCGCGCCGCCATCGGGATTATTCGCAGAGCCGAGCAGGAAGGGAAGCTTGCGCCCGAGGGCACGATTGTGGAAGCCACGGCGGGGAACACGGGTATCGGGCTGGCGCTGATCGGAGTGAATCGCGGTTACAAAGTAAAGCTGTTCGTGCCGGAAAATTTCTCGCAGGAAAAAGTGATCATCATGCGTGCGCTGGGAGCGGAAGTTACCCGCACGCCTGACGAAGAAGGTATGCGGGGAGCGATCCGCCGGGCAAAGGAAGTTGTAGCCGGTGAGCGCGGCGCGTTTATGGCAGGGCAGTTTGAAAACATGGCGAATCCCGATTACCACTACGAAACGACTGCGGTGGAAATGTTCGAGCAGATGGATGGGAAAGTGGATGCCATCGTTCTGGGCTGTGGCACCTGCGGAACTTTCACCGGCGTGGCGCGCTATATGAAGGAGCATGTACCGGGAGTGCTGGCGGTTGCTGTGACCACGCAAGGCTCGGTGCTTGGGGGCGGAGCGCCCGGCCCGCACAAAGTGGAAGGCATCGGAAATAATTTCATTCCAGAGACGTTCGACCCTGCGGTGTGTGATGAAGTCATTGCAGTGACCGACGACGACGCTTTCGGAACTGTGAAGCGGTTGGCGGCGCAAGAAGGCGTGCTGGCGGGATCGAGCGGCGGAGCCGCAGTTTTCGCGGCGCTGCAGGTTGCGCGAAGGCTGGGGGCCGGAAAACGCGTGGCCACGATTATTCCGGATTCGGCAGAGCGCTATTTATCCAAGAAGATATTTGAGGGTGGAGTCTAGTCAGGTTGCGGAAAATCAGATTGCAGAAGTCAGATTGCAAAAGTCTTGATGAAAAAAAATAAACAGGCTGGTTTTGCCACTCGCGCCATCCACGATGGGCAGGAGCCCGATCCTTTGACCGGCGCAGTCACCGTCCCCATCTATCCAACTTCGACGTACGTGCAGCAGGGCATTGGCGAGAACAAGGGCTACGAATATTCACGAGTGTCGAATCCGACGCGGACGCGGCTGGAAGAAAACCTGGCGTCGCTCGAGGGCGGAGTCGCGGCACCGGTATTTGCCAGCGGCCTGGCGGCCATCAACGCCGTGGCCAGCATGTTGAAATCGGGCGACCACGTGGTTTGCGGAAATGATTTGTATGGCGGAACACCCAGGCTATTTAACCAGGTGCTGACCGGCTTCGGGCTCGAGTTCACCTATGTCGATACTTCCGTCGCGGAGAACGTGGAGCGAGCCATCCGCAAGAATACCCGCGTGGTGTTCGTGGAGACGCCTACGAATCCGCTGATGAGTTTGAGCGATCTGGCTGCGATCAGCCAGATTTGCCGGCGCAACAAGGCGCAGTTGGTGGTTGATAACACCTTCATGTCGCCCTACTTTCAGCAGCCGCTGGCGTTGGGCGCGGACATGGTCGTCCATTCGACCACCAAGTTTCTCAACGGCCACAGCGACGGATTGGGCGGCGTGGTGGTGTGCAGCACGGCTGAGCAGGCCGAAAAGCTGGCCTTTCTGCAGAAAGCTGCAGGGGCAATACTTTCTCCTTTTGAGTGCTGGTTGATTCTGCGCGGCGTGAAAACGCTGGCGGCGCGCATGGTGATCCATGACCGCAACGGCCGTGTTGTGGCTGAGTTTCTGGCGAAGCATAAGAAGATTGCCAAGGTTTTCTATCCCGGACTTCCCGATCATCCGCAGCATGAGCTGGCAAAGCGGCAGATGAGCGGCTTCGGATCGATGATCACGTTTGAGACCGGATCGTTGAAGAATGCCAACAAGATGCTGAAGAAGTTGCGTGTGTGTTCGCTCGCCGAGTCGTTGGGGGGAGTGGAGACTCTCATCTCGCACCCGGCGACAATGACTCATGCCGGGTTGGGTGAGAAGGGACGAAAAGCTATTGGCATCACCGACGGTATGGTGCGCATTTCCGTGGGGATCGAGGATGTCGAGGATATTCTGGACGATTTGGATCAGGCGCTGGCGAGGATTTAACAGAAAGCTGATGATCTGTTGCCCGGTAGGAGACTCACACCGACTGGAGGTCATGTGGGTGCGAAACCTCTCGTTGTCCGCAATACATTTGGTTTTCTTGCGTTCTGCTGCCTAGCAACACTCTCTTCGTCGCAGCAATTTACCTCATTTGAACGTGACCAAGCCCAGATTATGCTCCGAGACATTGCATCCGACATTAAGAAGCACTACTACGATCCCAATTTCCACGGCGTTGATTGGGACGCAGAGGTGCGGGAGACGAAAGGCGCCATCGACAAGGCAAACTCGATGAGCATGGCACTCGCCGACGTTGCTGCAGCCTTGGATAGTCTCCACGATTCCCACACTTTTTTCGAGCCACCGGGACGCTACTACTTGTACGACTATGGCTTCAGGATGCAAATGATCGGAGATCACTGCTACATCATCCTTGTTCGGCCCGGTGCTGATGCACAGGTAAAGGGTTTGAAGCCGGGCGATGAGGTAACAAAGGTCATCGATATATTGCCAACTCGCGACAACTTTCCAAAGCTCCTCTACATACTTAACGTCCTTTGGCCGCAGCAGGAGCTTCGGCTAAGCCTCAGGGAACCGGATGGCGCGGATCGCCAGGTTATCATAGCGGCGAAGACCCGCGAGCTCCCCCACGTGAGAGATCAGGCCGCAAACGGCACAATGGGACCCGGCATATACGACACCATTCGTGAGAGGGACAACCTGGAGAGCTTTAGGCATGTCCGTTACAGCGAAAGAGGCGATGAGTTGCTGATCGTAAAACTGCCGGTATTTGCGCTTACCCTCTCCGAAATAGATTCAATCATCGGAAGAATGCGGAAGCATAACGGCGTGGTACTAGATCTTCGGGGAAATCCCGGAGGAAGTGTAGCTGTACTCCAGTTACTGCTCGGCGGCATCTTCGAAACCGATGTCAAGATTGGCGACCATGTAGGAAGAAGCCCGACCAAACCCCTCGAGGCCGGCTCTCGTCATAATGGATTTACGGGCAAGTTGATCGTTCTGGTCGACAGCCAATCGAGCTCCGCGTCGGAGCTGCTAGCCAGGGTTATTCAGATCGAAAAACGAGGGTTGGTCGTCGGCGACCGCAGTTCGGGCAGGGTTATGGAGGCGCGACACTATACCTACCGGGAGGGAATGGGCCGAGTTATCTTTTACGGCGCTTCAATCACTGACGCGGACATTAAGATGACAGACGGCCAGAGCCTGGAACGCAAGGGAGTGAATCCCGACACGCTCATCTTGCCGACGGCGTCTGATCTTGCCAATGGCCGCGACCCTGTGCTCGCCCAAGCCGCCGAGATGCTCAATGTAAAAATCAGCCCGGAGGAAGCGGGATCACTGTTTCCATATGAGTGGCCGAAGGAATAGAGCCCTTGACCGGGCCGCCCTTCAGGCTAGAAGGTGTAGGCAACGCTGACGATCAATGAAGGCTGGCGTGGTACGAACAGCATCACTTACAGAAAAGTTATTCTTTAAACTTCCCGTCGAGAACAGCGTCCGCGATCCACTGCAGATAATTCGTTGATCCATCCTCAATCGCGAGGCAAATGCATTCCGGCATTTCGTAGGAGTGGAGTTCTGCAATCGCTGCGCGCACCTGACTGAAGGCCGTGGCGGTGGTTTTCACAATCAAGAGCCATTCGCGAGCCTCCTCCACTTTGTCCTGCCAACGGTAAATCGATGTGATCTGTGGAACGATGTTGACGCAGGCCGCGACACGCTGCTCCACCAGGTGGCGCCCGATTTTGCGGGCTTCTTCTTCCGAGCCCGCGGTGGTGAGGACGATTCGTTTGTCGGTCATATAAAATCGGCTGGCAGCTTTCGGCAACGGACAGCCAACCACAACCGAGGGGGTAGCACCTTACGGCCAGAGCAGGACATGCTAACGCAAATCAAGTTTGGTACATCGGGCTGGCGCGCCGTCATGGCGGAGGAGTTTACGTTCGCTAGCGTGCGGCGCGCTGTGGTCGGGATTGCGCGTTACGTAGCCGGGCAGAAGCCGCAGGGCGCACGCTTGATTGTGGGTCGCGATCCGCGATTTTTGGGAGAGGCGTTTTGCGCCATGGCCGAGGAAATTTTGGCGATGTACGGAATATCGCCCATGATGGTAGCGGAAGCCGCGCCCACCCCCGCATTTGCCTACGCCGTCGCGCAAACCAAAGCGGATGGGGTGATCAACTTTACGGCATCGCATAACCCGCCGGAATACAACGGAATCAAATTCTCCACGCCCGATGGTTGCCCAGCCCTGCCGGAAGTCACAAAGAAGATTGAGAGCGAGATCGAAGCAGGAGATAAGGAAGACCCGGCAACAACAAAAAATACCGGAAACGCAAAAACTGCCAAGGAAGCTCTCGATGTAAAGCTTGGCTACATGAAGCGTCTTGGCGAAATCGTTGATCTGGGAATCATTCGCAAGGCGAAGCTGCAGGTTTGTTTCGATCCCATGTGGGGAGCGGCCAGAGGGTATTCAGATGCGCTCTTGCGGGATGCTGGTGTAAGAGTCGCCACCGTCCACGACTATCGCGATGTGCTTTTTGGCGGACACGCGCCGGAACCGGATGATCATCTGCTGAATGATCTGCGAGAAAAGATGCGCGCGACCGGAGCCCACATTGGCATTGCGACCGATGGCGACGCGGACCGCTTTGGCATTGTTGATGCGGATGGAACATTTCTGCAGCCCAACTATGTGATTGCTCTGCTATTCGATTACCTGGTCGAGAGCCGGGGATGGAAGAACGGTGTGGCGAAGTCGGTTGCGACTACAAACCTGATCAATGCGATCGCCAAAACACGCGGCGTGGAACTGTACGAAACGCCAGTGGGATTCAAGTACATCGGCGAACTGATCATGCAGGACAAGATCGTGATCGGCGGGGAAGAGAGTGCGGGACTTTCGATCCGTCATCACGTGCCGGAGAAAGACGGATTGCTGGCAGGACTGTTGTGCTGTGAGATGGTCGCCAAGCGCGGCAAGTCTCTGGGTGAGCAATTGAAGGCGCTACGTAATCAAGTTGGTTCCTATCATCCGCAGCGGGAGAACTTCCGCTTGACGCCTGAGGTGAAAGACAAGTTCACTGAGAAGTTGAGGTCTGATCCGCGGGAGTTCTCTGGGCGCAGGGTTTGCGAAGCTGTTCGCACGGACGGGTTAAAGCTGATTTTCGAAGACGGCTCCTGGGTGTGCTACCGGCTTTCCGGGACCGAGCCGGTGGTTCGGGTGTACTCGGAGGCGCGAAGTGAGGGTGATCTGGAGAAGTTGAGCGTAGCGGCCAAGCAATGGATTTTCGAGTGAAGAATGTTTCAAGAATTCGGCGGTTTCCCAGTCCAGAGGATGGGCTGCGTGCGATGGCTGAGAAGGCACCGCACGCGGAAGCTTTGGCCGCTTCGTGGATGCTGAGCGTGCACCCATTAGCGGCACGAGTTTATGCCTTAAGGCGTCGCTTGGCGACGATCACAGTGGCTGTGCTCGCCTGCTTGCTGTTTGTGCACGTCATGTTTGGCGCGAATGGAATGATTGTCTACAAACAGAAGAGGATCGAGTATGAATCGCTGCAGAAGCGGATTGCACTGGAGCAAAAAGAAAACGAGCTCTACACGCAGCAGATTCAAGGATTGAAGACGGACGAAAAAGCGATTGAGAAAGAAGCGCGCGAACAACTGCGCTACGTGCGTCCCGGGGAATATGTGTACGTTCCACCGCCTCCCGCGAATTCGTCCCCACCGGTCAATCACTCCGCGAAAAAATAAGCTGTTCTAAAAGCGAATTCTGCGCGGTTTTTGCGCGAAGAAGCTATCCGGGTGTGTGACATTTGAAAACTTTCTCTGTGGTATAGTTCGGGGCGTTAATGGATGATCGGTGGTGCTTCTCGCTGCCGTACGCACGATTAGATTCCTATAACCTGCGGCGCGGGCCGCGATTTGGAAACCAGAAAAGGAGAAAAATCGGCCATGAGAAAAGTGCTAGTTCTTTGTCTTGCGATATGTTTCGTCTTCGCCCTGACGGCGATGGCGTTTGACGATATGGGGAAGAGCACGACCGTCAACGGGTGGGTGAGTGACGACAAATGCGGCGCTAAGGGCGCCAATGCTGGAGCTGAGGCATGCACCAAGAAATGCCTGGGCGCGGGCGCGAAGATGGTGATCGTGACCGATAAAGATCAGAAAGTTCTGACGGTGGATAATCCGGATGCGTTGCAAGCGCATGTGGGGCACCACATTGCCGCGACCGGCCACGTGATGGGAGATTCCATTCATGTGGACAGCGCGAAGATGCTCTGAGGTAGAACTGGAATCCTAACAGAGGGCGGCTGCGGCCGCCCTTCTGTTTTGGTGGCTACCGAACTACGCCTTCTAGCGGCGAACTCGCCGTGGCGTAAAGTTTTCTTGGCATGCGCCCTGCTAAGTAGGCTTGGCGGCCGGCGAGTACAGCGTGGTGCATGGCCTCGGCCATCAAGATCGGATCCTGCGCTGCGGCGATGCCGGTGTTCATCAAGACTGCATCGGCGCCGAGTTCCATCGCAATGGCGGCATCTGAAGCGGTGCCGACTCCGGCGTCCACGATGACCGGCACGCCAGTGATCATTTCGCGCAGGATGCGGATGTGAGCCTGGTTCTGAATACCCATACCACTGCCAATCGGCGCACCCAGCGGCATCACCGCCGCCGCTCCAGCCTCGACCAAACGCTTGGCATACACGATGTCGTCTGAGGTGTACGGCAGAACGGTGAAACCTTCACTCACCAGAACACGCGTGGCCTCGAGAGTAGCCTGCACATCAGGATAAAGCGTAGCCTGATCGCCAATGACTTCGATCTTTACCCAGTCTGAGAGGCCGACCTCGCGGCCGAGGCGCGCCGCGCGAATGGCTTCGTCTGCCGTGTAGCAGCCGGCGGTGTTCGGCAACAGAAAATATTTTTTCGGATCGATGTAGTCGAGCAGCGATTCCTTGTTGCGATCAAGATTAACGCGGCGGACGGCAACGGTGACCATCTCGGCTCCGCTGGCTTCGAGCGCGCGGGCGGTTTCCTGAAAGGATTTGTATTTTCCCGTGCCAACAATCAGACGCGAGTGGAAGGTGCGACCGGCGATGACGAGTGGATCAATCATTACGTTCCATTGTAATCCGAGCGAGGCAAAAGTCGAGCCGCACTCGACGGACAGCCGAGGGCCTACCCTGAGCGCAGTCGAAGGGGCGGCTGTTCCCACATGAAATTTTGTGTGAGCTCACGAGTGAGTCGTCGCTTCGGCTTGGATGTAGAGTTCGTCGATCTGCGTACGGTAGCGCTCTTCGATCACACGACGCCGCAATTTCATTGTGGGCGTGAGCGCGCCATTGTCCGCCGTGAATTCGTCGGGGACGAGCAGTACCCGCTTCAGCTTCTCAAATCGCGCGAGATTCTGATTTACCTCTTCCACAATTCCTTCGTAGAGCGCCTGCACTTTTGGGTTGGAGATGAGTTCGGAGCGCGAGGAAAAAACGATGTCGTTTATGTGGGCCCATTCTTCGAGTAGGGCAAAGTTAGGCGAGATGATGACGAAAGCAAACTTCCGTTTATCGCCGAGGATTACGCTGGTAGCGACTAGGGGATTCAGCTTCAGGGAATTTTCAATCGGCTGTGGGGCGATGAATTTTCCGCCCGAGGTTTTAATAAGTTCCTTCTTGCGGTCGGTGACCGAGAGGTATTCATCGGCATCGATATGGCCGATGTCTCCAGTCTTAAACCAGCCGTCCTCGAATGCATTCTCGGTTTCTTCAGTGCGGTTCCAATATCCCCTGAATACGGAAGGACCGCGCACCAGAATTTCGCCATCCTCGGCAATGCGTACTTCGAGGTTGGAGAGAATCTTGCCGACCGTACCGATGCGATGATTAATCGGCGTGTTGACGGCGATCACCGGAGAAGTTTCGGTTAAGCCATAACCCTCGTGAATGCGGATGCCGACGGTGGCAAACCATTCCGCAAGCTCACGGCCCAGAGGCGCGCCGCCCGAAATAAAAGTCTCAACGTTTCCACCCATGCCGGCGCGAATTTTCGAGAATACCAGTTTGTTCGCGAGCTTCCAGCTTCTTGAAGTGGGAGTCTCTCCGGCGAGAATAGCCGGCCTATTAGCGCGGCCAACGGAAAGAGCCCAGCGGTAGATAGCGCGCTTCGGAAAGCCGCGGGCTGACGATTCGGTCTTGGCGTAGATTTTTTCGTAAACCCTGGGCACAGAAACGCAAAGTGAGGGATGAACTTCCAGCAGGGTTTGCGGAAGATTTTCCATGAAAGGGCAGTAGGCGAGAGTGACACCGTGATACAGCATGGCGAGATCGACGTGGCGCGCCGTAACGTGCGAGAGCGGAAGAAATGAAACGCTGCTCAACCCGGGGCGCATGTTGAAGCCGACCAGAGAGTAGGTGATATTGGAGGCCATGTTGCCGTGTGTCAGCATCGCACCCTTGGAAGTTCCGGTGGTGCCAGAGGTGTAAATGATGGTGGCGAGGTCGTCGGGCTGAATGGAGCGGGCCAGGGATTCAGTCTGAGGCATGAGTGAATGCGGGCCTCTAGTCACGAATTCATTCATAAGAGCGTACTTTATGCCCACGTCGCTCGGGATCTGGACCTGATCCATGACGACAATTTTCTGAATCAGCGTCCGCGAAAGAATATTTTGGATCTTGCGAAGCTGCTGCTCCGTGGAAACAAACACGACGCTGGCGCTGGAGTCCTGAAGCGTATAAGCAGTTTGTTCCGGCGTTAATGTGGCATAAACAGGAACTGTGACTGCGCCGAGCAGCAAGATTGCGAAATCCGCCGTCGACCACTCAGGGCGATTTTCGCTGAGAATGGCGACGCGATCGCCTTTTTGGATGCCCCACTCCTGCAGCGCATAAGCCGTGGCAGCCGCGTTGCGGCCGAACTGCGAAGAAGAGATCGAGCGCCACGCTCCCTTCTCACGATAAAGTTGGGCGCGTTCGAGACCGCGCTCGGCGGCGGCAAAGAAGATGTCGTTGAGTGTGGTGAGGCTCATCGGGCGAAAAACTTCGGCTGAGATTGAATTTACTGGTTCCAACTATCTTCGGCAATGCGAAATCGGCGAGAGCAGGGTACTGATGGGCATCCTCTGCATGGCAGATTTGCATAGAAAGAGCTGCACAGGAAGATCAGGCGACGGGCAGTTCGAAGGAAAATACTGAGCCGCGACCGAGTTGGCTGGTTACGCTGACGACTCCGTTGTGGGCTTCGACGATGGCCTTGGCGATGGCCAATCCCATGCCAGTGCCTTGCACGCTATAGCGTTGGTCGCGTCCGCGATAAAATTTGTCGAAAACGAGCGATTGCTCGAAGTCATCGATGCCGGGCCCGTGATCCGTGACGCTGGTCACAATGCGATCTGCCCGCAGTTCGGCAGTGATCGTGATAGGGGACGTAGGAGGTGAGTATTTCGCTGCATTTTCCAGCAACTGGTTGAGCACTTCCGCGATGCGGTCGGAATCCACTCGCACTTTAGGCAACGATGCAGGCACGTGCACTTCGATCGGATGCTGGCCGAGAACAGTTCTGGATTCTTCAACCGCCGACTCGATGACGGCGGCAATGTCCACAGGAGCGAGATGCAGCTCGACTTTGTGGGCATCGAGTTGAGCCATTTCCGTGGCTTCGCCCACGAGCCGGTCGAGGCGGTCGGTTTCTTCGTTGATGACGGTCAGTAGTTCCTTCCGCTGGGCGTCATCGAGATTGTAATCCGAGAGCAGGCCCGTGACCGCAGCCTTAATGCCCGTTAGCGGAGTGCGCAGTTCGTGGGTTACGGAATCAAGCAGGACGGCGCGTAGGTTTTCGTTCTGGTGAGCGGCCTCGGTTTGAGAAAGTTTCTCCATGGCCCCGGCGCGCTCAATCGCGATGCCAATCATGCTGCCTAAAGCTTCGAGCGTGGCTCGTGAGAGAGTTGGTCCGGCGATGCCGACGGCTCCTGTAGTCCGCGTGCCCAGATGGAGCGGCGTGAGAGAAATCCCACGCTGCGAATCGATGACGGGCTCGCCGCGAGAGCTTACCATCTGAAGATCGTGCAGTGCGAGCCAGGTGGCTTTAGGATCGGTACGGTAGACCTGCTGCGAACTGAGCAAGTAGATGGCAGCATCTTTGGCGCCGAATCCGTCACGCACGTAGGCGGGAATCGCATTCATCAACTCAGCCACATTGTCGGTGGCAAGCAGGCGCTGGCTGAAGGCGTAAAGCCGTTCCACATCGCGGCGGCGCTGGTTGGCGTCGGCGGTTTGGCGGCGGGCGCGGTCTGCAAGTTGACTGGCAATGCCGGCAGTTACGAGGAAGGCGAACAGCGCGACCCAGTTCTGCGGATCGGCTACAGTAAAGGTTCCGATGGGCGGGAGAAAATAATAGTTGAAGGCGAGTGTGGCCAGGACCGCTAGAAAGACCGAGAAACGAAATCCCCAATACGCTGCCAACCACAGAACCATCAACAGAAACGTCAAGGCCACCGTGGTGGGATTCACATGGAGGACATGACGGTAAACCACGACCACGAGTTCCGTAGCCGCGAGGCACGCAGCGTAGCGAAACAAGTGTTGTGGCCAGCGAGATTTCACGGGCACGATTGTAACGGAAGTGGCACAAAAAGGCTTTTCACCAGAGTCACAGAGGCACAGAGAAATCCGATGGAAAGTGACAATAATGAAAAGCTTTCTCCGTGTCGGAGCCTGCCCTGAGCGAAGCCGAAGGGTGACTCCGTGGTGAAGACATTCGACAATTTTCGCTTCGGCGTGGAGAATAAACGGCGATGACTAAGACTCCCGAGGAATGGCTTAAGGAATGTGATGCCGCGCAGAGACTGGCGGTGTTTAAGCTGTTTCTGGGCTACGCCCCAGGTGTGGGAAAGACATACGCCATGTTGAGCGAAGGCGTGCGGCGGGCTAGCCGTGGCGAGGAAGTCGTCATCGGCGTGGTGGAAACCCACGGGCGCAAACCAATCGTGGAACTTTCGTCGCGATTGGAGGCGGTTCCACGCAGGAAGCTGGATTACAAGTCAACCATTTTTGAAGAAATGGATGTGGATGCGATTGTGGCCCGCAAGCCGCATGTGGTGCTCGTGGATGAACTCGCCCACACCAACATTGAAGGCAGCAAGCACGCGAAGCGCTATGAAGATGTGTTTGAGCTGCTGGACGCGGGCATTGACGTTCTCTCCACGCTGAATGTGCAGCACATCGAGAGCTTGTCTCCAACCATTCGAGAGTTGACCGGAGTACAAGTGCGCGAGACCGTGCCGGACTGGGTGATTCGTCGCGCGGGTGAGATTGTAATGGCGGATCTCACGCCACAAGCGCTGCAAACCCGCATGAAGCGAGGAGATATTTATCCCCTGGAGCGGGTCGAGCGGGCATTGGCGAACTTCTTTCGGAACACAAATCTGGTTGCATTGCGCGAGTTAGCCCTGCGGCAAGTTACACAAGCGGTCGACCGCACGCTTTCCGAATTGAAAACGGAAGATGGACAGTTGCTGCAGGTGCGGGAGCGGATCGCCGTATGTATCAGTTCGAATCCGGCGGCGCAGTACTTGATCGCTCGTGGAGCGCGCATGGCGCAGGGGCTGGATGGAGATCTTTTTGTGCTCTATGTGGACACTGGCGCGGATGAGAGCGACGAGAATCAGCGCACGCTAGCCGATAATATTCGTTTTGCGGAGAGCGTGGGAGCGAAGGTGGTAAAGGCCGAGGGCAAGGTGGTTGCAGAAGCGGTTGCGGAGTTTGTGCGCGAGAATCACGTTACGCAGGTCGTATTCGGGCGCTCTGCCACGAAGGGCTGGAAGCGGTATTTCTATCTTTCCGCGATTCACAAATTCTTGCGCGACACGCCGTCGGTCGATGTGCACATTGTGACCCAGGAAATGCGGTGAGTGGAATCCCCGAACGAGCGATGACGAAAGATCGATGACCAACGAGCAATGACGGACGAGCACAAGCGAATTCTGGTGGTGGATGATGAAGCCCAAATCACGCGGGTGCTGCGCACCACCCTTACCGCGCAGGGCTATGACATTCGTGTAGCGAACGACGGCGAGATGGCGCTGGAGTTGATGAAAAACTGGACGCCGCATGTGGTGATCACAGACCTGGCCATGCCGAATCTGGATGGAGTAGTGCTGTGCCGGCAGGTTCGGAAAATATCTCAGGTGCCGATTATTGTGCTCTCGGTACGCGGACAAGACCGCCAGAAGGTTGAGGCGTTGGACGCCGGGGCCGATGATTACGTCACCAAGCCGTTCAGCATGAATGAATTGCTGGCGCGAATCCGGGCGCAGTTGCGGCGAAGTCCTACAGCCGAGGAACCGCCCAGCATCATCACTGCTGGAGATTTTTCCATTGATCTGGATGCGCGTTCCGTCAAAGTTGCGGGAGAGGAAGTTCATCTCACGCCGAAAGAATTCGACTTGCTGGTTTTTCTGGCGCGGCGTGCGGGCAAAGTTGTGACGCATCGGACGCTGCTGGCTGCGGTTTGGGGACCGAACAGTACAGAACAGCCGGAGTATCTCCGCGTATTTGTTGGACAATTGCGCAAGAAGATTGAGGCAGATCCTTCCGCACCAAAATATCTGCTGACCGAACCCTGGGTGGGCTACCGCTTCGATCCGGGATCATAGCTCCCGGATCGTAACTCCCGCGCTTCCAGACTCTTCCTGTCCTTACGAACATTTTACGGACCTTTTATTCGCTCCTTCTGCGATTCCGTATCCAATGTTCATGGAGCTGATAAGAACCAGCCCGAGTGAAGAAGTTAATTTCAGGGGGATCAGGAGTATGTGGACTCAAGACGTAGTACCGGAACGGTTGGCAGAACTTTTTCACCACTATCACCAGGCCTTGTCGCCAGAAGTATCAGGCAAGGGCAGCGAAGGGCGCGGATCGTGGAAGGAAGTTCCGCAACCGGAAAAGAGCCGCCTGGTCGCGGCGGCGCGATTGGCGTTGCTTGAACTGGAATCGATGGCGACCGGACGGGAAAAGTCGCGGCAGTATTTTGCCCAGCCCGGCGAAGCAGAATGGGGCTGCTAAAGCACAGTTGCTGATGATTGGTAATTGATGATTGTTAAGAGCGTTCGATAAGCGACGTTTAGCCGCAAAGATAATTTCGGGGAGTGTGGTTGTTCCGTCTTTATGAATTCTTTAGAAATTCCTTAAACCACCCTTACAACTGAAATGTTCTACTGAAGCGTTTGCACGGGATCGCGCAAAGGCGAGGAGACAGGTATGTGGGAAGCCTGGATGGTCGCAGCCATCGCCTTAGCGGCGGCCTCATTCATGATCAGGTTTTTGATTGCCTTGCTACGTGAAGGTGAACCTTCAGTCTGTTACTGGGTCGCGCCAGTTCGCGGGGAAATTGAGCGGGAAACGAAGACAGGGGAAGAGCGTAACCTCGGGTTCCCGATCCGCATCTACGCCGATGAGGATTCCCGCTCGATTGAAAGTGACTATGGCGGCTACCGCCTGGAATTGGAGTACGAGAATAGTGCGAAAGAATACGCTTCAGGTCTCATTGCTCTTGATGTTCCTACTGTTTCTGCCAGCTTGGGCCGGCGCTCAATCCGAAAAGGAATCGACGTCTTCCGCGAACGCGGCATCTAGTGCGACTCAACCAACCGAGCAACAGGAATTGCGGGATGAATTGAAGGCTCTGCGAGCCGAAGTAGAGCGCTTGCGGGCGGAAGTCGAAGGGCAGAAGAGCGCCGCACCAATGCCGACTGTGATACCTGTGACGCCGACATCGTCAGCAAGTCTCGCTAAGCCAAGCGAACCGGCGCCAGTAGTAGCCGCTACAAGCAGCTCTAAGCCGACGGGTTCAGGAGCAGTATTGGCACAAACCCCAACCTTGTCTTCCCTGGGTCAACCCGCCGAGGTCGCAGCTGCAAGCAAGGCAAAGATCGATCCCTTTTCCGATTGGGACTGGACGTGGTTAAACGGCAATCCGCGCACCAAGGATTTAGCTTTCGATTCGAAATTCTTCACTCCAGAAATCCGCGCCGATGTTACCTACACGTACGACTTCAACAAGCCGGTAGACAACACGATCAGCGGGTCGAGCGAAATATTCCGCTCGAACGAGATTCAGTTGGAGCAGCTCGGCCTCGGCGGCGATTTCCATTATGACAACGTGCGCGCGCGGTTTATGACGCAGTTCGGAATGTATTCCGCAACCACACCGCGCAACGACCCCAGTCCCGCGAAAGGCCAGTGGGACCTCGATACTGCCTATCGCTACCTGGCGGAGGCCTATGGCGGTTACCACATTAATGCGTTGAACGGGATCAACGTGGACGCCGGTATTTTTCTCTCTTACATTGGCCTGTTCAGTTACTACAACTTCGATAACTGGGCGTATCAGCCGTCATATGTGTCATCGAACACCCCCTGGTTCTTTAACGGTTTGAGAGTTCAGATTTTCCCCAATCCCCATTTAAAGATCGAGCCGTGGTTGATCAATGGATGGCAGTCATACGGGTCAGCCAACTCGCGTAAAGGTTTGGGTGGACAGATCAAGTGGACTCCTCGGCCGTGGGTGAATGTCATTTCCAACAATTACGGGTTGGGCCACGACGATTTGTACATCCCGAATCGCGGGCGAATTCATACCGACGACAGCATCGAGATCAAGTACTACGACAAGCCTGCGCAGACCCTAGACAAGATGGCGTTCTCCTTTACCGGCGATGTGGGTTGCGAGTTTGGCCCCAGCACGATTACCTCGGGCGGCGTATATCTGCAAGGCGTGGGCTGCAAGGGCGACACCAAGGATAAGAACTCGATCGGCGGCGACTACTTTAAGGCGGGCATCAATCCTAAACAGAGTTTTATTGGCTACATGCTTTACAACCGCATGTGGTTTAAGAAGGACCGCTACGGATTGACGCTGGGCGGAGGCCAAATCAATAATCCAGGGCGCTATCTGGTTCTGGACCCTCCCATCAACGGAGAAACCGCAGAGTCGGCGGCGATCAATGCCCCCTACTTTACCGGAAACCCTTCGGATCCATTCAAGGCGTGGGATTCGTCGATCACGTTCGACTACATGCCGAGGCAGTACATTACCTTCCGTTGGGAATACGACTATCGCCATGCCAGCGTGCCGTATTGGACGGGCCGCGGCGGAATGACGCCTCCGGGCTCGGGCGGGGAACCTTATACCAACAACGGATATCCTCAATTTTTTGCTTGCAACGATGGGAACTCCTCGATGCAGGAAACACTCAGCGCCGCGCAAACCGCCTGCGCCGCGCAGAGTAGCAGCGTATGGTTTCCTGATTTGCGCAAAGACGAACAGTTCATCGACATGGCGATCATGGTCAAGTTTTAAGCGCGAAAGGAATTTGTGATGCAGGACGCGATCTTTCTTGCCGTGACGATTGCATTTTTTGCGGTGTCGCTCGCCTACGTGGTTTTTTGCGAGCGGGTACGTTGAGGCGAATATGAATTCCGAACCGATCATCATGCTGATCATCTGCGCGGGCCTGCTCGTGTACCTCGTCTACGCGATGCTGCGGCCGGAGAAATTCTGATGACAGCCAATGGATGGCTGCAAATTTTCGTTTTCCTGCTGGCGGTCTTTCTCGTGACCAAGCCGCTGGGCGCCTTCATGGCACGGGTGTTTAACCACGAGCGGACCTGGCTTGATCCCGTGATGCGACCGGTGGAGCGAATTCTCTACAAGCTTACGGGCGTAGACGAAAGCTACGAGATGGACTGGAAGGAATATGCGCTGGCCCTGCTTTTGTTCAGCGGCGTTTCCATGATCCTGCTGTATGTGTTGCAGCGGGTGCAGCAATGGGCGTGGCTGCCCTGGAATCCGCAAAAGCTGCCGGGAGTGCCTCCGGCGCTGGCATTCAACACCGCGGCTTCGTTCACAACCAACACCAACTGGCAGAATTACGTGCCTGAGACCACCATGAGCTATCTAACGCAGATGGTGGCCCTGGCTTATCACAACTGGGTCTCGGCGGCGGCAGGCATGGCGCTGGCGATTGCGTTTATTCGCGGCATTACGCGGCGCGAGCAGAAGACAATCGGAAATTTCTGGGTGGACCTGGTTCGCGGCACGCTGTGGGTTCTCACTCCGCTGTGCCTGGTGGGAGCACTGCTGCTGGTGTCGCAAGGCGTCGTGCAGAACCTGAAGCCCTACGACACAGCGCAACTGCTCGATCCCTACCAGACGCCGCAACTCGGCTCCGACGGCAAGCCTGTAAATGGACCTGATGGCAAGCCGGTGATGCAGACCGTAAGTCAGCAAGTGATTGCACAGGGTCCAACGGCTTCGCAGGAGATTATCAAAGAACTGGGGACCAATGGCGGCGGCTTCTTCAACGCAAACAGTGCGCATCCCTTCGAGAATCCGACTCCGTTCACTAATTTCCTGGAGATGTTCTGCATCTTCGCGATTCCTTCGGCCTTTACTTTCACTCTCGGAAAAATGACCGGCTCGCCACGACATGGATGGGCCGTGTGGGCGGCAATGGCATTGCTCTTTCTGGCGGGAATCACCACCGCGTATTGGTCTGAGGCGCGCGGGAACCCTTTGCTAACGGCTGCGGCGCAACATAGCTTGGCACATTCAACGTCCGTCCCGCGAACCGTAGGCAACCTCGAAGGGAAAGAGGTTCGATTCGGCGTCGCGAACTCGGCATTGTTTGCCACTGTCACCACTGACACGAGCTGTGGTGCGGTCAACTCCCAGCATGATTCATTCACGCCACTCGGCGGAATGGTTCCCTTGATCAACCTGATGCTGAGCGAGGTAATCTTCGGCGGTGTGGGTGCCGGAATGTACGGAATGCTGGTCTTCGTCATCCTTTCCGTCTTTATCGCGGGACTGATGGTGGGGCGCACGCCAGAGTATCTCGGGAAGAAGATCGAAGCCTACGACGTAAAGATGGCGATGCTGGTGATCCTGATCTTTCCCTTGGTGATTCTGGTGTTCACGGCGATTTCAGTTTTGTACAGTTTCGGCACTTCTGCGATGGCGAACGCGGGGCCGCACGGATTCAGCGAAGTGCTCTATGCATTCACTTCGGCTGTGGCCAATAACGGATCGGCCTTCGGCGGCTTGAGTGGAAACACACCCTGGTACAACACTTCGCTGGGGATGGCGATGCTGCTGGGCCGGTTCATGATGATTCTGCCCATGCTGGCGATTGCCGGCAATCTGGCGGGCAAGAAACAAACTCCAGCAACACTGGGAACTTTTCCTGTGACTGGACTGCTATTCACGGTTCTTCTGATCGGCGTGGTGGTGATCGTGGGAGCGCTGACATTTTTCCCGGCGCTCAGTCTGGGACCCATTCTCGAACATCTGCTGATGATGGCAGGCAAAACTTTTTAGGCAGCGCTTCGTTAGGCAAATATGGCGAGCAAGAAATCAAAACGCAGCTTGTGGGATCTGAAGATCGTCCGCCGTGCTACTTGGGATTCGCTGGTGAAGTTGCATCCCGTAACCATGATGCGCAATCCGGTGATGTTCGTGGTGGAAGTGGGCAGCGTAGCGACCACGGTCCTGCTCATTCTCGATCGAGTGCATAATAAGCCCGGCTTCGGTTTCAACCTGCAGATCACGCTATGGCTTTGGTTTACGGTGTTGTTTGCCAACTTCGCCGAAGCCATGGCTGAGGGCCGTGGCAAAGCGCAGGCCGATGCATTGCGCCGCGCCAAAGCGGAGACGATGGCCAACCGTCTGCTTCCCGACGGAAAAACAGAGACGGTACCGGGCTCAAAGTTGCGTTCGGGAGACATGGTGCTGGTGGAAGCGGGAGAGTTTGTTCCCGGCGATGGTGAAATCGTGGAGGGTGTGGCGTCGGTGGACGAGTCGGCGATTACGGGCGAGTCTGCGCCCGTGATTCGCGAAGCGGGCGGCGACCGCTCGGCCGTGACCGGTGGCACGCGCGTGCTTTCAGATTGGCTGAAAGTGAAGATCACTTCCAATCCCGGCGAGACATTTCTTGATCGCATGATCGCGCTGGTTGAAGGCGCAGAGCGGCAGAAGACGCCGAATGAAATTGCCCTGAACATTCTTCTGGCCGGGCTGACGATTGTGTTTCTGTTGGCCGTGGTCACGCTGCAACCTTTTGCCATTTACGCAGGCGCGCCGCAGACAGTCTTCGTGCTCGTGTCTTTGCTGGTGTGCCTGATTCCGACCACGATTGGCGGATTGCTCTCGGCGATTGGCATTGCCGGCATGGATCGTCTTGTGCAGCACAACGTGCTGGCGATGTCGGGACGCGCGGTGGAAGCTGCTGGCGATGTGAATACTTTGCTTCTCGATAAAACTGGCACTATCACGCTGGGCAACCGGCAGGCCACAGAGTTCGTCACCGCTCCGGGCGTGACCGAGGCGATGCTGGCGGATTCGGCGCAACTCTCTTCGCTCGCCGATGAAACTCCTGAAGGGCGCTCGATCGTGGTGCTGGCCAAGGAAAAATACGGACTACGTGGGCGCGAGATGAGCACACAGGACGCCGAATTTATTCCGTTCAGCGCGCTGACTCGCATGTCCGGATTGAATCTGAATGGACGCGCCATCCGCAAAGGTGCTACGGACGCGATTGCCAAATATGTGGAAGAAAAAGGCGGCGCACTGCCTGCGGAAGTGCGCGCCGCAGTCGAAACCATTTCACGATCCGGAGGGACGCCTCTGGTCGTGGCGGAGAACGGACGCGCGCTTGGAGTAATTCATCTGAAAGATATTGTGAAAGGCGGGATGCGGCAACGCTTCGATCAACTGCGCGCGATGGGAATCAAGACGGTGATGATTACGGGAGATAATCCACTGACAGCCGCGGCGATTGCGACAGAAGCAGGTGTAGACGACTTTCTGGCGCAAGCCACGCCGAAGGACAAGCTGGATTTGATTCGCCGCGAACAGGCACAAGGAAAGCTGGTTGCCATGACCGGCGACGGCACCAATGATGCTCCGGCGCTGGCGCAGGCGGATGTGGGGGTGGCCATGAACACGGGCACGCAGGCGGCGAAGGAAGCCGGCAACATGGTCGATCTGGATTCGAATCCCACCAAGCTGATCGAGATCGTGGAAATCGGCAAGCAGTTGCTGATGACCCGTGGCGCGCTGACGACGTTTTCGATTTCCAATGACGTCGCCAAGTATTTCGCGATCATTCCCGCGATGTTTGCCGGCACGTTCCCGGTTCTGCAGGCGCTGAACGTCATGCACCTTGCGACGCCGCAGTCGGCGATATTGTCGGCGGTTATTTTTAATGCGCTGATTATCGTGGCACTCATTCCGTTGGCGCTGCGTGGCGTGAAGTATGTTCCGCAAGGAGCAGCCTTGCTGCTGCGCAGAAATTTGCTGGTATACGGTTTGGGCGGAGTCATCGTGCCATTCATTGGAATCAAGCTGATCGATTTGCTCATCGTGCGGGCAGGGCTGGCGTAGAGGCGATTATGAAGAAGAACCTGATCACTGCTGTATTGATGACTCTGGTGACGACTGTGTTGTTTGGTCTGCTGTTTCCGTTGGCGATCACCGGACTAGCCCAGGTTTTATTTCCCAAGCAGGCGAATGGAGAATTGGTAAACCGTGACGGAGCGTTAGTCGGCTCCAGGCTGATCGGCCAACAATTTTCCTCGCCGGGCTACTTTCACTCGCGCCCCTCCAGCGCCGGAACCGGCTATGATGCAGGAAACTCTGGCGGATCGAATCTAGGGCCAACGAACCAGACTCTCATCGCACGTGTGCAAGGAGATGCCGACCGGTTGCAAGCGGAGAATCCCACGGCCGCGATTCCGATGGATTTGCTGACGACTTCCGGTTCGGGGCTTGATCCCCATATCTCGCCTGAAGCAGCCGAATTTCAAGTGCCCCGCATCGCGAAAGAACGTGGGCTCAGCGAGGGCGCAGTCCGCGAGGCGGTGCGCCAGCACACGGAGTCGCGGCAGTTCGGGTTTCTGGGCGAGCCACGGGTCAATGTACTGGAATTGAATCTCACCTTGGACCAGATCTCGCCGAAGTCAGTGACCCGTTAATTTCCTTACGCGAAATATTTTTATTCCTGCCTGATATCGGCCAGTTCGGCTGAGAACCATTACCCTCCATGAGGAAACTAAACAGTCTCTATCGTGTTTATGCATCTGTGGATACGATTTGATTTGAGAGAGTCTCGGATGCGGTGATACAAAGACTAATGTAAGTAACAACCATAACTTCAGCGCTGGAAGCGGGAACATTCCGCTCCCAGCGTTATTATTTGTTGGCGATTCTTTTTGATCGAATTAAGATGACCGAACTGAGCGAGCAAAAACGTCCAGCAATTAACTGGATGGATGTCCTGTGGCTACTGTTTCTCGCAGGATTGGCGGCACTGCCGCCGGTACGCGAGATTCACAAACAACTCACGCTGTTGGCCATTGGAGTGGTGCAGTTCAGCGAAGGATGGATACTTACGCGGACTCCGCGGCGAGGAGCGGCGTATATCGTCCTGCTCAAAATCGCGCTGGCGACTTTGCTCATCGATCACACCGGTGAACTGAGCATCAACAGCAGTTACTGGCCGATTTACTTTCTGCCTGCGGTAACGGCCGCGGAATATTTCGGCCCGTTGACCACGTTGCTCTGGACCGCGTTAGCCTCGGTTGCCTACTGCTCCTATCTTTATCCCGCGCTGCAGGAATATGAAATCACCACCGAAAGTTACGGACTGCTGGCCATCCGCGTTCTCTTCTTTTTTCTGGCGGCGATGGTGGTGAACCGGTTTGTGATCGAGAATCGGCGCCAAACCAAGCGCTACCAGGAACTGGCGGAAACATTGGCCGAAACCAATCGCAAGTTAGAGCAAGCGCAGGCCGAGGCGCGGCGATCGGAGCGATTGGCGGCGTTGGGACAAATGTCCGCCGGACTGGCGCACGAGATTCGTAACCCGCTCGGAGTGATCAAAGGATCGGCGGAAATGCTTCACGAGAAACTCGGAGAATCGAACCCGCTAGCCACCGAATTAGCGGGCTACATCTCGAGTGAGACGAATCGTTTGAGCGCGCTCGTGACTCGATTTCTCGATTTCGCCCGCCCCTTGCAGGCAGAATTGGTTACGCAGGAAATTACTCCGGTGCTGGAGCGATCGCTGCAATCGGTAGCGCTGACACACAAGGATATGCCGGTGCGTGTGGAACGCGAGTATGAAGCGAACTTGCCGCCGGTTCCGCTGGACGAGAGTCTTTGCGAACAGGCGTTCGTGAATTTGATTCAGAATGCTTATGATGCGATGGGTAGCGGTGGCGGCACGTTGCACGTATCAGCAGCCAGAGCGCACGATCCCAGTCAGGATGGAGTGGAAGTGCGGATCGAAGACACGGGGCCGGGAATTCCGGCCGAACTGCGGGAGCAGATATTCAATCCGTTTGTAACCACCAAGAAAACCGGTGTAGGGCTGGGATTGTCGATCGTATCGAGGATCATTGACGGGCATCATGGAAGCATTCGCGTGGAAAGCGATGGCGAAGCCAATGATCGACGCGGGGCTCGTTTCGTTGTATTTTTTCCGGCAAGCGGCGAGACCGCGCCCGGTTTGCATCTTAAATAAATCGAAGACAGCCGACATACGATGCCAACCATTCTGATTGTCGAAGACGAGGCCAAGATGCGCCGCCTGCTCGAATTGAATCTTGGCGAGGACGGCTTCACTACTCTTTCCGCGGGTGACGCCGAGACTGGGCTGAAACTCTTGCGCGAAAACACCGTCGATCTTGTTGTGACGGACCTGAAGCTACCTGGGATGAACGGCCTGGAATTTCTGCAGGCAATCAAGCGGCACAATGCCGCGTTGCCGGTAATCGTAATGACTGCCTTCGGCACGGTGGAAACCGCGGTGGAAGCCATGAAGGCCGGGGCCAGCGACTATGTGTTGAAACCATTCTCGCTGAACGAAATGCGCATGGTGATCCGCAAGGAGCTCGATGTCCGGGACTTGCGCGAGGAGAACCGGTCGTTGCGTGAGGCGCTGGGCAAACGCTACGCCCATCCTAACATTGTGGCCCGCAGCCCGAAGATGCAGGAAGTTCTGGCGACTGTAGAACGCGTTGCGCCCACGAATTCCACGGTGCTGCTGGGTGGTGAAAGCGGTGTGGGCAAGGATCTCATCGCTCGTGCCATCCATGAAAAATCCCGGCGGGCCGCAGGGCCTTTCATCAAGATCAATAGCACGGCGATTCCAGAGAACCTTTTAGAGAGCGAGCTTTTCGGTTTTGAGAAAGGCGCATTCACCGGTGCCAACGCCAGCAAGCCCGGCAAATTCGAGTTGGCGGATAAAGGAACGCTATTTCTCGACGAAATCGGCGACGTCCCTCCAGCCACTCAGGTGAAGCTGCTTCGGGTCCTACAGGAGCGCGAGTTTGAGCGCCTCGGCGGCACGCGAACTGTGAAAGTCGATGTGCGGCTGATCGCAGCCACGAATCGCGACCTGCGCGAAGCGTTGGAGCAGGGTACCTTTCGCGAAGATCTTTACTACCGGTTAAACGTCGTCCCTATCGACATTGCGCCGTTGCGCCAGCGCAAGGAAGACATTCCGGACTTGGTCAATCTTTTCATCTTGCGCTTTGCCGGGGATTCGGGCAAGCCAGTGAAGAGCGTTACGCCGGAGGCGATGCAGATTTTGGTGAACTACCACTGGCCAGGGAATGTTCGCGAACTGCAGAACATCATCGAGCGAGCCTGCGCGCTGGCGAAGGGAACAGTGCTGGAGGTGGCGGATATTCATCTGGACGTGCGTCCGGCAAAAACCGTGAATGGAACGAACAATTTTCTTCCTGAAGGCATGACGCTGGAGCACTGGGAAGACGAGATGATTCGAGAAGCGCTGCGGCGCGCGAACGGAAATAAGAGTCAGGCAGCGCGGTTGCTGGGCCTGTCGCGAAATGCCTTGCGGTATCGGCTGTCGAAGATTGGGATTGCGGATGAGGAGAAGGAAGCGTAAACAGTGGGAATATTCAAGGAAAATGTACGAGCAAAGGCGCTTCAACTCGGATTGGGAATATAGGGAACTGCGTCGGAAGTTGTCTGAGGCAATCTCAAGAGGGTACGTCGAACAGATTCCCGTAATGAAGCCTCATCGATGGGCACCGAGGCGCGAGTGGTACCGCGACAAGGAAACGGATGAAATCTACTCCCTGGACGCGCCTGAAGAAAAAAACTGAGGGTGGTGGGATAAGGTCGATCTTCAGGATTTGGTCGAGCCCGGTGAGCCGATACAATGACTGCGGCACATTGAATCCAAGCGTTCCCGAAACAGAACCGTCCCGACTGGGGAAACGAGAAATACTTCCTCGACCGGCTCGCATCGTGGCTACAATCATTTCCAAGAGACAGCGTCTGGAGAGTGTTGCCAGTGGGTACTGGACGGTGTCCTTCAAACAGTCGAGTGGCTTAGTCAGCCACTACGGTTCGACTCCCTCGCTCTCCGCCAGGTTGCTCGACTACACAAAATTGCTTGACAACAGTATCCGCAGAGTTATGATTGTAAGAGTTTGAAGGACAGCGTCCGGCACTTGTTTTAGGCCCCAATTGACTATCGGGGCTTTCGTGTTTTTGGGGCATCCCTGACCTCCAAGGCATCGACATCCGCCGTCGGCTCAAAACCACCACCTTGGTTTAGATCGGCCACCGCTCCGAAGCCAGCCCACATCTACTCTTTATTGGAAGCCATTTTCCCAGTGAAAACAAAAGAGTTACTCGACCTACAAGCGCTCCCGCTTTGGCATGGAAGTTGCTCCTCACCTAGCGAAGTTTTTCACTGCGTTATTTATTGGTCGACGGATTCGGAAGAGGCAGACATGAAGAACAAATTCATAGCAAGGTTCGCGCTCTTAACTCTGGCCCTCGCTGGTGCACTCTCGATCACTTTACAGGCGCAAACTACTGAACCCGGTCCCGGGCCGACGGAGCAACCGAACGCGCCGCTGGAGATGGGACAACCCCAGGCGCAGCCTCCGCAGCCCGCTCAACCGGTGCCGCCTGGCCCACCGCCGCAACCTGGTCAACCTCAGGCCGGTCCGCCTCCGCAAATGGGAGAAGAAGCTCAACCCGGCGGGCCATCCGGTGAAGGTCCAGCCAAGGTTAATCAGGGCGTAGGCCGGGTCAGCATGATTCATGGCGATGTCTCGACGCAGCGCGGAGATTCCGGTACGTGGTCGGCTGCGATCTTGAACCAGCCTGTGGTTAACGGCGACAAAGTTTCCACTGGAGCTGGCGGCCGCGCCGAAGTGCAACTCGACTACGCCAACATTCTTCGCCTGGGATCGAATGCGCAAGCTACCATCGCGAACTTCACGCAAAACAACATTCAGATTCAGGTAGGACAAGGCTTGGCTAACTACTCTGTCTTCGGTGAGAGTGAGGCCGAGCCGGAGATCGATACCCCGAACGTCGCCGTTCACCCCGCACACAAAGATGGCGTCTTCCGCATCGAAGTGCGGCCCGATGGCGACAGCATTGTAATCGCGCGCAAGGGCGAAGCCGAGATTTCAACGCCGCAGGGCATCGCCGAGATCAAGCAAGGCGAGATGGCCACCGTACGCGGTTCCGGTGCCGACGCGAAATATAAGATCGGCCCGGCTCCCGATCGTGACGACTGGGATCGCTGGAATAGTGAACGCGATCACATGATCCACGAAGCGGCTGCCTGGCACCACACCAATAAATATTACGTCGGGTCGGAAGACCTGGACGCCAACGGGACATGGGAAGACGCGCCCGACTACGGCCAGGTCTGGGTGCCGAATGAACCGGACGGCTGGGCTCCGTATCGCGATGGCAACTGGACGTATGAGCCTTACTACGGCTGGACCTGGGTCGGCTATGAGCCTTGGGGCTGGGCGCCATATCACTATGGGCGCTGGATGTATTACGGCAATTCGTGGGCGTGGTGGCCGGGACCAGTTTGGGGTCCGGGCTTCTATCGTCCGTTCTGGGCGCCGGCGTACGTATCGTTCTTTGGATTCGGAGGTGGTTGGGGATTTGGCTTCGGTTTTGGTTGGGGCGGCTGGGGTGGCTTCGGCTGGCTTCCGATCGGACCGTGTGACCGCTTCTTCCCATGGTGGGGCGGATATGGCGGACGCTTCGGCGTCGTAGGTTACAACCGCTTTGGCGAGATCAATCGCTTTGGCGGGATTGCACCTCTACATGGAGGCACACGCTTCTCGAATCTAACGCACATCAATGATGCGCATATTACCGGAGGCGTCTCGACCGTGGGCGCCGGAAAATTTGGAGCCGGCCGAACCACAGCCGTAGCTGCGACTCACGAGCAGTTGAGCAGCGCTCACATGATGACGGGTAACCTGCCCGTGGTTCCTTCGCGCGCCAGTTTATCGGCCAGCGGACGAGCTGCGGCTCCTTCGACCATTCGCAATACCGGCTCGCAGCATTTCTTCGGCACGCAGAGCGCATCGCATTCGCAGTCATTCCAGCAGCAGACCGCGCACCTGCAGCAATCGATGCAGCAGAGCCACTTTAGCCCGGTAACCGCGGGACGTTCGACTAGCACAGGCAGTTTGGGTTCTCGTAGTACATCTGCCTCAAGTGCAAGTAGGACGAGTGGCGCGACCGAATCAAGCAGGGAAGCGTCCGGTACGAATAATTCTGCGAGCCGTGCCGATTCAGCTTCGTCCAACCGAGGCGATTCGAACGGCAGCGAGTGGAAGACATTCACACCAGCATCGCACTCGGCTGAATCTGAGAGTCGCGGTGCAGGCGGCACAGAGGCTTCCAGTCGAGGCGAGAGCGGCAGCTATTGGAATCGCACTGCACCCAGCTCGAGCTATTCGCGGGGATCTGGTGCGAGCAGCTACGGTCGCAGCAGCGGCGCTTATTCGCGTCCGCAGTTGAATATGAGGCAGCCCGTCGTGCAGCAGCGCTCGTCTGGAAGCAACGGTGGCTACCATGGTGGCTATAGCGGAGGCGCTTCCCACAGCGCCCCAAGTTCCGGCGGTGGCGCTCATTCTTCCAGTGGCGGAGGCGGCCATTCGGGCGGTGGAGGGCACCACTAATCCACAGACGTTGTTGATGCAGACGAAGTGAAGGTCAGAGGCAAGAAGGGGCGTGCTATCGGCACGCCCTTCTTATGTGCGCACCCTCGAACTTGATTAGGCGGACCAGCCCCCAATCGCTGGGGCAAGCGTCTGCAGGTCTATTCGTCGAAAGTGACTTTTACTTCGCCGAACTCGGGGGGAAACAATCCTATTGCAATGCCTGCCTCTGCAAGAGGCTCGATGACTCCATGGAGGTTCGCTCTGATGGCTGCCCCGACATTATCGGCCTGACCTTTGTAGCCGTTCAGCCGTAGCTGACACTCTAATCTAATGAGTGCCACAAACAGTTTTCCAGCTTGCGCGACGTCGCCTTTGTCTTCCAACGATACGCGTGTATGTGCTTCCCAATAGCCCCATGCTTCATAGAAGGCATTGTGAAGCTCGTTGAGCCTACGATTGTTCGCTTCAATATTGAAGTATTTATCTCGTTGAGCCCGGTCCCTCCATATCTGAACCACAAGTAGAAGGGTCGCCACGCCATAGATCGCGGTCGCAATCGCGGAGATTTCGGACCAATTGGTCATTTTGATTTACCCCTCAACGGGCCTGTTGTAGGGCATTCCGCTGCAGACCCACACATAGCAGGGGCGCGAAAGCACGGGACGCCCGCGGAAGGGTCCGCTCCTGTGCCGGGAGTCGGGGCATCTCCGATCGTCACACAGCGGCGGGGTTTGTACTACGAGGTCCCGCACATTGCACGCGGTAGGCTTCGAACTCTCTCCAGAATTTATTGCCGGACGCCCACGCCCTGTCCACTTCGGGAGACGACACCGCGAGCGATTGATTTCCGCACGCACTCAAATCCGCGTTGTATTGCCGCGCACTATATACGAGATCGAACTCACGTTTTTCTATGTAAAACAGAGCGTTGTCCGCGACCTCCCTAGATCAGTCTTGCTAGCTTAGCTTGATAGGGAATTCGTCGTGTCCTCCCATCGTTTTCCTCCCTGAGGAATCCAGTGTACGACTCTTTGGCCTCTTGGAAAAAGAGAAACTTGTGGGCTGCATCATTCGGGTGGCTCGGGTCCAGGGGGCTGGCCCACTCTAGCCCAAGTCTCTTTCCTCGAGGGTGCCCCGTCCAAGCTCCGCTTGGGCGGGGCTTTTGACTTTCAGGCGTCCGACCACCAAGAAGCCCACCCGCCCAAGGAATTCCACAGGCCCATTGTGACATCTGACCTTGCGCACAGCCCATCGCCCGCGCAATCATGGTCGAGGCCGTGACGGTCCACTGCACACCAAGGCGTCGCCCCTATGTCATTGGTTTCAGAGATTTTGTCTCTAAGCTCTTTAGACGTCCAGATTTACGGGGATTTTCTTGCTAACCCGATGATTCCACTACGGGGTGATGGATAGGGGTGCGAGATACCTCCGATTTGGGAAGCCCATCATCCCCTTCCGAGGACCCTCGGCGAAGATTTATTTCCCGGGAGAAATCAACAAGGCCCCATATCTAAGGTCGGGCATACGCGGGGCTGTCAGGATCGGGAGGATCATAATCCCGGCCATATTTATTCTTGTGAGCCAGTTCATAATTCGACTCGGCCAGGCTGAAGGTCCCGAGGAAAGTATTCTCAGGAGTCACCGTAATTTCGCGCTCCGCGGCACGCAGCATCTCCGGCGAAACTGACGGATGGAAAACGTGTAACTGATAGCGGACGGGAGCGACGCCACTGATGCTGATCTCGCCATGCCGATCAGATATCCCGTAATACGGAGTATTCAGCGCGATCACCACGGCGCTCATCTGGGGATGAATATTGCAGAAGATAAAAGAAATTCCCGGCTTGTCGAATTCGACAAAGCGAGTCGTGCCGCTTTCGTAGAGTCCAAGATCGAAGCGTTTTCCATCAAACAGCGAAAAAACATTGTGAAAAAAAGGATCATGATTGGGAAACTCGACCTTCCCCCCGGCTGGGATCACCACCAGAGAGGGCTGGAAACTTTTGTCCTTCTGGACGAGCTGAGGGATCTGTGAACTCTGCTGCGGCGCCGGCGAGACTGCGCGTGTGTTTCCCAATGGAGTAAGCCAGACCACAAGTTTCGAAGCATCAACTACCTGGCGCCGGTTTCTGGTGAGCTGCACTTTGCCTTTGAGTTCAACTCCGTTCACTGCAACTACCTGCGCCGAAGCCAGAAGGCACGGCAGCAACACCAGGCACAAAACGATCCGGAAGTAGGCGAAGGCTCTCATCTTCAGAACAAAATCCCCATGGCAAGATTGATCTGATTCGTGATGCTTGGACTGTCATAGATGGGGAACGTGTGCAAACGTCTGAATTCCGCGGATAGCAGCAAGTCCGACCGCGGCCGGTATACCAGATTGCCGAGCGCTCCGCGATTGCGCCCCAGAATCGGTCCGAAGTTGTTGGCGTCGGTGGCGAAGCCCCGGACGTCGCTGGCAAAGGCATCGTCTTCGGCGAATGTTCCATTTAGTTCTAGCTTGTTGGTCAGTTGGAATTTGAGCTGAGTCCATCCGCCGGCAGAGTCGAAGCCGCGAATGCTCGTCGTCGAGTAGGCGGAATTGCCGCCATAGAGAGCGCCCTGGCCGATGGCTCCTCCTAAGCCACCGACTCCACGGCCCCGGTAGAATTCTCCTGACAGGCCCAAGCGGCGAAGGATCGGAATCTGCCAATCCGTCATGCCGGCCCAGGCATCCACAGAACGCCCAAACGACCAGTTTTGGCGGCCATAGTAGCCCGCCACGGCAAAGCTAAGAGGATGTTCGAACGCAGGCCGCGACCACGCCGTTCGCATCGCATAGGCCGGTTGACCAGAAACCTCGCCAGCTTGCGAAGAACGATAGAACTGGCTTGTAGGAGGCTGCCAATCCAGATTGTCTAGAATTCCGCCTTGGAACGTTAACGTCTGCTGGTCGGAGAGATCGAAGCGATGCTCGATGCGAAGCTGCGGTGTCCAGCCCCACAGGTTTCCGGCATAGGCAAACGCCGGAGTAGCCAGCGATGCAAACGATGTCGGAGAAAGCGGTGAAATGAAAAGCGAATCCTGTCCGCCGATGAGCGACGTATGCTCCCAATCAAGTCGCACGCTGGCCGTCTGCATGCGCACCAGACCGAAATTGACGCCGTTCGGAGTCGATGGGAAGCCTCCGGCAAAATCGAACTGCACATTGGCCGAACTCTTCGCATCCGCCACCGTTGGGCCAAAAATTTCCAGGCCAATCTCGGTTTGTCGCAATGTAGCCCCAAAACTTGCCTGTGACGCGCCAGGCGCTTGCGGTTGCGCGTAGTCGGGAATATCCAGGTCGTCGGAACCACCCACATTCCGGAAGGCATTCATCAACACAATCCCCGAGAGCCGGGCTCGATACTTCGCTGCCGTTTCCACCTTGGTTTGGTATTGCTCGTCAACCTTCGAATTGAGCAGTTGCGTCGATTCTTCCAGTCTTTGAAGCCGGCCGCCTAAATCCGTCGGCGCTACGGAAGCAGAGTTGGCGACCGATCCCGGATTCCCGACCGCGCTGGAATTCTCTCCGGACTGCATGGAGTCAGCTGCCGAGGCACCGTTGGTTGCCGCGGAAGTGAGCGGAGCCAGAAGCTTGCGGGTATCCTGCAACTCGTGCCGCAACTCCTGCATTTCGGCGCGCGACTCAGCATTCTCGCCACGCATCTGTTCAACCAACGCACGCAGCTCCCGCACCTGCGCTGCAAGGTCGCGCACAGATGTATCTATGGCCTCGGATGCCGGTGTTGGTGTGTTTTGCTGCGCCATGCAGCCGCCCATTAAAAAGACGAAAGCAGCTGCAGTCATCACGCTTGAACGAAGTGCAAGGGGCAAGGTCCAAGAGCTGTTCACACATCCTCCTGCGCAGCACGCGGATCACTGAAAAATAAATAGGGAACGAGCACTACATGTCCGAATGCCGAATTGAATTTTCACTGGCTCGGTCGCTGGTTACCTGGTCGCTGGTCATAGGTACGGCAGGACGGAGCGTATGCTTGTTGACGCGCTCGTCCAGTGAGTCCGGAGAAGGCCGGCCCGGGAGCGTAATCCTAAAAACCGTTCGCGCGTCCGCAGTCCGTTCCATCAGGACTCCGCCGCCGTGATCCTGCACAATCTTTTGCACGACGGTCAACCCAAGCCCGGTGCCATTTTCCTTGCCATAGCTTACGAACGGATGAAACAGCCGGTCACGAATGGGCTCCGCGATGCCCGGTCCATTGTCGGAGACCGCGATAGTCAGGTCGGCTCCGGCGCGGTCGATCATGACCTGAACTCTGCCGTCGCTGCCCGGAGCGGCTTCGCACGCATTCAACAGAAGATTGTATAGAGCGCGCTCCAGCTTGCGCGGATCGAACCACGCCGAACTCTGCCCATTGCTCCTGACCTCGATCACAGTTCCCTGATGTCTTGGATGCAGGCGCACCGCTTGCATGGCTCGCTGCACCGTTTCCACCACGTTGGCGTAGGTCGGGCTCAGCGACTCTCGGGTGCGGGCAAACTCCAGCAGGGAATCGATGAGGTCGGTCATCTGGTTCACGCCGGTCCGAACTTCCTGATACAACTCTTCCCGTTGCGCAACCGTCAGGCGGCCATCGCAGAGAAACTCCGAATTAGCGACAATGGCCGCCAACGAGTGCCGAAGATCGTGAGAGATTGAACTCGCCATGCGTCCGATGGTAGCCAACTGCTCGGATTCAATCAGCGCTTGTTGCGTCTTGAGCAGGCTCGCGCGCATGCGATCAAAGGCGGAGGTCAACTCCGCAACCTCATCGCTGCCCCGCGGATCGAGAGGATGATGATAGTCCCCGTGTTCCAAAGCACGCACACCTTCTACCAGGCTGGCCAGCGGACGAGTGAAAGTATGGGAGATCAAGAACACCAGCCCACTCCCCAGCAGGACTGCCGAGAACCCCAACAGAAGCAAGAGGTGGTTCAGTCTGCTCTGGAACTTCGCGGCCTGCTCGTAGGATCCCAGTACAGTCAGGCGAACCGGAATTGCCTGCTGACCAGAAAGGTCGAGCGAAGTAGCCAGGAAATTCTCGTGGCCCACTTCGACGTCATGCGGTCCGCCATTCGAGGAACTACCAACCAAATCGCGCACCGCAGGGCTTCCCGATTGCAGGGACGTCAAAGTTGTCGCCACAATCTCGCCGCCGTAAGAGAAGGCAACCTGGCTGGCCGACACCTTGCTAACCTCGCGCGCCAGCCGGTCGTCAATTTCATACCCGATTATGAGAAATCCAAGCAGCGAACCTTCCGTTCTGGAACCGAAGTAAACCGGCTGCACAAACGTCTGGTAAAGATGGTGGGCGCCGAACCACCAGTGACTGGAATCTTCCTCGTTCAAGGATCGCTGAAAATACTGCTCCGCAGCCTCCCGCGTGAAGCCTATTGATTTTGTATGCAACGCAACCACTTGACTGTTGCGATTGACCAGCACTAACAGATCGCTGCCGGTCAACTGCCACACGCCCCGCGATGCATCCTGTATAGTCGCCGGATCGGGAGCCGTCATGATGGAGCGCGTAATTGGCAGGTCGGCGACGAGCTCCGCAGACCGCGTCAACATGATTTCGCGATCATGCTGAAAGTTTTGAAATGTCGTAACCGAATTTCCCAGATCCTGAGCAATACCTTCCCGCACGCGCTTTTGCATGCTGTGCTGTACCACCAGCAGGCTCAGCGCGGTGAGACCGGCGGTGATGAGAACCATCGAGAGCAGGAAGCGCGTGCGCAGCCGCGTTCGTCCCACCAGAGCGGCTCCGGAAAGTGCAGGAAAAGCGTGCGAAGCGGATTCAGGTGATTGGTCCAAGAGGTCTCAGCGAACGAACTTATATCCCATTCCATGAACGGTGCGAAAGTGTACCGGACTGGCGGGGTCGCGTTCCAGCTTCTGACGAAGCTTCAGGATGTGGTTGTCTACGGTGCGCGTGGAAGGATAATTCTGATATCCCCAAACCTCATTCAACAATTCGTCACGGCCGATCACGCGATCCGCGTTTTGCACCAGAAACTGAAGGGTCTTAAATTCCTGTGCGGTCAAAACCACAACTTTGCCGTCGCGCTGCACTTCCATCTTCTTGAAGTCGATGGAAATGCCGTCGAAACTCACCAGGTTAATAGTCGCAGTCCGCGACGTATGCCGCAGAGCAGCGCGCACGCGAGCCAGAAGCTCCCTGGGACTAAAGGGCTTGGTTACATAATCGTCCGCACCCAGCTCCAACAGCAGAACTTTGTCGGAAACATCGCTAGTAGCGCTCAGAACAACGATCGGCAATGTAGGCGCCTGCGCCTTGACCTCCTTGCACAAATCGCTGCCGGAAAGCTTGGGCAAGCGCAGATCAAGAATGATGACGGCTGGCGGAGCTGCCTGGAAGCTTTCAAGCGCAGCTCTCCCATTGCCCTGCACCTCAACCGAATATCCTTCGGTTTCGAACAGCCGCTTCAGAGCCTTTTGGACAGCGGGATCATCCTCGACCACGAGAATTCTCCCCATAGGCCGCGTCGAGTTGATTGGATCTGCTAATTTGACCGTGCTCATCGGTGTTGCGATCTGCCCCATAACGCTATCCTCATTAGATTCGGCCCGGCTTCAGATTGTCCAGAGGCCTAAGCGATTCCTTAACCTTGGCCGACAACTCCTGAAGCTTACAACCTTTATGGTGCGTTTTAGGCTTTGTCACCAGCGTTTGACAAATTTTTTACAATTACACGCCCATGTAAAAAGGCTCTACGGCAAGAGGCGTGCAGTGCGGAGATCGGCGAAATCACCTCGGCCGAGTTACGAATCAAGGTTGTCAACCGCTTCCGCAAGCGTGCCGTAGAATACAAACAGCTTGCCCGCACCGCCTGAATTCGCTCATCTGCGCGTCGTCCTGGTGGACGCGCGCAATCCTCTCAACATCGGCGCCGCTGCTCGAGCCATGAGCAATTTTGGATTTCCATTCTTGCGGGTGGTGAATCCATACGACGTCGCATTTCGTACCGCCCGCTCAGCCGTCGGCGCCGCTGCCGTGCTCGAGACTGCCGAGGAATACAAGACGGTTGCCGAAGCCGTTGCTGACTGCTCGCTCGTCGTTGGCACCACGGCCATCGGGCATCGCGATCTGCAGCATTCGATCCAGCGGCTGGAAGCAGGTGCTTCCGTGATTCGCGCGCACATCGCCGCGGGTAATTGCGCTCTACTATTCGGATCGGAAAAATTCGGCCTCTCAAATCTGGATATGAGCCATTGTCACTGGCTGATGCACATACCCACGCGTGACGAGCACGCGTCGATGAATCTGGGGCAAGCGGTTGCAATCTGTTTGTACGAGCTAAGCCGCGATCCCAAGGCGTTAGTGAAACCAGGGAAGGGAACTCCGGCTTCGGCCGAAGAGGCCGAGCGAATTACCGAGACCTTGCTCACGGCTCTTCGCGCCAGCGAATATCCGAAGCTGAATACCTCGAAGTCCTTCCACAGCGCAGTGCGGCGATTAGTGCGGCGAATGCACATGCAACAGGGTGACGCGGAATTCCTGCTCGGCATGCTGCGGCAAATGGTGTGGAAGTTGAATCAGAATGAGTCGGTCCGTGACGATTCAGAGGACTGATTCAGACGATTGATTCCTTCAGCGCGAGGGTTTTGTTTCCGAAGGGAACACCTGCGTGGACGTGCGCCCAAACTGAAAGTGCAGCAGCCACTCGCTGGCGGTCGCTTGTCCATCCACTTGTGGAGGATTGAACTTCCAGCGCCGCGCCGCACCCAGCGCCAGATTCGCGAAGTACTTGCTCTTCACTTCGGACTTGAGCGATGCCTGTGTGACATTCCCGGACGCATCCACCGCAACCCGCACATCCACCTTCACCCGTCCAGTGATGGTATTGCGCGCACCCCGGGATGCCTCCGGCATAACCTGCTGCAGCACGCTGCCTTGTCCGTCCATTCTCTTGGTGGGGTTGACTTTCTCAGGCGCCGGTGCCTGCGATTGCATGGCCGGCGCTTCCGAAGGTACAGGTTGGGATTGTGCTGGTTGAGTCTCCGCCGACGGAACATGAGATGGGTGCCCGATAAATCTGCTCCCGACGAATAGCGCGACAACCAGCAATGCCACCGCAATCGCCGCAACAGTCCATTTATTGGAATGCTTTTCGGGGCGCTCTTCGACTGCGGATGCGACCACTGGTTCCTGCGCCGCTGGCTGCGTCACTCTTGGTTCCTGCACCTGAAAATGGCTGAGAATGTCACCGACCGAACACCGCTGCTTCGGATCCTCGCGCAGACATTGCTGCGCGATTTGGCGGAACGGCTCGGGGATGGTTGCAGGAATGTTAATCTGTCCTCGATTGCCATTGGTTGCCATCGGCTCGCGCTGTGTCAGCACCGCCACCAACATAATCCCCACCGACCAGACATCCGTCGCCGGCGATACTCCAACGGTCGCTACTTCCGGCGCAGTGTAAGCGCTGGCCTCGCCCGCGTCGCCGGGCTCTCCGATCTTGCGCAGTCCGTCGGCGGAAATTTTCAACTGATTGTCGACCGCCATGACGTTCGAGGGCCTGATGTGGCCATGCGCAAACCCAGAACGATGTACAAACGCCAGCGCCTCGGCTGTCGGCGGCAGCATCTCCGTAACTTCCGAGGTAGAAAGCGTCCGCAGCGGAAGAATCTGCGCCAAATCCTCGTCGGCAAATTCCATTACGATATACAGAAATCGCGCAGCGTCGATCTCACAGCGTCCGCATTCAAATAATCGGATGAGATGAGGATGAGAAAGCTTGGCGGCGTCCACCCAGCGCGAAAGCTGAGAACTTTCGTCGATGTCTCCCGAGGGAATGAGTTTGATGGCGGCCTTTTGCGGTTCGCCGTTTCGCTCGGTCAGAAAAACGGCGCTATGATCTGAGCCTCCCAGCCGCCGCTGCAGCAGGAACTTTCCCTCGATTACCCGTCCTTCCAACTTCTCCCAAAGCTCAGCAGGAGCTCGCATAGGCACTGACTTCCGAAGCGTTATTCTATTCCACAGTGAGCCCTAACGCTCGCTGATTCAGTTGTATATGATTCAGAATAACCATGCCGCGTCAGTCTCTCATTTTCGACGATCGGAAACTAATCCAGATCGTGGACTCTGCCCTGGCCGATGCCGTGCGCCGCAGCGGCGAATGGCTGGTGTGCCGCCCCGGCTGCACCCAGTGCTGCATCGGAGTTTTTCCCATTAACCAGCTTGATTCTGCGCGGCTGCAGCGAGGATTGGCCGATCTGGAAGTGCGTGCTCCAGCCCGCGCGAGGCGTATACGCGCGCGTGCTCAGGATGCCGTTGCTCGCCTGTCCCCAGAATTTCCCGGTGACCCAGCGACCGGGATATTAGGCGAAGGAGATGCAGCGGAGCGACGGTTTTCCAATTTTGCGAATGATGAAGCCTGTCCTGCGCTCGATCCTGCAACCGGCAACTGTGAGCTCTACGAACACCGCCCCATGACCTGCCGCGTCTTCGGCCCGCCGGTTCGCTCCGAAGACGGACTCGGTGTATGCGAACTCTGTTTTCAGGGTGCAACGGACAAAGAAATCGCCGCCTGTGAAATGAAATCCGATCCAGACGATCTCGAATCAGCTTTGCTTAATAAGCTCGAAAAGACCACGGGGACTCACGGCAATACGATCATCGCCTTCTGTCTGGGATCCTGAGCCGGTCTTACGGAATCCAAGTGAGTCGAGCGTTCGACAGACTCTATCCATTCTTCTTCTTCTCAAGTTCAGCCCAGCGCGCATAGAGCGTGTCTACTTTTTCCTGTGCCTCTTCCATCTCCGCATGAGCCGTCACCAGTCGCTGGCTGTCGCTGACAATCTCAGGGTCTTCCAGTTGAACGCGTTTTTCCTGCAGAACCTGCTCAGCATCGGCGACGCGCTGCTCGACCGAGTCATACTCCCGCGCCTCTAAATATGAAAGCTTCTTTTTCGTAGACGATTGCCGTGCGCTATCTGCACCAGTCTTAGCCGTGGCGCGGCCATCGCTTCTTGCCATCTCCCGGCGCTCCTCCAGCCATGATTCCCACTGCGAGTAATCGGCGAAAAGCCCTGCCGCCCCTGCTCCATCAAGCCCGAGCACCATTGTTGACACGCGATCCAGCATGTAGCGATCATGCGTAACCAGCACGAGAGAACCGCGAAACTCCAGCAGGCTCTCTTCGAGGATGTCGAGTGTTGGAATATCCAGATCGTTCGTAGGCTCATCCAGCAGGAGAACGTCCGCCGGTTGCAGCATGAGCTGAGCAATCAGAACTCGCGCCCGCTCACCGCCCGAAAGCCGTCCCACAGGCTGATTGAGCTGCTCACCCGCGAACAGGAACTTAGCCGCCCACGATGCCACGTGCACCAATCGGTCCTGATAAACGACGGAATCCCCCTCAGGAGCCAGAGCACGCCGCAAAGTTATATCGGGATCGAGTTCACGACTCTGATCGAAATAAACAATCCGCAGCCAGTCGGCGCGGTGAATCTCTCCGCTAGCGGGCGTGGTCTCTCCGCGCAACAGCCGCAACAGGCTCGTCTTGCCGCTGCCGTTCGGCCCCACCAGCCCCACCCTCATTCCCGCAGTAATCACGCAGTTGAGGCCGGTGAACAAAGTCCGGTCACCCATCTTGCAGGTGACATCTTCTAGTTCAATCAGCCGCTTGGTCTTGCGATCGGTCGCCGAAAAATCGATCTGCGCCGTTCCAGTGCGTCTTCTTGCATTCAGGTCGGCCAGTTCGCCCATCAGCTCGCCGGCTTTGTCGATGCGAGCTTTCGATTTCCTGGTTCGCGCCTTGGCGCCACGCCGAAGCCATTCGATCTCCCGATGAACCAGATTCTCCAGCGCCTCCTGCCGTTTCGATTGCGCGTGCAGGAATTCTTCTTTCTTCTCCAGGAACCGCGTATAGCTTCCCGCCACGCGAAGCAATCCATCGGGATAGGTCCGGTTCAGCTCCGCCATGCTGGTGGCAACATTCTCCAGAAAGTAGCGGTCATGACTCACAACCACGCAGGCAAAAGCGGCGGCCTTCAGCAAGTCTTCCAGCCACTCGATCCCCGCCAGATCCAGGTGGTTCGTAGGCTCATCGAGCAAGAGAATATCGGGAGACTGCATCAGAGCCTCAACAATCGCCAGCCTCTTCTGCCAGCCGCCAGATAATGTAGACGCTTCGGCCTCAAGATCTTCAAAGCCCGCCCGACCCATGGTCTCAGCAAAGCGAGTGTCCCGGTCTGACTCCGGTACAGCCGCCCGCTCCATCGCACTAAGTGCCACCGAACGTATCGTGTCGCCAGGCTTAAATGTCGAATCCTGTTCCACGTAGCTGAGCCGAATGCGTTTGCGAACCGCGATGTCTCCGCTATCCGGGTTAACATCGCCGCCAAGAATCCGAAGCAGCGTAGACTTACCTGAACCGTTCGGGCCGATCAGCCCAATGCGGTCGCCCTCCGAGACTGTAAACGAGACGTTCTGAAAGAGCGGATTCGCTCCGAAAGACTTGGAAATTCCCTGTGCGTTGATGATTGGCGGCAAACGGGTTAGGCTCTCCTGAAGTACCTACATTCAGACTATCAGGAAAAAGAGTGCGGGCCTCCGCCAGCACTTCCCGCGCTTTCGTCGGCATAGCAGATCATGATCGGAAGGATGAATAGTTTCGATTTCCTCGGAATGACCATAGACAATAGAATCGCTAAGCATCCGTTGCTGCCGAAGCTCTTATCAGATTCAGGATAAAGTGTGTGGCGCCGGTGTATGATTTTGTACTTAGAGGTCGAAGTGGTCCAGACCGGAGTTCGAGAACAACATCATGACGAAAGTTGAAGCAGTGATCCAGAATTCCAAGCTGGAGGCGGTAAAGAGCGCGCTGCAGGAAATTGGCGTTGAAGGCATGACCGTGATTGAAGTTCGCGGCCATGGCCGGCAGAAGGGCCACACCGAGGTCTACCGCGGGCGCGAATACAGCGTGGATCTCATTCCCAAGACCAAGCTGGAGATGGTTTTGCCCGACGCCCTGGCGGAGAAGGCTGTGCAAGCAATCGTGAGCACGGCGCGGACGGGGAAGATCGGTGACGGAAAGATTTTTCTTACGCACGTAGATGAAGCTATTCGCATCCGCAATGATGAGCGGGGCGAGGGAGCGCTGTAGCATTCTGCGATTCATCGGTCGTCCCTTGATCGACTATCTAACGAACGACTGTCTAACGATCGATCCATCGTCATGATGGAACCCTCTTCGCTGATCAGTGAACTACGGAGTGAGCTCGCCGAAGAATCGGCGCGCATTGCGCAGGAGTTCGCGGTCACCGGAGACGGTCGAGCCGCGGTCGCCCAACGCACGCGGCTTATTGAAAGCATTCTTCAGCGTCTGTGGCGAGACCTCGTGTCAGGCGACGAGCAATGTCCACCGGGCTTTACCCTAGTAGCGACCGGAGGCTTCGGACGCAGCTGGCTCTTTCCTTATTCCGATATCGATCTGCTCTTTCTTTATTCCGATCGGCGTGGTGAAGAAGCGCGGAAGGAAGTGGTCCGGCAGTTTTCGCAAGAACTTTGGGATCTGAAGCTCAAGTTAAGCCCTGCCTCGCGCACCGTCTCGGAGTGCGACCGCTACGACGCAAACAATACCGAGTTCACTATCTCGCTTCTCGATTGCCGCTATCTCGCCGGCGACCGCGCATTATTCGCGCGCCTTCACGACAAAGTAATTCCCAAGCTGGTGACGCGGGAATCGAAATCGTTGCTGCAAGGCTTGGCGGAAGTAACGCGCGAACGGCACGGAAAATTCGGCCACACGGTATTCCACCTGGAACCGAATCTAAAAGAAACGCCCGGTGGCCTTCGCGATTACAACGTGGCTTGCTGGCTGGCGCTGATCTCCGCCATGGGCAAACTTGGCGACTGGCCGGAAGCCAGTTTACTCCGGGCTCCGGTGCGCAAGCAGCTGAATGCGGCTCTGGAGTTCCTGATGGCGGCGCGATGCTTTCTGCATTTCCGCCACGGCCGCGACGACAACGCGTTGAGCTGGGAGGCGCAGGACGAAGCAGCAGCGCGCAAGATCGGCGCCCCGGATGCGGCCGAGCTTACTCCGGCGGACTGGATGCGGATTTACTTCGGGCACGCCCGCGCGGTGCAACGCACCGCGCTGCAGTTGCTGGATGAGATTCCTGAGACGTGGCCTTCGTTGCGCCGCCAACTTCAGGGCAAACGATCGCGCCCATCGAGCCCGGACTTCTCCGTGGTCGATGGACTGATTTTTCTGCAGCAGTCTTCCTCACTCCGTGATTCCGAAATGCTGCTGCGGCTTTTTCACTTTATGGCGGTCCACGGGTTGAAGTTGAGCGCGACCACGGAGCACCGAATCGAGCAGGAGCTTCCCGCGCTGGCCGTGACTCCTCCGCGCGGCGCCGAACTCTGGCTCTACCTGCAGGAAACTCTGCTGCAACCGCATGCCGGTGAAGCGCTGCGTGCCATGCATTCGCTGCGCTTGCTCACCTTGCTGCTGCCGGAATTGAAGCCCATTGATTCTCTTGTAGTACGCGATTTCTATCACCGCTTCACCGTGGACGAGCACTCGATTCTAGCCATCGAGAGTCTGCACCGGTTGAACCAATCGAAATCCGAATGGGACCAGCGCTACGCGGAACTGCTGGGAGAGCTGGAAGATCCGGAACTGCTCTACCTCGCTCTCTTGTTGCACGACACGGGCAAGGGGGTGCCGGGCAGCAATCACGTTGTCGCTAGCCTCGATATTGCGGGCCGCTGCCTCGACCGGCTCGATGTGGAAGCAGAAGAACGCGCCACAGTTCTATTTCTAATCGCAAACCATTTGGAAATGTCAGCGCAGCTGCGGCGAGACATTTTCAATCCGGAAACCGTCGCGGCCTTTGCGGAAAAGGTAGGCACCCCGGAGCGGCTGAAAATGCTGTGCCTGTTCACCTATGCCGACATCAAGGCGGTGAATCCGGAAGCGCTGACGCCGTGGAAGGCGGAGAACGTCTGGCAGCTCTACATCGGCGCTGCCAACTATTTAAATCGCAGCGCGGATCAACGAGTGCATGATGCAAGCGGAGAAAAGCTCGCGCGCCTGCGCAGCCTGGCTCCGGTGATAAGCGCGAAGTTTAAAGAGTTTGTGGAAGGATTTCCCCACAGATATTTGCGCGTTCACTCCGCCGAAGAAATCATGCGGCACATGGAAATGTCGGAGGAGTTCGGGCATGATCCGGTGCAGGTGGATCTGAAGCGGGGCCGGCATTGGTATGAACTGACGCTGGTCACCAAAGACAGAGCGTCGTTATTCGCGACGTTGACCGGAGTGCTCGCGGCCTGGGGAATGAACATCGTGAAGGCCAACGCCTTTTCGAACCAGGCCGGAACCGTAGTCGACTCACTCTACTTCACCGATCGCTTTCGCACGCTGGAGTTGAACCTGTCGGAGTGGCAGCGGTTCAAGCAGAGCATCACCGCGGTGTTGGCGGGCGAAGCCGATCTTGATCGGATGTTGCGCGATCGTCAACGTGCGGAGAAGAACGCCAAGGTCAAGGTTACGGTGGAAACCCGAATCGACTTCGACGACGCAGCATCCTCCTCGAGCACGTTGCTGCAAGTGATTGCGCAGGACCGGCCGCGTCTTTTGCATCGCATCAGTTCGTGCCTCTCCCGGCAGCAGTGCAATATTGAAATCGCCCTGATCGATACTGAAGGCCAGATGGCGATTGACGCATTCTATCTAACGTCGGCAGGGAAGAAGTTGACTGCGGAGCACCAAAAGAAAGTCGAAAAGGCGTTGCTCGACGAATTGAAGAGTTTGGAGATCGCTTGAAAGTCAGCTAGCTTGCTGTCTACGCTGCAGCTCATTTTTTCGACGACAGATTCAGTCCGAGCGCGCGCAGAGTAAGTTCATCCGGAATGCTTCGCCCATCTTTTTTTACGACGACTCCGAAGTTGCCGGAATAATCCCACATCGTCCACCCCATGTCATGTCTCTCTAATGCGGTGCGGACGTCGTAAATCCACGCTTCCCGATCCCGCGGATCTGAATAATCCAGGTAAGCGCCGAACTCGTTGCACACGACCGGAACCCCGCGATGGCGGGCCCATTCCGCGACCTGTGTAATTTCAGCATCAATGTGCGCCGCATCCCAGTGATCCTGTCCATAGCGGATTACCGCGAGCCGGTCCACGGCGTCGGGCACGCCTGCGGCGGTTTGCGCCGCTGATTCCGGCGACGACGGATAATGCAACCCCTTCACCCAATGCCAGAAATACGGACCCCAGGTTGCACCCTGGTGAGTAAAGATTGTGGGCTCATAAAAGTGGAAGGTGTAAATCACGTTAGTGTCGCGCAGCGGCTCGAGAAAGACCAACTCATCATCGCTCGACCAGCGGGCTCCGGTTGCAATCAAAGTATGCTGCGGAGCGCCTTCGCGAATCGTCGCCGCCAGCTTGGCTTGCATGCCGTACCAGCGATAGCGATCAGAAAGCTCCGGCTCGTTCAGAATCTCAAAGAAAATTCGCTCTTTATCCCACGTCGAATAATGCCGCGCCAGCGTGCGCCAGAAATCGGAGAACTCCTGCACAAAGCTGTCGTCTTTGGCGAGTTTTGCCTTGAAGTCGCTATCGGGATGCAGGTCGATCACCACCGCCAGCCCCTGATCCAGAATCATCTTCACCGCAGCGTCAACATAGCCGAGATATTCCGCCGGGATCTCATCCGGCGGATGATTCATCATCATCGGTTGCGGATTCACGCTGAGCCGCACATGATCAAATCCCATGGATTTCATCAGAGCGATATCGTCCACTGTGGTCCAGTTCTGAAAATGTTCTTTGGTATAACCGCGCTGATCGTATACCTGCGCAAACCAGCCGCTGGTGTTAATGCCGCGTCGAAGGTGTGCCAGCCGGGACGCAGGCACGGATGAACCGGGATGTAAGGAGGGAATTACAGTGGTCTGCGCCCGCAGGGAACCAGCCGAACTGCCGAGGAGTAGCAGCAGTGCGAGCTTCAGTAATATCCGCGAAGGCTTCACGCTCTTACTCTAGCCCAGAATCAGGACCACCCGAACGATTTTCTTCGCCATGTTGGTCGCACTAAAGTTCGGGCAGTCCCTCAACCTTTACATTAACCGTGCTTGATGAACGTGCCGTCCTGCAACTCCGAAACCGCCTGGCGAAGTTGCTGCTGCGTATTCATCACGATCGGGCCATACCACGCGACAGGTTCTTCGATGGGCTTGCCCGATACCAGGAGAAAACGGATGCCTTCGTCGCCCGCCTGCACCGCGATCTCGTCTCCGCGATCGAAAAGCACCAACGAATGATTGACGGCATCGTAAACCGGCGGCGCTTCCGGCTTCGCGGTCTGCTCAGTCAATACCGCACGCGGCGTCGAAGCATCGCGAAACGTGCCCGATCCAGCAAACACATAGGCAAAGGCATTGCGCGTGGTCTCGACTTTCAGTCGCTTCCGCTGACCCGGAGCCACCGAAATATCCAGGTAATTCGGATCGGCCGCTACACCTTCCACCGGTCCGCGCTTGCCCCAGAATTCGCCGCAAATCACGCGCACGCGAGTGCCGTCGTCATCCGTGACCTCCGGGATGGCGCTGGCTGGAATATCCTGGTAGCGCGGATCGGTCATCTTCAGCGCCGAGGGCAGGTTCGCCCATAGCTGAAAGCCATGCATGCGGCCTTGTGCATCGCCCTTGGGCATCTCCTGGTGTAGGATTCCGCTGCCAGCGGTCATCCACTGCACGTCTCCCGCTGCCATCTTTCCCTTGTTGCCAAGACTGTCGCCGTGCTCCACCGAGCCGGCAAGCACATACGTGATCGTTTCGATCCCGCGGTGCGGATGCCAGGGAAATCCGGCCAGATAATCCTGAGGGTTCTCATTGCGAAAGTCATCCAGCAGCAGAAAAGGGTCGAACTCTTTGGTCTTGCCGAAGCCAAAAGCGCGCTGCAACTTTACACCCGCGCCCTCGATAGTGGGCTGCGTTTGAAGAATCTGTTTCACTGGTCTAAGTGACATAAGGATTTCCTTTCTACTTCCCCGAGGGACGTACTATCTTGATGACACCAAATTAGATGCGTGGCAACGATATTCGTTGCAACGCACATTAAAGATATGATATCAAACGAATTCCCTGCGTGAGGCGCACAGCAGTTCGACTAATGTCGTCAGGCGCTTCCGCCCCATATGGCCTAATTGCCTATGATGGGCGGCCTCTACCGGCTCATCGAGCTCAGTTAGAAGCTTGAGACCCTCCGGCATAATGCGCGCCATCACCATTCGCCGGTCCGTGGCTTCTCGCCAGCGCGAGATCAGTCCGCGCTTTTCAAGGCGGTCCAGCAGGCGAGTGATGTCTGGATCCCGGGTAATCATGCGGCGGGCGATCTCACCGCAGGGAAGTCCGGCAGTCGACCCGCGCAAAATGCGCAGCACATTGTACTGATTCGCCGAGAGATCCCAGGTCTTAAGAATTGAGATCAGGCCGCGAGACAGCACATCGGTCGTGCGTAGCAACTCCAGAAAGGCAATCTCTTCCAAACAAACCGCGCGACGTCTCCGGGTGCCCGCCGAAATAGCTTTTGCCATGGAATACAAATAATCCGTTGCAACGAATAGTGTCAAGACGAGAGCCTGTCGGCGGCGATTGCTTGCGGAACGATGACAGCTCTCACGCAAATCGCGATATTTGTGGGACTTCGAGGCACCCACAATAATCTAAAAACCGCCTATAGCCTGCTACGCCTAGTCTGAGGTACTACATCGTTAGTGATCTGCTCCCAAGACCAGGACCATTTTAGGATTAGGGTTCAATTTGGAACTCTCCCACGCTCCCTTCGGGGGACAGTTGGCAACCAGCACCCCCGGAAGCACAAGCGACCAGGCATTGGAAATCACTTAGAAAGAGGAGATACGCATGGCTAGCGGAGCGGCACCGGCACTCGAACCAAAGACGGATTCACCAATGGAGACTAAAGAAACGCCTTCGTCGCAACCCTCGACTCTCAAGCAGCGTATCAAACACCTGCTCCGTTTTATTTTTGAAGGACGCGAAGAGTATCTTGGATGGCACCAATAAACTTAGTTGAATCGCTGGACACCACATCCGGATTTCGCTATCGGTTGCGCTACACGGTAATCCGACTACTTTCGCTGGCGCACAACGCAGCGTTGGCGAGTTGCTCCAAATTCACAACGACATCCACGGCGCCCCGAGCAATAGCCTCTCTAGGCATTCCAAACACCACACAACTTGCCTCATCTTGTGCGATAGTTGCGGCTCCGGCGTCCTTCATCTCCCGGAGGCCCTGGGCACCATCGTCGCCCATGCCAGTCATGATGACGCCTACTGCCTTTGCGCCTACGGAAATGGCCACCGAGCGAAAAAGTACATCGACACTCGGACGATGGCGCGAGATCAACGGTCCATCGATGATCTGAGCCACCAGTCCTTCACCGCTGCGGTTGACGAGCATATGCCGGTTACCGGGAGCGATCAGCGCCCGGCCAATCTGTAACCGTTCGCCATCCCGGGCCTCAGCGACTTCTACCGCACATTCCTTATTTAAGCGATTGGCGAAGGCCTTAGTAAAACCCTCAGGCATATGCTGCACAATCACGACCGGCGGGCAGTCGGTAGGCAGTGCCATCAAGAAAACTCGCAGGGCCTCGGTTCCACCGGTAGAGGCGCCCACCGCAATGATTCCGCTCGGCGCTGCTGTGGAGCAGGCCTTGTTCTTGCGAGGCAAGATCGCATCGATGTTTATACGAGGACTTGCCGCTAAAGTGGGCGCCGGCCGTAGCTTTACATGAGCCTGGGATGCGCTCCAGACTGCGTCCAGAAGAGTCACCGCCGATTCGTGCAGAAACTCACGCACGCCCACCTTGGGCTTGGTGATCACTTCTACCGCACCTTCTTCGAGCGCCCGCAACGCGAGTTCGGTGCCGCGAGCGGCCAAGCCGGAGCAGACGACAACCGGCGTCGGCATTTCCATCATGATTTTTTGAATGAAAGTCAGGCCGTCCATGCGCGGCATTTCCAGATCCGTAATAACGACGTTGGGCGGTTCCTTCTGCATCTTTACCCAAGCGATCAGCGGGTCTGCAGCTGCCTTCACATTGATTCTGTGATCGGTCGCCAGAATGGACTGCAGCACCTGGCGGACCATCGCCGAGTCATCCACCACCAGGACCTGCAGATTCTCCTCATTCACAGCTGGCACGTCATTTCCTCTCTTAATCTCTTAGTCGCCCCGGTGGCGCCACGCTATGCCACCTTCACAGACCATCCGTATTGTTGATCTTCGTGTAAATAGTGGGCTCCAGGCTTCGTAACTGGGACGACATGCTGCACAAATTCTCAGCGTGACCCACAAATAAGAATCCGTTGACCACGAGGTGACGCGAAAGATTTGCGACCGCTGTTCGCTTCGAAGCCGCGTCAAAATAGATCAGAACATTACGGCAAAAAACCGCGTCAAACGGACCCTCGGCGAGATCGAGTTCCTGATGGAGGTTCAATCTTTGAAAGTCGACCATCTGCTGAATCTCGGTTTTCACTTTGATCTCGCCTTGCCGCTCCGCTACTCCCCGCAACATAAAGCCGTGCAGCAAATCCCGCGGCAGCTCCTTCGACCTCGCCAGGGGATAAATTCCCTTACGCGCTTTTTCCAGAACCCGGTTCGAGATGTCGGTGGCGAGAATCCGCACATCCCAGCCCTGTTTCGCCGGAAGATCTCTTTCGAGCAGCATCGCCAGGGTGTACGGTTCTTCTCCGGATGAACATCCTGCGCTCCAGATCCGCACCTCCCGTGGCCGCAACTGGCGTTCGGCTTCCATGCGCCATCGGGGAAGAATTTTCTGCACCAAAAATTCGAACTGTCGGGGTTCGCGGAAAAAGCGAGTTTCGTTTGTAGTGATGGCGTCGATCATCCGGCAGCGTTCGTCCTGCTGCTCCGGTTCCGTGACGCATTCGTAGTAACGCTGCAGTGAATCGATCTCCAGATCCCGAAGCCTGCGGTAGAGCCGTCCGCACAACAGGGCAGTCTTTGAGCTTCCCAACCAAATGCCGGTTTCGGCATAGATCAACTTCTGGAACTTATTGAATAGTGCAGGGCTAACGGTCAGTTGAGCAGGCTGTTCAACGCATAGCTCACCTTCGATGCGGCGGGACTCACCTGAATCCTTGCCTGCAACTGTGGGAGCAGGCACTGCTACGCTCCGGCCTCGAAGTGTTTTTGTTTGTTTGTCGCATCCGTGTTCGATGCGTTTATGTTCGATGCATTCGTGGACGAATCATTCGTAGACCGTTCTCCATCGGTCGATTCCGTCACCGCAAGTAGCTCGTCGGCGGAGAGAACTTTGTCGATGTCAAGAATCAGGCAAAATTTCTTGCCCAGCGGTCCCATGCCGAGCAGATATTCGGTCTTGACGCGAGTACCGAAGGGTGGAGTCGCTTCGATTTCATCAGCGGAAAGCTCAACGACCTGGCTCACAGAGTCCGCCAGAACTCCCATCGTCAGCTTCTCTCCCTGGAACATCACTTCCGTGATGATGATGCAGGAAAACTTGGAAATATTGCTGTGTGGCAATCCGAACTTGGCCGCGAGATCCACCACCGGCACCACTCTGCCTCGCAGATTCGTTACACCGCGAATCCAGACCGGAGTGTTGGGCACCGTGGTGACAGCCTCGTACTCTACGATCTCGCTCACCTTCACGATGCCAACCGCGTATTCCTCGCCCGCAGTCAAGAACGTGAGGTATTGCACCGTGTTCAAAGGGAGTTGATTCTTCCCCGAATTCGACGCTCCCATAGTTTGAATCCTCGTATTTCTACCGTCTTATGCTCGTAGCGCCGGCCTTTTCATGCCGCAAGCCGAATGGATGTTTCGTGACGTAGGACAGCGGTGTCCCTTTAAAACGGCGAGAAGTTAGCCTCCTCCGCTAGTCTGCCGTGTGCCGGTTGGACATTTGTAAGTTGCGCGTACTCATCCCTAAATGTTCGCTTCTGCGGAGATGGGGCGGCCTGTTGTCCGTTGCCATTGCGATTGGGGCGCTGTTCTCCTGCCACACGGAAGAAAGTCATCAACTGCTGCAATTGCTCTGACTGTGCCGCCAATTCTTCAGCAGTACTGGAAAGTTCTTCCGCGGACGAAGCATTGCGTTGCGTCACCGTATCGACCTGCGCCATTGCTTTGTTGATCTGCGTGACTCCGCCGGATTGTTCGGTGGAAGCCGCGGCCACGTCCTGCACCAGTTCGGCGGTCTTTTTAATAGAAGGCACCAGGTCAGACAGTAACTGGCCGGATCGTTCAGCGACGCCGACACTCTTCCCGGCCAACCCTCCAATTTCCTGCGCCGCCAGTTGGCTCCGCTCGGCCAACTTTCGAACCTCCACCGCGACCACAGCAAAACCACGGCCCTGGTCCCCTGCGCGAGCCGCTTCAATGGCGGCGTTAAGCGCCAGAAGATTGGTCTGGTAGGCGATCTCTTCGATCACCGATGTCTTTGCCGCAATCTGCTTCATGGCATCAACTGTCTCTTTGACGGCATTTCCGCTTTCTTCCGCGGACATAGCGCCCTTCGCGGCTGCTTGCTCCACTTGCCGGCTGTTGTCCGCATTTTGTGTAATGGAGGCATTCATCTGCTCCAGGCTGGCGCTCATCTCTTCCACGGAAGCTGCTTGTTCACTCGTTCCCTGAGAGAGAATCTGCGATGAGGCCGAAACTTGCTGGGCTGCCGAAGCCACCGCAGACGATCCTTCACGAACATCCCGGATGATTCCCGACAGTCGGCTGCTCATCACCTGCATGGCCTGCTGCAACTGACCAGTCTCGGAATGATTTGTGACCAGAATCTCCCGGGTCAAATCGCCGGCGGCAATACTTTCGGCATACTTGACAGCTTGCTGGATAGGAAGGGTAATACTTCTCGTTACGCTGAATGCTGCAAATGTGGATAGGACCAGAGTACCCACAAGGAGCAATAATGCAATTCTGCGTCCCATGGCATAAGTGTCCTGGCTCTCCTTGATGCTCTGCTGCATGGCCGCCGTCTGCAGGTTAATGAACTTCCCCCACTCCGCACGGTACGCGTCGAGTACAGGGATCACTTCGTCGCTCAACACTGCCAGCGCCTGGTCCCGCTTTTTGTCCATCAACAGTTTCTTGGCCTTTTGTCTGGCTACTTTATAGGCCTCGCGATCCTGCATCACAGCTGCAAACAAATCTCGTTCCTGGGAAGAGCTAAGTGTCTTTTCGATCTCCGCAACTTGCGCGCTGATTTCATCGCTGATCGCATCGTTTTTCTGGTTCAGCGCCTTCTCTTTTTCGGGGTCGGTGGTCTCGAATAGTTGAAAGGTGATGCGAGCATTCGTGATCGAGTGCTCGATGGTCTGGCGTGTCAACTCAACCGTGTTGTAACGCTTCTGAATTGAAGCCGCCATGTTGGAGTTGAGGCGGCCGAGCCAGCTCAGTCCGAACGCTCCAGCCGCAATCACACACAGTAGGATGGTGCCGAAGACCACCCCTAACCGCGTGCCGATTTTCTGATCTTGCCAAGTTCTCATTGTCGTTCACCCCTCTAATATCCGATATCTCATTTCCAGCTAAGCTTGCGCCGGCAACGTCGTCTGCATCGCTCCGCGCATAAGGCTGGGAACATCAAGGATCAAGCCAACCCGGCCGTCTCCAAGAACCGTTGAACCTGCAATTCCGGAAATCCCTTGAAACGCCTTACCCAACGGTTTGACTACTGTCTGCATGCCGCCCAACAATTCGTCCACTGCAATTCCGGCATGAAACTCATTGATCTTGACGACCACAATGTTTTCTTTCTTGGGAGGCTGACCAGATAGGCCGAATACGTGCCGCAAGCGGATGTAGGGCAAAGCCGTCCCGCGCAGACGAAGTATCCCACTGGCTTCCGGGTTACGCTCGTCCGTCGGTAATTCCGTGCATTCGGTGACGTGTTCGAGTGGAACGATGAAGGTCTCTGTTCCCACCTTGACGGAAAATCCGTCAATGATGGCCAGGGTCAACGGCAAGCGGATGGTGATCGTCGTACCTTTACCACCTGTGCTCGACACCTCGACCATCCCACGCAGAGCGTTGATATTGCGGCGAACTACATCCAGTCCAACGCCGCGTCCGGAAATATCGGTGACCGATTCGGCCGTGGTGAATCCTGCATGGAATACCAGATCGAAAATGTCCTTATCGCGAATGTCATCTTCGGCAGACAAGAGCCCCAGGCGACGCGCTTTCTCGACGATCCGCGCCCGGTCGAATCCTGCCCCGTCGTCCTGCAACGTTACGATAATGTTTCCGCCGCTATGGCCGGCAGTCAGGCGAATCACTCCACAAGCATTTTTGCCCTGGCTTTGGCGCACCGCCGGCTTCTCTATGCCGTGATCGACCGCATTGCGCAGCAGATGCAGCAACGGATCTTTCAGTTGTTCGAGCACGGTCGTATCAACCTCGACGTCTCCACCAACCACTTCCAGCCGAGCCAATTTCCCATGGCTCTTTGCAAGGTCTCTCACAGAGCGGACAAATTGGCGAAAAAGCGGCCCGACCTGAACCATCCGGATACTCATCACTTCACTCTGCAGGTCCATGTACAGACGCTCGGCCTCGCGATGCATCTCCAAAATTGCGCGCCCTTGTTCGGTGCCAAGATTCTCGATCATTCGCCTCAGCCGCCCTTGTGCAATCACAATTTCGCCCGTCAAATTCAGCATGTGATCCAACTTGGCGACATCGGCGCGCAGGGTACGCTGGCCGGCGCTCGGCAGCACCTCAGCCTTTGCTGCTGAACCGGATTGCCCCGAGGTTCCATCGACATGGCCGGATCCGTTGGACCTCGTTTCTACCTCCCGCGCGATTTGCTTTATGAGGTCTTGTTGTCCTGACGTTAGCTCATGGGGTGCAGCCGTCGCCGCTCCGGCGACCATGGCGCGAAGTTCGTCTACAGCCTTCAACAAAAGTGAAATCAAGTCCGCGCCTGGCATCGTCTGCTGCTCGCGAAACACATCCAGCAGATCCTCTACTACGTGAGCAAACCCTGCGAGTTCAGTAAGCGCTAAAGAGGTTGCGTTCCCTTTGAGGGTATGTGCCACGCGGAAAATATTGGCCAGGAGTTCCGGGTCAGAAGGATTCGATTCCATCTGCACCAGCGCCTGTTCCATCGAGTCCAGGCCCTCCTGCGACTCGGCGAGAAACGAGACGAGGACTGCTTCCCGGTCAAAGTCCGCTAACTCCACTGTTCCTCCGTCAGGTCCGCGCCAATGCACGCGACCGATTTCTGAACTCTGAGTTTCCTACCGCATCTGGTCAACTACACCTGGTCAAAATTCTTGATTGCAGTCACGCCATCAGCGATCCGAAACACCAATCGCCGTCCGTGCTTTCCTGAGACGTCTCTCTCCACCACTGAAATGCCTGCGGAACGCAGAAACTGTTCGGCGAGTTCCACATTCCTCGATCCCAAAGATTGCAATGGGTCACCGCCGAAAGCGCTGGACCCGCCGAAGATTTTGGCTCGCAAATGCCGGATTTCGCATCCCAATGCCAGAATCTTCTCCAGAAGGTCGGGATTAGCCACATTGCCATAGCGCAACCGGTTCAACCCCTCGTTAGGCCCGTCAGGCAAAAGATAGTGGTTCATTCCTCCCGCCCTCTTGTGCATATCCCAGAGACAGACGGCCGCGCACGATCCCAGTATGGTTGAGATTGTCATTGGTTCGGCAGTTACGAAAACCTGCCCCGGATAAAGGAAGTGCCGCGGTTCCTTGACGTCCGTAGTCTCAAAACGCTTCATGAACTCTACGGGCAAGACTGCCGGATTAAATTTGGGGGATTGCCCGCTCATTCTTTATCCTCTTCCCGTAGCCAGAGCTTTCGAATGCGCGGACGGACCGAACAATGCAGCAGCTGCTTCATTGGAGAGAATCTTGAACAATTCCACATCCCACTTATCGAAGGCATGCTTGTGTGGCAACAAACGCAAGATTGCAACGATTGCGATAGTTTCATTCTCTAAACGGATTGGAATAAACGCTTGTGCTCTTCCAGATGCGTCGGAGTTGCAGGTACCCACGTAGTATTCGCCCAGCATCACTTGCCGCAGGCCAGCGTCCCCCAAAACCCGGCGTAAGTCGTATTTCTCCAGGTCGATTCCGAAGGACCAGTAAGCCTGTAGGGCTGCAGTTCTCTGATCCACACAAAACAATCCAACTTCCTCGGAACCGAGAAAGTTGGCTGCGATCTCGCGCAGCCCCTCAAGAGCGTCTTCCGGATCGCGGCTCTCAGCCATGCGCTTTCGCGCCGCTTCCAACCGGGCTTCGTTCATTGAATCCGACCCAGTGGGCTTCTGCCCAGATTTGTTGCTCTTGCTCATAGAGTTCCTTCTTGTACCGCTTCAACCCATCGGAGAACATTCGAATCGGGCAAACCAGTGGTTACTCGCCCAGGTAGCTCTCCACCAGGGCCACCAGTTCGGCGCCATCGACCGGCTTGGTAATGTAGTCGTTGCACCCGCTCTGGAACCCAGCTTCCATATAGGACTCTTCACTGCGAGTGGTAACCAGAACGATGGGGGTCTCGCGGGTGCCGTCCTGCTGGCGCATCGCCTTGCAGGCCTCGAATCCATTCATGCGCGGCATCACAACGTCCATTAGCACCAGGTCTGGACGCTCCTGTTGCGCCTTCTCGACCGCTTCCTGACCATCAGCCGCGGTCACGCAGTGGTAATTCTTGCGCTTTTCCAGAATCTCGCGCTCCATCATCAAAGCTGTCTTAGAGTCGTCGACTACGAGAATTTTCTTAGCCATAGTTCTATTTGATCCGCAGTGCCGAGCTCGTTGGCAATCGGCTGTAAGAATGGCCAGATTGGGAGCGAGTCCAGTAACTTTTCCAAACTAGGAATACTAGTAATCAGTAACACAGCAATACATGCCGTCGGTAATTACCTCGGTAATTGCGATTGGGTTCTTGTGCTTTCGAAAATCATTGCGCCTGACCCGTTTTTCTCCACTGCGCGGTAATACTAGAAAAAGGTTAGAGATGTCGGTCGAGCGCTTTGTGTATGATCCGACTCCACATAGGGCACAAAGATCAAGGGACAGAGATCAAGGAAATGAGCGAAGAGTCCGTTCCAGGAAGTGTCGGGGTCGGCGTGGTCATATCGCAACGCGCCGAAAACGTGTCTGGCCCCAGTGAATTTGATCTCGGCTATTACGGCTGGCGCGTAGTATTGGCGGCCTGTCTCGGCGTGATGGCAGGATTCGGCTCGCTATTCGTGTATACGTTTTCCGTCTTTGTGAAACCGCTGGCTGCGGAATTCGGCTGGAGCCGTGAAGCCATCTCGAGCGGCTTCGCCATCGCCGCCGTCACTTTAGGCTTCATCTCTCCATTGCTGGGCCAGTGGATCGATCGCTTCGGCCCTCGCCGCATCATTCTTATTTGCATGACGATATTCGGGTGCGCTATTGCCTCGTTATCGTTGTTGCGCTTCGGATTGTGGCAATTTTACGTAACTTGCTTTGTGCTGGGTATAGTCGGGAACGGCGCAGCTCATCTCGCCTATTCGAGATCGATCTCCACCTGGTTTCAGCGGCGTCTGGGAACAGCATTAGCCTTTGTGATGGTCGGAGCCGGTTTGGGCGCCATGATCTTGCCCGTCGTCGCCCAATCCATCATCAGCCGGTCCGGCTGGCGCGCAGCGTACGCGTCGCTCGGCGGTCTGGCGTTGTTACTGGGCTTGCCTTTCAGTTGGCGCTACATCCGCGAGCGCGGAGCGATCGGAAACACATCCGTCCCAGTCGTGCATTCTGGAATGACATGGCAACATGGCTTGCGTTCTTTTTCATTCTGGATAATCACTGCCATTCTTTTCGTGAGTTCGATCAGCATGAACGGAGCGATCACTCATTTGTCCGCATTGCTGACCGATAGAGGACTCACTGCCGGAAATGCGGCACTCTGTGCGTCCATACTCGGTGGATCAAGCCTGCTCGGCAGGATTGTGGTGGGCTGGTTGTTAGATCGATTTTTCGGGCCTCGCGTCGCGCTCGCAATCAACCTCATTACGGCGCTGGGCATTTTTCTTCTCGCTCGCGCGAATAACTTTCCTGCGGGTTGCCTAGCCGCGGCTCTCATCGGCGTCGGGGCGGGAGGCGAAGCCGCCATCACACCTTACCTGCTCACGCGTTATTTTGGACTGCGCGCTTTTTCTACTCTTTACGGTCTGACCTGGACGTTCTACGCCGCGGCTGGAGCCATCGGCCCCGTGATACTGGGGCGCACATTCGATGCCACCGGTTCCTATACCTCATTGCTGATTCTGCTCGCAGCGGTGCTAGGCCTCGCTGCCGCGACGAATCTTCTGCTCCCACGCTATTCTGATTCTTTCGCTGAAGTTCACTGATTTTCGGATGGACAATCCATCGGAATTCAAGGTTTCAATTTCCCAGTCGCGAGGTAGTCCTGCGAAGGAACGCCGAACGCGTCGGCGACGCGATTGAAAAAAGCGAACATTGCGGTGATGTAGACAGCTTCTGCGATCTGCTCTTCTTTCCATCCTAAGTCTCGAAGTTTCTGTACATCCTCGGCGGTCGAACGATAGGCAGCGTCGGTGATCAGCTTGACGTAATCCAGCAAGGCGCGCTCCGCCGGAGTAAGGCCGGTTTCGTCAAGTTTGCCTTCGACGATGGCTTGTACGCATTGATCGGGTGCTCCCTGGACACGCAGGAAGTAGGCGTGGCTGTCCAGTCAATATGGACAACGATTCAAATAGGAGACATAGCTCGCGATTAATTCTTTGTATCGCCGTGAGAGATGCCCTTCCGAGAAGTGAACTGTGTTTCCGAATTCAATCACGCGGCGCAGGAAGTCAGGCCGCGCTCCGAAACATTTGATGATGCCGGGAACTTGCTGTCTTCCCGACCCGGCTCGCCAAAAGTCATAAGCGGCAGCGGTTTCTCCGGTTGCTTCCGCATCTTCGATGATCTTGATTTTGGTGGCCGGTTTCGGGGTTGGGGCGCCTTCTAAGCTTTCGTGGCTCCTTGCACCACTCTCTTCATTCTTATTCTTAGGCATCGATTAGGTTTATCTTCGAATCCCCGGAACCCTTGTGCGCTCCACGCGCGCAGGTCAAAAGACCGTGACGACAACAATTCGGAGTGGCAACAAGTTAGCCGGATTAGAATGTCGGAACAATAATATAAAGACACTACTGTGCTGTCCTTATGCCCTCCCGATGCTGATACTCCGTTCATATTATTGACTCACCGGTATGCGTCCCTATAATCGCCGAACTCCGTGAGAAAGATCTTCGCGCGTACTCAGTATTCGATTGCGGGGATTTCTTCACCTCGACGTCAATCGCAGTTTGTGAGGGCAAATAGGGAGACGCATGAGCAATTGGAGAAGACTGGCCTTCGCGCTGGTTGCGGTCGCTGCCGGATTGAACTTCGTAAGTGTGAATGCTGTGGGACAGCAGATCACAGCAAGCATCCGCGGAACTGTTTTGGATCCAAGTGGAGCGGTCGTCCAGGCTGCCACGGTCACCACAAAGCAGATCGAAACCGGCTTAAAGCGCGAGGCGATTACCGATCGTCAGGGAGAGTACGTTCTGGTCGAACTCCCGATCGGACATTACCAGTTAGAAGTTCAAGCGAAAGGTTTCCAAACCTATTTGCAGCAGGGAATCACGCTGGATGTTAACGAAACCGCTACCGTCGGCATTCACCTCAAGCTTGGTGCAGAAACGCAGCAGGTTGAAGTGAACGCGAATGCGATTCTGGTGCAGAGCACGGTCACCCGCCCCAACGTGATTGGGAACCCAAACTCCGGCCCACGCACGCCTCAGGAATGGTTCAATGTAAGCGCCTTCCAGCAACTTCAACCGGATCCTCTCGGCCGGTTCGAGGTCTTCGGGGACGAAGGCCGCAACGCAGTTCAGGGCCCGGAATATATAAATTGGGATGCTTCAGCTTTTAAGAACATTAGACTGACGGAAACCAAAGAACTTCAGTTCCGCGGCGAAGTATTTAATACCCTGAACCATACCAATCTCCGCTTGCCAGTCAGCGACATCGAATCGCCGACCTTCGGACAAATCCAGTCGGATGTGAGCTCGAGAGTAATTCAGGTGGCGCTGAAATTTTTGTTTTAACGATTTCCACGAGGTCGGCGTCGTTTAAACTTCTTGCAGAGAATCAGCCTGGGGCGAGGGGTGCGGGTATTCTCATTGCGCCGGGCGGATCGTTTGCCTGTGTTGCGGCGAGTTCTGACAACAACGTCATGTTAACGTAACCCGTACAAAACGGGAGATTCCTATGACGGAGCTTTTTGATCGAAATCAAGCTTTTCTTCGACGAAAACTCGCCTCAGAGCGTGGTTGATTTGTTTACCAATTACCGGCCCGTCAAGTAACGGCTCTGCACACCAGCCAATCGTGCCCGTCGCGAAGTAATGTGAGTCCCGATAGGTCGGCTTCTCGTCATCAATCGCACAACTGATGTTTAGCGCGTTTATGAGGACTCAACTCATCTCCTGTCGCTTGCCAAAAGCCGAGAGCGCTCTATTACGGTCATCGCCATTTCACCACCTGTGCCGTTTCGTCTCTTTTTCTTCAGGTGGATTAGCGTCGGCGAGGGAGTCTCTTTGCCGAGGCCTCGGATCCAGGTGGTTCACGGAACGGTTCCACAGAAATGTGCTCGTAACACACTTCCAGCACGGTCAGGTATTCTGTACCGCCCGGCAATTGAAGGACTACGCTGTCACCCGCTGCCGACTTCATCAACGCGCGCCCCAGAGGTGACACCCAACTGATGTGGTTGCGGTTGAGATCGACCTCGTCGGTGCCCACGATGCTCACCACTCGCTCCGCTCCCGCGGCATTG
>Ga0209007_1000086_pt1 | contig 57115 bp, 52 predicted proteins | sample JacPinW_OM1H0_O2_FD_187961 | JGI IMG/M metagenome (GOLD analysis project Ga0209007, IMG submission 187961) | Forest soil microbial communities from Algoma, Ontario, Canada - Jack Pine, Ontario site 1_JW_OM1H0_O2 (SPAdes) (version 2) | ecosystem: Environmental > Terrestrial > Soil > Boreal... | reverse complement strand
CCGCCGCTACCGCCATCGACGCGCGGCTCGAGGCGCTGCGGCGCAGCTTCGGCGCCGGGCGCTCGGCTGCGCATCCGCCCACGGTGTTGCTGCAGGTGTGGAATCGCCCGATCTACACGGTCGGCGGCCGGCAGCTGCTGAGCGACGCCCTCACCGCCTGCGGAGCGCGCAACGTGTTCGCCGATCTTCCCGAGCCGGGGCCGGTGGTGGACATCGAAGCGGTGATTGCCCGCAATCCCGACATCATCATCGCGGCCGCTCCCCCGGGAGAGGCTGGCGCGTGGCTCGAGGACTGGAAGCGCTTTCCGACGCTGACGGCGGTGAGCCGCGGGCGGCTCATCGCGTTCGACGACCCGGCGCTCAGCCGCCTGGGTCCGAGCGTTATCGGCGCCACCGAGGAGCTGTGTCGGGCGATCGAGCACGTCGGCCGCTGAGGCTCGTGTGCCCGACGCGCGCCCGTCGAAGCCGGTCGTGCAGTCTGCCCTGCGGCATCAATCGCGGAAGTTGTTGAACTGCAGCGGCACCCCGAGCTTCGCGCCGCGCAACAGCGTCATCGCCGCCTGCAGATCGTCCCTCTGCCGGCCAGTGACCCGCACCTTGTCTCCCTGCAGGCTCGCCTGCACCTTGAGCTTGGAATCCTTGACGATGCGCATCAGTTTGCGACCGGTCTCCTGATCGATGCCGTGGCGCAGCAACACCTCCTGGTGCGCGGCAGAGAGCGTCGTCTGCGGCTCCTTGACCTCGAGACACTGCAGATCGATGCCGCGCTTGGAGAGCCGCAGCTTCACGATCTCGAGCATCTGTTTCAACTGAAAATCCACCTGCGCGCGCAGCGTCACGGTGAGTTCCTGCAGCTCGAAGCGCGCGCCGGTGTCCTTGAAGTCAAAGCGCTGCGCCAGCTCGCGGTTCGCCTGGTCGACGGCGTTGGCGACCTCATGCGCGTTGAGCTCGGAGACGGCGTCAAACGACGGCACGGCGCGCTTAGCTCCGTCAACGCCCGCGCACGGCGCGGCGCGGCCGCCGCCCGCTGCGCTTGGCTGCCTTGCGCGCCGCTGGCCGCTTCGTTCCGGGCGATGGCGCGGGCGGGGTGCGCGCCCGCACGGCCGGCGCGGCGCGCGCGCGATGCGCGCGCACCAGCTCCATGAACCGCGGCGTCGGACCTACGTCCTCGTACACCGGATCGCCCTGCTCGTCGGTGGCGATTACGCGCTGACCGGCGACGTAAGGCATGGCGGCGGCGAGCTCGGCGAGCGCCGCGCTGAGGAGCTCGGTGGTCAGCTGCTCAGGCGTGCGGCCGGGGAACATGTCGGCAAGCGCGGCCAGGCGGGCGGCGTCGTCGAGCGGCAGCCGCACGGCGAATTCGCGCGCGCTGCGCGGCGCGGCCGCCGTCTCGCGCCAGCTTTCCAGCAGCTCTTTGAAACGCAACTGCAATACTCCGCTCGCCCGCCCGGGCGCGCATTCTAGCGAAAAGCGCTAGCATCGGCCGCATGCTGGCTTGGAGCCGGCGCCGGGCAACGGGAGCAGCCATGTACGACCATGTCGGTTTCAAGGTGAAGGATGTGGATGCGAGCGCGCGCTTCTACGCGGCCGCGCTCGGGGCGCTCGGCTACGAGCAGGGGTTCAGCGACGAAAGCACGGTCAGCTTCGGCCCGCAGGGCGCACCGGCGCTGTGGCTGTACGGCGATGAGCGCCTGGCGCACTCGCTGCTGCACGTGGCGTTCAGCGCCTCGAGCCGTTCGGCCGTCGATGCGTTTCATCGCGCCGGGATCAAGGCCGGCGGGCGCGACAACGGCGCACCGGGGTTGCGTCGCGATTACAGCCCGAGCTACTACGCGGCGTTCCTGCTCGACCCCGACGGCAACAACATCGAGGCGGTCTGCCGGAAGTAGGCGCGGTACGCTTGACGGGCCCGCGGCCGGACGGGGATACTCTGCGCCAATGTCGCAGCCCCGCATCCCGGCGCGTTCCTGGTGGTGGCGCACTTCATAACGGAGTGGGCTGACGGTTAGTTTTTCCCCCGCGACTCAAGCAGAATCCGACGACACCAGAAAACCCATCTCCGGCTCACCCCCGGGATGGGTTTTTTGTTGTCCGCGTTGAATGGAAGCCATAAGGCAGCGCAAAGGTAGAAGGCAGTTGCCGGTGCAATTCGACATCATGGGCGATCTCGACACGCCGGTCTCGGCGTTCATGAAGCTCGCGCCGTTTTCACCGCGCTTCCTCCTCGAGAGCGTCGAGGGCGGCGAGCGCCTGGCACGCTATTCCTTCATCGGCTTCGGCACCGGACTCGAGGTGCGGCTCGACGGCACCGGACTCACCCTCGGCGCGGAACGCCGGCCGGTGCCGCGCGACGGCGCGCAGCTGCTGGCGGCGCTGCGTGCGGCACTGGCGCGTGCGCCGCAGCCCCAGGCGGACGTCGCCGGCGTGCCACTCGCCGGCGGGCTGGTGGGGTACGCGGCCTACGACGTGGTGCGCTGGTTCGAGCGGTTGCCGCCACCCGCCGGACGCGACGCGGGCGTGCCGGCGCTGCATTACGTCGCGCCGCGCTCGATGCTGGTGTTCGATCACCTGACCCGCGGCATTGCGCTGGTCCATGCCGGCTCGGCCGACGAGCAGCGCGCGCTGCGTCGCGAGGTGGTGCAGGCACTGCGCGGTGCGCTGCCGAACCGGCGGCGCCGCGGGCGCTACGCGCCGCCGTCAGCCGCCTGGGCGCGCGCCGATTACCTCGCGGGCGTACGGCGCACCCAGGAGTACATCGCCGCGGGCGACGTCTACCAGCTGGTGCTCGCGAGCCGCTTCGCCGGCCGGCACGAGCTCGATCCCTTCCAGGCTTACCGCGCGCTGCGGCTCATCAACCCGTCTCCTTATATGTATTACTGCGCGCTCGGCGACGTGGCGGTGGTCGGCTCCTCTCCCGAGGCACTGGTCAAGCTCAACGGGCGGCGCGCGCAACTGCGCCCGATCGCCGGCACGCGGCCGCGCGCCGCCGACCGGGAGACCGATGCGGCGCGCGAGGCGCAGCTGCTCGCCGACCCCAAGGAGAACGCCGAGCACGTGATGCTGGTCGATCTCGCGCGCAACGATCTCGGGCGCGTGGCCGCGGCCGGAAGCGTGCGCGTCGAGCCTTACCGCACGATCGAGCGTTACAGCCACGTCATGCACATGGTAAGCGGCGTGCACGGCGAGCTGGCCGCCGGCCGCGATGCCTTCGACCTGTTCGCCGCCGCCTTCCCGGCCGGCACGCTGGTCGGCGCGCCGAAGGTGCGCGCCATGCAGATCATCGACGAGCTCGAGCCGGTCAGCCGCGGCCTGTACGGCGGCACGGTGGGCTACTTCGGCGCGCGCGGCGACATGGATCACGCCATCACCATCCGCACGCTGGTGTTCCGCGGCGACGAGTACAGCTACCAGGCCGGCGCCGGCATCGTCGCGGACAGCGTGCCGGAGACCGAGCACGAGGAAGTGCTGGCGAAGAGCGCGGCCATGGTGCGGGCGCTCGAGCTCGCGGAGGACGGGCTGTGAGCGCGCGGTTGCTGCTGATCGACAACTACGACTCCTTCACCTACAACCTGGTGCAGGCGTTCCTGGTGCTCGGCGCCGAGGTCAGCGTCTACCGGAACGATGCGCTCGAGGTGCCCGCGGCGCTGGCGCTCGCGCCCTCGCACCTGTGCATCTCGCCCGGGCCCGGCACGCCGCGCGACGCCGGGGTCTCCATGGATATGATCCGCGCCTTCGCGGGGCGCATCCCCGTGCTTGGCGTGTGTCTCGGGCACCAGTCGATCGTCGAGGTGTTCGGCGGCCAGGTGGTGCGCGCCGAGCGCCTCATGCACGGCAAGACCTCGCTCGCCGGGCACGACGGGCGCACGTTGTTCGTCGGGCTGCCGCAGCCGTGCGAGGTCGGGCGCTACCACTCGCTCATCGCCGCCCCCGCAACGCTGCCGCCGGTGCTCGAGGTGAGCGCGACCACTGCGCAGGGGGAGATCATGGCGGTGCGCCACCGCACGCTCACCGTCGAGGGCGTGCAGTTCCACCCCGAGAGCATCCTCACGCCGGAGGGCCCGCGGCTGCTCGCCAATTTCCTGCAATTCACCGCCGGCGCCCGCGCGCCCGGGGATGGAGCGGGCGATGCAGCCGCGTGAGCTGCTGCAGCAGCTGATCGAGCGGCGTGACCTGAGCGCGGGTCAGGCCGAGGATCTGCTCGCGCACCTGACCGACGCGAAACTCCCGCCCGCTATGGGCGGGGCGCTGCTCGCGGCACTCGCCGCCAAGGGAGTGGCGGCGCAGGAGCTGTGCGGACTTGCGCAGGCGATGCGCCGCAGGGCGCGCCGTCCGATCCTGCCGCCCGGTCTGCGCGCCATCGACGTCGTCGGCACCGGCGGCGATGCCTCCGGGAGTTTCAACATCTCGACCGGCACGGCGCTGCTCACCGCCGCCGCCGGAGTTCCGGTCGTGAAGCACGGCAACCGCTCGGTCTCGAGTCAGTGCGGCAGCGCCGATGTGCTGGAAGCGCTCGGGCTGCCGGTGCCGCTCGATGAGGAGGCGGCCGGCAGATGTCTTGCGGCCAGCGGCTTCACCTACCTGCATGCTCCGCACTATCACCCGGCGACCGCGGGCGTGGCTCCGATCCGCAGCGCGCTCGGCGTGCGCACCGTGTTCAACATTCTGGGTCCGCTGGTGAACCCGGCCGAGCCGCCGCTGCATGTGATCGGTGCGTTCAGCTTAGAGGTGGCACGCCTCATGGCCGAGGCGCTCTCCGGGCTCGCCATCGAGCGGGCCTTCGTCGTGCACGGCGCCGCGGGTTGGGACGAGCCGACCCCGATGGGGCCGTTCACCGTGTTCGATGTGCGGCCCGGGCACGTAGCTTCGCAGGTGCGCTCGCCCGAGGATTACGGGCTGCGCCCCTGCAGCGCCGCGGATCTCAAGGGCGGCGATGCCGCCTGCAATGCGCGCGCACTCACCGCAGTGCTTTGCGGCGAGGATCGCGGCGGCCATCGCGATTGCCTGCTGCTCGGCACGGCGCTCGCGCTCGAAGTGGCGGGCGAGATCTCCGACCCGCGCGCCGGCATCGAGCGCGCGGCGGCAGCCATCGATGGCGGCGCCGCGCGGCGCGTACTGCAGGCTCTCAGGACGCAGCCGCGGCGGGAGCCGGCGCCGTGAGCGCATTTCTCGATGAGATGGCGTCCGCGAGCCGCGCCCGGGTGCGCGCTGCCCGCGAGCGCCGCCCCGAAGGGGCGCTCGAGGAGACCGCGCGCGCGACTCCTGCGCCGCCGGCTCTGCGGCTCGCTGCGGGCGGGTTCGATCTCATCGCGGAGCTCAAGCTCCGCTCGCCGGCCGCCGGCGCGCTCGCCGCCCCGGGTCTGCACGACCTCGACGCACGCGTGGCGGCCTACGCGCGCGCGGGAGCTGCCGCGGTCTCAGTGCTCACCGAGCCCAGCCGCTTCGACGGGTCGCTGGAGCACCTGCAGCGCGCGGCGCGTACGCTCGCGCCGCTCGGCGTGCCGGTGATGCGCAAGGACTTTCTCGTCGATCCCTACCAGGTGCTCGAGGCCCGCGCCGCCGGAGCGGGCGGCGTGCTCGTCATCGTGCGCATGCTGTCGCGTTCCGACATCGAGGCGCTGCTCGAGTGCGCGCGCGCGCACGGGCTGTTCGTGCTGCTGGAAGCGTTCGATGCGCGCGACATCGAGGTGATCCACGAGCTTCTCGCGACCGGGCGCCCCGGGCCGCTCTTGCTGGCGGGCGTGAACTGCCGCGACCTGGCGACCCTCGAGGTCGTGCCGGATCGACTCATCGAGCTCGCCCCGCTGTTGCCTCAGGGGGTGCCGACGGTGGCCGAGAGCGGCGTGGCCTCGGCGGCGGACGCGCGCCAGGTCGCCGCCGCCGGTTACGCCCTCGCGCTCGTCGGCAGCGCACTCATGCAGGGCAGCGACCCGCAAGCTCTGGCCGCCGGACTACTCGCGGCGGGCCGCGCGGCGCGCCAGGGACACTAGCGATGTGGATCAAGATCTGCGGCATGACGACCCCGGCGGCGGTGAGCGCGGCGCTGCACGCGCAGGTGGATGCCGTCGGCTTCGTGTTCGCCGATTCGCCGCGGCAGCTGACGCCGCAGGCGGCGGCCGGGCTCGCGGCGCCGGTGCGCGGGCGGATCCGCTGCGTGGCGGTCACCCGCCATCCTACCCGCGAGGCGCTCGATGAGATCCTCGCGGTGTTCAAGCCCGACGTGCTGCAGACCGACATGGCGGACCTCGACGAGCTCGGTCCGCTGCCGGGAGTGGAGTTGCTGCCGGTTCTGCGTGCCGGCGAGGCCGTGCCGCAGCGCTTGCCCGGGCGGATCCTCTTCGAGGGACCCGCGAGCGGCGCCGGAGTCGTGTGCGACTGGCGCGCGGCCCGTCAGCTCGCGCGACGCACCCGGCTGGTACTCGCCGGCGGACTCAACGTTGGTAATGTCGGGGCCGCGCTCTCGGCCGTCCGTCCGTTCGGCGTCGATGTCTCGAGCGGGGTGGAGGAGGAGCACGGTGTGAAGAGCCCGCTTAAGATCATGGCGTTCGTAGCGACCGTGCACGCCGCCGCCGCGGACGACGGTCGCACTCCGGCAAGCGAGGATCCCCTATGACCGTTCCGGCTCACTCACCCGATGCCGCACGCCTGCTCGCCGAGCTGATCGCCGGACGCTTCCCGGATGCCCGCGGCCGCTTCGGCCCCTTTGGCGGGCGCTACGTGCCGGAGACGCTCATCCCGGCGCTCGATGGCCTCGAGCGCGGGGTGCGCGAGCACTTAGGCACACGCGAGTTCCGCGACGAGTTCGCGAGTCAGCTCAAATCCTGGGTCGGTCGTCCCACCGCGCTTACCTACGCCGCGCGGCTCTCGGCGCGCTGGGGTGCGAAAGTGTGGCTCAAGCGCGAGGACCTCGCACACACCGGCGCGCACAAGATCAACAACGCCATCGGGCAGGCGCTGCTGGCGCAGCGTCTCGGCGCCCGGCGCATCGTCGCCGAGACCGGCGCGGGTCAGCACGGCGTGGCGAGCGCGGCCGCCTGCGCGCGGCTGGGGCTCCCATGTACCGTCTACATGGGCGAGATCGACATGCAGCGCCAGGCACCGAACGTCGGACGCATGCGGTTGCTCGGCGCGCAGGTGGTGCCGGTGACCTCCGGCGATCGCACGCTGCGCGCCGCCATCGATGAGGCGATGCGCGACTGGGTGTCCGACCCGCTCGGGACCTATTACCTCCTCGGCTCGGTCGTCGGCCCACACCCCTATCCTTACCTGGTGCGGGAGCTCCAGGCGGTCATCGGCCGCGAGGCGCGCGAGCAGCTGCTCGCGGCGACCGGCCAGCTGCCGGATGCGCTGATCGCTTGCGTCGGCGGCGGCTCCAACTCCATGGGCGCCTTCCATGCGTTCCTTGCCGACGCCCAGGTCGAGATCATCGGCATCGAGGCGGGCGGGCGCGGTGCGGGCCTGGGGGAGAACGCCGCGACGCTCGCCCACGGCCGCCCCGGGGTGCTGCACGGCAGCTACTCGATGCTGCTGCAGGATGAGCACGGCCAGATCCAGGAGACGCATTCGGTGTCGGCCGGGCTCGACTATCCGGGCATCGGACCCGAGCACGCACTGCTCGCGTATGTCGGGCGTGTGCGCTACCAGACAGCAAGCGATCAGGAAGCGCTCGCGGCGGTGCGCGCGCTGAGCGAGTGCGAAGGCATCCTGCCGGCCATCGAGAGTGCGCACGCTCTCGTGGGCGCCGAGCGCTGGGCGCAACGACACCCCGGCGGCACGATCCTCGTTTGCCTGTCCGGCCGCGGCGATAAGGACATGTCGACCTTGCAGCAGACGCTGCTCGAGGCGGAGGAAGCCCGGTGAGCCCGCGGGAGCGCATCACCGGCGCGATCCGCACCGCCGCCGCGCGCGGCGAGCCTGCGTTGGTGGCGTACCTGACCGCCGGCTACCCGCGGCGCGAGCGCTTTCGCGAGCACCTGCGCTCGCTCGCCGCCGCAGCCGACGTGGTTGAGGTCGGCGTGCCGTTCACCGATCCGATGGCCGACGGCGTCACCATCCAGCGCGCGAGTCACGCCGCGCTCGCACAGGGTGTCACCCTGGGGTGGATCCTCGCCGAGCTCGGGGCGCTCGGGCCGCAGCGTGCCCCGCTCCTCCTCATGAGCTATCTCAACCCGCTGCTCGCCTTTGGCTTGGATCGGCTGGCTGAGGCCTCGGCCGCAGCCGGCGTCTCGGGGTTCATCGTCCCGGACCTGCCGCTCGATGAGAGCGCCGAGCTGCAGGCAGCGCTCGAGCCGCGCGGGCTCGCGCTGGTGCAGATGGTGACGCCGGTCACCGGCGCGGCACGCCTTGCGGCGCTCGGCGCCGGGAGCCAGGGCTTCGTGTATGCGGTCACCATGACCGGCACCACCGGGCGCAACGTCGCCGTGCCCGACGAGGTACTCGCGTATCTCGAGCGGGTGCGCGCGGCCTGTGCGCTGCCGGTGTGTGCGGGCTTCGGCATCCGCAGCCGCGCGCAGGTGGAGCGGCTGCGCGGCCACGTCGACGGCGTGGTGGTGGGCTCGGCGCTGGTGGAGGTGCTCGAGCGCGGCGAGGATCCGGCCGCGTGGCTCGCGCAGTTGCGCGCGCGTTAGCATGGAGGGCCTCATCATCCCGGCGCGCTTCTGCGGTCCGGCGAGTTCCTCGAACGGCGGTTATTTTGCCGGACGGGTGGCGCTACTCGCCGGCCGCACGGTAACAGTGCGGCTGCTGAAGCCGCCGCCGCTCGACACCGAGCTCACGGTGCGCGCGCAGCCGGACGCGACCCTCGAAGTGCTGGACGGCGAGCTGCTGGTCGGCGAAGCGCGACCGACCGCGCTGACGCTCGAGGCGCGGCCCGCGCCCGGGTATTTTGAGGCGCTGGAAGCCTCGCGGCGCTACGCGGGGTTTCGCCATCATCGCTTCCCGACCTGCTTCGTCTGCGGCACGCAGCGCGTGCGCGGCGACGGCATGCGGATATTCGCCGGGCCCATACCCGAGCGCGATGGGGTGGCGGCGCCGTGGGTGCCGGACGCCTCGCTCGATCGCGGTGACGGCAAGGTGCGCCCGGAGTTCATGTCGGCGGCGCTCGACTGCCCGGGCTATTACGCGGTCGCGCCCGATGACCGCATGATGCTGCTGGCGGAGTTCACCGCGCACGTCGACCGGCTGGTCCACGTGGGCGCTTCGTGCACGGTGGTGGGCTGGCGCATCAGCTCGAGCGGCCGCAAGCACGAGGCCGGCACTGCCCTCTACGACGGCAAGGGCGAACTGTGCGGCAAGGCGCGCGCACTGTGGATCGAGCCGCGCGCGGCGGCGGAAGCGGTCGCCGATCAGCTGGGCTCGTAGAAGACACTTCTCGCCGGCCCGCCCCAAGCTGAGCTCGCGGCGGTCATCTGGACGATGGTTCGCGTGCCGGCTGTGAGTCCTGGCTCAGTGCGCGGTCGGAAGCCCTTCGTCTGCGATGGGTTTCTCCTGCGGTCCGGGCCCGTCTGTCGCAGACAACCCGGAGCGCTGACTGCCGCCGATGCGCAGATCGACGTTGCCCGGCCGACCCTCCCTGAGAGACCGGAGCTGATCGAGGTAGTCGGGAACCACCGAGGACCTTTCGGGCGGCGAACTCATTGCGGTGAGCTCGGGTTCAAAGCCTTGCGTGCTGCCGCCGGCTACGAACGCTGCGGAAGTGAAGCCGAGCGCCAGCGTCCGCCTGAAGACACGACGATCGGGCGGTGCGGGTAAAGGCTACGATGCCAACGGCAACGCGACGGCGCGCCAAGGCAACTCGATCGTCTGGTCGAGTTATAACTACCCGACCACCGTGAACGCCGGCAGCGGCTCGACGGCTGAGACGGTCGCCTTCGCTTACGGACCGGACCGCAAGCGCTGGCAGCAGATGTATACCGGGAACGGCACGAGCGAGACCACCAATTATGTCGGCGGACTCCTCGAGGTGGTCTCGAGCGGCTCGGTTACCGACTACCGGCACTATATCTACGCGGGCGCCGAGCCGGTCGCGGTCTACTCCCGAAAGACGAGCGGGGTAAACACCTTCAGCTACCTGCTCTCGGATCACCAGGGAAGCCTCACGGCCATCATCAACAGCAGCGGCACGCCGGTCGTGAACGAGAGCTTCACGCCCTTCGGGAACCGGAGAAACGCGCTAACATGGTCCGGGCCAAACACAACCGGCAATCTCACCGAGATTGCCGGGATCACTCGCGAGGGCTACACGTTCCAGACCGCGCTCGGTCTCTGGATGGGCATGAACCACATGAACGGGCGGGTGCAGGATGCGGTGACCGGACGGATGCTGTCGGCGGACCCGCGCATCTCCGACCAGACAGATGCCCAGAACTACAATCGCTATAGCTACACCAATAGCAATCCATTGACCTACTTGGATCCGACTGGATTTACCGGGTGCCCAAAGAATGGATGCTTGCCAAATAGTCCTCCTCCTCCCGGCGGACTTGACTTTACAGGTGGTGTCTCCGCGGGCATGTATGCCAGCATGCTTTCCTCAGGGACGTACGCGTCGCTTCAATCCTTCACTGTTCAGTCGGGGTCAACATCTGTCAACGGCACCACAACGTCAGTTGGGACCTTCGTCATGCAGGGCGGTAATCTGCTCGGGGAATGGCTGAATGGGCAGTGGATCCCTTGCACGGACCCAGGATGTGGTGACGGTTCTAACGGAAGCTTGCAAGGCCCAACGGGCAACCCGGCAGGGCTCAGTGCGAATAACTCTGGGCCGAGTGGTCCATCTGGCAGTCCAGCACAAAATCCCGCCAAACAGGCGCCGGTGACGCCGACCACGACGCCGCCGAATCCTCACTCATGGGTTTGTGATGCCGGCAACGCGCTGGAATCAACAGCGGCTAAAGGGAATTCGGTCGGACAAGGTCTGGAGACGGCGGGAATGGTCGTTGCGGTGATTGGCGGCGCCGCGGCTGGGCCTGAAGGCGCCGCGCCTGGGGGAGTTGTGATGGCAATTGGAGGTGCCACGACACTTGGGTCCGCGGGCGCCCAATTTATCGGCGGTTTACTACAGCTCGGCAGTGACTGGTCCACGGGCATTCAAAATGTGCAAGCTGGTGGCGCGTCTCTTCTTACTGGAAGTGCATTTCTCTTCGCGCCAGGTTTTTTTGGGCTCCCTGGTAGTAACGGTGTGCAGAGAGCTTTTAATAGAAACTTGAATCTTGGGTTTGCGCTCGGAGGTGCTGGCGTCGACGCACTAAACGCGTCTCTCCCCGGGATGGAGCCACAACAGGCAAATTGCCCGTGAAGGCTGTCGATCCTTAAAAACACAAGGAGCGCGTACGTGAATGACAAGCTGTTTAGGATTCTGTGTGCGGTTCTCGCTCCCGTTGCTATTGGCGCCGCTGCAAATTACTACCTGGATCTTGGTTGGTTCGGGAGTCGCGCAAGGTTGGTGCTGTCGGTAACTCTGCTACTCACTTGCGTTCTCCTGGCACTTTCACGTCGCACAGTCCGGAAGAACGGGTGAGACAGTGTGCGGATTGGTCCGTGATCTTCTGGATTGTCAGTTTGGCGCAGCCGGTTCTGGTGGCTTCCGAACAGCAACCCCTTTTCTGCACCTTCTACTACTGATGGCCGCGTAGCCACGTATGACAGTCGAGTCGATTCTTGAGTTAGGCTGGATAGGCTCGCAGTTGCTCTTGTTGTACATCATGAGCGTAAGCGGGCCGTGAAAGAGCGTGCGTTCGCTGCCGATTTGGTTCTGGTGCATTAGCGGCCGACCCGTGGTATCCGCTCACGACGCCTTTGGCAACGTGAACAGCGACACCATGACCGGCCCGGCGTGACCGGGCGCGTGACGACGACCAACAAATTGGGCGAGCGAGACGGCCGCCTTCGCGCCGGCCGCCCACTCAGGGCCGCACGGCTGCGGAGGCCCACTCAGCCTCGGGGCATCAGACCGCTCAGTCGCGCGGCTGCGGCACGATGCGGATGTAAGGCCGCGGCGACTTCCACCCTTTCGGATAGGTCTTTTTTGCCTCTTCATCCGACACCGAGCCGCTGATGATCACGTCCTCGCCCTGCCGCCAGTTCGCCGGCGTCGACACCTTGTGCTTCGCGGTGAGCTGCAGCGAGTCGATCACGCGCAGCACCTCGTCGAAGTTGCGGCCGGTGGACATCGGATAGACGAGGATCAGCTTGATCTTCTTGTCGGGGCCGATGACGAACACGTTGCGCACCGTCTGATTGTCGGCCGGCGTGCGCTTCGACGGGTCGCCGGAGGCGCTCGCGGGCAGCATCTCGTAGAGCTTCGAGACCGTCAGATCCGGATCGCCGATCATCGGATAGTTCGGCGCCACGCCCTGCGTCTCCTTGATGTCGTTGGCCCACTTCGCGTGGCTGTCGACCGGATCGACGCTGAGCCCGACGATCTTCACGCCGCGCCTCTCGAACTCCGGCTTGATCTTCGCCATGTAGCCAAGCTCGGTCGTGCACACGGGCGTGAAGTCCTTCGGGTGCGAGAACAGCACGGCCCAGGAGTCGCCGATCCACTCGTGGAAGCGCAAGCGCCCCTGGGTGGTGTCCGCCTGAAAGTCCGGGGCAATGTCGCCAATCTTGAGAGTCATCGCCGTCTCCTCGGATTTGTCTGAGATTCCGTGCGCGAGCGCACTCCATGGAGAAGGCGCTCGCGATGCAGGAGGGTAGGCGCCCTAGCCTACTCCCGTCGCGGCGCGGGGTTTAGGGCAGATTGATCGGAGCTTATAACCTCCTGATGGGTCGCCCAAGAGCGCAGCTTCCGCCTGACCCCCGGGTTGCGGCCCTTTCCCTACGAGCGCTTGCCGCGGCCCCGCAACTCGTGGTCCGCGACGATGCGCGCGGCCAGCTTGATCGAGGTCTGCACGCGAGCAACCTCCCCGACATAGCTGTGCAACGCCGCCTCCGCCCGCCGGCGCACGGCAGCCGAGGTGATCAGCCGGTGGCTGGCCAGAGTCGCAATGTCTTCGCGGTCCTGGCTCGAGAAGCGACCGAGCTTGCTCACCGCCAGGTCGAGGGGGGAGAGCAGGCGTACCTCGAGGATGTCCGCCTTTCTGCCCTCGAGCGTGAGCGGCACAGAATCGTCGTGCGCCTCCTCGTGCAGCAGACCGAAGGTCTCGTTGTACTGCCGATCGAAGTAGAGCAGGTGCGCCGCCCCGTCGGCATCCTGGTAAGCGACCTCGAGGTTCTCGGGCAGTGCGATGCGGTGCGAGAACGCGGCGTCGATATCGCGCGACACCCGTGCGCCGGTGTAGAGGTGCAACGCTGCACCGCCGGCGACATACATGCGGACCGGCAGCACGCGTCGCGGCAGGCCGGCGAGCGCAGCGCCGATGCGATCGACGATCTCGCGAAACGCCGCGATGAACTCCGGTCGGGCGTTTGGGTCAGGTCGCACGCAGGCTGCGGGAATCGACCAGAGGCAGGAAGCGACTCGGTCGCACCGGGCTGCGCTCCAGCCAGCGGTTGAAAACCGCCACCTCGCTGGCGCCAGGATGCAGATCCTCAGCCAGACCCAGCAGCGCACGACGATTCCGCTCCTGCGAGCTGGCGAGCATGACCGCGAGACCGGCCATGAAGAAGTGCGGCCCGGCGCGCGCCCAGCCTGCTGGCTCGTAATTGCCCGACACGCACAGACTCACCAGTAGCTCCTCATAGTCGCGGTCGACGTACGCCGGGAAGTGACCGTCAGGCGTCGAGCCGGGCGCACGTCCGCCGCTCGCCCCGAGAGTTGCGCCGACCGCCCGGGCGAGCGCACTCAGCGTCTCGAAATCGCAGGTCTGGCGGCTGCGCAGTCGCGAGAGCGTTTCCTTGCGCACCCGCGCCCGCCGGGCCCATTCGGTATCGGTGAAGCCGAGCGTCCGGGCACTCCGGGTAAGCTCGGTCAGAAGAGGCGTCAGCATGCACGGTGACTTAGGCATCAACAACAGCCTGCAGGCTGTTGACGTAAAAGTCAATCAGTGAGCCGACCGACCAGGAGCTCCCGGAGCCTGGCCGCTGGTCGCCGCAACGCCGCCCGACATGTGCGCGCTGCGCCAGGCGCCGAACCGGTAGTAGAGCACCGCGAGCAGAGCCGAGAGCGCCGAGGACACGAGGAAGCTCCACCACACCGCGTCCGCGTGGTAACGCCCGAGCAGCACGATGGCGAACGGAAAGCGCACTCCGAGTAGCGACAGCGAGAGTATGACCAGCGGGGCCATGACCGCGCCGGTGGCGCGCACCACGCCGAACAGCGCCACCGAGATCCCGAAGAAGATGAACGAGGGGGTGACGATGCGGTTCATGTTCGTGGCGACGCCCAAGGCCGCGGAGCCTGCCGGCAGGAACAGGCCGAACACGCGGGTGTCGAGCAGCTCGAGCGCCAGCGTGATGGAGCCGGTGAGCAGCACGCTGTAGAGCACGCCGACCTGCGCAATGCGCGTGACGCGCTGCCACTCGCCGGCGCCGACGTTCTGGGCGGTCATGGCCGAGAGCGCCATGCCGACCGCGAACGCCGGCATCTGGATGTAGTTCCAGATCTGCAGCGCCGCGCCGAACGCCGCGGTGGTGTCGACGCCGAAGCGGTTGACGAGCGTGATCATGAGCACGCCGCTGAGCGAAAGCACCAGCAGCTGGGCGCTCATCGGGATCCCCTTCCTGATGAGTGTGCCCACGACTGCCCAGTCGGGCCTGAGCAGCGCGAGCTCGTTCCGATGCAGGCACAGCACGTTGCGGCGCCGGTACAGGTGACGTATGAGCGCGGTGAGAGATACCACCTGGGCGACGAAGGTCGCGAGCGCGGAGCCGGCAATGCCGAGGCGCGGCACCGGTCCCAGCCCGAAGATGAACAGCGGGTTGAGCGCGATATCGATGCCGACCGACATCAGCATGAAGTAGAAGGGCGTCTTCGAGTCGCCGGCGCCGCGCAGCACCGCCATGACGAAGGCGTACAGGTAGAGAAAGGGGAGCGCGAGGAAGATCACGCGCATGTAGGCGACCGCGAGCTCGAGCGAGTCCGGGGGCGTGCTCATGGCAATGAGTAGCGGACGGCAGAGCACGAGCCCGGCGACCGCCATGGCAAGCGAGATGCCGGTGAAGAAGGTGGCGCTGGTGCCGACCACGCGCTTGGTCTCAGGCAGGTTGTTCGCGCCGATGTTCTGGCCGATGAGGATCGTGGCGGCGAGCGCCACCCCGAAGGCCGCGCCGATTAGCAGGAACATCACCACGTTGGCGTTCGAGGTGGCGGTGAGCGCGGCCTCGCCGAGGAAACGTCCCACCCAGATGGAGTTGACCGAGCCGTTGAGCGACTGCAGCACGTTCGCCAGCAGGATCGGCAGCGCGAACCTGAACAGCCCGATGGGAATCGAGCCCTCGGTGAGAGTCCGCGGCACTCAGGCTCCGCGCTTCAGTCCGTAACCGACGGTCGCGATCGCCGCCGCCAGTACCACCCAGGCGGCCCAATCGCGGGCGTGGCTCAGCGCGAGCCACACCAGCGCCCCGATCAGCAGCGCCGCCCCGATCGCGAGCGCATCCTGCCGCCGCCTGGCCAGCCGCAGCTCCGCGCGCAGCTGCGCCAGCTCGGTCGCGTCGGGCGCGGGCGCGCGCAGCGGCACCTCCCCGCGCGCGAGTCCCGCGATCAGCAGCGGCAGTCCGCGCGCCGCCTCGAGCAGCTCCGGCGCATGGTTGCGCAAGCTGCGCGCCAGCGTGCCAAGGCTCACGCGCTCGCGCATCCACTGGCGCAGGATCGGGCTCGCGGTGCTCCAGATATCGAGCTCCGGATACAGCTGTCGTCCCAGGCCCTCGACGTTGAGCAGCGTCTTCTGCAGCAGCACCAGCTGCGGCTGGATCTGCACATTGAAGCGGCGCGAGATCTCGAACAGCCGCAGCAGGATGCGGCCGAAGGAGATGTCCTTCAGCGGCCGGTCGAAGATCGGCTCGCATACGGTGCGCACCGCGGACTCCATCTCGTCGATGCGCGCGCCGGCCGGCACCCAGCCGGACTGAAGGTGCAGCTGCGCGACACGCCGGTAGTCGCGGTCGAACACCGCGAGGAAATTCTCCGCCAGGTAGTACTGGTCGCGCGGATCGAGCGTGCCGACGATGCCGAAATCCACCGCCGCGTAACGCGGCTGCTGCGGATCGTCGACGATCACGAAGATGTTGCCCGGGTGCATGTCGGCGTGGAAGAAGTTGTGGCGGAACACCTGGGTGAAGAAGATGCGCACGCCGTTCTCGGCCAGCCGCGCGATGTTGGTGCCCGCGGCGCGCAGCGCCGCCAGGTCCGAGATCGGCACCCCGTGAATGCGCTCCATCACCATGACGTCGCTGCGGCAGTGGTCCCAATAGACCTCCGGCACGTACAGCTCGTCCGAGCCGGCGAAGTTGCGCTTCAGCTGCGAGGCGTTGGCCGCCTCGCGCATCAGGTCGAGCTCATCGAGGACCGTCTTCTGGTACTCCGCCACCACCTCGCGCGGCCGCAGCCGCCGCCCCTCGGGCCAGTAGCGCTGCGCGAGCTCGGCGAGCGCGTGCAGCACCTCCAGGTCGCGCTCGATGAGCGCGCGCATGTCCGGGCGCAGCACTTTGACCACGACCTCCTCGCCTCCCGGCAGGCGTGCCGCGTGCACCTGGGCGATTGAAGCGGCCGCGAGCGGTGTCTCATCGAAGCTGGCGAACACCGCGGTCAGCGGCACGCCGTAGGAGCTCTCGATCAGCCGGCGGGCTTGTGCGCCCGGGAATGGCGGCACGCGGTCCTGGAGCCTGGCGAGCTCGTCGGCGATGTCCTCGGGCAGCAGGTCGCGCCGCGTGGAGACCGCCTGCCCGAATTTCACGAAAATCGGCCCGAGCTCCTGCAGCGCGAGCCGCAGTCGCTCGCCGCGGCTCGCCTGGCGGCGCCGCGCGAACCACACCAGCGGCGAGAGGAAGAACAGGAAGCGCAGCGGCCTGTATAGATGAGTGGCGCGCACGAAGTCGTCGAGGCCGTGCCTGAGAAGCACGCGCTGGATCTCGATCAGCCGCGCGAGCACGCGCAGCTTCACCGCGTCGCCACCCGCGTCACGGTACGCCGCGCCGCCGCGCCAGCAACTCGAGCCGTGCAGCCGCGCGATCGACGTCCTCGCGCAGCGTGTCGACGCCGCGCAGGAACTGCTCGCCTTCGCGGCGCGGCACCAGGTCGCCGCGCTCGTGGCCCAGGTACTCGGCAAGGTTCACGAACGCCGTACCGGCCGCCCGGCGCGGCAGCCGCAGCGCGGCGCGCGCGACCCGTCCGAGCCGATGCGCCGCCACATCGCCGACGAGCAGCGCCAGCTCCTCCTCGGGATCGGGCCGCAGCAGCCGGCCGAGCTCGCGGAACTGCTCGGCGAGGTGGGTATCGCCGCTGATGACGACGTCGCCGCGCTGCACGACCGCTTCCGGGCTGTCGCCGGCCAGCCCCCACAGGGCCAGCACACCGCCGGTGAGCGTGGTATCCGCCGGCGCATCGCTGCGGGCGATGCCGAGCGTCACGCCGTTGGAGGTCACGCGCAGCCGGGTGAGGCCGGGAACCTCCACCGCCAGGCTCCGCCCGGCGAGCTCCGCGCACAGCGCGCGCGCGCGCACCGAGCGCGGCAGGCCGCGGTTCGCGAGCTGCTCGAGTGTTCCGGTCAGCACACTGGCGGTTTCCTGCTTCGCATCACGCGTGCCGCTAGTAGCGGTAGCCGCGGTGCACGGCCACGATACCGCCCGACAGATTGTGGTAGCGGCAGCCCTCGAGTCCGGCTGCGCGCATCATCGCCAGCAGCGTCTCCTGGTCGGGGTGCACGCGGATGGATTCGGCGAGATAGCGGTAGCTCGCGGCGTCGTGGGCGACCAGGCGCCCGAGCAGCGGCAGGATGCGCAACGAGTAGGCGTCGTAAAGGGGCTTCAGCCCCGGCAGCCGCGGGCGCGAGAACTCGAGCACCAGCAGCTGCCCGCCCGGCTTGAGCGCCCGCCGCATGGACTCGAGCGCCGCCGGTTTGTCGGTGACGTTGCGCAGCCCGAAGCCGATGGTGATGCAATCGAAGCTGCCGTCGGGGAACGGCAGCCGCTCGGCGTCCGCCTGCACGCACACGGTGCGCCCGGCCAGGCCGTCGTCGATCAGCCGGTCGCGGCCGCGCGCGAGCATCGCGGCGTTGATGTCGGTGAGCACCACCAGGCCTCGCTCGCCCACCTGGCGCGCGAGCCCCGCGGCGAGATCGCCGCTGCCGCCGGCGACGTCCAGCGCGCGCTGCCCGGCGCGCAGGTTCGCCAGCGCGAGCGTGAAGCGCTTCCAGATCCGATGGGTCCCCGCGGACATCAGATCGTTCATCAGGTCGTAGCGCCCGGCGACCGAGTCGAACACTGCGCGCACGCGCCGCGCCTTGTCGGCGCTTCGCACGCGTTCAAAGCCGAAGTCGGTGGAGCCCTCGTCTGCCATCGGTGAAGCGCGCCTGAGGCCGGATGAGACGCATTCTAGACGATCGTGCACCCCGCACGATCGTGGCGCGCGCGCCTTCACTGCAAGATTGAGGTTGCATTCTGCTGCGCGCGGTGCGCACAATCGCCGCCGTTCAGGGGGGTCTTGCAAAGAAGCGGGCCAGGCAGAAATGTCTGGCCCGCTTTTGTTTTCAGCGCCGCACCTGTCACCGCTTACCCGCCGTGCGCCTGCGCGCGGCGCTCGAGGTAGCGCTGCCATTTCACGGCGTGCTCGCGTCCGAGCTCGTGCAGATATTTCCAGGTGTAGAGGCCGGTGTCGTGGCCGTCATCGAAGACCAGCTTCACCGCATACTGGCCCACCGGCTCCACCGCGGTGATGCCGACGTTCTCCTTGCCGAGCACCAGCACTTCCTGGCCTGGCCCGTGCCCCTTCACCTCCGCGGACGGCGAGTGCACGCGCAGATACTCGAACGGCAGCTCGAAGCGGCTGCCGTCGACGAAGCTCACCTCGAGCACGCGTGCCGCGCGCCGCAGCCGGATCTCGGTGGCCAGGGGGTCGGACATGGTTCGGCGCGCAGTATAGGCGCACCTGCCGCTGAGGGACGCGTGCACTGCTGCGATGCAGCATAAACTGGTCCAAGCGCCTGTGAACCCTGGTGAAACCTGCGGTTGAGGCTGCAAAAGGCGTCGATTAACGTCCATCACGAGCGATCGCGCGCCTCTATACTCACGCACCTCGCGTATCTCCACGAGGGCGAATGGAACCGACCGATACCGCAAACCCCGACTACTACCATCGAGTTGTGGATTGCCAGTGGGCGTGCCCCGCCCACACCGATGTCCCCGAATACATCCGACTGATCGCGCAGGGCCGCTTCACCGACGCCTACATGGTGAACCGGCACTCCAACGTGTTTCCCGGCATTCTCGGGCGCGTCTGCGACCGGCCGTGCGAGCCGGCGTGCCGCCGCGGGCGTATCGAGCAGAAACCGGTCGCGATCTGCCGCCTCAAGCGCGTCGCCGCCGATCACCGCGACGACATCACCGGCCGCCTGCCGAAGATCCCGAAGGCGAAGAACGGCAAGCGCATTGCCTGCATCGGCGCGGGCTGCGCCTCGCTCACCGTGGCGAACGATCTGATGCCGCTTGGCTACCAGGTGACGATCTTCGAGCAGTACGGCGAGCCCGGCGGGCTGATGCGCACCAACATCCCCTCGTTCCGCTTACCCGCCACGGTGCTGAACGAGGAGATCGCGATGATCACGGGGATGGGCGTCGACCTGCGGCTCAACTCCCCGGTCGCGAGCATGCGCGAGCTGCTCAGCTCAGGCGGCTTTGATGCGGTGTTTGTCGGCTCGGGGGCGCCGAAGGGCAAGGAGCTCACGCTTCCCGGACGTGACGCGGGTGCGGCCAACATCCACATCGGCATCGCCTGGCTCGAGTCGGTGGCCTTCGGCCACGTCGACAAAGTGGGGCGGCGCGTGCTCATCATCGGTGTGGGCAACACGGCCATGGACTGCTGCCGCACCAGCCTCAGGCTCGGCGCCGAGAGCGTCAAGGTCATGGCGCGCAAGCCGCGCGGCTTCTTCAAGGCCTCGGTGTGGGAGCTGGACGACGCCGAAGAGGAGAGCGTCGAAATCGTCGTCAACCGCTCGCCCAAGGCGTTCGTGATCGAGAACGGCAGGCTGACCGGGATGCAGTTCGAGCGGATGGAGTACGACCTCGACGGCGCCGGCCGGATCACCGCCGAGCGCGTCGTGGGCGAGGAGTTCCTGCCGGCGGATGACGTGATCCTCGCCATCGGCCAGGAGAACGCCTTCCCGTGGGTCGAGCGCGACCTCGGCATCCGCTTCGACAAATGGGACGTGCCGCTCATCGACAAGACGACCTTTCAGTCGACGCTGCCGCAGGTGTTCTTCGGCGGCGATGCGGCGTTCGGACCGAAGAACATCATCTGGGCGGTCGAGCACGGCCACCAGGCCGCGATCTCCATCCACCGCTACTGCCAGGGCGAGCAGGTCACCGAGCGGCTGGCCCCCGGCATCAATCTGCAGAGCCGCAAGATGGGCATGCACGAGTGGTCGTACGCCAACGACTACACGCCGGTCGAGCGGCGCCTCATGCCGCACGTGTCGCTCAAGGAGCGCTTCAAGAAGCTCAACATCGAGGTCGAGCTCGGCTTCACCGCCGAGCAGGTCGCACAGGAAGTGCAGCGCTGCCTCAACTGCGACGTGCAGACGGTGTTCAGCGCCAAGCTGTGCATCGAATGCGACGCCTGCCTCGACATCTGCCCGGTGGACTGCCTCACCATCACCCACAACGGACCGGAGCCCGAGCTGCGCGCACGCCTCAAGGCGCCGGCGAAGAACCTCGCGCAGCCGCTGTACGTGTCGGCATCCTTACCGCAGACCGGCCGCGTGATGGTCAAGGACGAGGACCTGTGCGTGCACTGCGGGCTGTGCGCCGAGCGCTGTCCGACCGCCGCCTGGGACATGCAGAAGTCCGAGCTCCTTTGGCCGCTCGCGCAGGACGAAGCCGACGCCCTCGCGGCGGCTGAGCCCAAGATAGCGTAGCGAAAACATCATGCCAGCAAGCAGCCCCGCGCGGGTCAACGATTTCACCGTCAAGATTGCCACCGTCAACGGCACCGGATCGGCGAGCGCCAACACGCTGCTGATGAAGTCGATCTTCAGGAGCGGCATCCCGGTGATGGGCAAGAACTACTTCCCGTCCAACATCCAGGGCCTGCCCACCTGGTACGAGATCCGCGTCACCCGCGACGGCTACGTGGCGCGCTCCGGGCAGGTCGACATCATGGTGGCGATGAACGCCGAGACCTACGCGCGCGACGTCCGCGAGGTCGCCCCCGGCGGCTACCTGGTGTACGACTCCACCTGGCCGCGCCCGGCGCTGCTCAAGCGCGAGGACATCGGCGTGCTCGGCGTGCCGCTCGCGAGGCTCTGCAACGAGAACTTCAACGGCGTGCGCACCCGCATCCTCATGAAGAACATCTGCTACGCCGGGGTGCTGGCGGCGCTGCTCGATCTCGACCTGGCGCACATCCGCCAGCTGCTCGCCGAGACCTACGCCAAGAAGCCGCAGCTGGTCGATAGCAACATGAAGGCGATCCAGCTCGGCTATGACTACGCGCGCGAGCACTTCACCTGCCCGCTGCCGCTGCATGCGGCGGCGATGGACGGCACCGACGGCCACATCATGATCGACGGCAACACCGCCGCCGCGCTCGGTTGCCTGTTTGCCGGCGCAACCGTCGCGGCCTGGTACCCGATCACGCCGTCCACCTCGCTCATGGACGCATTCAAGATGTTCGCCGACCGCACGCGCGTCGACCGCGAGACCGGCCGCAAGAACTTCGCTTTCATCCAGGCGGAGGACGAGCTGGCCGCCATCGGCATGGTGATCGGCGCCATGTGGAACGGCGCGCGCGCCTTCACCGCGACCTCAGGTCCCGGCATCTCGCTCATGAACGAGTTCCTCGGGCTCGCCTACTACGCGGAAGTGCCGGCCGTGATCTTCGACATCCAGCGCGTCGGTCCCTCCACCGGCATGCCGACCCGCACGCAGCAGGCTGATCTGCTGCTGTGCGCTTACGCCTCGCACGGCGACACGCGCCACGTCTGCCTCTACCCGGCGAACCCCGAGGAATGCTTCTACATGGCGGTGCAGGCCTTCGATCTCGCCGAGCGGCTGCAGACCGCGGTGCTGGTGCTGTCGGACCTGGACATCGGCATGAACGACTGGATGTGCCGCGACCTGAAGTGGGACGACAGCTACCGTCCGGACCGCGGCAAGGTGCTCTCCCGCGAGGAGATCCTCGGGCTCGACAAGCTGTACCGCTACTTCGACAAGGATGGCGACGGCATCGGCTACCGCACCATGCCCGGAGTGCATCCCAAGGCCGCCTACTTCACCCGCGGCTCGGGACACACGCAGTACGGGGTCTACACCGAAGATCCGGCCGAGTACCAGGTGGTGCTCGACCGGCTCATGAAGAAGTGGGACACCGCCAGGAAACTGGTGCCGCGCGCGGTGATCGATGCCACCGCGGGCTCGAGTGTCGGGATCGTGTCGCTCGGCAGCTGCGACGGCGCGATCCACGAGGCGATGCACGTACTCAAGGAGCAGGGAGTCGGCCTCGACTACATGCGCGTGCGCGCCTTCCCCTTCAGCGAGGACGTCGAGAAGTTCCTGGCCGCGCACGAGCTGCTGTTCGTCGTCGAGCAGAACCGCGACGCGCAGCTGCGCGCGCTCCTCACCCTGGAGACGGCGGTCGACAAGGCGAAGCTGCGCTCGCTGCTGCACTACAGCGGTCTGCCCATTTCATCCGCGTTCATCGTCGAGGGGGTGCTGACGGAGCTCGCGCCGCGCCGCCCGGCGCTCCAGCACGGTGCCGCCCATGGCTGACGCCCGGAGAGCGACATGACCTTCATCGCCAAGCCCAAAGTACGCCACCCCTCGCTCCCGGCGAATGCGCTCGGACTCACCCGCCGCGACTACGAAGGGGCGCTGTCGACGCTGTGCGCCGGCTGCGGTCACGACTCGATCACCGCGGCGATCGTCGAGGCGAGCTGGGGGCTGTCGATCGAGCCGCAGAACATGGTGAAGCTCTCGGGGATCGGCTGCTCGTCGAAGACCACGGCGTATTTCGTCTCCGGCGGCCACGGCTTCAACTCCGTGCACGGCCGCATGCCCTCGATCGCCATGGGCGCCAACGCCGCCAACCGCAACCTGACCTTCCTCGGCGTCTCCGGCGACGGCGATACGCTCTCGATCGGGCTCGGGCAGTTCTGCCACGCGATCCGCCGCAACCTGAACATGCTCTACATCATCGAGAACAACGGCGTCTACGGGCTCACCAAGGGGCAGTTCTCTGCCTCGGCCGACATCGGCACACGGGCGAAAAAGGGCGAGGTCAACTTCCAGCCGCCGATCGACCCGGTGCTGCTGGCGATCACCCTCGGCGCGACCTTCGTGGCGCGCAGCTTCTCCGGCGACAAGGAGCAGCTGGTGCCGCTCATCCAGGCGGGACTCAAACACGGCGGCTTCGCGCTGATCGACGTGCTGTCGCCGTGCGTCACTTTCAACGATCACGAGGGCTCGACCAAGAGCTATGCCTACACGCGCGAGCACTACGAGCCCGCGGTGCACGCGGATTTCGTGCCGCTCGAGCGCGAGATCACCGCCGAATACGCCGCCGGCGAGACCTTCGCCGTGGTGATGCACGACGGCAGCCGCATCGTGCTGCGCAAGCTCGACGCCGCCTACGACCCGACCAACCGCACCACCGCGGCGGTGCAGATCCAGGAGCGCATGAAGCACGGCGAGTACCTGACGGGACTTCTGTACGTCGATGCGGACCCGCACAAGAGCGCCTTCCACGTGGTGAACGGCACGCCCGATGCGGCGCTCAACAGCATTCCCTACGAGGCGCTGTCGCCGGGCTCGAAGGGGCTGGAGAAGGTCCTGGCCCGCTACCGCTAATAGCTGCTCGCGCCCAGCGCGTAGCGGACCGCCAGCTGCAGCTCGGTCTCCGTGAGGAGCGGCGGCCCGCCGAGGTCCGCGCGGCTGGAGGAACTGCTTATCACCTGCAGCCACTCGAGCGTAAAGCGCCAGTGCGCGTCAGCATTGAACACATAGGCTGCGGTCCAGGCATGCCCGCTCTGCGCGCCGAAACCGTCAGCGCCCACGGAGTCGACCTCGAAGCGGTCGTAGCGCACGCTCAGACTATGGCGCCCGAAGCGCTTCGACAGCAGGGCAAATTCCGCCCGGAACGGCCAGCTCGACAGCGCGCCCGGCCAGTCCGCGCCGGTGGTGGTCTCACCATCCAGCCACTGCGCGATCCCGGTCCAGCCGTAATCGCCTTCGATGCGCACGCCGGCGCTGTTGAAGCGCGTGTCCTGGGAGTAGTTGGCGACCGAGGCGTCATCAACCTCCGGTTCGGCGCGGTTGTCCCAGCGCAGCGCACGCAGCACCACGCGATCGAGGTAGCGTAGTTCGATCCCCGCGTAGACCCCTTCGCGATGATCGAACTGCAGGAACGGCTCTGCGCCCTCGAGGGGCGCGGCTCCGGGCTGGCCGACACGGCCGAACAACGGGGTCTGCCGGTCGGTGAGTGCGAAGCCGTCATTTGCGAGCACCACGCCTGCGCCCTGGTTCCAGCCGAACACCCCGCCGGTGACTCCGAAGTCGAAAGCATGACCGCTGCGTGTGCCGAGCCAGTCGAGCGTTCCCTCGAGTCCGATGGTGCGCACCTCGAGGGCCAGCCAGCTGTTGATGGCCGAGAACGACAGCGTGTAGGGCGACTCCCAGCCGGCGGCGCGGTTCTCGAGCGAGATCGGCGGGTAGAAGGCGCCGGCTTTCAGGCGGAAGCGCAGGCCGTTGCGCGGATAGGGACGAAACAACAGGTAGGCCTCGGTGAGACCCACTGGGCTGCGGTCCTTGTCGTCGAACATCGAGGCGTCGAGGTGCATGCTCCACAGCTCGCCGAGCGACTGTGTGAGCGCGAGCCGCGCACGCCCGAGTTGCAGGCCGTCATCCCTGCCGCTGAAGCGCGTGGTACCGAGACCGCCCTCCATGAACGACGGCTCGGCATCCGAGCTCACCAGGCGCAGATCCAGGCTCGCCTCCCAGTCGGTCGCGCCGCGCGCGCCGGTCGCTGTCAGCATCGCGAGCGTGGCGAGCGCGAGCGCCGCGCGGCGGGCGTGGCGCGGTGGCGCGCTGAGGTCGGCGAAAGCTCGCGGCGGTTGCACGTGCAGCCTCAGTAGTCCCAGGAGTGTGGCCGGTCGGTGAGCGGTGCCGGCTGCAGCGATTTCACCAGGCGGATCGTGAGCTCGGCGCGATCGGTGTCACGCACCGTGAGCTCGCGCTCGAGGTCGGCGGCCTCATCGCGCAGCCGCGGGTGCCAGATCGAGATCTGGTAGTGCCCACCCGGCACCTCGATCGACCACGTGCCGCTGGCATCGGTGCGCCCGTAGTACGGCGCATCGGTGACCAGCAGGTAGGCGAGCATCTCGTCGTGGATGTTGCAGCCGAGCGTGACCACGCCCGCCTGGTCGAAGTGCACCGGCGGATAGGGCGTGCCGTGATACAGCGGCAGCTGGAAACGCTTGGCCGGCGAGAACGAGTAGATCTGATGGCTCACCGAGTCACTGTTGGGAAAGGTCACCGTGGAGCCGACCGGGATGACCATGAGATCCGGCACGAAGGCGCGGTTTACCTGGTCCATGACCGCATGCATCGCTGCGGGTTTGCGTGCCGGTGCATCGAGCGGCCACGCCGTGACCACCGCACCGGGCACCGCGCGGCCGCCGGGGGCGTGCACGGTGATGACCAGCGTCGCGGCCGGCGCCACGGCGCCGGTGAGCGCGCCGAGCAGCGCCACCAGGCCCGCCAGGGCCCGGGGCACAGACACGGTATGACACGCACGTGCCGGAGGTCTCATTCCCGCACTCGAGTCCTCGCAACTGCTGCGGCGGAGCCTCACGATGGGGCAGGGCATTCGAGCGGGTTTCATGGGCAGCTTCCGCAAACGGCTTCTCGTGCTGATCATCGGGCTGGTGATCGTCACGCAAACTGTGACGCTTGCCGCAGTGCTGGCCAGCACCCGCAGCACGGTCGAGGCGCGCGCGGCCGAGCAGCTGAGCTCAGGCGGCTCGCTGGCGCAGCAGCTGCTGCGCTTCCGCGCCGGCCAGCTGGCGAGCGGAGTCGGGGTCACGGCGGCGGACTTCGGCTTTCGCGAGGCGGTGGCGAGCGGCGATCCCCTCACCGTGCTCTCGGCGGCCCGTAACAACGCCCGGCGCATCGGCGCAGACATGGTGCTGGTGCTCGACACCCGCGGCCGGGTGCTCGCTTCCAGCGCCCCGGCAGGCTCGGGTGCCGCCGAGGCAGTCAGGCGGCTGTTCAAGGACGCCGACACGCGCGCCGAGCCCGCATTCGTGGCGTTCGATTCCGAGGCCTATCAGCTGGTGCTTGCCCCGGTGCGCACACCCGACACCGTCGCCTGGGTCGCGATGGGCTTCCTGGCCGACGATGCGCTGGCACAGAAGATCGAGGAGCTGGTCGGGTCGCAGGTCGCGATCGCGGTGCGCGGGCCGGACGGTGTGCTGCGCGTGGCCGCAACGCTTCCGAGCGGCGAGCGCGCCGGGCTTCTCACGCCGGCGCCGGCTGGCGCGGGTGCCCACGTTGCGCGGCTTGCCGGCACGGAGTACCTGACATCCGCGCGGCAGCTCGAGGGGCCGGGGGATGCAGTCCAGGTGACTCTGCTCAAGCCGCTGCGCGAAGTGCTCGCGCCCTACCGCGAGTTGCGCAGCGCGATGTTGCTGATCGACGGCATCGCGCTGCTGCTCGCGGCGGTGATCGGAGCCGTGCTCGGGCGCAGCGCCGCCCGCCCGCTCGGCGAGCTGGCGCGGGCCGCGCAGCGCATCCAGCAGGGACAATATCAGACGGCGGTGAGCGTCTCCGGCGGCGATGAGTTCCGCAGCCTCGCGCAGACCTTCAACTCCATGCAGCGCAACATCGCCGAGCGCGAGGCGACTATCACCTTTCACGCGCAGCACGATCCGCTCACGCAACTGCCGAACCGCATCTACGCCACCGAGGTGCTGAGGCAGCTCGCCGCCGGCGAGAAGCGCGGCGCGCTGCTGCTCGCCGAGCTGCGCAACCTCCGTGACATCAACGCCTCGCTCGGCCTGGCGGTCGGTGATGACGTGCTGCGCGAGGTCGCGCACCGGCTGCGCCAGAACGTCGGCAGTGACGACACCGTGGCGCGCCTCGGCCAGACCCAGTTCCTGGTGATCGTGCCCGCCTGTTCCGCGGAGCGCGCGCCGCTTTACGCAAGTCAGCTCGCCGGCGCGATCCACACCGGCTTTCACCTCGCGGGTTTCGGTCTCGACCTGCATGTCGCCTGCGGCGTGTGCCTGTTCCCCGAGCACGGGCGCACGCCGGACGATCTGCTGCAGCGCGCCCAGGTCGCCCTCGAGGACGCCGGCGATTCGCGCACCGGCGTGGCCGTGTACCGCCCCGGCCGCGACGATCAGTACCGTCGCCGCCTCACGCTGATCACCGATCTGCGCGGCGCAATCGAGAGCAACACTCTGACGCTCGCCTACCAGCCGCTCGTCACCATGGCGACGCGCTCGGTGCGGGCGCTGGAGGCGCTGGTGCGCTGGACCCATCCGCAGCTCGGCCCGGTGTCACCGGGCGAGTTCGTGCCGCTCGCGGAGAGCACCGGCGGCTCGCGCCGGCTCACGGACTGGGTGCTCGCCGCGGCCATCCGCCAGCTGGGCGAATGGCACCAGCACGGCCTCGAGGTGCAGTTGGCGGTCAACCTGTCGGCGTCCGATGTCCTCGACCCGGGCCTCGGCGATCAGATTCTGGGACTGCTCAAGAGCCACGCAGTGCATCCCACATCGCTGCTGCTCGAGATCACCGAGAGCGCCGTGATGCGCGATCCGCAGGGCGCGGCGCGCAACATGCAGCTGCTGCGCGTCGCCGGGGTGCGTTTCGCGATCGATGATTTCGGCACCGGGCATTCCTCGCTGTCGCAGCTGAGCCTGCTGCCGGTCGACGAGCTGAAGATCGATCGCTCGCTCGTCACCCAGGCGGTCGGGGGTGCGGTCACCATCGTCACCTCGACCATCGAGCTCGGCCACAGCATGGGACTGAAGGTCGTCGCCGAGGGCGTCGAGGATGCCGCGGCATGGAGCCTGCTGCGGCGCCTGGGTTGCGATTACGCGCAGGGCTACCTCATCAGCCCGCCGCTCCCCGCCGCCCAGGTTGCTCCCTTCGTCCGCCAGGCCAACCAGCTGCTGCCGGCATCCGACGCCACGGTGCTGCAGATCCGCGCGCTCGACCAGCTCGCCGGACGTTCCAAGCGCTGATGCGGGGGCGCCAAAGCCGCGACTCTGGCGCCCTGTGCCGCGGCCGCGACGGGCGCCATTCCCACCCCGGCGGTTGTGTCGCAAATACGACAGCTGCTGCTTGTGTCCCGCCCTGACATTGGGTATCGTCCGCGCCGGTTCGTGACCTTTCCCTTTCCTGCCGCCTGCCGCCCGTTAACCGCGAGTTGGCTTCCGAGTCTGTAAAGCCGAATCGTTCTCGACCAGGTGGCAGTGCGTGCGTCGGCGGCTCAATCGTTCTTCGGCGCGCAATCCTGCCGGTACCGACCGTTTCAGGAGTTTGATTGCATGACGAAGATCTATGTTGGCAACCTGCCGTTTTCCGCCACTGACGCCGAGGTGCGCGAGCTGTTCGCGCAGCATGGCACCGTCGAGTCGGTGAGCCTCATCACCGACCGTGACACCGGCCGGCCGCGCGGCTTCGGGTTCGTGGAGATGTCGCGCGCCGATGCGTCGCGCGCGATTCAGAATCTCAACGGCAAGGAGCTCGGCGGACGCGCGCTGCGTGTCAACGAGGCGCAGGAGCGTACCGGTGGTGGCGGCGGCGGCGGTGGCAACCGCGGCGGCGGCGGCGCCCCGAAGCGCTGGTAAGCCAAAGGCTCAAAGCCTCTGAAGGGCCGGCCCGCAGCCTCACTGAGGCGGTGCGGCCGGCCCTTTTGTATTGAGCCGAGTGCGTTGACAGATTGACAGTCAGACGGAGTTGAGTGGCATGGGCAAGGGCGATCCAAGAACCCGCCGCGGCAAGATCTACCAGGGATCATTCGGCAAGCTGCGTCCCAAGGACCCGGCGAAGAAACGCAAGAAGCTGGCGAAGGCCGCGAAGCGTTAGGCCGCAGCGCAGGCCGCCAAAGTCGGCCTGCTCAACGCCACGGCTGTGGCGCGCGCGAATCGGCGGCGCCGAGCTTGCGTGCCAGACAGGCGCGGATGAGATCGAGCGCGCTCGACTCGTTGGGCGGCAGCTCGGCCACGCTCGGGCCGAGCGGCGTCGTGCGGGCTCCCCAGCGCAGCAACAGCGCGCCGTAACTCAATCCCCCGCCGAATCCCGGCAGTAGCAGCAGCGCCCCGGGCCGCACGCGCCCCTCTTCGAGTGCATCGCACAGCGCGACGGGGATGGTCGCGGCGGACATGTTGCCGTGGCGCGCAATGTTCACATACATGCGCTCCATCGGCACACCGGTGCGCTTGGCGACCGCCTCGATGATCCGCAGGTTCGCCTGGTGCGGCACCACCAGGTCCACGTCGTCGGGTGTGAGATTGACGCGCGCGAGCGCCGCGGCGCTTGCCGTCGCCATGCCCTGCACGGCGCGCTTGAAGATCTCCTGTCCCTCGAACTGCCAGCGCGTGACGCCGTAGAGCACTCCGCGGTTGGCGTACCAGCCGCCCATGCCCTCGACCCGCAGTGCCTCGCGCGCCTCGCCGTAGCAGCCGAGCTTCTCGGCGAGCACACCTTCCTCGCGGTCGGTCGCTTCCAGCACCACCGCCGCCGCGCCGTCGCCGAACAGCACCGCGACGTCGCGGTCGGCCCAGTCCATGAAGGGCGAGATGAGCTCGGCACCGATCACCAGCGCACGGCTCACCACGCGGGTGCGGATCAGCGCGTTGGCGGCCGACAGGCCGTAAAGAAAGCTGGTGCAGGCGGTGTTGATATCGAAAGCGCCGGCCGAGTGGGCCCCCAAACGCCGCTGCACACCGGAAGCCATGTTCGGCACCTGGTCGTCGTGACTGCAGGTGCCGAAGACGACCAGCTCGATGTCGCTGCCGGCCACGCCTGCGGCCGCGAGCGCGCGTGCGGCGGCGACGTAGGCGAGCTCCTCGAGCCCGACGTGCGAGATGTGCCGCTCGCGGATGCCGGTGCGGCTGACGATCCACTCGTCGCTGGTATCGAGAATGGTGGACAGGTCGCGGTTGGTCAGCACCGCCGGCGGCAGGCACTTGCCCCAGCCGGTGATCGCCGCGCGAGTCAGTGTGGCGTTTTCGCTCATGGCGGCCCTCGCTCCTCGAGATCGATCAGCGCCGCGCGCGGCACGCGCCCATTGCGCACATCGACGCCCTCGGCCCGCAGCCGCCGTGCCTGCTCGGCGTGCTGGCGCGAGGACTTTGCAAACACGATGCGGCCGCCGACGCCCACAACCCGGTGCCACGGCAGATGCAGCTCCCGAGGCGCGATGCGCAGTGCGTAGCCTGCCTGGCGCGCGCGCCGCGGCAACCCTGCAGCCCGGGCCACCGCGCCGTAGGTCGAGACGCGCCCGCGCGGGATGGCGCACACCACGTGCCAGATCGCCTCGAGCGCCGGCTCGGGGGGAGGCCGGCGCTCAGGTTCCGGGTCTGACCGCATCAGGCGCGTAGTCGAAAGAATCGAAATACAGCCGCTCCGCCGGCAGCCCGTGGCGCGGAAACGCCGCGCGCATCGCCTCGATCATCGCCGGTGGTCCGGCAGCGTACACCTCGAACGCGCTCAGGTCGGGGTAGTCGGCGAGCACCGCGTCGTGCACCCAGCCGGCGCGGTGGTGGCGATGCTCGGCAACACTGGCCTCCGACAGCACAGCAGTGAAGGCGAGCTGTGGGTGATGCCCCGCCCACTCGAGCACGCGCTTCTCCTCGTACACGTCGGCGGCGTGGCGCGCACCCCAGTAGAAGTGGATGTCGCGCCGGATGCCGGTCTCGAGCATGTGCCGCAGCATGGATTTGAGCGGCGCAAAGCCCGTGCCGCCGGCCACCATGAGCACGGGACCAGTGCCGTCCCGGTAGCTGAACTGGCCGATCGGGCCCTCGATGCGCAGCAGCGACCCCACCGTCAGCCCGCCGCCTGCGGCCGGGCCGTCGCCGAACAGGCGCTGCGTGAAGCCGCCGCCGCTGACGCGCCGCACGTGCAGCTCGAGAAGCCCGCTGTCGTGCGGCGGGCTCGCAATGGAGAAGCTGCGCCGCCGGCCGCCATCGAGCAGTACGTCCAGGTACTGCCCCGGCTGAAAGCTCAAACGCTCCACCGCCGGCAGCCGCAGCATCACCTGCATCACGTCGGGGGCGAGGGGCGTGAGGTGCTCGATCCGGCACGGCAGCGTCTTGATCTCGACCTCGGTGACGCTCGCGACGAGGCGGACCTCGACGGTGAGATCAGAGAGCGGCCGCGCCTGGCACAGCAGTACCTGGCCGGCAGCCTGCTCCTCTGCCGTGATGCCGAGCGGCCGGCCATTGTCGTAGCGGATCTCACCCCTTGCCAGGCGCGCACGGCAGGAGCCGCAGTGCCCGGACTTGCAGCTATGCGGCAGGTTGAGCCCGGCCGCGAGCGCAGCGTCGAGCACCGCCTGGGCACGGGCCACCCGGAGCGTGCGGCCGTGCGGCCGGATACGTACGGTGTATTCGTCGCTGCTCAAATGGCTAGACTATAACCTCCCCAAAGCGGTCGGCGGCGCCCTGAGCGAGCTGCGGCCGTTTGCAGGCACCGCCGGACCCGGCAGGCCAAGGAGGCTGGCATGTTCGTGAACCCCCCCGCGGACGAGATCGCAGAGCTGCTGCGCTCCGCACACACCATCGCCGTCGTCGGGTTGTCGGCAGACCCTACGCGCCCGAGTCACGGCGTGGCGCGCGCTTTGCAACGCTTCGGCTACCGAATCATCCCGGTGACACCGAGCGCCGAAGCGATCCTCGGCGAGACCGCCGTGCCCTCGCTCGATCAGCTCGGCGAGGTGCTCGATCCCGACGAGCACGTCGACATCGTCGATGTGTTCCGTCGGCCCGAGCACGTGCCGCGGATCGTCGCGGACTGCATTCGCCTGAAGATCCCGGCACTGTGGCTGCAGGATGGGGTGGTCGACCAGACCTCCGCCCAGGTGGCCACCAGCGCCGGCATCTTCACCGTCATGGACCGCTGCCTGTTCCGCGACCGCGCGGCGCTGCGGTAGACCATTGGAAAAAAGGCGGGGCTTTTGCCCGCCAGGCTTTACGCTATCCTTGGCAGCCGATGCGCATCGATTTCACGAAGATGCACGGAGTCGGAAACGACTTCGCGGTCTTCGAGGCGCCCGCGGCGGGCGGGCTGCTCGCGCCTGAACGGGTGCGCGCGCTCGCCGACCGCCGCACCGGCATCGGTTTCGATCAGGCGCTGGTGCTGGAACCGGCGCGGCGCGCGGACAGCGCACTCTTCTACCGGGTCTTCAACTGCGACGGCGACGAGGTCGAGCAGTGCGGCAACGGTGCGCGCTGCATCGCCGCGCTCCTCTTCCGCCGCGGCAGGAGCGGACCGGGCGCCATCACGCTCGAGAGTCCCGCGGGCCTGGTGCATGCCCGCGCAGCCGGCGGGGGCGGGATCTCGGTCGACATGGGGGTGCCCGACTTCGATCCGCGCTCACTGCCGTTCGAGGCGAGCGCCGCGGCGGACAGTTACCCGTTGGACGTCGCCGGCCGCAGGCTCGCGATTGGCGCAGTTTCCATCGGCAATCCTCATGCAGTGCTCGTTGTCGAGTCGGTGGACTCGGCCCCGGTCGCGACTCTGGGTCCCGCGATCGAGCGCCATGCGCGCTTCCCGAAGCGGGTGAACGCCGGCTTCATGGAGATCGCCGACCGCGGCCGCATCCGTCTGCGCGTCTACGAGCGGGGCGCCGGCGAGACGCTCGCCTGCGGCACCGGCGCCTGCGCGGCGGTGGCCGTCGGCCGGCACCGTGGGCTCCTCGACTCCGAGGTGCAGGTGGGCGTGCGCGGCGGCGAGTTGCGGGTAAACTGGGCGGGTGTCGGGGAGAGCATCTGGCTGACCGGTCCCGCGGAAGTTTCCTTCGAAGGTCATCTCGAGGTTTAGCACGAGGTCTGGAAGCACATGACGACAAGAGAGGCTCGCGGTCTCAGCGCGGCGGATGCCGAAGAGGAGTCGATCTCCGGCTACCTGCAGCGCAACCCCGATTTCTTCGAGCGCCACCAGGGAGTGTTGGCGCGGCTCAGGCTACCGCACGCCCGCGGCGGCGCGGCGATCTCCCTCGTCGAGCGCCAGATCGAGGTGCTGCGCGAGAAGCAGGCGGCGCTGGAGGCGAAGCTTGCGGAGCTGCTGCGCGTGGCGCGCGCCAACGACGCCATCGCCGAGCGGCTGCATCGTTTCACGCGGCGGCTGATGCGCGTGGTGCCGAGCGGCTGCGCAATCGGCCCCATCGAGGCGGGCCTGCGCGAGGACTTCGATGCGTTTCACGCGGTGCTGGTGCTGATCGGCGCGCCGCCCGCGGGCGCCGCGGCGCGCTTCGTGCGCGCCGTGACCGTGGATGATCCGAACCTCAAGTCCTTCGATACGCTGTTCGCCAACGGTAAGCCGCGCTGCGGTCAGGCACGCGACTCGCAGCGCGAGTTCCTGTTCGGGCCCGAGGCCGCCGAGATCGGCTCGGTGGCGCTGGTGCCGCTCGGAGACAAGGGCTCCGTGGGCCTGCTCGCGCTCGGCAGCACCGACCGCGATCGCTTCCACCCCGGCATGAGCACCGAGTTCCTGTCGCGCATGGCGGACCTGATCGCGGATGCGCTGAGCTCGAGCGTCGCGGGCTGACGGCCCGGCTTGGGTCAGGCCCTGAGGCCGCGGCGCTCGTTCAGGCAGTCATGACTCCCGCGGCTCTCGAGTGGGTGGCCCGGTTCCGCCGCTACCTGAGCGCCGAGCGCCGCCTGTCCCCGCATACCGACGCGGCCTACGCACGCGATCTCGCGGCGCTGGTGAGGTTCTGCGACCGCCAGCGCCTCGCCGACTGGAGCGCGCTCGACTCGCAGCACGTGCGCGGCTTTGCCGCGCGCGAGCACGCGGCGGGCCTCGGGCCGCGCAGCATTCAACGCCGGCTGTCTGCGCTGCGCAGCTTCTTCGAGTTCCTGCTGCGCGAGGGCGCAGGCGCGCGGCGCAGCGGCGGCGCCGGCGGTCTGGCGCGCGTGCTCGCCAACCCCGCCCAGGGCGTGCGCGCACCGAAAGCGCCGCGACGGCTGCCACAGACTCTCGATGCCGACCAGATGGCGCGGCTCCTGCAGATGCCTGCAGGTGGGGGGCTGACCGCGCGCGACCGGGCCATAATGGAGCTGCTCTACTCCTCGGGACTGCGATTGGCGGAGCTCGTCGGCCTCGACCTTGCGAGCATCGATCTCAGGGACCGCACCGTGCAGGTGCTCGGCAAGGGGCGGAAATCCCGCATCGTTCCGGTGGGGCGCTATGCGGTTGCAGCGCTCAAGGAGTGGCTGAAGGAGCGCGCTGCGCTCGCGCTCACCGGCGAGAACGCGCTGTTTGTCGGCCAGGGCGGCCGGCGTCTGGGGCCGCGGGCGGTGCAGAGCCGCGTCAAGTACTGGGCGCGGCGTCAGGGACTCAACATGCACGTGCACCCGCATCTGTTCCGGCACTCATTCGCCTCGCATCTGCTTGAATCGAGCGGGGAATTGCGCGGAGTACAGGAGCTCCTGGGGCACGCCGACATCGCCACCACCCAGATCTATACTCACCTTGATTTTCAGCATCTGGCCCGCATTTACGACGCTACTCATCCGCGGGCGCGGGCGCGCAGGAAAGCCTGAAGGCCGCGCAACTGAACGGCTACCTCCATGACCATCGCTACCAGCTTCGATCCCCACGGCACCACCATCCTCGGCGTGCGTCGCAACGGCGCGGTTGCGCTCGGCGGTGACGGTCAGGTAACCCTCGGCAATACCGTCATGAAGGGCAACGCGCGCAAGGTGCGCCGCCTCGCCGACGACAAGGTGCTGGCCGGCTTCGCCGGTGGCACGGCCGATGCCTTCACACTGTTCGAGCGCTTCGAGGCCAAGCTCGAGAAGTACGGCAACCTCATGCGCGCCGCCATCGAGCTGGCCAAGGACTGGCGTTCCGACCGGTATCTGCGCCGGCTCGAAGCGCTGCTGCTGGTCGGCGATCCGACCAAGCTGTTCGTCATCTCCGGCAACGGCGATGTCATCGAGCCCGACTACGACGTGGCGGCCATCGGCTCGGGCGGCCAGTACGCGCTGGCCGCCGCGCGCGCGCTGCTGGAGAGCTCGCAGCTCGATGCGCGCAGCATCGTCGAGCGTTCTCTCAACATCGCCGCCGATATCTGCATCTATACCAATCGCAACCTCGCGATCGAGGAATTGAACGCGCGCAAGGACGCCAAGGTCTAAATCGCACATGTCAGCCGCACTCACGCCCCGGGAAATCGTCCAGGAGCTCGACAAGCACATCATCGGCCAGGCCGCCGCCAAGCGCGCGGTCGCGATCGCGTTGCGCAACCGCTGGCGCCGCATGCAGGTCGAGGAGCCGCTGCGCCAGGAGATCACCCCGAAGAACATTCTCATGATCGGCCCGACCGGGGTCGGCAAGACCGAGATCGCGCGGCGGCTCGCCAAGCTCGCCAACGCGCCGTTCGTCAAGGTGGAGGCGACCAAGTTCACCGAGATCGGCTACGTCGGCCGCGACGTCGACTCGATCGTCAAGGACCTGGCGGACGTCGCGGTGAAGATGACGCGCGAGCAGGAGATGGCCAAAGTGCGCGAGCGGGCGCTCGATGCCGCCGAGGAGCGCGTGCTGGACACGCTGCTGCCGAAACCGCGCATGATGGGCTTCTCGACCGACGAGCCGGCGTCGGCGCGCGACGGCGACACGCGGCAGAAATTCCGCAAGATGCTGCGCGAGCACGAGCTCGACGACCGCGACATCGAGATCGAGCTGCGCGCTTTCCCCATGGGAGTCGAGATCATGGCGCCCCCCGGGATGGAAGAGATGCAGCAGCAGCTGCAGTCAATGTTCCAGAACCTGAGCGGCAACCGCACCCGTACCCGCAAGGTGAAGGTGCGGGAAGCGCTCAAGCTCCTCACCGACGAGGAGGCCGGCAAGCTCATCAACGAGGACGAGCTGAAGATCCAGGCGCTCGCCAACGCCGAGCAGAACGGCATCGTGTTCATCGACGAGATCGACAAGGTGACGCGCCGCCAGGAGACCTTCGGCGCCGACGTGTCGCGCGAGGGCGTGCAGCGCGACCTGCTGCCGCTGGTCGAGGGCTCGACGGTTGCGACCAAGTACGGCCCGGTGAAGACCGACCACGTGCTGTTCATCGCCTCGGGCGCTTTCAGCCTGTCGAAGCCCTCCGACCTGATCCCCGAGCTCCAGGGGCGGCTGCCGATCCGCGTCGAGCTCGACTCGCTCAAGGTGGGCGACTTCGTGCGCATCCTCACCGAGCCGGACGCCTCGCTGACCGCGCAGTACAAGGCCCTGATGGGGACCGAGGGCGTGCCGGTAGAGTTTGGGCCCGACGGCGTACGACGCATCGCCGAGATCGCCTTCGACGTCAACGAGCGCACCGAGAACATCGGCGCGCGGCGCCTGCACACGGTCATGGAGCGGCTGCTGGAGACGGTCTCCTACGAGGCGGCGGAGCACAACGGCCGGGGCGACAGCCAGGCCACACTGGTCGTGGACGCGAAGTACGTCGACGATCACCTGGGGGCGCTCGTCAAGGACGAGGACTTGAGCCGCTACATCCTCTGACTCGCCTCACCCGCGGCGCTCTACCGCCGAACTATCTCCCAAGTGAACGGCCGTCGTACCTCACACGGTACTGATGGCTCACTCCGCAAGAGATACAGCATTCACGGCTTCAGCCCGCACCCAAGCGGGATGCTGGTGCATGCAGGGTTCAGGCCTTTGTGGCCAGCGGTGGCTTTCGTGCCATTGCTGGTCCTCGGGATCGCGTACCTCCTGTACGCGGCCCGACGGAGACTGCATGAGTCGCGACTGGTTGCGCGAACGCGCCGTCGCACACGCATTTAGCCGCGGAGCGCCCGGGGTTACCGGGCGCTCCTCCTGCCACTGCCACCGCGCGCGGCTACGGCAACTTGTACGTGAAGTCCAGACCCGCGGTGAGCGGCCGATTGACGAGGTAACGTACGAAGGCATCCATCTGCAGGACGATCTGCGGCTGTGGGTCAAGGATGGCCCGCTCGTTCGAGATGTTGTTCACATACATCGTCGCGGTCCACCGATCCCCTGCCAGGCCGAGCCGCAGGTTGGCGAACCCGTACGCCGGCAGATGCAGCAGGTACGTATTGACGTTCAGCAGCGTAATGGACTCGCCGTACGGTGTATCGGTGCGGGTGCCGATGTAATTTCCCTCGAGCGATCCGATCACCGAAAGGTTGTCGGTCACGGGGTGCTTCCAGCGCAGGGTCGCCGACGCCGTGAATTCCGGGATGTCGGGTACGCTGTAGCCCGAGGGGTATCCGGTGATTGGGCTGGCCTCGGTGAACTCGGCATTGGTGTAGCCGGCGTTCAACCCGAAGGTCCATTCCGGGGTGAGGAGTGCCTGCAGCTGCCCCTCGAGGCCCCAGATGCGCGCATCGCCGCCGTTGGCGGTGATGCCGAATCCGGCCAGGTTGGTCGCGAGCTGCGGGTTGGTCCAGCGCTCGAAGTAAGCCGAGAGGTTGGCGATCAGCCGATGATCGAGCAACTCCGATTTCTCTCCGACCTCGTAGTTCCATACCGAGTCCGAGGAGAAGGTGGAGGGCGCCTGCAGCGTAATGTTGGGATTGCAGACCGAGGTGAGCAGCACCTTCGCCTGCAGCGCGCATTCGTTGGCCACCAGCACCGCATTGGGGTTCCCCACCGCAGCCACCGGAATTGGCTGGTTCACGCCGCCGAGGCGAAAGCCCTTGGCGACGGTGGCATAGAGCAGGACGTCGGGGTCGACCTTGTAGCTCAGGTCGAACTTCGGATCGGTCCCGCTCGCGCTGTTTGAGGTGCCGGTGTCGTAGGGCTCGTAATTGTTGACTCCCCCGTTCACGGTGAACACCCCGAATTCCGTGTTGGTCTGAGAGAGGCTGTAGTGGTAGTGGCGCAGTCCCACCGTGCCCGTGAGATCCGGGATGAACTGCCACGAGAGCTCGCCGAATTCGGCGTTTTGAGTGATCGTCTGCGGCTGGTGGTCGACGTAGAGATTCGGGCCGCCGAGTATCGGCGTTGCCTGCGGCGCCAATACCCACTCGTCCCACTCCGAATACAGGTCCTGGTAGAAGTAGCCGACGAGCCACTGCAAGGGGCCGGTGCCCGTCGAAGTCAGGCGCAGCTCCTCGCTGAACTGCCGGGTGAAGTCTTTCTCGGTCGCGCCCGGTCCGTTGGGCTCCGGACCCGTGGGCCCGATCCCGGTCGGCGCATCGTAAACCGGTATGCCGACGGCGGCGCCGTCCTCCTCGGTGCCGTCCTGCGATATGAGAAGGTTGCGCGCCCAGTCGCCCGTGGCCGAGGTGATCGTGAAGCCCGGGGCCTGGTATTCGATCTTCAGGCTTCCGAGCGTGAATTTGTCGCTCTGCGGCTCGGGCGTATCGTAGATCTCCCAGTGAGCCTCGGTGCTCGGCACGGTCGGATGGGTCGGATTACCGTTCACGTCGACGGCATCCGGGCCGCCCTGCTGGGTCTGTTGCCACATCACCATCGGTGTGATCGACAGGTTGTCCATCGGCTTCCACAGCAGCGCCGCCCGCGCCGAGTCGACGGTTGTGGTGTTGGAGCCGGTGATCTGCTCCTGCAGCGGTGCCGTGTAGAAATTGGACGGCCGCGTCACGAACGGAAAGGCTCCCGGGTCGACTCCGACCGCGCCGTCCTGGATGACGTTGCGGTCAATCCAGCCGCTTTCGGAGTCGTGTGTTGCCACGATGCGCACCGCCGCGGTGTCCCCGATCGGCAGGTTCAGCATGCCGTTGATCTTGTTGTTGACGTCGCCGCCGTCCGCCGTGTAACCCACGTCGGTCTCACCCGAGGCCGCGAACGCGCCGAGCTGCGGGGCGGTCGGCACCAGCTTGACGGTGCCGCCCATGGAGCTCGAGCCGTAGAGGGTGCCCTGCGGACCCCGCAGCACTTCGACCCGGCTCAGATCGTAGAGCGTCGGATCGATCTCCACCTTGCCGACCTGCGCTGCGGCCGGTGATGACAGCGGCACCTCGTCGAAGTAGAAGCCGACCTGCGAGGTGTTGCCGCCGGCGGAGTTCAGGCCGCGCATTTCGAATTCGGTCTGCCCGGGGCCGGAAGTGCGCATGGCGATGCCGGGTACTGACTGAGCCAGGGAGTTGAAGTCGACAATTCCGCGGTCCGCGATCTCCTGCGACGTCACCGCCGTGATGCTCGCGCCGGTGCTCTGAACGTCGGTGGTGCGCTTGGTCGCCGTGACGACCACTTCCTGGAGTTGATCTCCGGGAGCGCCGCTCGCGGGCTGGGCTTGCGCCTGGGCCTGGGCGTATGCATTTCCAGCGAGAGCCAGCCCCAGGGTCATCGCGATCGCCGGCGCGATCGTGCTTTTTGCTGTGCTCGAAATCATGGTGTTGCTCCCCTCCCGTGATTGTTGTCCGGATGAGTACGGCTCGCCGGACGCCGACGTTATTGTCTTAGTATACGTGCAGATGCAAGTTAAAAAACGTTGATCACCGCCGTTGTAGATTCGCGACACGGGTCCCAATGACGCGCGCGGATCGACTATGCTGCTCGGCCTTCCGGGTCCAGAGGCTCGCCGATTTGAAATCCCGAATTCTTCAGCTCGTCATCGGCTTGTGCGCGCTGGCCCCGGCCCTGGGATCCGCGGCACAGCCCGCAACCACTTCGAGCGGCAGCATGGATCGGGACCTGATGGAGGTCACCATCCCGCAGCTGCATCGCTACTACCAGCAGCACAGGTACAGCGTATTGCAGGTCGTCGATTGGTATCTCGCGCGAATTGCCCGCTACAACGGCGTCTATAAGCCGCTCGAGCAGGTGTTCGACGCCGAGGCCCGCGCTGCCGCGGCGCGCGAAGACCGCGAAGCGGCCGGGGCGCACGGCCCGCTGTGGGGAGTGCCCATCGTCATCAAGGCCAACACCAGCATCGAGGGCAAGGTCACGACCAACGGCTGGGAAGGCTTCGTCGTGCCGGGTCACGAGCTCATCGCACCGCGCGATGCCACGATCGTCACGCGGCTGCGCGCCGCGGGCGCGATCATCCTCGGCCACACCAACATGCCGGACTTCGCGAACTCCGATACCACCCGCAGCAGCTCGTTCGGGCGCACCGGCAATGCCTACGACGTGCGCTTCTCGCCCGGCGGCTCCTCCGGCGGGACGGTGACGGCCGTAACGGGCAACATGGCTGTGCTCGGGAACGGCACCGACACCGGCAACTCGATCCGCATGCCGGCCGGGACCAGCGCTCTCATCGGCGTGTTCCCCACGCGTGGACTCGTGAGCATCGCCGGGATCGCGCCGCTCGACTGGCTACTCGACAACACCGGGCCGATCGCCCGCAACGTGACCGACGCCGCGACCGCCCTCGGCGTGATGGCGGGCGAGGACCCGCTCGATCCGGTCACGCAGGGCTCCGCCGCCAAGGCGCAGCCTGGACCCTACACGCAATATCTCAAGAGCGATGCGCTCAAGGGCAAGCGCTTCGGCGTACCGGCATTCATCCTCGCCGGCATCGGTATCCCGTTCCGCGGCACACCGGCGGTGGTGCCGGACGGAGCGGCGGCGAAACACGCCGACGATGAGGCATGGCCGCTCGATCCGCGCACGCGCGCGGCTTTCATGAAGGCGGTCGAGGAGTTGCGCGCGCTCGGTGCCACGGTGGTCATGGATGACTCGGTGCTGCCGGAAAGCTTTGCGCACAGCGCATGGCGGATTGCCACCTATCCCTACGGCCGCGAAGGCACGGACCTGTTCCTGAAGAATTTCGGCCCGGCGCAGTACCACTCGGCCGCCGACTATCAGCGCGTCATGGGCGCGCCGCTCGGGGCACCCATGATCGGCACCGAGCCGGGCAAGTCGGAGTTCGATTACGGCGACATCAAGATCAATCAGCGCACGCTCGAGACGGACCCCGACGCCGAGCGCAACTTCTACGGTCCGCGCCGGCGTACGCTCGCGCAGTACCTCGACACGATGGATCGGCTGCACCTCGACGGCTACGTCTATCCGTCGAGCCAGATGCCGCCGGTCGACGAGACAATGCCCCAGTATGGCCAGGTAACCGACGGACCGCATTCGGCGACCAGCTGGGTGAACATGCTGGGAGTGCCCGCCGTGGTCGTGGTCGGCGGCTTCTACGGCAGCGGGCTTCCGTTCGGCATGGAGTTCTCGGCGCGCCCGTTCCGCGACGGTGACCTGCTGGGCTTCGCCTATGCCTGGGAACAGGCGACGCATCATCGGCATCCCCCGGTGCTCGTCGAGACGGGACTCCTGCCGATCGAACACTGAGGTCAGCCGATCAACCCGCGGCCCGCAGCACCGCGGCGCCGGTGATGGCCGCAACGCTTGGTGTGCCCGCCTGGCGCATGATGGCGGCGAGCTCGCGGTTGAGGATATCGATCACCGCCTCGACTCCGCTCTGACCGAATGCCGCGAGTCCCCACGCCTCCGGTCGGCCGATGCCGACCGCGGTCGCCCCCAGGGCGAGCGCCTTGAAGACATCCGTCCCGCGACGGATCCCGCCGTCGACGAACACCGGCACCCGGCGGCGCACCGCCGTCACGACCTCGGCCAGGCAGTCGATTGTGGCGCGCAGCGTCTCCTCGTTGCGCCCGCCGTGGTTGGAGACAATGACCGCATCGGCGCCGTGCTCGACCGCCAGCGCCGCATCCTCGCCGGTGACGATGCCCTTGATGTAGAGCCGCGCCTTCACCTGCCTGCGCAGCCTGTCGAGCCAATCGAGCGTGAGATCCGGCGGCTGCAGCCGGCTGACATGCGACACGTCCAGCCCGGAGAACATAGGCCCGCGGCGCCACATGTCGTGCGAATTGTTGCGGTGGCAGGCGAGACAGTTGCGATTGTCGGCGCGCATGGCGCGCCTCAAGGTCTCGTTGTTGCGCGGGTCGACCGGGGAATCGACCGTCAGCACGATCGCGGGACACCCCGCGGCCTGCGCGCGTCGCACGATCCCGAGCGTTACCTGCCAGTCGTCCGTCGGGTAGAGCTGCTGCCAGGGAGCGTGGCCGAGCGCGGAGCTCACCGCATCCAGCGGGGTGGACGTGCCGCTCGAGAGCATCAGCGGTGTGCCGCGCTCGCGGGCGGCGCGTGCCACTGCAAGCTCTCCTTCCGGATGGAAGGCGCGCATCGCGGACACCGCCGACAGGTACAGCGGGCTCGGCCAGCGCTCGCCGAACACGGTGCGCGACGTATCCAGCTGACGCAGGTCGGCGAAGCGCCGCGCGCGGATCTCGTAGTGATTGAAGGCCTCGTGGTTGCGCGCCACCGTCAGATCGTCGTCGACCCCGGTGGCGATGTAAGCGAAATGCGCCGGGGGCAGCGCGTCGTGCGCCAGTGGCTCAAAACCCATGACATCCAGCACCTGCCCAGCGGAGGTGACCGCTGGCGGCGCGCGCCGATAGAGCACCGCGGGCGGCGGCGTGTCATCGCCCCTGGCCCACGACCACAGAGCCGGCAGCGCGGCGGCTGCGCCTAGAAATGCGCGCCGCGTGAGCGGCGGGTTGCCTCGCGGCATCCGATCCCCCCTTCGATCAGATTCTGAATCTTTCCTTGAGCTCCCCCGCCATGCGCCGGCTCACCGCGAGCGGCGCTTCGCAGCCGCGCAGACGTACGAAGTACTGGCCATCGGTGCCGCGCTCGATGCGCTCGAGATACTTGACGGCGATGAGCGCGTTCCTGTGGATGCGCACGAAGGCGTTGCCGAACTCGGTCTCGAGCAGCCGCAGCGAATCCTCGATCAGGTCCTCGCCGTTCACGTGCCGCACGGTGGTGTACTTCTGGTCGGCGAGGAAGTACTGCACCGCCTCGAGCGGAATCAGGTTGAGTCCCTCGCGGCGGCGCGCGGCGATGTGCGTGCGCCGCGCTTCCGCGCCCGAGGCGGCGAGCCGCTGCAGCTGCGCGCGCGTCAGGCGTCCGGCGCGCACCAGCGCCGCGGCCAGCTGCTCCTTGCGGACCGGCTTGAGCAGGTAGCCCACCGCATGCGTCTCGAACGCCGAGACCGCGTACTGATCGTAGGCGGTGGTGAAGATGACGGCCGGCGGCTCTTCCAGCACGTTCAGGTGACGCGCGGCCTCGAGGCCGTCCATACCGGGCATGCGCACATCGAGCAGCACTACGTCCGGCGCCAGCTCATGCGTCTGCGCGAGCGCTTCCCGCGCGCTCGCCGCATCGCCTACCGCCTCGACATCCGGGATCTCCGCGAGCAGGCTCCGCAGCCGCTCGCGCGCCGGCAGCTCGTCGTCGACGATCAGGACCTTGAGACGTGCCGGCGCGTTCATGCCGGGGCGGTGGCCGCCGGCGGCGACGCAACCGCCGCCTTCTCGATGAGCGGAAAACGCAGCGTCACGATGTACTCGGCGTCGAAGCGGCCCGACTTCATGAGCGCCCGCTCGCCGTACATGAGGTCGAGGCGTTCGCGGATGTTGGCGAGCGCCAGTCGGTTGCTGTCGCGCTGCACCGGGCCGGCCCCGAGGGGATTCTTCACCACGATGGTGATGAGCCCGGCGCTTACCTCACCGGTAATGCTGACGGTGCCGCCTTCGGGGCGCGGCTCGATGCCGTGATAGATGGCGTTCTCGAGCAGCGGCTGGATCACCAGGCCGGGTACCAGCGCGCTGCCCGGGAGCGAGTCGGTCTGCCACTCGACCTTGAGGCGGCTGCCTAAGCGCAGCTGCTCCATGCGCTGATAGGTGTGCGCGACCTCGAGCTCCTCGGCCAGCGTGATGACGTCGCGCTTGTCGCTCAGGCTGGCGCGGAACAGGTCGGCGAGATCCTGCACGGCGCTCTCGGCGCGCGGCGGGTCCGAGCGGGTGAGCGCGGCGATGGTGTTCATGCTGTTGAAGAGAAAGTGCGGCCGGATGCGCGCCTGCAGCGCGTGCACCCGGGCAGCGGCGCGCAGCTCGACGCTGAGGCGCCACTCGTAGGCGACGTAGAAGTAGCGCAGCGCGAGGGCGCTCACGATCAGTCCGATCCACACGTTGCGCACCACGAAGCTGACCGGCTCCGTCGGGAACAGCGACGGGCCGATGAAATCGGCCGCCATCGGGCTGCGCCCGATGAGATACACGCACAGCGAGATCACCGCGACCAGGACCGCAATGAGGGCCAGCACTGCGGTGGAATAGGCCCGCACCGAGAGCTGCACCAGCGAGCGGCGCAGCGCGCACAACAGGCCCGCTCCGGCGAGTCCGACCCACAGAAGGAACAGCGAAGTGCGCGCCAGATCGGTCCAGAAATCGACCGCCGGGCTCTGACGCGCGAGCGTCAGCAGGAACGCCGTCAACTCGAGCATCAGCACCACGGCCAGCGTCGTGCGCGAGGTGCAGAAATCCGGCAGGTAGTCCGAGCGCGCGGCCGCGCCCTCGGTCTTCATGCAGGGCGTGGGGACGGCGCACGCATGATGTTGGTGCGCTCGAAGAGCTCCTCCTTGAGCAGGTAGGTGACCGAGATGTCCTCGTCGCCGTGACCGCGGGAGATGAGCTCTGCGTACTCCTTCAGCATGCGTTCGACCACCGGCAGCTCCACGCCGAAGCGCGCCGCCATGTCGTGGCAGATGCCGAGGTCCTTGGCATGCAGCCGCACCCGGAAACCCGCCGGATATGTCCCGCGCATCATGTTCGGCGCGCGGTTCACGAAGTACCAGGACGAGCCCGCCCCCTTGCCGAGGGTGTCGATGAGTTTGTCGAGCGGCAGCCCCTGGGCGTGCGCGAACGCCATCGCTTCGGCGATCGCGTCGATGATGCCGGCGCACATGATCTGATTGGTGGCCTTGGCGGCCTGTCCGCTGCCGGTCGGGCCGAAATAAGCGATGGTGCGCCCGAGCGCCTTCAGGATGGGCTGGGCGCGCTCGAACGCCGCCTGGTCCCCGCCCACCATGATGGCGAGCGTGCCGTCGCGCGCGCCCTCGACACCGCCCGAGACCGGGCAGTCGAGGAACTGCGCGCCCTTCGGCTCGAGCAGCTGTGCCGCCTGCCGCGCGGTCTCGGCGCCAATGGTGGAGCAATCCAGCATGAGAGCACCGGACTTGAGCCCGGGGGAAAGTCCGCGGACGACCTCGAGCACATCGGCGTCGGCGGACACGCACGAGACCACCGCATCGATCTGGGAGGCGAGCTCGGCGAGAGTCGCGGGAGCCGCTACTTTGAGCTCCGCGGCCAGCTGGCGCGCCTTGTCAGGCGTGCGGTTCCAGACCGCGGTGAGCAGTCCCGCGCGGGACAGGTTGCGCGCCATGTGGATACCCATGGCGCCGAGTCCGACAAAAGCGACTGACATCGTGGACTCCGTGCGGTGGTCTCGCCGCGCGCCACTATAGAGCGTCGCTCGCGTGCACGGAAATCGTGGCCGGTGCGCCCCGCAAAAACCTCAGGGCGAGGTCGGGTTCGGGGGCGTCGCTGGTTGCGGCGTGACCTTCGGCTCTGGGATCGGCTGCGGGTTGATGGGCTGCGGCTCGGGGATCGGCTGGTCGGGCTTCCACTCCGGCACGCTGCCGCAGGCATCCTGCACGGCCTGGCGAGCCTGCTCGCGGTAAGCATCCGCGTCCTCATCCGACAGGAAGGTGCGATCGCCGTTCGCATCCTCCTTGTACACGCGGCGCGCCGCGATGGACTTGGTGTAGCGCGCCTTGGCCGCTTCACACTGAGTGGCCTTCGCCTTGGCGACGTCCTGCTGCACGGCGCGACTGTTGTCCTCCGCGCTCACCTGCTCGTGGATGCGGCTGCTCTGCGCCGATAGAGACGAGGAGGAGTCCGATGAGCTATCGGGACGCGCGCGGCCGGTGGTCTTGATGACTACCGATCCGGGCACCCACTCATCGCTGTAGTGCGGAACGCCCTGCGCGTCGATCCAGCGGTAGACGTCGGCATGCGCCACGGTGAACGCGCCGGCGAGCATCAGGGCCGTGATGGGGACAAGTCGCGACATAAACGCCTCCCGCCGCGGCAGTATGGCGGCTCGCGCTCCCGCAACCTTTGAACTCCGTCACACCGCGTGAGGGGCGCCGCCGCACCGCATCACACGATACATTAAAGATCGTAGGCCCGCTCGCCGTGGGCGGTGATATCCAGGCCCTCGCGCTCCTCCTCCTCGGGGACCCTGAGCCCTACCACCCGTTTCACGATGTAGAACCCCGCAAAGGCGACAGCCGCGGTCCACGCGAACACCAGGCAGACGGCCTTGAACTGGATGAGGAGCTGCGTCCAGATGCCGGGGTAGCCGGTCGCGCCCGTCACCCAGTCCGTGGAGCCCGGGCCCCCGAGGGATGGGTCATTGAATATGCCGGTCATGAGTGCACCAAAGATGCCGCCGACCGCGTGCACGCCGAAGACATCGAGCGAGTCGTCGGCGCGGATCAGTCTTTTCAGTCCCGTGACGCCCCACAGGCATACCACTCCGACCCCGAGGCCGATCACGAACGCGCCCGGGATGCCGACGTTGCCCGCCGCGGGGGTGATCGCCACCAGCCCCGCAACCGCACCCGAGGCCGCGCCCAGCATCGAGGGCTTGCCCTTCAGCAGCCACTCCGCGGACATCCACGACAGCACCGCGCAGGCGGTGGCGAGGTAGGTGTTCATGAAGGCGAGCGCGGCCGAGCCGTTGGCTTCCAGCGCCGAGCCCGCGTTGAACCCGAACCATCCGAACCACAGGAGCGAGGCCCCGATCATGGTCATGGTGAGACTGTGCGGTGCCATCGGCTCCTTGCCGAAGCCGACGCGCTTACCGAGCACGATCGCGCCCACGAGGCCGGCAACGCCGGCGTTGATGTGCACCACCGTGCCGCCGGCGAAATCGAGTGCGCCCCACTGCCAGATGAGCCCACCGGTGGCGCTCACGGCCGCGGCGCCGGGACCTGTGGTGTAGGCATCCGGCCCCGGCCAGTACCACACCATGTGGGCGATCGGGCAGTAGCTGCAGGTGAACCAGATGACGAGGAACAGCAGTAGCGCGGAGAATTTGATGCGCTCGACGAGCGAGCCGAGGATCAGGCAGCAGGTGATGGCGGCGAAGGTCGCCTGGAAGGCGACGTACACCAGCTCATAGAGCGGGGTGTTGCGGCTGAAGGTTGCGACGAGCGAGAAGGTCTGAGTCGCGGGGTCAAAGGTGCCGTGGAGAAACAGCCGGCTGAGACCGCCGATGATCGCGTTGCCCTGCGTGAAGGCGAGCGAGTAGCCGTAGATGCACCACAGCACCGTGATGAGCGAAAAGCCGACGAACACCTGCATGAGCACCGACAGCATGTTCTTGGTGCGCACCAGCCCGCCGTAGAAGAGCGCGAGCGCCGGCACCGACATGAGCAGGACGAACGCGGTCGAGGTGAGCATCCAGGCGGTGTCGCCCTTGTTCGGCACGGGCGCTGCGGCGGCAGAGGCGAGCGCCGGGGCGAGCCCACCTAGGACTCCCGACCACACTCTCACGGTGCGCATCGTCTTCGGCTGCATCGGCGGCTTTCTCCGGCTTGAGATTCGCGGGCGGTCGCCGGGCATTTCGGGTGGTTCACATCGCGACACGCCCCCCACGCGCACCGCGGTGCGCGTAAGCTGGACCCGGCGCGCAATCCGGGTGCAGTTTCCGTGCCATTGGGGATGCCGATGCATTTCCGGGACTTGCGCGCGACGTGCCGCGCCCGTTGCACTGTCTTGGAGCTTGTCTGGAAAACTGCGCCCCAATATGGCGCATGGGAGAACGCATGGACCCGTTGCGCATTGACGAGATCGCACGCCGCCTGATCGAGCGCGTGCCCCCGGCGCTCAAGGCAGTGCGGGAGGATCTGGAGAACAATTTCCGCGCGGTGCTGCGCGAGCGCTTAGCCAAGCTCGACCTCGCGACCCGCGACGAGTTCGATGCCCAGACGCGGGTGCTCGAGCGCACGCGCGCGCGGCTGGAGACGCTCGAGGCGAAGCTCGCGGCGCTGGAAGGTGCCGCCGCCCCCGAGCGCTCCGACCGGGACCCCTCGAGCCCCGAGCCACCCGGCTGAGCGACCGGCAGCTCGCGCGGAGCCCCGGTGGCATTTGCCCGCGTCGCCTGCCGGGCGCAGCTGGGACTGAGCGCGCCGCTGGTGCACGTCGAGGTGAGTCTGGCGGCCGGGTTGCCGGCTTTCTGCATCGTCGGCCTTCCCGCCATGGTGGTGCGCGAGGCGAAGGAGCGCGTGCGCGCGGCACTGCTGAACTCGCGGTTCGAGTTTCCGGCCGGCCGCATCACCGTGAATCTCGCGCCCGCGGACCTGCCCAAAGAAGGCGGCCGCTTCGATCTGCCGATCGCGCTCGGGATCCTGCTCGCCTCGCGGCAGATCGCCCCAGCGACGAGGGGCACGCCGTGGGAAATCTCCGAGGCGCGTGAGTTCTACGGCGAGCTGGGCCTGACCGGGGAGCTGAAGCCGGTCCCGGGCCTGCTGCCTGCCGCGGCGCAGGCGCAGCGCTGCGGGCATGAGCTCATCGTGCCGCGCGGCAACGCGTGCGAGGCCCGCATCGTGGCGCCGCAACTGGTGCGCGCGGCGGATACGCTCCTCGAGGTGTGCGCGCACATCGCAGGTACTGCACCGCTGCCTGCGGATCGGGCTCCCGGTCGCCCTGTCTCGGGCGTTGTGTCGCCGCCGGTCTCTCCCGACCTCGCCGAGGTGCGCGGCCAGCTGCACGCCAAGCGCGCGCTGGTGGTCGCCGCGGCCGGCGCCCACAGTCTCCTCATGATCGGGCCGCCGGGAACGGGCAAGAGCATGCTGGCGCGGCGCCTCCCCGGGTTGCTGCCGCCGCTCACCGCCGCCGAGGCCCTCGAGGTTGCCGCAATCAACTCGATCAGCGCCGGCGGATTTCGCGGCGAGTCGTTCGGCGAGCGACCCTTTCGTGCGCCCCACCACAGCGCCTCATGGGCGGCGCTCGTCGGCGGTGGCGCCCGCGCGCGTCCCGGTGAGGTGAGCCTCGCCCACCACGGTGTGCTATTCCTCGACGAGCTGCCCGAGTTCGGGCGCGCCGTCCTCGAGACGCTGCGCGAGCCGCTCGAGACCGGGCTGGTCGCCGTGGCGCGCGCCGAGCGGCGCACCGAGTACCCGGCGGCGTTTCAGCTGGTCGCCGCAATGAACCCCTGTCCGTGCGGGTTCCTCGGCGAGCCGTCGGGAAAATGCCGTTGCACGCCCACCGAGGTGCTGCGCTACCGCGGGCGCGTTTCAGGTCCGCTGCTCGATCGGCTCGACCTGCAGGTGGAGGTGCCGCGGGTGCCGGCGAGCGAGTTCGCCGGGGAGGCCACTCAAGGCGCGGGCAGTTGCGAGGCGGCGCTCATCGTCGCACGCGCTCGCGAGGTGCAGTTGGCCCGCCAGGGAGTCTGTAACGCGCGGCTTACCGACGCCGGCGTACAGCGCTGGTGCGTGCCCGACGAGCGCGGCCGGCGGCTGCTCGACACCGCGATGCAGCGGCTGGGACTCTCCGGACGCGGGCGTCAGCGCGTGCTGAAGGTCGCGCGCACGATCGCGGACATCGAGGGGCGCCCGACGATCGCCGCGGCGCAGGTCACCGAGGCGCTCGCGCTGCGCACTACTGCGCCAGAGACACCATGTAATCGACGGCCTGCTTGACCAGGTCGTCCGGCAGATCCGGTCGACCGCCCTTCGCAGGCATGACCCCGCCGCCCGGTCCGCCCTGGTAGCCGTTCAGCGCGTGCTGGTAGAGCGTCGGCTTGCCCTCGGCGATGCGCGGCGCCCATGAGGTCTTGTCGCCCGCCTTCGGTGCCCCGGCGATGCCCTGCCCGTGGCACACGCTGCAGGTCTGCTCGAACAGCTCCTTGCCGTTCTTCGGGATGGCCGCCACCGCGGCGGTGCCTGCGCCCGTGGGCGTCTGCTCCTTGATCGCGAGCGCCGAGTTGTCCTGGCCGGCGACCGCCTCCTGCGACAGCGGCGCAACGCGGGTCGCGATCTCCTTGGCGTAGGCCGCCTCGCTCTGTTCCGCCACGTCCTGCGTGTGGCCGACGGCACGCGCGAAGACGAAAATCCCGATCGCAATCGCGACCAGGATTCCTATGATCAGGCTGAAGGTGTTGATGAAGTGCGTGTCCTGCTTGCTCACAGCGTCACTTTCCGCGCATCCCGCCCTGGGCGCGCAGTATAGCGGCTTGAACCGGCGCCTCGTAGATGCGCTGCCGTGCGCCGCGGGCCAAATAGACGCTCCAGGCGGCTGCGGGTATCATCGCCCGCCCCGCGCCCGTAGCTCAGTTGGATAGAGTGGCAGCCTCCGAAGCTGCAGGTCGCTGGTTCGAATCCAGTCGGGCGCGCGATTCCCAAGCAACCGGCCCCGCATCGGGACGCGCTACGGCCGGTGCTCGAACGCCGCCAGGTCGTCGACGAGCTTGATGAGCTTCTCGGGACCGCCCGCCTTGCCGACGTCGGTCGAGTACTTGCCGTTCACGACCAGGAACGGGACGCTCTCCACGTGGTAGCGCTGCGTCAGCTCCTCCGCGCGCTGCAGGTCGGAGGCGACCGTGAAGGAGTTGTAGGCGTTCTTGTAGTCATCCGCGCTGATGCCGTTGCGCACGGCAAACGCCTGCTGCATCTGCAGACTTTCGTTCTCGTCAGCGCTGCCGAGGGGCGACTGCTGGTGCTGGATAGTGTCGAAGGCCTTCTCGATGAGGTCCGGGCGGCCGAGCGCCTGCAGCGTATAGAAGAGGTGTGCGTGCGCGCGGTGGATCGCCTGCCACATCACCGGCACACGCACGAACTCGACGTACGCGGGCTTGGTCTTCAGCCACGCGCGCACATAAGGCTCGAGCGCATAGCAGTGCGGGCAGCCGAGCCAGAACACCTCGAGCACTTCGACCTTCCCCGGGGAGACGCTGGTCGGCTGTCCGGGCACGATCGGATCGTAGTTGACCCCCGGCTGCCATCCCGGGAGCTGCGCGGCGGTCGGGGGCGGTGCGGCGATCTGCTCCAGCGAAGTGTCGCTGCGCTCCGGGGCATCGGTGCCCCCGCCCGACTCCTGCGATGCGGTCGCTTGCTGCGTCGCGCTCTCTGCGGGCTGGGCGGCGGAGGGGGGCGCCTGCGCCGGGGCGGCCTGGGCGGGAGCGGCGGCCGCAGGCGCGGGCGCGGGCGTCTGGCGCGAGCAGGCCGCAACCCCCAGCGCCAGCAGCGCTGCCAGTACGAGCGATCGGGTCATCCGGGAAGTCCTCGCTGACACCTTCAGCGCATGCCCTGAACGTAGGAGGCTACGTCGCGGATCTCCTCGGGCGTCAGGCGTTTGGCGATCGTCAGCATCATTACTGCATTGGGATCGCCGGCCGGCGCATTCGCTCCCGCATAGCGTGCGCCGCTGACGTAGTCGTTGAGCTGCTTCACCACGTACACCGACTGCTGCGCCCGCAGCGCCGGGTAGCCGGCCGCGAGGTTGCCGCGGCCGACAGGCCCGTGACAGGCGACGCACGCGGGCACATCGCGTGCGCGATCGCCGCTCAGGTACACCGCCTCGCCCGCCTTCCAGTACGAGGGGTCCGCTTCGAGTCCCGTGGGCGTCTGCGCCTCGTAGTACACCGCAAGATCGTCGATGTCCTGATCCTTGAGGGCTGCGGCCAGCGGCTTCATGGTGGGGTTGTCGCGCGCACCCGAGCGAAACAACCGCAGCTGCTCGGCGATGTAGACCGCGTTCTGACCGGCGAGGCGCGGCCATTCGGGATTGACGCTGTTGCCGTTCGGGCCATGACAGGCGGCGCAGAGCGCGGCCTTGGTAGCGCCGTCGGCGACCTTACCGTTGGTGAAGGGCAGTGACGGCGTTACGGGCGGTGCGGGCGGTGCCGGCGCGGGGGCCGCCGCAGGCGCTGCACCCGCGGCAGTCGCGCCCGTGCCCGGAGCGGCCGCGGGCGCCTGGGTCGCGCTCGCCGCGGACTGCGCCGCCGACTTCGCGGCCGGTGTAGCCGCGGGCGATGCGGGCGGGGGCTGCGGTGTCGGTGCGATGGCTGCCGGGGGCGCGTTGGCCGGCGCCGGTCCGGTCTGCTGCGCCGCCGCCAGCGCGCCCGTCAGTACGGCCGCCGACGCAACCCACCCAAGTCCGGCCACTCTCGAGATTCTGCGCATAGCTCCTGCGTCCCCTTCGGCTCCCGCTGCCAAGGGCGCCGAATTGTACACTACGACCGTGCGCCCGCTTTCCACGCCTCGGAGCCCATGAGCCGCTTTCGGGGAGTACGCTTTCTCACGAGCGCCGCGAGCCCCGGGCAGTTTCCGCCGGACATCGGCGCCGAGGTCGCATTCGCCGGGCGTTCCAACGCCGGCAAATCGAGCGCCATCAACGCCATCGTGCGGCGGCAGGGGCTGGCGCGCGCGAGCAAGGCGCCCGGGCGCACGCGGCTCGTGAACTTCTTTGAGCTTGACGCGGGCCGGCGCCTCATCGATCTCCCGGGTTACGGCTACGCGAGCGCGCCGGCAACCGAGCGCCGCACGTGGGCGCCGCTCATCGACGCGCTGCGCGCGCGTGCCTCGCTCCGCGGACTATTCGTGATCGTCGACGTGCGTCGGGGCATCACGGTAGGCGACGAGGGGCTGCTCGAATGGGCCTCCCCGGGGCACCGGGTGCACGTGCTCCTCAGCAAGGCCGACAAGCTCAACCGGAGCGAGGCGTCGCGGGCGCTGGGTGCGGCAGCCGCGCAGCTCCAGGGCCGGGCGAGCCTGCAGCTTTTCTCGGCGCTCAAGAGTACGGGCGTCGAGGAGGCGCAGCGCACGCTCGAGAGCTGGCTCGGGCAGGCTTAGGCCTCCGCAAATAAAAAACCCCGGCGACTTCGTAGAAGCCGCCGGGGCAGACTAACCCGGTACAGGTCTCAATGAACCGGGTCAATACCCGCTCAGGGAGGGAAGCGGGGAGTGCTATGCACTCGATAAATTAGATGGGGCCCTACCTTGCGAGTTCCAGTTTTTTGCCAAAAAAATAGCTTTTCAAATCATAAGTTTGCTTAACAAGATGTATCACCAGCGCAACAAATCGCGCGAGGTGCCCGCGTACACGCGCCGGCCGCTTGGCTGGCGATCAGCCCGCGCTGTCAGTGCGCCTCGTCCCAGTTCTTCCCCCAGCCCACGTCCGCCCTGAGCGGTACGCTCAAGTGCGCCGCATTCACCATGCGCTCGCGCACGGCGCCGGCGACTTCCTCCTCGGCGCCCTCGCGCACCTCCAGCACCAACTCGTCGTGCACCTGCATGATCAGGCGCGCCGGTGAGTCTGCGCGCCGGCACCAGGCGTGCACCGCAATCATGGCGTGCTTGATGATGTCGGCTGCCGTGCCTTGCATGGGGGCGTTGATCGCGCTGCGCTCGGCATACTGGCGCAGCTGCGGGTTGCCCGAGCGGATGTCGGGCAGATACAGCCGCCGACCGAACACGGTCTCGACGTAGCCCAACTGGCGCGCGCTGGCGCGCGTCTCATCCATGAACCGCTTCACGCCCGGGTAGCGCTGGAAGTAACGGTCGACGTACTGCTGCGCGGCGCCGCGCTCGATGCCGAGGTTGCGCGCGAGGCCGAAGGGCGACATGCCGTAGATGAGGCCGAAGTTGATCACCTTGGCCGTGCGGCGCTGGTCGGACGTCACCGCCGCGGGCTCGACGCTGAATACTTCCGCGGCGGTCGCCTGGTGCACGTCGTGATCGGCGGCGAATGCCGCCATGAGGCTCGCATCCCCGGACAGGTGCGCCATGATGCGCAGCTCAATCTGCGAGTAATCCGCCGCCAGCAGCACGTGGCCCTCGGGGGCGATGAAGGCCCGGCGGATGCGCCGCCCCTCGGCGCGGCGCACCGGGATGTTCTGCAGATTGGGATCGACCGAGGACAACCGCCCGGTGGCGGCCACCGCCTGTGCATAGTTGGTGTGGATACGCCCGGTGCGCGCGTCGACCTGCTCCGGGAGCTTGTCGGTGTAGGTGGACTTGAGCTTGGCGAGCGCCCGGTAGTCGAGCACGATCCGCGGCAGCGCATAGCTCGTGGCGAGCTCTTCCAGCACGTCCTCGGCGGTCGAGGGCTGGCCCGTCGGGGTCTTGCGTCGCACCGGCAGAGCTAAGCGCTCGAACAGGATCTGCTGCAGCTGCCGCGGTGACTCGATGTTGAATTCGTGGCCCGCTTCGCGGTGCGCCTGCAGCACCAGCTCCTGAAGCTGCCGGGCGAATTCGCGGCTCTGCGCGCGCAGCTGCTCGCGATCGACGAGCACGCCGTAGTGCTCCATGGCGAGCAGCACCGGTATCAGCGGCTGCTCGCACTCCTGGTAAAGGCGCGCCAGCGCCGGCAGCGCCTCGAGCTGCGGCCACAGCGCCCGGTGCAGCCGCAGCGTGACGTCGGCGTCCTCAGCGGCGTACTCGCTCGCCTTCTCGAGTGGCACCTGGTCGAAGCAGATCTGCTTTGCGCCCTTGCCGGTCACTTCCTCGTAGGTGATGGTCGTGATCCCGAGATAGCGCCGCGCATCCGAGTCCATGTCGTGATTGGTGGCGACGCTGTTCAATACGTAGGACTCGAGCATGGTGTCGAAACGCATGCCGTCGAGCGCGATGCCGGCGTTCAGCAGCACGTGCGCGTCGTACTTGAGGTTATGGCCGACCTTGCCGCGTCGGCTGTCCTCCAGGATCGGCTTGAGGCGCTCGAGCACCCGGGCGCGATCGAGCTGCTCGGGCGCCCCCGGATACACGTGTCGCAGCGGCACGTAGGCGGCACTGCCCGGCTCGATGCAGAACGAGACACCGACGATCTCGGCCTGCATGTAATCGAGACTCGTCGTCTCCGTATCGAAGGCGAAGAGCTCGGCCTGCGACAGCGCTTTGAGCCAGCGCTCGAAATCCTCCCAGCGGGTGACGGTCTGGTACTCGCGGGCCTGCACGGCGTCGGCGGCGACGCCTGCTGCCGCGGCGCTCGTCGGGGCGCTCGTCTCGGCACCCGTTGCGGCGCCTGTTGCGGCGCCGGCGGCGGGCGCTGCGGACTCGGGCTCCAGCTGGCGCAGCAATCCCCGCAGCTCATAACGGGTGTACAGCTCGCGCAGCCTCGGCGTATCAGGCGGCCCGGGTGTCAGGTTCCAGGCCTCGGGTGGCAGCTCGACGTCGACGCGGATGGTGGCCAGACGGCGCGACAGCTCGAGTGTCTCGAGCCCGGCGCGCAGGTTCTCGCCGACCTTGCCGGGTACCTCGGCGACATGCGTCAGGAGATTCCCGACTTCGCCGTACTGGTTCAGGAGCTTCGCCCCGGTCTTCGGTCCCACCTTGTCGATGCCCGGAATGTTGTCGGAGCTGTCGCCGACCAGCGCCAGGTAATCGACGATCTGCTCCGGGTAGACGTCGAACTTGAGCTTCACGCCCTCGCGGTCGAGCACCGTGTTGCTCATGGTGTTGATGAGCGTGATCGAGCCGTCGACCAGCTGCGCCATGTCCTTGTCGCCGGTGGAGATGAGCACGTGCTCCCCGGCCTGGGCGGCGCGCCGCGCCAGCGTCCCGATGACATCGTCCGCCTCCACCCCCGGCACGCACAGCAGCGGCAGCCCCTGCGCCTTGATGATGTCGTAGAGGGGCTTGATCTGCGCGCGCAGGTCATCGGGCATGGTCGGCCGTTGCGCCTTGTACTCGGCGAACAGCTGGTCGCGGAAGGTCTTGCCCGGTGCGTCGAAGACCACGCCGATGCGCCGCGGCTGGTAGTCCTTCATGAACTTCACCAGCATGTTCAGCACGCCGAGCACGGCACCTGTCGGCTCACCGCGTGAGTTCGAGAGCGGCGGCAGGGCGTGAAACGCCCGGTAGACATAAGAGGAGCCGTCGACGAGGACCAGGTCGGGAGCAGGGGCCATGGGCGGAGAAATCTGAAGCGGGCCGCGAGTATAGCGGACGGTAATCCGTCACAGTCCCGCGGGGTGCGTCAACCAGCCGGCCGGCTGGCGCGCTATACAGTCCATTGCACGAGCCTCGAGGACGCCCGCGGCATGCAGCAGCCATTCACCTCCGCGATCGCAGCGAATCGCTTCGGGCTGGGCGCCCGACCGGGAGAGCTCGCCGCCATCGGCAGCGACGCCCGCGAGTGGCTGCGCGCGCAGCTCACGGCTCCTGCGTCGTTGCTCGTGGATGGTGAGCTGCGCTCTTCGGCCGACGTGCTCACCGAGGCGCTCGCGCTGCGGCGCGAGATCCAGAGCGCGCGCAAGTCGGGTGACGCGGCGCAGGTCGAGAAGCTGCCCCAGCTCCTCAGGCCGGTCTACGTCGCGGAAGCTACCGCGCGCTTGAGCAGCGCCGTGAGCAGCGAGCGGCCGTTCACCGAGCGCCTGGTGCAGTTCTGGAGCAATCACTTCGCGGTTTCCGTCGACAAGCAGCTGCAGGCCGGGCTCGCAGGCAGCTTCGAGCGCGAAGCCATCCGGCCACACGTGCTCGGCAACTTCGGCGAGCTGGTGCGCGCGGCCGAGACGCACCCGGCGATGCTCTTGTACCTCGACAACCAGGAGTCGGTCGGACCGCACTCGCAGGCGGCGCTGCGCGCGGCGCGACGCAAGATCGGTATCAACGAGAACCTCGGCCGCGAGATTCTCGAGCTGCACACGCTTGGGGTGGGTGGCGGCTACACGCAGACCGACGTGACCACATTCGCCGAAGTCATCACCGGCTGGTCGATCGGCGCGGCGGGCAACGGCATCAGCGGCGGCGGCGAGCCTGGTGAGTTCTTCTTCCGCACCAATATCCACGAGCCCGGTACCCAGACCATCCTGGGCAAGCGCTATTTGCAGCAGGGTCAGGGTCAGGGTGAGTCGGTGCTGCTTGACCTGGCGCGCAATCCGGCCACCGCGCAGCACATCGCCACACAGCTGGCGCGACATTTCATCGCGGATGAGCCGCCGCCCGAGGCCGTCAACCGCCTGGCCGCGGTGTTCAGCAGGACTGATGGAGATC
>Ga0209007_1000085_pt1 | contig 57593 bp, 59 predicted proteins | sample JacPinW_OM1H0_O2_FD_187961 | JGI IMG/M metagenome (GOLD analysis project Ga0209007, IMG submission 187961) | Forest soil microbial communities from Algoma, Ontario, Canada - Jack Pine, Ontario site 1_JW_OM1H0_O2 (SPAdes) (version 2) | ecosystem: Environmental > Terrestrial > Soil > Boreal... | reverse complement strand
GAGTGTACGAAAACCAACAGAGATGGCCGCAAGCTCTCGACGAATACAAGAAAGTGATCGCTGTTTCTCCGAACGATCCTACTGCGCTGGCAGGAGCGGCGTTTATATACGCGCGGTTGGGACAAAAAGATGAGGCGCGCAAGATAATCGGCCAATTGACGGAACTAGCGAAGAAGCATTATGTCTCCTCGTTTCAGATGGCTTCTGTTTTCGCGGGATTGGACGACGCTGCCAGCGCGATGCAGTGGCTGGAAAAAGCGTATCAACAGCGCGAGAGCCAGATGCCATTCCTAAGTTCGGACGACCATTTCGATTCGCTGCATCAGGATGCGAGATTTCAGAATCTATTGAAGCGCATGAACCTGCCTTCCCCTTCCAACTAGTTGGGCGAACTTTGTTTTGAGTAGCAATATGATGCGCCGCGTACGCTGATAACGCGGTTGGCGGAATTGTGACAGGCTTGTTACAATAGAAGCTGCCGGCGATTGATTCTCCGGCTTTTCGATTCGGGGCCTTATCCCCGCAGGTGGAAAAACCAACCGTATGGCAGCCCGCACTCTCTACGAAAAGATATGGGAAGCGCATACCGTCCGAGAAGGACCCGGACAACCGACTTTAATCTACATCGACCGTCACCTGATTCATGAAGGCACTTCTCCGCAAGCGTTTGCGGGGTTGAAGGCGGCGGGGCGCAAAGTACGCCAGCCGCAGCTTACCTTCGCGGTGATGGACCATTCCGTCTCGACGAAAAACCGGTTGTTGCCGGTGCTCGACGCGGACGCGCTGGGGCAGTTTGAAGCGCTCGCGCGGAATTGCGAAGAGCACGGCGTGCATCTGTTTGACATGCACAGCAAGAACCAAGGGATCGTCCACATCATCGGGCCAGAGCTGGGCATCACCCAGCCGGGCCAGACGATTGTTTGCGGGGATAGTCACACTTCGACGCATGGAGCGTTTGGCGCGCTGGCGTTTGGCATTGGAACCAGCGAGATCGAGCACGTTCTGGCGACGCAATGCCTGACGCAGTTCAAATCCAAAACGATGAAGATTGAAATCAGAGGGAAGCGGCCGCGCGGAGTTACGGCGAAGGATTTTATCCTCGCGGTGATTGGCAAGATCGGAATCGCGGGTGGAACCGGGTACGTTTTCGAATATACGGGCGAAGCAGTGCGCGGATTATCGATGGAAGGGCGCATGACCATGTGCAACATGACGATCGAAGGCGGAGCGCGCGCTGGGATGGTTTCGCCAGACGAGACGACCTTCGCGTATTTGGAAGGGCGGCCTTTTGTGCCGCGTGGAAGGGATTTTCAAGTTGCAGTGGACCACTGGCGTTCGCTGGCTACCGATCCAGGCGCGAAATTTGACGATAGTTTAGTTCTGAACGCGAATGAACTGGCGCCCATGGTTACGTGGGGGACGAACCCGGGGATGGTCACGCAAGTGACCGACCGCGTGCCGGACCCTGCGTCGTTCAACGATCCGGTTGATCGCGAGGCAGCTACCCGCGCACTGGTTTACATGGGGCTGAAAGCGGGGACGCCGATTGAAGATATTTCGGTGGACCGCGTCTTCATTGGGTCGTGCACGAATTCGCGGATTGAGGATTTGCGCGCGGCGGCGAAAGTGGTGGCTGGAAAACATGTGTCGAAAGACTTGAAGCAGGCGCTGGTGGTGCCGGGATCGCGGCGCGTTAAGGTTGAAGCGGAGACGGAAGGCTTGGACAAAATCTTTCGCGAAGCTGGATTTGAATGGCGCGATGCCGGATGCAGCATGTGCATCGGGATGAATGATGACGTGCTGCCGAGCGGCGAGCGTTCCGCGAGCACGTCAAACCGAAACTTCGAAGGGCGGCAGGGCAAGGGCGGAAGGACTCATCTGGTGAGTCCTATGATGGCGGCAGCGGCGGCGATCGAAGGGCACTTTGTGGATATTCGCGACTGGAAGAATGCGGACGGAGCGGAATAGATGGAACCATTCATAAAACATACGGGACTGGTGGGGCCGCTCGATCGCGTGAACGTTGACACGGACCAGATGGTGCCAAAGCAATTTTTGAAATTTCTAACGCGCGAAGGATATGGGCGCGTATTGTTTTACGATTGGCGCTATTTGCCGGGAGAGAAACCAAATCCCGAGTTTGTCTTGAATCAGCCGCGGTATAAAGGCGCGTCGGTCTTGCTGGCGCGCGCGAATTTCGGGTGCGGGTCGAGCCGCGAGCATGCGCCCTGGGCCATTCTGGACTATGGCTTCCGCGCGATTCTGGCGCCGAGTTATGCCGACATTTTTTATAACAATTGTTTCAAGAACGGGATTTTGCCGGTCACGCTATCGAACGAACAGATGGACGAACTGTTCAAGCGGGCGGAGAAAGAGGGCTATCGGCTGACGGTGGACCTGGAACAGCAAGTTGTGACCGACGATAGCGGGTTGCGTTATTCGTTTGAGATTGATCCATTCCGGCGCGATTGTTTGCTGCGCGGGCTGGACGATATCGGGCTTACGCTGGTTCACGACCAACACATATCGAATTTTGAGAATAAGAATTTGAAACATCCCGTGATGTACGACGCCGTTGACGTGAAATTCCACAAGCATCCAAATCCGCAGCACAACTGACGTCTAAGGCGAACCCTAAGAAAGACCCGCCGGCCTGAAGGCCGCCGCTACAAAGGCACGCTAACCCTGACCAGTGCGATCCCGTTGACGCGGAGTCCGCAGGCGTCAATACGCATTCCCTTTTACTGTTAAGACTCGTCGGCGCGACTGTTGGCGGGTTCCAACGATTCCGGGGCAATTGCGGGGGCGTGGCCTTTTAGTTCCGCAAGTAAAATACCTACAAGAATCAAGGCGGCGCCTAGCAGCACGCGGCCTCCGAGATGCTCGCGCGCGAGAAGCCAGGAAGTAATAGCGGCGAAGACGGGCTCCAGACTGATCAGGATTGCGGTGTGACTTGGCGAAGCGTATTGCTGCGCCCAGGTTTGAAACGAAAAGCCGATTGCCGTGGAACCAATGGCGGTGACGAGAACGGCAAAGATTAAATTGCCGGTCCAGACGAGACGCGGCGGTTCCCAACCACTGAGGGCCAAAAACGGGAGAGCCACGGTCGCAAGGATTGCGGACGTGGCGACCTGCAAAACGGCGAGGGCGCCTACGGAGTGGTGTTCGACGTGACGGCTAATCAGAATCATGTGGACTGCAAACATCACGGCGCAACCGAACACGATGGGATCGCCACGATTCAGTCCGCTGAAACCTTCCGGCGGCACGGTGAGAAAATATAGGCCGACCAACGCTGCGAGAGCGCCAGCCCAAATCCACATATTGATTCTGCGGCGACCGAATACGGCCAGGAGCAGCGGAACGATTACGACGCTCGAGCCGGTGATGAAGGCGGCTTTGGAAGGCGTGGTGTACTTCAGTCCGGCGGTTTGAAAAACGTAAGCGGTAAACATGCAGAAGCCGATTTGAGCGCCAGCCCAGACTGCTTTTCGGGTTATGCCTCGCAAGGAGCGACGGAAGAAAATCGCCATCACCACTGCGGCTAGCGCGAAACGGACGGCGATGTAAACGATGACGGAGACGTCGGTGAGCGCGTCTTTTACTGCGACGAATGTGGCACCCCAGATTAGCGCGCAGAAACCCAAAGCGAGATCAGCGCGCAGGCGTTTACTGAACATGGAGCAGAGAGTGTAAGCGGCGCGCGCGGCAGTGGCAAGACAGCAAGATGGCTAGTCGAGGCGATGACCGCAATTTCTGCGAGCAAGAGGAGAAATACAATCTATCGAAGTAGGTAAATAAAACCTCGCCCGCATCAGCTGAGTCTTAAGGCTGCGCTTGCTGGTAGACGATTTTTCCGCCCGCGATTGTCATTACCACCGGAATTGTGAGGATGTCCTCGAGTTGCGTTTGGTTTAGGTCTTTGGGATAGACGATGATGTCCGCCAACATGCCCGGCGCGATGATTCCCTTCCGCCGTTCTTCGAACTCGGCGTAGGCCGATCCGATGGTGTAGGCGCTGAAACAATCTTTCGCGTGCAAGCGTTCTTGCGGCTGCCAGCCACGCTTGGGCGTGCCGTCGGTCATCTGGCGCGATATGCAGGCATAAATCCCGCGAAGCGGATTGATCGGGATCACCGGATAGTCCGTGCCGAAAGCGAGCCGCACGCCATTCTTCTCCATCGAGCGCCAGGCATAAGCGCCGCGCGAACGTTCCGGGCCCAGGCGATCGGCGGCCCAGCGAGCGTCATCTAAAAGATGCGCGGGCTGCATGGAGGCGATGATGTTGAGTTTTCCGAAGCGCTCGAAGTCGCTCGATTCCACTATCTGGGCGTGCTCGATGCGATCGCGACGGTCGCGCGGGCCGTTGGCTTCAAGTACAGCTGCAAAAGTATCAAGCGCCACGCGATTCGCGCGATCGCCGATGGCGTGAAAGCCAAGTTGAAATCCTGCGCGGTCGCGCTCGATGGCCATTTGTTTGACCTGGCCGGGATCGATTTCAAGAATTCCAGAGGCGCTGGGATCGTCGGAGTATGGCGCGAGCATGGCGGCGGTGCGTGAGCCGAGAGAACCGTCCATGATCAGCTTCGCTTGTCCGGTTTTCAGCCACGGGTCGCCTGGATTATCCGGAGTGGAGCTCCCGCCGAAACGCCGCATTTCTTCCAAGCGCGAAACGGGAGCAAGAAATGGAAGCCACTCAGTCATATGGAATTTCAACTTCCCTTCCCGCTTGAGCTGGTCCAAAACCAAAAAATTCTGCCAGCCGTAATTCGCGGCGTCGTCCGCATCCATCACTGAATTGTCCTGCACGGAAGTGACGCCGTATTGCACGGCTTCGTCCATCACGAGTTGAAATGCGCGTTGGCGCTGCTCCATGGAGTAACGAGGGATGCCACGATAAACCAGCGCCATCGCGGATTCTTCGAGCATCCCGGTTGGTTCAGACTTCGCGTCGCGTTCAATATGGCCGCCGGGAGGATCCGGAGTATCGCGCGTGACGCCTGCGATTTTAAGCGCGCGCGAATTTGCGATGGCCACGTGGCCGTCGAGTCGGCCGAAAACCATCGGATGGTCTTTGGAGACGGCGTCGAGGTCCTGGCGCGTGGGAAACTTCCTTTCGGGCCACAGAGTGTGATCCCATCCACGCCCGAGGATCCATTCACCATGCTTGTAATCCTTCAGGCGGGCGCGAATGCGGTCCTGAAATTCGGCTATCGATTGCACTCCGGTGAAATCAATTTGCAATTTGGCGTAGGCCCCGGCGAAAAGATGGACGTGGGCATCGTTGAAGCCGGGCATGACAAATTGTTTGTGGAGATCGATTACGCGCGTGCTTGGGTCAATCAGGGCTTTGACCTCGGCAGTTTGCTCCGACTTGGTGGCATCGTTGATGTTGTAAGCGACGGCTACGATTTTGTCGCCGCGAATCGCAATCATACTGGCGCGGGGATGGTTGTCGTCGAAGGTGGCAACGATGGCGTTGGTTATAACCAAGTCGGCGGGAGCTTGCGCCGCCTTGGACGATTGAACCTGCTTGGAAGAAAGGCGTCCAGTGATCGCGTGAGTTGGGCGACGAGACAAAAAAGTTACCGAAAGCACGAGCACGATGAGGATTGCTGCGAGACTTCGAAACCTTTCGAACATCAGGACTGAGTCCCGGCAAGGGCGACGGTGATTAGGAAGAGGCGTTTAAGTCCGGCTTCGCGTCCCGTCGCGTCATACCATTCCGCGGGCGTGTGCGAGCCGCCGCCTTTTCCGCCACCACCGATCGACACAGCGGGAATGCCGAGCGAAAGAGGAATATTTGCGTCGGTGGAACTGCTCTCCAGGCGCGAGCGGCTGCCTAAAAAAGTGTCGACGCTGCGAATCGTATCAAGCAGCGGCGAATTATCGGGAAGTTTGCCGGAGGGGCGCACGCCGAGCGAGCGGAAATTTACTTTCAACGATTCGCTATTGGCTCGGGCAACGGCGTTTTCTTCTCTCAGTCCAGTTTGCACGGCTTCTTTCAGCGCGGACTCCATCACTTTTACCTGCGATTCCTGTTCTGAGCGCAGATCAACTTTCACAGAGGCGCCGGCAGGAATGGAATTCACGGAAGTGCCGCCTTCAATTATGCCGAAATTGTAAGAGCTGCGCGGATTCTCAGAAACCGGCACGGAAGAAAATTTCACAATGGCGCGGGCGAGCGCGGTAATCGGATTAGGCGCGCCGAAATCGGACCAACTGTGTCCGCCGGGACCGGTGATTTCCACCTCGACCCGCTGCGAGGCGATTCCTTGCGTGGTGATGTGTTCCATGGAAGCGCCATCAATGGCGATGACGGCCGCAAGGCGCTGGCCGTAATTTTCCACCAGGGCGCGAATTCCGCGGAGGTTGCCTTCCCCTTCTTCTCCGACGTCCGCGGCGAGCACGATCGTTTTAGTCGTGCGGATGCGCGATTCGGAAAGGGCACGCGCGAGGCCCACGAGGGCCGCGAGGCCGGCGCCGTTGTCGGCGATACCCGGTGCGTTCAGGCGATTGCCATCACGTTTTACTTTTACGTCAGTCGATGCCGGAAAGACCGTATCGAGGTGCGCGGCGAGAAGAATGACCGACTTTGTATCGGAGCCGGGACGCTCGGCAATCACATTGCCGGTTTTATCGATGTGCGCTTTCAAGCCCGTAGATTCGAAGAGTTTCTTGACGAATTCAGCGCGCTGGCCTTCGTTGAATTCAGGAGCGGGAATTTCGGTGAGTTGAATCTGTTGTTGCGTGACCCAATGGGCATTTTTGCCGATCCAATCGAGCCCGCGGGCGCAATCGGGCGCAACGGCAAGCTTTTCGATCGAGTCATCGGCAGCGCGCGCGGAAAATGTGACCATCAAAAGAAAGATACAGGAGATGTGCGCGAGTTTCACGTGTTTCGTGCACGAATTTTAGCAGCGCGCCAACAATGCAGCAAGATGCCACTGATGCGCCACCGAAAATTAGAATTGGAGACGCGCTGCGAACTGGATAACTCGCGGACCACCTCCGCCAAGACCGGGGTTACCCTGCGCTACGTCAGGAGTTTGCGTCGAGAAGCAACCCAGGCATTGGGCCAAGGCCTCCTGAAGCGTAAGACCGGATCCCGCCGCCGGCACGATCACCCCGCTGGGGAGCGCGAATTGCGGATGATTGAAAATATTGAAAAACTCGGCGCGAAGCTGGAGATTCAAGCGCTCGGTCAACCTAGTATCTTTCGTCACGGAAAAATCAATATTCCAGAAGCCTGGACCGTACACCGCGTCGCGGCCTAAGTCTCCAAAATTTCCGGCCGGCGTAGCAAAGGCAAGCGGATTGATGTAGCCGTTTGCCGGATTACCACCAAGGATCGGATCGATACCGGGAACCAAGTCGGGGCGTTGGTGGTAATTGTACGAGCCGTCCGCGTTGACGATTGGATTGCCGGTGATGATACCGATCGGCTGACCGGACATGACTGTGACGATTGTGTTCCAACCCCAACCTTCAGCGAGGCGTGGAGGCAACGCGCTCCAAACTGGGACGGAATAGTTGAGCGCGGTTGTCCAACGATGCCGCGCGTCAAAAGTCGAAGGCCCCTTCTCTGCTTGCAAATCGTCGGAGTTCTGCGGAAAAGCCGCGGTGGAGGAGTTAAAATCTATGCCGTCGGAAGCGCCGTCGAGCGATTTTGAAAAGACGTAAGCGGAGAAACCAGAAAAACGGTGCCAATTGGAGAAGCGCGCCTGAACTTGAAGAGCGTTGTAGGTTGAAGACGAGTTGGTGCTTAGGGTATCAATCTCGCCGTAATTGGGATTGATGCCGTCCTGGTTCAAGTCATAGAGGCGCGTGAGCCGCGTTCCCTTGCTGCCCACATAGCCAATCTCAATCGCCGCGCCCCTGGAAATCTGCTGCTGAATATTAAGATTCCACTCCCCCACATAGGGCGTTGCCAGATTATGGGGCATCACGAAAATCGGATACGGGCCGCCGACGGTGCTAAAAACTGGTCCACTGGCAGTTCCGGTCCAAGCGCCTTGATTGAATCCAAGAGGAAGAACCGCTTGAGGCCCAATGGGATTGGTGGCGATGCCGGCCACGGTGGTGTAGTTCGCGATCATCAAATCTTGCGGGATGTAATCGTAGTAGATGCCATAGCCGGCGCGAACCACGGTATTTTGCAATGGGCTCCAGGCTACCGCCAGGCGCGGGCCGAAGTTATTCAGGTCCCGCTTATAGGCGCCGCCCAACCCGTCGGTACCGACTCTTACAAGCTGAGAACTGGCCGAGAAAGGGCCCGGGAAATTGTAAAGGAGATTATTCTTTTCGCTGATGGGGCCGAAATATTCCCAGCGCAGTCCATAAGTGACCGTAAGATTGTGGCGCACGCGGAATTCGTCCTGCGCGAAGAAAGCGAGGCCGTTGTTATAGGTAGTGCGCTGTGTGTTTCCTATATTTCCTTCCGCAAAGCCCGGACAGTTCGTGCCGGTGGGATCGCAGAACGTTCCCAAGAAGAAATTGGCGAGGGTATCGGTAACGGGATCCGGATCCAAGCCGGTGGGGCCGAATTCTATTATGCCGCGCCCGAGATTATCGTTGAAGGCGCCTACCCAAGTGCGGCGATATTCTCCGCCGAACTTCAGAGTGTGCGCGCCTTTTATCCACGTGAAGTTGTCGAGGATCTGATAATTCTGGCTCACGCGCGCGCGCGGAACGCTATAGGCGGTGGCGCCGAGGTTCTCAATGACTCCGCCGAAATCGATCTCCGGAAGTCCAGGTAAGCCTGTGCCAAAATCCGGAAGTCCGGGAATGGGGTTGACCGCATCCTGGGAAGTGAACGAATTACGGAAGCGCGTGTAGCCGAAGCGTAATTCATTGACGTGCGTGGCGCTTAACGCCGAAAGCAGGCTCGCTGACACGACCTGCACGCGCGTGGGCGAAATCTGCTGGAACCCGGGAAGACGCGAACCGGAGCCGAAGCCGCCGAGCGAGCCGAGCGGAAATTGCTGATTGCTTTGTCCGAAGGCGTAGCGCACTGCAAAAGAATTGATTTCGTTGAAGCGATGATCGAGTTTCAGGATGAAATTGTCGAGATCGTTGAAGTCCTTAACAGAGCCGGGAACAAGATTTGAACCAGTGTTGTTCACCGGGAAATAGCTGAGAATGGCATTGAGGGGAGCCGTATTGATGGCAGGATTTATTCCCAGAGCGATCGTGCGAGCGTTGTTGATCTCCGTGGTGGTGGGTAGAGCAAAATCGAAGTCGGACCCGACACGTTCACGCTGACCTTCGTAGGCTCCGAAGAAAAACGTCTTATCGTGAATGATTGGGCCGCCGAAAGACGCGCCAAATTGATTATTGATGAATCCCGTATGCGGAGTTCCAACGGGATCGAAGTAATTGCGCGCGTCCCAAAACGAATTGCGGGCGTATTCGAACGCGGAACCGTGGAAATCGTTACTTCCGGATTTTGTGATGATGTTGACGACGCCGCCACTGTTGCGTCCATACTCGGCTGGAAATTGCGACTGAAGATTGAATTCCTGAATTGCATCGATCGGCAGAAGCGAGGCCGGAGCTCCCGTGATACCCACTTGGTTGAGCGCGGAATTGTTGAACCAGGGATCATTGTTGTCCGTGCCATCCAGCGTGTAATTATTTGAGCGGTCGCGATTGCCGTTGATATTGAATTGGCCGAAACCTTTTTCCGTGCCCGCAACCCCGGAGCCTTCCACGATTACACCCGGCACGAGCGCGACGAGCTTGCCGAAGTCGCGGCCATTCAACGGAAGTTCCGCGACGAGCGTCTGTTCGACGGTCCCACCCAGCACGTCCTGTGTGGCCTCAACGAGAGGAGTCGCCTCCGCATTAACAACGACAGTCTTCGAAGAGGCCGATACTTTGCCCAAAGTGAAGTTCAAGGGCGTCTCTAGGCCGACGATCACAACCGCATTCTGTTTGACCGGAACGAGATCTTTCGCCGTCGCCGTTACTTCGTATTCGCCGGCAACGAGTTCGGGAAGCACATACCCACCTGCAGTGTCGGAGGGCACGCTACGCGTGGCGCCGGTGGCCACATTCTTTACCGTGACTTCCGCACCGACGATCGCGGCTCCGGTGGCGTCCACAATCTGCCCGCGAATCGAACCGCGATAACTTTGGGCGCGAATCGGGCAGGACGCGCACGCGAGGGCCGCCAGGACAAATGCCGCAATCGTTATGCGCTTGAGGAAATTGTGTTTGAGCAAGTCTCTGAGCGTGCGCACGGAGTCCTCCCTGGATTATTTGCGTTTGCGCGGAATAAAAACCGGAACCGGCGGCGAAATCTTATAAGTTTTGGAAAAATCCCGCTCGTTGAGTGCGAAGCCCACGCGGCCGCGCGAGTCGATGTAGAGCAGAGCCTGCCCAATTGGTACATCCATGAAAGTTTTCACGTAGGGAAACTTGTACGGCTTATTGGCGATCTGAACGGTTACATTCTCACCGATGGCATAACCGAGCTGTTTGAAATCGTCTCCTTGAATATTTGTAATCAGGCTGCCGTAGGGATCGTCGAGGCCGATAACCTCTCCGGTGATTCCCTTCGCGTCCACAGTGGCGACGATGGGCTTCAGCCGCACCAAATCTTTTACTTCGGGCCCGGCTTGGGTCCAGTCTTCTCCCGCGGCCAAATGGGCTGCGGAGGGCGAAAAAATATCGCGGCCATGAAATGTGGAGGAAACTTTGTCGCCAATCATCCAGGCTGGGTTGGTAATCTCGCGCACACCTTCAACGCCATCGCGATCCGCAACGGGAGTGATGATTCCGTTGTCGGGCAAATCGAAATATTGGCCTTTCTTGGTTTTTACGATGACGGCCTTGCGAGAGGTGCCGACTCCGGGATCGACGACAACCAGGAAAACAGTGCCAGAAGGATAGTAAGGCGACACGCCGGCGAGAAATCGAGAAGCTTCCTCGATTGAAAATGGGGTGACCTGGTGCGTGATGTCCATGATGCGAACATCGGGAACGATGCCAAGAATCACGGCTTTGCAAATAGCGACGGCATCGTTGGCGGTGCCGAAATCGGTCATGAAAACTATGGTCGGACGCGGCGCCGCGGTGTTCGTTGCCGTCGGTTGTTGATGCGCACTGACGGCGAACCGGCCAAAAGCGATGGCGAGGAGCAATACTGCCGCTATGTAAAATGGCGTCTTAAAGAATCGCATTCTGCCTCCTGAGCGACGGAATCCCGACTATCTTGATAGGAATAGTTGGATATATGAAAATCGGCGGCATTGTATCACTAGCGCGCTGCACTTTTGCAAATTCCTGATGATGCGGCAACAACTTCCCGTGGCGGGAATTTTATGCCGCATCCCACGCATGGAGGCAAGATATTTTTCGGGGTTCAGTAGCCGCGCGAAGTAGAGGAGCCGAGCAAGACGAGAATTTCTTCTTCGGTGAGGATGCGCTCGGATTGTTTTGCTGCGTTAAAAATGCGATCGACTAATTCGTCGGTGGCGGGGACACCACGTTTTTCGAGCCAAAAGATTACGTTGGAGCGGCCGCTGAGCGGGCCTACTTCGATTACCTGTTCGAGGCCGAAGAGATGCGCTGGCACACCGCTGTAGATCGCGTTGGCAAGCTCGTGGTCGTTCTTTTTGTAAGCCTTCACGATCGCGGCGGCGTGGACGCCGGTTGCGGTGCGAAATGCGTCGCGTCCGACTACGGGATAATTTGGCGGAATTTCCGTGTGCGTAGCTTTGGCTACCGCGCGGGAATATTTTTTCAGCGTGGAGAGGTCGCGATCGATCAGGCCGAGCAAGCGCAGATTCACCAACATCAATTCCATCGGCGTGTTCCCAACGCGTTCGCCCAGCGCCAGGGCAGCCGCGTGCACTTGGTCGGCGCCCGCTACGATAGCCGCCAGCGAATTGGCGGTGGCGAGCCCGCGATCATTGTGACCATGCCAGTCCACGCGAATTTTTTCTCCTGAGGGCTTCACGACTTCTTGAATCGCGAAGTTTACGAGATTGAATGCGCCGCGCGGCGTGGCGTGGCCGACTGTGTCGCATAGGACGATGGCACGGGCGCCTGCGCGAATTGCCGTGGAATACAGTGTGATGACTGTTGAAGGATCGGTACGAATTGTGTCCTCAGTGACGTACATCACCGGAAGACCGGCCGAGGCGGCGAATTTTACGGCGTCCTCGGTGGTGCGCTGAAGATGATCGACGGTCCAGTCTTCAACCAGCCGGCGAATGGGGCTAGATCCGAGGAAAGTGGCGGCTTCGATGGGCATGCCGACGCGTTCGGAAATTTCGATGATGGGCTTGATGTCATTTTTGTGGGTCCGCGCGGCGCAATTGGGGCGGATTTTCATTTTTGCGTTGACGATTTCGCTGGCGAGAGCTTCAGTGTCGGCGTAGGCGCGAGGGCCGGCGCCGGGAAGGCCGATGTTCACTGTGTCGATTCCGAGCGATTCCATCAAATGGAGGATTTCTATTTTTTCCGCGATGGTGGGATCGTGGACGGAGGGGTTTTGCAAGCCGTCGCGAAGCGTTTCGTCATTGAGCATGACGTGACGCTCGGTGGGAATTTCAGCGCCCGTGTAGGTGTTCCAGTCGTGGATGAGTTCGTGTTTCATTTTTACGGAAAAAGCAGTAAGAAGCAGGTCCCTGCCTACCGGCAGGCGGGCCTCGCTTCGCTCCGGGTGACAACTAAAAACAAAACGGTGCACAACCAAGACCAAACCAAAATCTAAACACAAAAGCAAACACGGAACCTAAAACGAAACCTAAAACAAAAGCTAAGAACAGAAACAAAATCGCAAACTAAACCAAACGAATCCGAAGTTACGACTGCTAATAGCGCAGCGTGTAGCTGTGGGGCGGCTGCGAACGGTCGGGCGTGTAGAGCGTTTTGCAGAATTCGCAGCGGTACACTTCGGTTTTCGCGCCCACTAGAGCTTCGATTTCCTTTGGATAATCGTACCAGCGCTTCAAATGGCCGCAACAGAGCTTTCCCTTCGCGTCTTTTTCGTCGCAGGCGCGCTGGGTGGATTTCTTTGGCTTAACTTTTGGCGCTTCGGGAGCTGCGGGTTCGGCCACGGCGGTTGCGGCACCGGCTGAGGCGGGGCTCGCCGTCGCAGCCCCTGGAGCAGCAGGCGAAGCGGGCGTGCTGGTGGCGGCAATCGTCGGAGACGCCGGGGCGCTCGACGTAGTTGCGGCAGGCGACGCTGGGGCCGAAGCGGTCGGCGGCTTTACCGGAGTTTCTGGGGCGGCTTCGTCTGGCATTTCGATGGCTCCCTGGGATGAAAATCAAAACCACAACAAGATGCCGGGCTGAAGCCCGGCGCTACGAAATCTTTGCCCCACAAAGCAGACGCGCTCAGGGCGGTCTTACAAAATCTTCATCACAAGCAACGTGTCGCGTCGAAGCAACTTGATTCCGGTCAGGGCAAGTCGGAGACACATAGCACCTTAAACCCTTCCCTAAATTCTGTTGCGGCGGAAGATTAGACCGCGGGCGCCATGTTTCTTTGCCAGCGCGGCGAAGCGCTTCTGCCAGCTTGGCGCGAAAAGCATTTCCACTAGGCTTCCGGCCGCGGCTGCAAGCTCCGCAGTGTAACCGAACCACCAGGATTTCGCGATGCGCGGCAGACGGTCAACATCAATATATTTTACTTGAACCATTTCGAGCAATCCAAGGCGAGAGTGCGTGCGTCCCCAGCCGCTGGCACCGGGGCCACCGTGTGGAGCTTCGCAGATGCCGTAATAGCTGGCGACGTCGTTGACCATCACGGAGCCTGCTCGAATGCGCGAGGCAATCTCGGCACCGCGAGTCGAATCGGCGGTCCACACGCTGGCGCTTAAGCCAAAGGGCGAATCGTTCGCCAAGGCGATGGCTTCGTCCGGAGATGAAACCGTTTGGATCGCGATTACCGGGCCGAAAGTTTCATCGCGCATGAGCTGCATTGAATGATTGACGCGAGCGACCACTGTGGGTTGGAAGAAATTCGGGCCTAGATCCGATCGGCGAATTCCGCCGATGAGCATCTCCGCACCGCGTTCGACGGCGTCACGCAATTGATCCTCTACCTTCTCAAGTTGACGCAAACGGATCATGGGGCCAATTTCGACATCAGGATCAGACGGCGGACCTACGCGAAGTTTCCTGGTTTTCTCTAAGCAGAGTTGGATGAATTGTTCGGCCACATCCTGTTCCACATAAATACGCTCGACTGAGAGGCATGCCTGGCCGCAATTTGTAAAGCCGCCCCAGACGGCGGCGCTGGACGCGGTTTCGAGATCAGCGTCAGCAAGAACGATCATCGCGTCTTTCCCGCCCAATTCGAGCACGGATGGGATCAGTCTTCGTCCGCAGGACTCGGCGATGCGACGGCCGGTAGCTACGCTGCCGGTGAAAAATACTTTGTCGGGACCGGTGTCGATGATGGCAGCACCGAGGTCGCCTCCGCCTTGCAGAACTTGCACGAGACCGGGAGGAAACTTCGCTTGGTCGATCAATTCGCCGATGACAGCGCCGGTTCCCGGGGTTAGCTCCGAAGGTTTCAGCAAAACAGCGTTGCCAGTGACGAGCGCGGGAACGATTTGCGCGATGGGAATGGCGAACGGGTAATTCCAGGGCGAAATTATGGCGACGACTCCGTGTGGGTGAAATTCAGTCCAGCCGGATTTTGCTCGCATCGCGAGATTGTGATGCGGAACACGCTCTGATCGAAGCCAGGCAGGAGCCTGACGCGCCAGGAAGTCTGTGGTGTCGAGCGCAAGAAGGACTTCAGCAAGGATAGCTTCGACGCGCGGCTTGCCCGTTTCACGAGAGGTCTCAGTGGCAATGTCGTCGCGGCGAGAATAAATCGCGTCGCGGAGGCGGAGCAACGCTGCGCAGCGATGAGCTAGCGAGCGAGAGGCCCATTCTTTTTGGGCTTTACGTGCACGTTCCATGATCGCCGGGAGGTCGCCGGTACCGGTAGTCGGATAACGCGCAATTACTTCGTTCGTGGCTGGATCGATGGAATCGACAAAAGTTCGATCGGAGGCGACGCGCATCGGCAGCGACTGTGGAGTTACGGCCATCTTTTCGCGATTGTACCTGATTTGGCTGTCGCGATGACGCCAATCCCCTGTGCAGAAGAATTTCGGCTAGGTTTGCAAAGCGCGGCGGCGCGCAGCAGAGGAAGCAAGCGAGTCTGTAGGGTCGGGATAATCGAGCGCGACAAGATAGAGGCCCTCGGGCGGAACGGTGGGGCCTGAGCGCGAACGGTCACGCAATTCGAAAATTTGCAGAATGTCTTCCGGCGCGACGCGACCCCTGCCAACTTCCAGCAGCGTGCCGACAATTTTTCGAACCATGTAACGCAGGAACGAGCGGCCGTGTACGACGTAATGAATTTCGTCCGCTTCCGGCAGGCGCACGATTTCCGAAGAATAAATCAGGCGCAGCATGTCGCGTTCGCCATCCACATCGTCAGAGCCGGAGGACGCGGCGAAGGTGGTGAAATCGTGTTCACCTTCGAAGAGGCGAGCAGCGGCGGACATGGCGGATTCGTCGAGCGGTCCGGGATAATGGTAGACGCGGCCGAAATCGAAGGGAGGGAGAACGCGGCCGCGATAGATGCGGTAACGATAGGTTTTTCCCTGCGCCAGCCAGCGTGCGTGGAAATCGTGTCCAACTTCTTCGCACTCGACGATACGGATCGCGGGAGGCAGCAGAGCGTTCAAGGCGCGTTGAAATTCGGCGACTGGCAAGTTTGAGGCAGTCTTGAAGTGAGCGGCCTGTCCGAGCGCGTGAACGCCGGCGTCGGTGCGGCTTGCGCCGTGCACCACAATATCATTTTCTTCTGTGATTTTGCGCGCAGCATCATTGATTGCGCCTTGGATCGTTGACAGCCCTGGCTGAAACTGCCAGCCGTGGAAGGCAGTGCCATCGTAGGCGATCGTGAGCTTGATGTTGCGCATGCGCAGGAAGATTATCGCACGCGGAACCGAGTCGGCGTAGCGTCCGCAGGGACAGCGGATGCTTTTTGCGAGGAAAGAGCGTTACGAGTTGCGAGCGCATTGCTCCCCTGACACTGTTACGGATCTGTGTCGCAACTTCAAATCTTCTCCCTCAGCGGCTGACGCCGTGCCGATTTCGGGTCCTTACGGGACGACTACCCTTCGCGGCTCAGGGTAAAAAGTCGTGCCCTGACGAAAATCGGAGTTGCGACACAGACTCTTAGGGGCGGGCGCGGAGGTAGCGCGAGCCGGGACGTGTGGGCATGCCCCCAGCGCGGCAAAGCGGGCAGTCGTCGGGTTCGAAGCTGGGGACTTCCATTTCCAGCAAAGCCCGCGAGGGGACGTTCAATTCAAGACGGCCGCCGCTGCGGTCAATCAAAGCGCCGGCGGCGACGACCAGACCGCCTTCTTCTTCGACTACGCCGATGGCTTCACGGGTTGAGCCGCCGGTGGTCCATACATCTTCGATCACAAGGACGCGCTCGCCGGGTTTGATCTCGAAGCCGCGGCGCAAAGCCATTTGACCGGAACGGTCGCGTTCGACGAAGAGCGAGCGAACGCCGAGGGCGCGCGCCACTTCATAGCCGGCAAGGATTCCGCCGAGGGCTGGAGAAACGACGCAGGCAACCGAAAGGTCCCTGAAAAGATCGGCGAGAGCGCGGCCCAATCGTTCGGCGTGTTCGGGATGTTCGAGGACCAGCGCGCACTGGATGTAGGTGCCGCTGTGGCGTCCGCTGGAAAGTTCGAAATGGCCGGTGCGGACGGCACCTACTTGTTCAAGGAGCTTTAGAATTTCTTCGCGCTTCATGGCTTTAGCGGGGACGCCACGTGACGGCGGCGTCCACAGCAATCGCGCATAGCCTAAAGGCGCAGACGAAAAGTGTCAATGTAAACGTGGAGCGAGCTTTGGCAAAATCGTAGGACGTGGTAATCCGACTAACTGGGACTCGGCGAACCTTCAGAAGGCGGCTTTGAGAGGGCGATTCCAGCGATTAGAAATAGGACGATAGCCGTCGCCACCCAAAAAAGAAGGCTATCCACATAATGTCGAAAATCAAGAAGAAGTGCGCCGCTTAGGTTTAACATCCACATTCCGAGAGCAATGAGCCCTAGCGTCAATCCCCTCCCGCCGCTTTTCTGGCACAATTTGTATGCTGTCCACCAAAGACCGCAGGCGATTGCGAAGACGCATGCGGCTGGCAGGTCTGCGCCGGATTCAAAACCTCCAGTTAGCGCGACTGCCCCCAATACCCACGCGATCAAGAACAGCAAGATCGCCAGCTTGGCGCGAACTCTTGGCGTGAGAACAACGACCGGGACATGTACTTTCATTTCCTCTCAATAGTAACTGAGAGTTAGCCGGGGTTTAGTATGTGCCACGGCAGCGTAGGGAAAGGGTAACGACTGACAAACCTGCTGGGCCGAATCGAAAATACTCACTGGGAAATATCTCGGAGAAGCTTTGTGAACCGTACATGTCGCAGATTTTGCGGTGAAGGATGCAAATTGACACTGGGGCAGGGGTCGGATATTCTCGATGATTCGAAATAAACTGCTAAGGAGTAATGAATGGCTCAGGGTGGGGCGGTAAAGCATAAGAAGAAAACGAAGTCGGTACTGAAGAATATTCGGCAGGCCGAGACTCGGCAGGCTATCAATCGCATGAATCGCACGCGAGTGCGGACGGCTATCCGGCGGATGCGTGCGGCGTTGACGTCAGGCGACGTGGCTGGCGCGGAAAAGTTGGCTTCGGCGACTTTTTCGGAAGTGGACAAGGCGATTCGCAAGAGGACGCTGACGGAGAATACGGCGAACCGCTACAAGTCGCGTTTGACGCTAGCGTTGAATGCGTTGAAGAACAAAAAGAAGGCTTAAGCCGCGAAACATTCATTGGCTGAGATTAGGCGCTCCGAAGTTTGGAGCGCCTATTTTTTGGCCTGACACGCCGAGCATTCAAAAAAAAAGGCACAACCTTTGCGGGTTGTGCCCTTGCGACAGGAGAGAGAAACTCTACAAAATTTTACTCCGGAATCGGTGCTGTCTCCGGCATTTGCAATTTGGCTTTGGCGAGCGCGCGGACGATGTTTACTTCGACCGCTTGCTCAGAAGTGTTGCGCACGGTGGCAAGTTCGCTGATGAGAAGATACTTTGCGCGTTCGAGCATCTTCTTTTCACGGAAAGAAAGCGGCTTGGTGCGGCTGAGGGCGACGAGGCCTTTCAAAACTGCGGCCACTTCCATCAGCGAACCAGTGCGCATACGATCCGAATTTTCCTTGAAGCGATGCTTCCAGTCATGGTGCGAAGCCGAGCGGCCCTTTTCGAGGAATCCAAGGACGGCGGCTGCCTGTGTGTTACGGATGATCGGGCGCAATCCAACACAATCGACGTTGGACTGCGGAACCATTACTTTCAAACCGCTCGAAGCGATTTTCAGCATGTAATATCGCTCCGACCTTCCATTTAAGTAACCGTAACTGATCTGTTCGATAATCCCTACACCATGGTTCGGATACACAACTTTTTCACCAAGCTTGAATTCCATAGGTGGACAGCCCCCCCGAAGGGCATGTTGAAATCTTAGGCAGAAGCGGTGACGGCGTCAAGCGAATCCAGCAATATCGCAAAGGATAAAGAGGCTGGAAAAGGCTTAATTTTCACGGGTTTGGCCCCCCAATTGCCCTATAATAGTGCTGTGCTGATTCTAGCTTTAGACACCTCTTCAACCACCGGTAGTTTGGCCGTTCTTCGCGACGAAAAACTCGTCGGAGTGGTCTCCACTTTGGGCGAAGAAACGTACTCTTCGCGCATGTTTCGCCACCTGGAATTCCTGTTGCAAGAGCTTTCGCTGAAGCTCGAACAATTTGATTTGTTCGCGGTTAGCGCAGGGCCGGGGTCGTTTACGGGCTTGCGCGTTGGGCTTGTTGCAGCAAAAGGATGGGCTGAGGTTTACAACAAGCCGGTGGTAGGCGTGAGTGTGCTGGAAGCGATTGCCGCGCAATCTAATTCGGCTGCGGCGGTGTTGGTTCCAGCGTTTGATGCGCGCCGCGGAGAAGTTTATTTTGGCGTGTATCGTCGAGGGAAAGATTTGTTGGCACTTGAAGGCGAGGAGTGCGTTTTGCGCCCGGAAGAATTTTTGCGGGCGATCGCTGAGCGGCCGGGCAGCTCGGAATTTGCGATCGTTTCGCCGACGCCTGAAGTTCTCGCAGAAGCGTTGTCTCGAATTGAGAAGGAAGATTTGCCCGTGCCGCACGTAGAACGCGTTTCTAGTGTGCTTGCGCCGCTGATCGGGCTACTTGGTTATCGGCGGGCGCAGCGTGGCCAAGTTTCAGACGCGCTTACTCTCGATGCCAATTATGTCCGGCGCACGGACGCAGAAGTGTACGCGAAAAGGCAGTAAACATTTTGCGCAGCCGCCCAATTGGAGAGGCCGACGTCGAGCGCATTCTGGCAATTCAGGCGGCTTGCCCGGAAATCGCGCAGTGGAGGGCTTGGGACTACAAGCGAGTTACGCACGGAGAGATGGCCGGCTGGATCGTTGAAGAAGAAGGCCGCGTTGCCGGGTTTATCGTTGCACGCAAAATTGCGGATGAAATTGAGGTTCTAAATTTCGCGGTTTCGGCGGAACTGCGCGGGCGCGGAATCGGCGCCATGCTGCTGCAAGAAACTCTCGCTTGGGCCAGGACTTTCGAGGCCACGCACGCGATATTGGAAGTTCGCGCTTCGAACGCCGCGGCGCTACGCTTTTATGAACATCACAATTTCGAGACGGTGGGCCGGCGTTCGCGTTATTACAATTCTCCAATCGAAGACGCGCTGCTGCTGAGCGCAAAGCTCCGATAAGCAGAGTTTTTTCGATAAACGGCGGCTTCCCGGATATCCACAGTGCGCTGGTACTCCTACTTTTATCCTATTGGTTTGGAGCTGGAATTATGTTAATTGTTACGGGTATGTGAATGCTCTTTCCAACCTGGAGGGAAAGGATGCCGATTACGACGCACGATATCCGGCAGGCGCTGTTAGAAAGTGACCAGGAATTCAGAAGACTCGCCGAAGAACACACCCGCTGTGAATGCCAACTCGAACAACTCGTAAAACAAAGCTACTGGAACTCAGAAGACCTCGCCCTGGAAGTTTCCCTTAAGAAGATGAAGCTGTATTTGAAGGATCAAATGGAACTGATCGTGTCGCGCCACCGTCACAATCAGAGTGCGAGGCAGCAGCAAGTGCACCAGAACCAGGCGCACTACTAAGTTCAAAGCGCGGCGTTCGTTTTTACCCAGGGCCCAGCAGTACTTTCACTTCTGTCGTACAATACTTCTGCCTTTAAATTTGATTGGGGCGTTTCTCATTCACAGGCAAGGGTTTCCCTCTCGCTGATGGTAAAAGACGCGTATAAATTTGCGCTGCCTCCGCTGATTGCGGGCTTGGTGTGCCTGATTCCCGGATGGAAAATTCCGGCGGCCATATTGATTTTTCTTGGGCTGTTCGTTTTCTATTTTTTTCGCGATCCGCAGCGTGAGATTCCGTCCGATCCTGCAGCCGTGGTTTCTCCCGCGGACGGGCATGTGGTGCAAATCGTGGATGAATTGCTCGGCGGCGTGATGGGCCATCGCATCAGTATTTTTCTGGCCATATGGGACGTGCACGTACAACGGTCGCCGGTGGCGGGGCGGATTGCGAGCGTGGTATATCAGCCGGGCAAGTTTTATGCGGCGATGCGCTCGGCGGCCTCGGTGGAAAATGAACAGAATATTATTACGGTGGAGACACCCAAGGGCCGTTTGGTATTCAAACAAATCGCCGGAGCCATTGCGCGTCGCGTGATATGCTGGAAGAGCGAAGGCGAAAGTGTTGCGCGCGGCGATCGCATCGGGCTGATACGATTTGGGTCGCGCGTAGATATTTGGCTGCCCATCGAAAGTGAAGTGATAGTGCAGCGCGGTCAAAAAGTAAAAGGCGGCGAGAGCTTACTGGCGAAATGGAATTCAACGACATAGATCCTGTCGGAAACGAAGAAGAACCGCGGCGACCGCCCCGCAATCATCGCCTGCGGCGCGGCATATATATCCTTCCCAGCGCGCTTACAGTTGCAAACCTCCTGTGTGGTTACTACGCCGTGCTGGCCACGTTGGATGGCCGCTTTGCGGATTTCGACAACGCCGCCATCGCAATCGGAATTGCCTACGCGTTCGACGCGATGGATGGACGCATCGCGCGCTCGATGGGAACGGAAAGCGCGTTTGGACGCGAATTCGATTCTCTCGCTGATGTGGTTAGCTTTGGCATTGCCCCGGCCTTGCTCGCTTACGCCTGGGGCGTTCGAACGCTGGCTGCAGTGAATGCCTCTGACTCACTGCACCTCAAAGAACTCGGCTGGTTGATGGGTTTTTTCTTCGTGGCTTGCTGCGCCTGGAGGCTTGCGCGGTTCAACATTCAGGGAATGGCTCCGGGCGGCAACAGATATTTTGTGGGCATGCCAACACCAGCCGCGGCCGGAATGATTGCTGCGACCATCCATTTGCGCGAAGGACTGCCGATTTCGGACGTTCGCTGGTCGATTTTGTGGCTGGCACTGCTACTCGGCCTCGGCGTTTTAATGTCGAGTTCGATGCGATTTTACAGTTTTAAGGATATCCAATGGACGCGGCGGCGGCCTTCGCTCGCTATCATTCCGCTGGCGCTTGTGTTTGTTGCAGCTGTGAAATTCTCCGGGCCAACCTTGTTCGCGCTCATGGCTGCTTACACCGCACATGGGCCAATTATGCAGCTGATACGCTTCGTTCGTCACCGCACTGCCTCGCGGACCGCTTAACGCATGGCGAGCGGCGCTGCAAAATCGAGTCGTGTTGCGATTGTGGGCGCTTCCTCTCTGCGCGGCAAAGAGCTGAAACTAGTTCTGGAAGATCGCAACTTCCCTGCCGGCGAAATCGTCCTACTCGATGAACCAATTCTCGCTGGAACTCTAACGGAGGCGGGCGGCGAACCCACATTTATACGAGCGCTGGACGAAGATAGTTTCGAACGCGCCGGATTCGCTTTCTTTGTTGGCAGCGCCCAAGACGCGGAACGCAATTGGCGGGCGGCACAGAGTTCCGGCGCTCAAGTAATCGACATGACCGGAGCGATCGGCGCTACGGCCAACGCGATCACCTGGATTCCCGCGCTGGAGTCTGTCCTTCCGCGGCGAGCTGCGATCGGAATTGAGCCCGGAAAGCCTGCGCCGTATTCTTCTCCAGCTCCCGGCGTGATTATCACCTGCGCTCTGGCTGCCGGTTTCCAACATTTTTCGCCTGCGCGAATTGTAGTGATGCTGTTCCCGCCGGTTTCGGAGCGCGACCAGGCGGGCGTGGACGAACTCGAAAGCCAGACCACCAATTTGCTTTCCTTCAAGCCCATCGAGCAAAACGTGTTCGAAGCGCAGGTCGCGTTCAATTTGCTGGCCGGCTATGGGGAAGAATGCAAACCAGCGCTGAAAGATTTGCGCGCGGCGATTGCTCGCGACGCGGCTAGCTACCTGGCAGGACGCGCGCCGGTCCCGGCAATCCAGCTAGTACAAGCGCCGGTATTTTACGGATATGCGTTTGCAGCGTACGCGGAATTTGGTTCGGCGCAGAAGCCGGAGCAACTCGAGAGCGCGTTTCGAAATCTAGGGATAAAGGTCGCGGGACCGGATGATCCTGCTCCGAATAATGTGAGCGTCGCCGGCGAAAGTGAGATTCAAATCGCGCGAATAGAAGCAGACCCTGGCATTGCGAACGGCGTGTGGATATGGGGCGCGGTAGATAATCTGCGGCTTGCGGCTACGAATGCGGTTCAGATTGCGGAGGAATTGTTTGAAGAACCGACTGCATACAATTGAGTTGTTGCGACGAACGTCTTTCGTTTTAGTTGTGATGTCCGCTGGACTCTTTGCCTCGAGCTGCGGTTATCACGTCGCCGGACACGCCGGCAACCTGCCTTCCGATTGGAAAACGATCGCGATCCCTGCCTTCAAGAATGACACCACGCGTTACCGAATTGAGCAGCGCTTTACCGAAGCCGTGATCCGGCAATTCATTCAACGCACGAAGTACAGGATCGTTCAGAATCCCGCCGATGCTGACGCTGTACTGCACGGCGAAGTAATTTCTATTGAGACCGATCCCATGCTGTTTAACGCGACGACGGGCCAGGTGACCACGATGCTGGTGCAAGTGCACACGAAAGTGCAGTTGGTGGATGCCAAGACGGAGAAAGTGGTTTACAAAAACGACGACATGGTTTTTCGCGACGAATACCAGATATCCTCGGATGTGCAGAGTTTTTTCGAGGAGCAAAATCCCGCTCTTGAACGTATGTCTAAAGATTTCGCGGCACAGCTTGTTTCCAACGTGGTGGAAAATTTCTAATGCCTGACATTTCAGCGGAAAAACTGGTCGCCCGTCTTAGCACGGGGAAACCCGTGGCGGCAATCGTCCTGCTGGGAACGGATACATATCTTCGCGAGATGTGCCGCAACAAGATTATCGAGGCCTGCGTGCCGGAAGCGGCGCGCGAATGGGCCTTGGCGCGCATATCAGTGCAGGACAGCGGTTGGGACGAAGTGCTGCAGCGGGCACAAACCATGCCCATGCTGGCGAACCGGCAAGTAATCATCGTAGAAGGCGTGGAGTCTCTGGAAAAACTAGGAGAAAAGCCTCGCGAAGAGATTGTGGAGGCGCTCGGGAAATACTTCGAATCTCCCGCGCCGTTTTCGGTCCTGCTGTTCGAAGCCGCGGCCATGGATCGGCGTCAGAAATATTCCAAGTTACTCGCCGAACATGCGCTTTTCGTCGAGTTAACAATCGGGGGCGAATCGGCGGCTTCGCTCGCGACGCAAATGGCGAAAGATTGCGGCGCGGAAATCGAGCGCGACGCAGCCCTCTTGCTCGCGGATATTCTGAATAGCGAGCCGTCGCGTATGCGCATTGAAATCGAGAAACTTGCCACTTACGTCGAGAAGGGGCAGCGCATTAGGACGAGCCACGTGGAAGAGTTGGTTGTGGCCGCGCGGAAGAATACCGTCTGGCAATTGGCCGATATGCTGGCCACGCGGAGGCGCGATTCTGCTCTGGCATTCCTGGATAATCTGCTGCGCGAAGGCGAGGAGCCCGTCGGACTCGTGGGCGGGATTACCTGGATGTATCGCAAACTCATTGAAGCTCGCGATCTGCCCGCGGGCACGAGCGGATTTCAAGCTGCGCGCGCGCTCGGGATGAATCCGGTGGCTGCCGAAACGGCCGTGCGGCAAGCGCATCGCATACCGAAGAAAGATCTGCTTGCTGGTCTAGTGGCGCTGGCGGAAGCCGATAGCCAGTTGAAATCTTCAAATCCGAACCCGCGGGCCCTGATGGAATTTTTGATCGTGCAGTTGACATCGCCCCGCGCAGCAACCGCAGACTCCGCCGCATAGCTAACCGGCTTCGCCCTTCAGAAAACAGCGAACACTTCCCTCTCTCAAGAGACTCGCCCAACGAAACCAATCATTTTTTGGCCGCGAGAATTTGTTCGATCTGCGCGAGGTGGTTTAAGTCGTGTCCAGCAAACATGCCCGCCATGTGCTCGATGGTTTCAACACCGCGCTCGGCGTGCACGCCGGAATGTTTCCACTGCTCCGGCGTCAAGGTTTTCAGCATGGCCAGATTGGCTTCACGCAGCACGCGGAATTGTTCTAACGCCTTTCGGGGATCGCGCTTCTCATAGTGAAGCGCGGTAACCCATGCGTCCTGGTCAAACGCGCTTACTGGAGACCCGGGGGCGCCCAAAATGAGACGCATGCGCCAGCCGCCGGCGATTTCAGTGTCGGCCAGGTGAGCAACAATTTCAGCGATGGACCATTTATCCGGCGACGGCCTCTTTCGCAATTTCGACGGCGTCGCGCGACTCAGCAGACGCTGGAGTTTCTTGGGCGTGGCAGCTTGGACTTTTAGCGGGTCCTGTCCCTCCGTGTGACTTATGAGGCGCTGAGTGTATTGCTGCGGCGTTTCTGTCATTTTCTCTCCTCGAAGTAGATTCGCCCCGAAATCATTGTAAATCAGCACCTTGGGTCCGCAAGAGTTGCAAGCGGCGGCTCCTGAGTTAGCCATCATCCAAATTGGCTTGTTGGCATATGAAGAGACCAGACAGTCACTCGCGGCCTCAAAACTAATGTGTCAAAAGACATATTTCAGGTTATGGAAACCCTCGTTGCGGAAGACAGCCGCTGCCGCGTTTCGGGCATTAGAATTGAAAGAAAGCATTGAGCCAGCGAGCACACTGAGAATCGCTTCGCCTGACGGAGTGCCAGTAACGAACGGCCTGAGGCCAGCTTTGTGACGTTGAAGACGCATATCAAAACTGTAAAACCGGAAGAGCGGGAGCTTGCGCGCAAGCGCGAGGAACAGGCTACGCTGGAAGTCGAGCTGGCTGAACGCGAGCTGCGTTCTGCAAACCTGCGAGCGGAACTTGGAGCGTTCGAGCGGCGCTACCTTCATTTCGTCGGAGTGCGTTATGCGGAGCTTGATGAGCTGAAAGCGCAAATCGCCGAGCGGCTGGCCAAGGAGCATCCCGGAGTCGAGCGACTGCAACAGAATGCGCGCGCAGCACGGGCTGCCGCCAGCGAAACGAAGTCGACGGCGGGAGAAGATTGCAACGAGGAGCCCGCAGCGTTCGAATCCTCCCCTGAAATGAAACGGCTTTATCGCGAAGTGGCCAAGCGCGTTCACCCGGATCTGACTTCGGACCGCGAGGACCGCAACAAACGCCAACAATTGATGGCCGAAGCGAATGAAGCATACGAGCGCGGCGACGAATCAAAACTCATCAGAATTTTGACCGAGTACGAATGCAGTCCCGAAGCTGTTCACGGTGAAGGCGCGGGATCGGAATTAGTGCGAGTGATCCGGAGAATCAGCCAGGCGCGCGGACGCCTTTCCGAGATCGAAGCCGAAATGCAGGAGCTCTTGCGCTCGGACCTGTATCAACTGAAATCGCGGCTTGATGAAGCGCAAAGGCATGGCCGCGACGTGCTGAAAGAAATGGTGGAAAAAGTGGAAGAGCAGATCGCGCAAGCCAAACGCCGTCTGGAACTTTGAGTATCAAACACTGAATCGGGATTGTGATGGAAGCTCGAGAAAAAGCCGGTGCCGGATCAATCGTTCACGCAGGCCAGCGAGCGCTGGTGGTGCGTTCCGCCGCGCTCGTTGCGCGTGGGCTGCGCGATTTAACCCGGGATTCCAACTGGGTCGTCAAAAAGATATTCACAGGTTACAGCTCCGCTCTCGCAATATCCGGCTTAGGCCATGTGTGTTTCATCTCACGGGAATTTCAGCGCGGCGGACAATACCGCACGGGAGATTTTGGCCAGCGCGTGGTGGTCTACGACGTGGAACTGAGCACTCACATGCTGGCTCTGTCGGTGCCGAACGAGACCGCCGTTGGGTCGCAGGATTTAGCAGCAGCGTTCGCGTGGTCGCCTTCCACGCGTTTTCTGGTGGCGGCCTGGGGCGGTTGGCAACCTGCTCTGCATTCTTTCGATTTGCACGGGAAAATGTTCTTGGGCACCTTTGGGGAATTCAGGATTGTTCCGAAGTGTCTAGTGTGGTCGGGGAACGAAAAATATTTCGCCGAGGCGTGTTCGGGAGGCAAGCAAGCCTGCCTGCGGCTTTGGCGGGTTCGGGATGATGGAATGTCGCCCGACGGCCCGCTTTACGGCCAGCCGACCAGCGAACTCAGCGTGCCGGGCTGGCTTGAGCGGCAAACCTATGAAGCGGAATTTGGCGAAGATGGCGCCTTTGGCGGCTACGGGCGTACTGTATTTAGTCCCGATGAAAAAACGCTCGCTAGCGTGGTGGAGATTCACGGCGACTGGGCGGACGACTCCATCGCACTGCTGGCTGTCCCCACACTGAAAAAGAAAAATGCTTTTCAGGCGCAGGGGCACATCACCGATCTTTGTTGGACGCACGATGGAAAAAAGATTATTTATTGCGCTGCCGGGCAAGCGTATTCCCTGGCTGTCGAGACGATGAGTTTTGAGCCGCTGCCGTTCGGCGCGGAACTGTGCGTTTGCCATCCTCATCTTCCGCTGTGTATCTGCTACAGCTCGTGGTTGAAAAACTCGGCCAAGGGACGCTTGTTTCTGGTGGATATGAATCGAATGGAAGTGCTCGATGAGTATGCCGCCGAAGGCGTCGTGAACCTGAGATGGAGCAGTGACGGCGCCAAGGCCTACGCCGCCACGCAACACGGAATGGCTTATATTTACGAACCTACCTTGCTTTAAATCGAACAATTCCTGCAGATAACTCAGCTCGATCGGTATCAGGCCAGCGGAAGATTGGCCACGGGGTCGAGCGTGCAATCTTCGTGTTGTCCTTCGAGGAAACGCGGATAGCCGGCCGCGGCAATCATGGCCGCGTTGTCGGTGGAAAGCGCGCGACTGGGGAAGAAAACCTCCAAGCCATCACGTTTTGCTTGCGACTCAAAAGTTGTGCGTAACTCGCGATTCGCCGCCACTCCACCGGAAACGAAAATCGAGTGGACACGCCGATGCGAAGCTGCGGCGAGCGTGCGCGTGACCAGATCTTCGACTACAGCGTGCTGAAAGCTTGCTACTAGATCGAGCGTGGCAAGCGTTGAAAGTTGGCGCAAAGCGTCGGCAGAACGTTCGCCGCGCGCGAGAGCTTGTTCCCGCGTCGCGATTTCCGTTTGAAATTCAGGATGTTTGCGCACGTGGTAAAGAACGGCGGTCTTGATCCCGCTGAAACTAAAATCGTAGGTGTTCCCTTTCATTTGCGGCACGCCGAACCTAATTGCCTTCGGATTACCGTGTTCTGCTAGCCGGTCGATGATGGGACCGCCTGGATATCCTAAAGCAAGCATGCGGGCAACTTTGTCGTACGCTTCGCCGGCCGCGTCGTCGCGCGTGCCGCCTATTCGCGAATATGAAAAATGGCTTGTGCCGTTTGTCGATGCACACTCCACACCGTACAACACTGTGTGGCCGCCGGAAACGATTAGACAAAGCGCCGGGAACGTCGGCTGCCGGCCTGACGCCACTGCTTCCAGCATCACGGCGTGGACGTGTCCCTCCAGATGGTTCACGGCGATGAGCGGTTTTCCGAGCGCGAGGGCGAGAACTTTGCCGTAGGTCACGCCGACCAGCAGCGCGCCAATGAGTCCCGGACCGCGCGTGACTGCGATGGCATCAAGGTCTGAGAGTGAGATGCCCGCCTGCTTAACAGCTTCGCGCACCACCGGAACGATTTGGCGCAGATGTTCGCGAGAAGCAAGCTCCGGCACCACTCCGCCAAAATTGCGGTGAATCGCGATTTGCGAGGCAACGATATTCGAGAGCACGCTGCGGCCATCAGCCACAACCGCTGCGGCAGTCTCGTCACAAGAGGACTCGATGCCAAGTATCAGATTTTTGTGTGCGTTCACGTGTTTACCCGCGCATCAACCGCCATTCATATGTTAGCACGCGCACCGCTGCGGCTCTGTACGCCGACTTACTTTCCTCTATAGACAAACGTGTTCGCAAAATATTAATTCTTCACGTGTTCCTTCTTCCCTTTTGCAACAGGAATAGCTAAGAATAGTAGTCATGAGCTCAGAGCGAAAACGCGTACGCAAAGCAGTGCTGCCGGTAGCCGGACTGGGTACACGATTCCTTCCCGCCACGAAAGCGCAGCCAAAAGAAATGCTGCCGGTGGTGGATAAGCCGCTGATTCAATATGCGGTGGAAGAATGCATCGCGTCGGGAATCGAAAGCATTATTTTTGTCACCGGCCGGCGCAAGAACGCCATTGAAGATCATTTTGACTCGGCGCCCGAGCTGGAACGTTTTCTCGAAGAGCGGGGCAAACCGCATCAGGCCCAGATGGTGCGCGAGATTAGCGGCGGTTTGCATTTCAGCTATACACGGCAAAGCGAAGCGCAAGGGTTGGGCCACGCTGTGTTTTGTGCGCGCGAACTTGTGGGCGACGAACCGTTTGCGGTGTTGCTTGGCGACGTAATCATGGACGGTGCAGTTCCGGCCACGCGTTCGCTGATGGACATTTGGGACGCGACTGGACAGGGCGCAATCGCCGTGGAAGAAGTAGAGCGAGCTCGAGTGCACCTTTACGGAATCATCGCGGCAATTCCCGGGAATCATCCGCGTTGGGGAGACCAGCTATTGCGTGTGAACGACCTGGTGGAAAAACCGCATGCGGACAAGGCTCCTTCAAATCTGGGCGTGACTGGACGCTACGTTTTGCCGCCTGAGATTTTCGAGTACCTGGAAAAACTGGAAGCAGGAGCGGGAGGCGAAATTCAGCTTACGGACGCGTTGAAGGAGTTGGCCAAGGGTCCGGGACTTTGGGCGCATATTTACGAGGGAAAAACTCACGACGCCGGGGACAAGCTTGGTTTCTTGAAGGCTACCGTGGAATTCGCGTTGAAAAATCCAAAGCTGGGGCCGGATTTTCGCGAATATCTGCGCGAATTAAAACTATAAAATTCGGATTCGTTTTACTTTTTCTTCTTACTTCCCTTCTCGGAAGATGATTTACCGCTGCTCGATTTCGATTCCGACGATTTGGATTCGCTCGAACTCGACTCGCCCGACTTGGAATCGCCGGATTTCGAATCGCCGCCCTTTGAGTCCGAGGATTTCGTATCGCCGGACTTTTCGGGCGACGAAGTGTTGCCGTCACCGGATTTTTCTCCCGACGCAGGAGACCCGCTTTTCTTGGCATAGTCGGTCACATACCAACCCGATCCCTTGAACTGTATCGCCGCCGCCGAGAGCATCCGCTGAGCTTTCGCGCCACATTTCGGACATTTCTTGGTGGTAGAAGCGTTGTGCCCTTCGATTTTTTCAAACTGGTGGCCGCACTTCTCGCATTTATATTCGTATAAAGGCAATGAAAACTCCCTCCGTTGTCTGCGAACTTAAAATAATAGCATGCCTGCGGGCGCTGTGCGGCGGAAGGAGGGCCTCCGTCGCCATATGTTAGACTGCCGTATCGCGAGCCTTCGCGAATCCGTGATGCATCGATGACAAAAATAAAGAGCGAAGAGCCGGGAGCAGGCTGCTTGTACGTGGTGGCCACGCCCATCGGCAACCTCGAAGATATTTCCTTACGAGCGCTGCGGATTCTGAAAGAAGCTGATGTGATCGCCTGCGAAGACACGCGCCAGACGATGAAGTTGCTCTCGCACTTTAATCTGCAGAAAAAGCTGGTGAGTTATCACGAGCACAATGAAATCACCCGCGCGGCGGAACTTGTGATCGACCTGGAGCAGGGCGCGAAGATCGCGCTGGTAAGCGACGCCGGCACGCCCGCCATTTCCGATCCGGGACATCGCTTGGTAAGTCTCTGCTTACGGCATGGCATCGAAGTGGTGCCAGTCCCCGGCGCGTCTGCATTTGTTGCTGCGCTGGCAGCCTCCGGAATGGCTATTGAAGAATTCACCTTCATCGGGTTTTTGCCTGCGCGCCAGTCCGAAAGACGCAAGGCATTGCGCATACTGATGAACGAGCCGCGCACACTCGTTCTATACGAAGCTCCGCACCGGCTGCTCGAAACTCTGGAAGACATGCTTGAAATTCTAGGCAACCGGCCAGCGGTGATTGCCCGCGAAGTTACGAAAATGTATGAGGAATTTCTGCGCGGCCATCTGGAAGATTTGCTCGCCAGCGTGCGCGCGAAGGCGCCGCGGGGCGAAATCACGCTGCTGATTGGTCCGCCGGACGCGGCCGCACGCACCGAGACTTCCTTGGAAGATGCGAGCCGCACGATGCCGATTGCGCGGCGTGTTGACGAGATCGTTAAGGAAAGCGGAATAGATCAGAAGGCTGCGTTGAAACAAGCAGCCCGCGAGCGCGGGCTGACACGGCGCGAGGCTTACAAACAGCTTCTTGTTACGAGGGACGAATAAACATCGGCGCGCTTTTGCGCGGCATCTGAAGCAATTGAGGGAATCGTTAAAATTAATCTGCCGAAGAAGTAGTGCTACGGGCGAAGAAGGAATCAACGCTATCTAGAATTTCTGAGGTGCCATGCGAATGATGTACCGCGTAGCGCAGTTCGGCGCCATTCCGCACGCCGTGCGTGAACAGGCTCGCGAATTGTTTCATCTTGCCCACGGCGTCAGGCATTTCTGCCTCAATCAAGCTGCGAAAATATCCTGACAACAATTGATAGCGGTCCAGCTCGGTAGGCTCGTCGTAACGCCCCGTCGCGATGTAGTCCTGAATCTGGCGGAAAATCCAGGGATTCGACGAAGCCGCGCGCCCAATCATCACCGCATCGCAGCCCGTCTCATCAATCATGCGAACAGCATCCTGCGGCGTATGAATATCTCCATTGCCGATCACGGGAATGCGCACCGCTTGTTTTACCGCTCGAATCACCGACCAGTCGGCCGAGCCTGCGTAACCCTGCATGCGCGTGCGTGGATGAATAGCGATCGCTTCAATGCCGATTCGTTCGGCCATGCGCGCAACATCCACTGCGACGATGTTGTTTTCGTCCCACCCGGAGCGAATCTTGATCGTCAACGGAATTGTTACAGCGGCGCGAACCCTGCCGAGCAATTTTTCCAGATGCGGCAAATCGCGCAAAAGTCCGGAACCGCCGCACTTCACAACTTTTTTCACCGGACAACCGAGGTTGATGTCTACCTGATCGAAGCCAAGCTCTTGCGTGAGCGCTGCGGCAGAAGCCATCACTTCAGGGTCGGAGCCGAAAATCTGTGCGGCGATGGGATGTTCGTCTTCGCCGAAATATAAATAATGCAGGGTGCGCTCGGAATTTCGTGTCAGACCTTCGGCGCTGGTGAATTCCGTCATAATCAAGCCGCAGCCGCCCAGCGAACGTATCACTCGACGGAAAACTGTGTCGGTGACACCGGCCATAGGAGCCAAAATTGTGGCAGGCCGAATAACGCGATCCCGAATTTTGATTTCAGAGGGGAACATAACGCAGCCTTATTTTAGCGAGGAGTTGCCTGCCGAACGAGCGCTTCCGCCTGATCCTGCCGCAGCGGCCGCGGAGGCGCTTGCGGGAGCCACGGAAGCAGCGGCAGCGCCACCCACCTGAATGGAGGGAGCAGGCGGCTTCGCCGATGCCCCATCGAGGTGTGCAATCACCGATTCTTTGGAGCCGCCGAAAAAACTGTCGATCACTTGCGCAAGAGCGTGCGCCCGCGCGTCCTCAGCGGTGAGGTTGGGCTTATAAATATACGCGCGTCCCGTTTTGCGCCGCTCGACGATTCCCTTTCGCGCCAGACGATCCATGATCGTCATGATCGTGGTGTAGGCACGCGGCCTGCGCGGAGCCAGTGCGTCGCGAATCTCGCGGACCGTACCTTCACCCATGGGCCACAACACATTCAGGCAATCAAGCTCGAGAGGCGCCAAGTCCAAAAGTGCGTGACGTGGCGACGGCGTTTTTGCGTGGTTCATTTATGCGGACTCGTTGTTCTTCTTGTCGGGAGTCGAAGGCGGATTGAACCCGGTAAACGTGGTTTGAGGCGACGTTCCGGCCTGATCGCTAGAGGCCGCCGCATTTCGCGCCACTGCACCTTGCACAGGCTTCGCTGCCGGCTGTCCCGGACTGCCTTGCGAAGTCTCCCCCGACCTGCCGGCATCATACTCCACATTCGGATCAGAGCAAACTTTTGGATCGGCGCCTGTGTAAAACCTTTCAGTGCGCAACAGTGAACGGCGAAGCGACGGATTTCGCGCGGTCCAGTCTGCATCTCCTTCGGTCGAATCCAGTGTCGCGCGAATAGCGCCCATTTTCGAATCCATGTCGTCCAGAAAATGCAGGGCCACCGCTTCACGCGTCTGCGGCAGCGATGGTGAGCCGAATTCGTACGAGCCATGATGGCTCAGAATTAAATGTTCCACCAGGATTGCCAGCTCGGGCGGAAAATTCGGAATGGCGCGGATTTTTTCGCGAACCATGGCGGCTCCGATGGTGATGTGGCCGAGCAGGCGTCCTTGCGTGGTGTAATCGATGCCACGGCCGTAACAAAGCTCGTCAATTTTTCCGATATCGTGCAGGACGATGCCGGCAAGAAGCAGGTCGGCGTCGAGTTCGCGGTAATGATCGGCCACACCGCGGGCCAGTCCGATCAAACTCACGACGTGTTCCAGCAATCCACCGATATAAGCGTGATGCATGGTCATCGCGGCAGGCGCGCGCTTCAACTTCGGCGAAATTTCAGGATCGTCCACGACGCTGGTGAGCAGCCTCTTGAGCCAGGGATTTTTCATGCCCGCGACAGCCGCGCGCAAATCCGCATACAATTTTTCAACATCGTATTTCGTATGAGCCAGGAAATCAGCGAGGTCGTAATCGCGCTCAACCGCCGGGATGATCTGCTCCACCATCAACTCTTTCTGGCCATTGTAGAGTTTCACGCGGCCGCGCACGTGCACCACATCGTCACGTTCGAAAGTGACGGCTATCACCGCGAAGTTATCCCACATTTTTGCGGAGATTCGCCCGGTGCGGTCAACCAGGTCGAGTTCGAGCCAGGACTTTCCGGAACGGGCGGACGTGCGGACTTCCTTTTCGCGCACGAGAAAAAGCGTGGCGACTCCCTGGCCGTCCTGCAAATCACAAATGTAGTGTGTTTTCACTGGCCGTTGACTTTAGGCTTCGCGAGTTTCTTCTTGGCTTTTTTTGCGTCTGCGGCGTCGGGGGTGGGTGCCACTTCCGTAATCACGCTTGCGCCGGCAACAGCGGCGCTATCGGTGTAACCCGGCTTGACCATCACATAACTCTGTTCGCGCAGTTGCCCGAGATATTCGCGCATGGTCGGCTGCATTTTTTGCGAGTAAATCCGGTTCATAATTTCATTTTCCACTTTATCGAGAGGCTGCAAGCCGGCTTGGTAATGGGCTTCTACTTTGAGGACTTCAAATCCCGTCTTGGTCTGAATCACATCGGTCATCTGGCCCTTATCCAGCTTGAACACGACGTCTTCGAGCTGCTTCGATAGCATGCCGAGCTCGAAAGTGCCTAGCTCCCCGCCGTCCTTGGCCGTGCTGCCTTCGGAGAAATGCTTGGCGATTTCGTTGAAGTCTTCGCCCTTTACCACACGGTTGCGCAAGTCGTCTGCTTTCTTTTCAACCGAGGCTATTTCCTCCGGACTTTTGCCTTCCGTACTCAAAAAGATTTCCGATAGCACCACCTGCTCGGGACGATTGAAGTCTTTCTGGTGTTCGTCGTAGTATTTTTTAACGTCATCATTCGGGATATTGATGTGCGAACCTACTTCTCGACGAATTACTTCCTGCGTTAAAAGACTATTGCGAATCTGAGATTTGAAATCCTCCCAGCCTATTCCTTGCTTTTCTACCTCGCTCTCAAGCTGTTCCATGCTGCCAAGATTATTCTGCTTGCGAATTTCGTCCATACGCTTGATCACGTCCGTTTCCACGCTGATGCCCATGTCCTTGGCGCGTTCCACCAGAAGCGCCTGATCGATCAAGTCCCGCAGCAAATCCTTTTGCTTGTCTTTGTAGATCTCATCCATCTTTTCAGGTGGACAGCCTTGGCAATCGTGGGCGATCTCTTCGTGCAACGCTTGATCGGCCTTCTGCACGTCCGAAAGCGTAATCGCATCATTATTAACGCGCGCGACGATCTCTTCCACCACGATGCCCTTGGACTGTGCACGAGCCAGCGAAGGTAGAGCTAGCCCTAATGTTGCAAACGCAATAATTCCGGCAGAAAGCTGCGCGGGAAATGCCTTCCAAATTTTCATAGGATTCACTCTAATTGAATTTTATCTCTACGCTTCCAGTTGTAGCAATACGTTTCTAGTGGCTCCTGTCGGGCCGCCCTTTTCACCTTTCCACTCAAACCACAGCACGCCCGAGGGGTCCAGCCGCATCCCCTTGCGTTTCCGAATCAATTTCACCAGCTTTTCCGGTCCCAAGGGGGTGTCTTCATAGAATTTTATGGCCACCTGGTCTCCGCGATGGTCCACCGACGCCACCATCAACCTTTCAGCCAGCGCCTTCAACACCGCATAGTCGAGAAGATTCTCGACCGAGGGCGGCGGCGGGCCAAACCGATCGTTCAGTTCCCGGCGAACTTCTTCGCGCTCCTCATCGGACGTCACACTCGCGATGCGCTTATAAATGCGCAGGCGTAAGTTCTCGCTCTCGATGTACTCAGGTGGGATGCGTATTTCCTGCCCAAGATTGAGCGTAGCTCGACGCTCCACCGCAACGGCCTCGCCTTTTCGTTCAGCCACGGCGCGCTCCATCATCTGGCAATACATATCGAAACCAACTGCTTCGATGTGGCCGTGCTGTTCCCGGCCGAGCAAATTTCCTGCTCCTCGAAGCTCAAGGTCGAGTGCGGCGATACGAAAGCCGGCGCCCAAGTCGCTGAACTCTTTGAGCGCGGCCAAGCGTTGCCGTGCTATGGACGTTAGGGCGGTATCAGGCGGAACTAAAAGGTATGCGTAAGCCCGCTGGTTCGAGCGGCCCACGCGCCCGCGAAGCTGGTACAGCTCCGACAAACCGAAACAGTCTGCGCGATCGATCACAATCGTGTTCGCCCGCGGAATATCCAGCCCGTTTTCAACGATGGTGGTGGAGACAAGCACGTCCGCTTCGTCGCGCACAAATTTCAACATCACTTTTTCCAGTTCCGTCTCGCGCATCTGCCCGTGCCCGACTACCACACGCGCTTTGGGAACCAAGCGCTTGACGAGCGCTGCAAGAGTGTCAATGGACTCAACGCGGTTATGAACGAAGAATACTTGCCCTTCGCGCGCGAGTTCTTCTTCCACCACACGCTGAATCAGCGTTTCGCTGAAAGGTGCGACGGTAGTTTGGATTGCGAGGCGGTCTTTCGGAGGCGTCTCGATCACGCTCATGTCGCGCAACCCTACCAGAGACATGTGCAGCGTGCGTGGAATCGGCGTTGCGGACATGGTCAGCACGTCCACATTTTTGCGCATCTCCTTCAAGCGCTCTTTGTGCGCGACGCCAAAACGCTGCTCTTCATCCACCACCAACAAACCGAGGTCCTGAAATTTCACATCGCGCGAGAGCAGGCGATGCGTGCCGATCAGAATGTCAACTTTTCCGGCTTCCATCTCTTCCAGCACTTTTTTTTGCTCTTTCTCTGTACGGAAGCGGCTGAGCATTTCCACCCGCACGGGAAAGGCTGAGAAGCGGCGCTTGAAAGTTTGATAATGCTGGAAAGCCAGAACGGTTGTCGGCGCGAGCACGGCCACCTGTTTTGAATCTGCGATGGCTTTGAACGCGGCGCGCATGGCCACTTCCGTCTTGCCGTAGCCAACGTCGCCGCAGAGCAAGCGGTCCATCGGCAGCGGCGATTCCATGTCGCGCTTTACGTCCGCGATGGCGCGAAGCTGGTCCTGAGTTTCATCAAACTCAAAAGCGTCCTCGAACTCGCGCGTCCAATTCGTGTCCGCAGGGAATGCATGGCCCGGCGCGGTCTTGCGCTCAGCGTAAAGTTTTAGAAGCTGGTCCGCCATATCGGTGACGGATTTGCGCACGCGCGTTTTGCGCGCTTCCCAAACCGTGGTTCCGAGACGGTCGAGAACCGGTTCCACTCCGCCGAGCGATTGATATTTCTGAACCAAATCGAGCCGAGCCAGCGGAACGTAAAGCTTGGCGTCGCCCGCATAACGCAGCAGCATGAATTCGCCGGTAGCGCCTTCGATGGCAACTTGGCGCAAACCTTCGAATTGGCCAATGCCGTGATCGATGTGCACCACATAGTCGCCCGGCTTCAGATCGGAAAAATCGCTGAAGAAGCTCGCCGTTTTCGGACGCGAGCGCGCGCGTTGTTTCGAAGATAGCGCAGCAGTTTCAAACAGATCGCCATTCCCGAACAGCGCAAGCTTGGCATCGACGAACACGACGCCTTCTTCAATGGGAGCTCGCACCAACACCATAGCCGGCCCCGGCGCGCCCGAGCCTTCCTCCGCCAGCCGCGCCACGGTGGTGTTTTCGTCCAGCTCGCCCATGCGATAGGGCACTTCAAACTCGTGGCAAATATCCGCGAGGCGCTCCAGTTCGCCTGTGCTGGCGCCTGACACGAGGACCTGTTCGCCACCGGTGATGCGTCCGCGAACTTCCGCGACGAAAGCGGCCACGTCTCCGTGATACCGCGTCGTGGGCTGCGTGCGAAGAACGTGTTCTCTGGCCGGGGCGCTTTCGCGGGCGATGGCAAGATGTTCGATCGCGAGCCGAGGCAGGCGATGCAGCGCGTGCTGCCATTCTTCATCGCTCAGCACATACGCGCTGGGCGGCTCGGCAATCGGATCGTCAGACTCATCAAACGATCCTTGAAGCTGTTTGCGATATTTCTCCAGGCAGTCGGCGATAAGCGAGGGCTCGTCTTCGATCACAAGGGGATCGGGTCCCAGGTCGAAAACAGTGGACTTGCGGTCTTCACGCAAAACTTCCCGAAATTCCCAACCGGGATAAAAACCTGCAGGTGGAGAATCATCTTCGCGGTCAGAACTCGAACGCACCCGCAAGCGTTCAAGGACTTCGGCGTGACGCGGGAATTCCGTGAGCGGCATCAACATGGCGCGCTCCACGGGATTTGTGGAACGCTGCGTATTCGGATCGAACGCGCGTATGGATTCGATGGTGTCGCCCAACAGTTCCACGCGAACAGGCTGCGGAGCTTCTGGCGAAAAAATATCGATGATGCCGCCACGCACCGCGAACTGACCGGGCATCTCGCAGGTGACCTGTTTGTCGTAGCCCGCGCTGGAAAGAAAGTTCAAAAGCGTTTGGTGCTCGATGGATTGATCGCGCGCTATGGTCAACGCGAGCTCACCGTAAAATTCCGGCTCGCGGAGACGCCAGACCGCCGCCTGCACCGGCACGATTAGCAGGTCCGCTTCGCTCAGGGCAAATCTCCAGAGCGCCACGGCGCGGTCCTCTGAAATTTCGGCGTGCGGCGACCGGGATTCATAAGGCAGCACGTCGTATGCGGGCAAGTGTGCGACGCGGCGACCCGGTTTGCGCGTCACAGCACGATAAAACCAGCGCACGGGTTCGAGCATCATCTCGGCGCGTTGATTAGATTCCACGATTAAAACCGTGGGACGTCCAAGTTGAGCGGTCGCGACCGCCGAGACAAACGCCTTTGCCGGATCGGTCAGTCCGGCTAGATGGACTTCGCCCTTGCTGCGTCGAAGCGTATCCAGCGCTTGGTCGATTTCAGGATTCCGCGCGACGCGGGAAAGAATTTCGGAAACCAGAGACAGAATCATGCGCGAAGTTGTTTGATGCGTTCGATCAGCCGAGAGGTTGAATGGCCAGGCTCCGGTGGAATCTGGATTACGTTGATTCCTGGAATGCCGGCAGGGACTTGTTGTGTCTTGCCAGCTTTTCTGGCGTTAGCACTGCTGCCCCGCACCAGAACGTCGGGCGCGAGCTTCTTCACGAATTCCTCGGAACTCGGACTATCGGTGAGCTCTACCACGGCTTCAACCGCCTGAAAGGCCGCGACAATTTCAGCCCTTTCAGCGGCAGGTGTGATGGGACGGCTCGGGCCTTTTTGCTCGCGCGCTTGTGCATCGCTTTGAATCGCAACCACCAGAACATCGCCCAGCGCTCGCGCCTGTTCGAGCAAACGGATGTGCCCGGGATGCAGCAAATCAAAGATCCCCGTGACGCACACAACGCGCTTTCCATTGCGTTTCCAGTCGCCCCATTGGAGAATCAACTCGCTTTGAGAGATCATCGGCAAGACCGCGCTCCCCTTCGCAAAATCGAGAAGAACCGTAAACATTTGATTCTACCACGCTCCCCACAATGGCCGCGGACTCAGCGCCCAGAGCCACAAAATGAAAATCTCTAAACCCAAGTGGTGGGAAATTGCGCTGGCCGTCATCGGCATTATTTTCCTGGTCCTTGGAACGAAATGGGTTCGCAGCGGCGAATTGCCCGAGCAACAGATCCTCATCGAAGCGGGCGGATGCCACATTCCCGCAACAATATTGAATCCGCGCATCACCAACGAGCCACCCGGCACAGTCGTCGTGTTGCACGGACTCTCCGCCAACCGGCGAATCATGATGTATCTCGCATCGGAGTTTGCCGGGCACGGCTTGCAAGTCTATTCGCTCGATCTACCGGGGCACGGCGATAGCACGGATGCTTTTTCGTTCTCGAAAGCCGCAGAGTGTGCGACGGCGGCCGTGGAGTCGTTAAGCCGCAGCGGCAAAATTGATGCTTCAAAAACAATCGTCGTAGGACATTCGATGGGAGGCGCCATCACAATTGGAATGGCCGATCACATTCCGCTGGCCGGCGCGATCGCCATTTCTCCGGCACCTATGGTGCTGCCGCAGCGCATGCCGTCAAATCTACTCGTCTTCAGCGGGCAATATGAACTCGCCATTTTGCATCGTGCAGCGGAAGCGCTGTTGCGAGCGTCCGGGGGAACGCGCGCTCAACCTGAGGATTTTGCGCAGAAGCGCGCCTTCGATTTGCGTTATGTAGCGGGCGGCACGCACACCAGCTTGATTATGGACCGCAATGTGGCGCACCAGTCCGAGCGATGGATTATGCAGTGTTTGTTTCCGGAGATTCCGCCTGAGACATTGGCGCTGAATCTGGATCTAGCTCCTTATGCGGTCGCCAATAAAGGCCGCCACCGATTGGCCGGCTCCGTGCTTGGCTTGATCGGCATCCTGCTTTTATTTCCGCTCTGCGCAACACTGATGGCGTCAGTCGCTGGTCCTCTGCATGCAGAACCGCCCGTGGATCATCCGCGCTACTCACTTTCATTGGCGGAAGTAGCAGTTGCGTCGCTGGCCGGAGTCCTGCTGCTCACTGTGGGCATTCCGCTGAAATTCCTGCATATGTACACGGCAGACTATTTTTTATCCGTTCTACTGATCGTTGGCCTGGTTCTGCTGTTTTTCAACCGCGCTCTAATCACGGAAAGTTGGCCTCCGAGCGTTTCGCGTTCGATAATCGCCGCCGGTTTTGCGTTCGTCGTTTTCCTCTCAGTAGGCGCATGGCTGAATTGGCAGTTCGACGATGCTTGGTTGAACGCAGCGCGCTGGATTCGTTTCGCAGCGATTCTCCCTGTCACACTGATTTTCTGCGGCGCAGAGGAGCTTGTCCTGGGCCCGGTGCAGAGCGGCAAACGCCGCACGCTACGATTCGCGATATTCTTATTGCTCCGGCTCGAAATCTTTCTTGCATGCACGCTTGCCTATTACGAACTGCGCAGCGGGCAAGTTTTGATTCCCTTGCTGGCCGTTTTTCTTGCGGTTTTTTCTATTCTGCAAAGGCTGGGAGCGGACGCCCTGCGCAAGCGAACCGGCTCAGCCGAGGCTGCCATATTATTTAGTGCTATACTCGCGGCGTGGTTCGTAGCTGCTGTTTTTCCGCTGACGTGATTAGTCCATAATAAAGGTCTTACATGAAAGACATCGCCATCGTCGGCGGAGGCCCTGCTGGCGCTCTATGCGGAGAGCGGCTGGCTAGCTCCGGTTTCCATGTCACGATTTTCGACGAACGCCTGGCCTGGGAAAAACCGTGCGGCGGCGGACTGACCCATAAAGCGATCGAAACGTATCCTTTCCTTCTCGACTCACCGCATCCCAAGAAAATCGTGCGCACTGCGGAGCTGATTTCAAGCCGCGGACATCGAGCGCGCTTTGAGATGAACCATCCGATCGTCATCTACGCGCGCAAAGTCTTGAACGGATTGCTGCTCGACCGCGCCGTCGCCGCCGGATGCACCGCTATTTGTTCGCGCGTCACGAATGTGAATACCAACGGCGAGCGGGTTCGCTTGATGGTGGAGGGCGAAGAACGAATTTCCGATTTTGTGGTGCTGGCGTCCGGCGCGCGCAATCAGCTTCTGCCGGATACTACCGCTCTGCGCGCCGACGATCTTGAGATGACGCTCGGCTACTTCGTTCCCACTGAAGAAGACATCATCAAGATAAAGTTTCTGAAAGAATTCGAAGGGTATTTGTGGTCTTTCCCTCGCGCCGACCACTTGTCAGTGGGAATTTGCGCGCGCATGGGGCAGACCACCAGCCAGCAGTTGCGCCGCCATCTGGATGCATTCGTCGCGGAAGAAAAGATCCCCACGGCCGGAGCACAGCTTTACAGCCACGTTTTGCCATCGCCTCAAGCCAAGACGCTCAGGGGACGCCGCATCGTCGGAAAAAATTGGGCCATGGCTGGCGACGCGGCCGCCACCGTTGATCCGATTACGGGCGAAGGCCTTTACTACGCGCTACGCTCAGGAGACTTGCTCGCCCAAGCTTTAGCGCAGGGCGCGCCGCAGGAATATCCCGAACGTCTGCGCGCTGCATTTTCGGCGGACTTGGAATTCGCCGCCAACATCGCCAAAAAAGTCTTTCGGGGAAATTTCGTTGGCGGAGCCATCACCACACGCATGGTGCAATTACTGAACTACTCGCCTGCATTCCGCGATCTGGTTCGCGACATTTTCAGCGGCTCGCAAAGTTACCGCACACTGAAGCGCCGCCTCTGGGGCCAGTTAGGAATCACCATTGCAGAAATTACGCACAACTTCCTCGATCCGCGCCGTGTTCAAACAATTTCCTCCCCAAGCGAAAACGAAACTTCAAATTAGATCCCTTCCACCGATTTTTTTTGGGTCACGTTGTCGACAGATCATTTCGTGTTCTCGCGCAACCACTTTACGAAATCTTTTTCCTCCAGAGTCCGAGCCGCAAGACGCATGATGGCCTGCGTGGCATCCTCTTCGGAAGCCATGAACCGATATCCATTGATTTCGAGAAAAAGTATGCCGACAAGGAAACCAGTCCGCTTATTCCCATCTAAGAAAGGGTGATTTCGGATAATCGCCGATATGTAGGCCGCACCCAGGTCTAGTATGTCCGCGTTATCAACATAGGCATGAAGTTGCCGAGGCCTGGCGAGCGCGGATTTAAGAAGCGCGGCATCCCTGACGCCGCCAGCGCCGCCATCGAGGGCTAAAAGACGGTCGTGCAGCGCGAGTGCTTCGCGCTCGTCAATCCATAGCGGTTCCTTCACTTCGAGAGCGCGTGAAGAGTATTACGGTAGCGGCGTATGATCCCCTCAGCCTTTTTCATCTTCTTTTCAAACACAGGATCATAAGGTGTCAGTTGATACACGCTACCCGGGCCTTCGATCAGGAAAAGGCGGTCGCCTTCGTCAGCGTGCAGGCGATTGATAGCTTCTTTAGGCAGAACAACACCCAGCGAATTCCCAATCTTGCGAACTTTAAGTTCAAGCAAGGTTGCCTCCTTATTGTTATAACAATTGTAGCAACTGAGAACATGATGCGCAAGCAGTTACAACTTGGTGCGTTCGCATCGATAAGAAGCATTGTTAAAAAATTCCGCGTGTTGAGAGCTTGAGCGTCAGCGCTGCTACATGCTAACCTGCTCACCTGGCCTTTCGTAGCTCGAGTGGCGGAACTGGCAGACGCGCCGGACTCAAAATCCGGTGGCCGCAAGGCCGTGTGGGTTCGATTCCCTCCTCGAGCACCAACTATCTGGGCAAATTTCTCTGCTCCAGCTAACTCGGCGTTTCCGCTCCGGTCCGCTAAATGGGGGGTCAAGGTAATACACCCTCCCCTCACCGAGTGCTTTGCTAGCGCCAACTAAAGGGTTACTTCACCGATACTCGCGCAATCGTTTTTTCCATCTTCGATTAATTTTGGACAATAGTAGGCGAGGCATTTTCCTGGGCGTGCCTTACAGGGGGAGCAAGCAAATGGCGCAGCCGGAGAACAGAAGAAGTGAGCGTGTACTCGCGGACGTGCCCGTCGCGATTCGTGGCGAGTCCGCCGACAACAGACCCTTTCAAGAGGAAACTTTTACGGTGACGGTCAGTGCGCACGGTGCCCTGGTAATGTTGGGAACGAAGGTAGCCTTAGGCCAGAAAGTCACGCTGATGAATCCGAAGAATTGGGATGAACGCGAAGGACGCGTCTCCTACATGGGCCGTGAGCACGCCGGCCTGGCACAAGTGGCCATCGAATTTCTCAGGCCAGCGCCCGAGTTTTGGCCGATCAGTTCCCCGCCCGCCGGTTGGAAATCAAAATAGCGACCGATTTTTTCTAGTGATTGCTTCTGACGGCCGACATTAGTTCTGCCCGCGTATCAAGCGGATGGCCTCTGGCAGCCCGGAATCGTTAGCACTCGACGCAGGTTGCGTCTCCGACTCTTGTTCATCTTTCGGCTCCGAACCGCCTTCTCCCGGCGCGAGAAACAAATTGGATTCCACGCCGTGCTGCTTGGTATAGAGATCGTAATAGCGCCCGCCCGCAGCATAGAGCGAAGCGTGCGTGCCGCGCTCAATGATGCGTCCCGCTTCGATTACCAGGATTTGGTCGCTGCGCCGCACAGTGGAAAGACGATGCGCAATCACAAACGTGGTTCGTCCGCGCATCAGGTAGCGAAGCCCTTCTTGAATGAACGCTTCGGATTCGGAATCCAAACTGGAAGTAGCTTCGTCGAGAATCAGAATACGTGGGTCCGCCAAAATCGCGCGCGCGATAGAGACACGCTGCCGTTGACCTCCCGATAGTTTCACGCCGCGTTCGCCGACAATCGTGTCGTATTTCTTCTCAAACGCGTCCGCAAATTCATCCACTCGTGCGATGCGGCAAGCCGCCATAATTTCCTCCTCGCTGGATTCCGGCCGCGAGAAAGCCACGTTCTCGCGAATGGTGCCGTCGAACAGGAAAGTCTCCTGCAAAACGACTCCGAGTTGCGAGCGATACGAATCCAGACGCACGCGCGACAGATCACGTCCATCCACCAAGATGCGGCCGCTGGTGGGCGTGTAAAAAGCAGCGATCAAGCCGATGATCGTTGATTTTCCCGCACCAGATGGGCCGACGAGCGCGGTCACCGTCCCAGGCTCCGACTCGAAACTGATGTCGTGCAGCACGGGTTTTCCGGTATCGTAGGCGAAACTCACATTTTCAAACGCCACGCGTCCAGTAATTCGGTCGAGCCGGTCGGTCCGATTCGGACTTTCGTCTTCAAGGTTTTCGTTCAGAACTTCGCGCGTGCGTTCCAGCCCGGCCAATGCCTCTGTAATCTGCGGTCCGATACCAACAATTTGAAACACCGGCGCAACCAGCAGGCCCAGGAAAATTGTGTATTCCAGAAAAACGCCAAGCGTCATGGTCCCGGCCAGAATATGCCGCGCGCCGAGAAACATAATCGAAGCGCTGACGATGCCCATCAGGCTTGTGGCGCCCAGTCCCATCAAGGACGTGGCCGTCAGCGTTTTTAATACGTTGTCCAGCAACCTTTGCACTCCCGCCGCGAACACTTTCTCCTCACGCGCTTCCGCGTGATAGCCCTTCACCACCCGCACGCCGCCGAGGGATTCAGTCAACCTGCCCGTAACTTCAGCATTAATTTTCGGCCGCGCCCGAAAAATCGGGCGAATCGTCTTGAACGCGCGATTCAGTCCCAAAGCAAATATCAGCAAAACTGCAAACGCCACGGCCGTCATGCTTGCGCTGATTCGCAGCAGCACGATCAACGCAAACACCGCGGTTAAGATCCCACCGGCAAACTCGATCAGCCCGGTCCCGATCAAGTTCCGGACGCCTTCCACATCGCTCATGATGCGCGAGACCAGAACGCCGGTCTTGTTCGCGTCGTAAAACGACACAGGCAGACGTCCGACGTGCGCCTGCACTTTGATGCGAAGCTCGGTGATCATCCGCTGCGATGATTTGGAAAGAAGCTGGGTGAGCGCGTAAGACGTAATAGCCTGAACAATCGTCGCAGCAACGACAATCGCAACGATTGGCATCAAAAGATTAATTTGCCTTTTGTTGATGACGTCATCCACCAGATACTTTGTCGAAGCGGGCAGGATCAGTCCTGATGACCGGTTAATGATCATCAGCACGAAGCCGATCGCGATAACTCCCCGCCGTGGCTTTAGCAGCGCCAGGACATCGGGTAGGAGTTTCCAATCGAACTTCTTCGCAACCTTGTTTCCCGCGTTTGGCGTTTTCTCGATAGTCATAGAATGCGAAGTTAAAGAGCTTCCTGTTAGATGCGGAGCGGTGCTGTAAGGCTCTACATCGGACGGCCGTCGTTCAACCGGTTGACGCGCACTTCTGAGCGCCCAAACGATCGCTCTCGGCGTCTTTGGCTCGCCTTCTTGTCCTAGTCTCGCATTGTTCGCTTGATTTGGTGGTGATAGACTTTTCAAATGCCAACGAAAAAGAAGACTCGCAAGAAGGCCGCTTCCAAGAAGCCGAGCTCCAAGAGTTCCAAGAAGAAGCTATTGAAAAAGAAGCCGGCAGCCAAGAAATCAAGCCGCAAGAAGAAATCCATTCGCTCCGAAAGTTCCGTTCGTCGAAGCATTCCCGGCCCCGCAGGCCGGACCAGCGAAGTGAATTCGGGGATGCTAACTCCAGGGCGACGCGGCCTGGGTCCCGCAGCTGGTGGACAATCGGGCGACATTCAAGGGCTGTCGCGAGATGAAGACGTCGATACCGAGAGCGTGGAAGAGTTGGTCGAGGAAGGCCAGGCTCTCGAGGCCGAATATGTAAGCGGAGTTGAAAACGCGCCAGACGCCGATCAAGGCGAAATCCGGACGCGAGAAGTTCCTGAAGATGACGTTCCAGACGAATACAAAAACCCGCGCGAGAATGAATGACTCATTTCTCCACAAGCCGCACGGGCTCGTCGAAACACTTAGAAATTATTGGCCGCGTAAAAGCTAGTCCGCCGCCGCGCCCGCCGTAACCAACTCGCTCTCGCGTTCCGAATTCGACGAGGTTTGTTTCCCGCGTTCGATCTCAATGCGTCCCTTGAAGAAGGCGCCGTCCTCGATACTGATACGTGCGGTGATAACGTCACCGGTCACGGAGCCGTCTTTCTTGATTTCCACGCGGTCGCTCGCTCGCACATTGCCGTGAACGTTGCCATACACCACCACTTCGCGCGCGGTAACTTCGGAATTGACTTTGCCCGTACGGCCCACAGTCAGGCGCTGGCCTTGCAGCGAGATCGGCCCTTCGACTTTGCCATCGACCTGCAAGTCTTCTTCGCCTGAAATTTTGCCCTTAACCTCAATCGTTTCGCCCAGGCAGGCCACGCTCCGTGCGCTCGGCGCACTCGGCCGGGCTGCATAGTTCGTGTTCTGCGATGGAACGGCCGTCGCCTGCGATGGCGGCACAGGTGACGGAGAATAGCTGGGAACTTCGGCTTGCGGCTGCTTTGTCCACATAAGAAGTCTCCTTGTCCAAACTCAGCGATGAGCGGAATCAGCCCTCTAGGACCGATGTGAAACACTGTAGGCGCGAGTCGGAAACCTAAGCAACGCCGAAAAGGTTCAGGTTTGTTCACATCGGAAACTGACCGTTCGTACAGGGTCCCTGAGGCCGCGCCGCGCCCACCCGCGCGAGCAACGGAAAATGAAGAGGGCCGAGCGATTCGACGGAATTTATTCCAGAGATTTTGGATTATTAAAGCTAAGAGATGAAGCTTTTGATCGCGGACCCTTCATCGGGAAAGTCCGTGAATATCCGATGAAGATTGGTCAGACGCAAAACTTCCGCAGCTCGCGCGTTCAGATTCACGGCCCGTAATTCCGCGCCATTGTTTCTGGCAGTGTACAGGCTGCGAACGAGCTGGCCGATTCCGGAGCTGTCGAGATAAGAAACGTCACGAAAGTTCAGCAAGACCTTGGTGCGCCCTTCCCGAAAGAGATCCAGCAGCAGCTCGTGCACTGCTTCGCCTTCTGGGTTTGTGAAGCCGCCGCGCACATCCACTACCGTAACGTCACCCAACTGTCGCGTGTTCGCGCTAAAGTTCAAACATTCCTCCCGGGCTCGGCGTATATATCTTACCGTACGGTGCAGAGAATCCGAATTTTTAGGTGAGCAAAAGAAATGCCAAACCGCGAAATGCGATAATCGCAGCCGTAAACGAGGACTCTAGGAGGAAAGTTCGGCTAGCCAAGTATCGAGGATCTTCAACTGGTCGGCGGCTACTTCCAGAAACGCAACGCCCATGCCCATTCCCGTTTGGACGTACACGATCTTGCCCTTTGATTGGAAGACGCCTTGGTCGCGAGAAATTCGGACTTCGAGTGGCGTGCCTTCCGGCAGCGTAATCAAGGTGTCCACGTAGCATCCCTTGCGGCTCAGCTCGGAAATTCGCCCGGAAATCTTGGTGTCACTGTCCGGCTCACGAAGCACCACGGTGGCAATCAGGCTGAAGCGCGGGACCTCCCGCTTGTTGGGGTAGGGTCCGCTTCCGCCCGATGGATTCGATGGGGTACCAGAGAATGCGCCCATAGTCTCGCCCCTCATTGACTCCCAAATTGGTTCCAAAATGGGTATTGAGTCGTCCCAGATTGGCACAGTCACCGGCCTACGGCCAGCTCTGCAAATCGCGTTGACGCGTAAAGAGAAACGGCTCGCGATTTATAGTTGCTGTGCGGTTACATCCCGTTCGACGAAACTGGAATGTTGCTTATCATTGCAAGCAGACATCATCGGATTCTAATTTTTTCGAATCTGCCGAGGAGCTTTTTTGAAGATTATCAAATAGGTTGCTTCACCCCGCGTATAGCTTTAATCTTAATATCACAGCCTTAAATGCCAATCGCGCGTGCACTCCAATAAAGTAAAGTTGGCGCAGAACCGCTATGACGCTGCTCGTTCATCCTGGGGATCGTCTTAGAGAGTTGCGGCATCGCCTGGGCATTACCACTCGCGAGGTGGAGGAGCTTAGCCGCATAATCGCAGAAGACCGCGAGAACGAAGAATTCTCTATCTCCAACGCCTGGCTTACCCAGCTCGAAAACCGAAGCTCGGTCCCCAGCATCTACAAACTGTTCAGCTTAAGCGTGATCTATCGCGCGAAGTTCGTGGAACTTCTCAGCATCTTCGGAGTGGAGCTGGAGGACACTGTCCGTTATCACTCCACTTTGCCGCTCCACAACACGCACTTGGCTTCCATTGAGGTTTCCGACACAGAGCGCGCCATCCGCTTCCCTGTCCGCTTCGATCCCGGCTTTCAGCTGGAGACGACCAGCTTGATTTCGCGCATGGTGGAAGTTTGGGGTGAAGTTCCTATTGCACTGATTCAGAAATTGGACGTCCGCAACTGCCAGTACGGATTTATAGGCATGCAGGACCGCACCATGGACCCGCTTTTGCGCCCAGGCTCATTCGTGCAAATCGATAGCCATAGAAAGCGGGTGGCCGTTTGCGGATGGCGGACTGAACTTGATCGGCCCATCTACTTTGTGGAGCTCCGGGAAGGTTACGCGTGTTCATGGTGCGAAGCTCGCGACTCCAATTTGACACTAATCCCTCATCCCCTTTCGGGATGCGCTCTCAGGCAATTCGCTTACCCTACGGAAGCGGAGATTATCGGGCAGGTTACTGCGGTAGCGATGCGTCTCGTGGCTGCCGGGAACGGCCGCTCTGACGAGCCTCCCAAATCGACAGCGCGATCTTGACGTTGGAGCACAGGAATTCGGCCGCGAGCGGATCGGTCTCCGCGGGAACCGCGACCCGGTACGGTTGCAGATTCTTCCACGCCGCAATGAAATCTCGGGGCGCGGAATGTGTCGATTGCACGTAAGCATCCAGCTGGTGAACGAGATTCTCGATAGAAGACTGCAAAACCTGCTGGTATGCTTCGCGATGACAGTTAGCCAGGGCCTGGCACGCCACCATTTCCGAAAAGCGCAACGCCAGGCCATCGTGATAATAAAGGCCGGTATTGTAATCGCGCGTGGATCCTAGATAGATCATGCGCTCCAACGGAGCCGCCATATGCGCCAGAGACCGTCGCCGCAGATCTTCCGTGGCTTGGTCGACATTCGTATAGTTCGTGGAAAAGGCCATAAATCGTTACACCGACGCGCCGTGGTGCGATGGATTGTTTTTCAGTGGATCGATCTGGTTCACTTTCAGGAACACAAGAGATTTTTCTGAGATCGTGCATACCTTCCCCGCCGTGGCCGCCACAGTTCTTACCATTCCGGGGGCGGCGTACGGTCCGCGAAGATACAAGGCGATCTCTAGAAGGCGGCATACCATCAGAAGCCGTGCAAAATTTAGCGCCAAAAGCAGTTCCGTTGAGAGATTCAGTTGCGCGTATAACCGGGCGTGACCTCGGTGAAAGCGCAGCAGGCTCAAAATCGCGCCGCGAACCCGGCGCACCCAGGCCAGCGAGATATCCTTGCGTTCCGAAAGAAAAAGAGACTGAACCTGTGGCGGCGCGGCCCGGCGGATATACTCCAGGTCTTCTCGAGCAAAAATTCTGTGTACCAGATCGCTTGGTAGTAAGCCGAATTGCAATGAATCGAGCGTCTGCCTTGCTTCCCTCAGCTGTTTTGCACTGCCTTCGGCCGAAACTTTACCTCCGCGCGCAAAGAAATATAAGATTAATAGGAGAGCGAAACCCACTAGCAACGAAAGTGCAAACTGAATCATCGCGCGGTAGTCCCCTCCAACTGTTCGTTAATCGAGTCGAGAACCTCCTGCGTTTGACCAGCTAGCGTTTTGTATCCGTCGTCGTGTCTCCTATCGGAATCTGACGGCCGTTTCGACGGAGGCTCCGGCTCGTAGGACCAAAGCGCAATAGCCCAAATCGAGAGAGCCGCCAAGTAGGCGGAGCTTTGAATAATTTGCCAGGTCGTGCTGAATCGAGGGCCGATCAGTAGCCGAACCGTCAGAGAAAGAATGCTTGCACCGACATAAACTCCCAACCCCAAAATCATTCCTCTGATATTTTTGCCAATCTCGATTGCGTAATATCCCGTAAGGAAAAGAATTGTCATCAATACGATGGCCTGAGCTATCCGCAAATCCCTTTCCAAGTCGGCACTATTCGTGATTGGATTCCACCGCGGCAACAAAAATGCATGTATCGCGACCAACAGAAAGATCGAGCCGAAGGCGATTGCCATGGACCAGCGTGCGACACGATCTAAAGTCACGCGGTGTCCAAAGACATGCCTCGATATTTCGAAAATGACCCCGCATCCCAAAGATAATGTTATGAAGTTCACAGACCAATAGAGCGGTATTTTTTTTAGCGGCATCACGATATTTATGACGTAAAGAAATATAGAACCTAGGAACACCGAGCCAATGTACAGGTAAAATAACGAATATTTCGCCAAAAACTTGCCATAAATAGCTCGAACCAGAATGATCCCTTCTAGCAATAGACCACCGAGCCACACGAATTGCGTGAAAATTGTCATCCGGCTGGGTTAAATCCTAGCACAAATGTTCAGGAGGAGAAGCCGGAACTTCCCCTCCTGCTAGTTGTTAATTTAGAGATCCTTAGCCCCCCGGGTAAGGAATAGGCTCTTGAGGTGGCTGCGTCCCATCGACACTCCAACCTGTGTTGGTCACTGCCGAAGCGTGCGAAACCGGGACTGCCAGCAATGCGATCGCGACCAGTAACAACCAAGCAATATTCTTTTTCATGAGATTCTCCTCGAGTGAAGTGGCCGTGCGTGTTGAAAAACGCGGCCAACGTAATCGAGGAAATCGAAATCCAGATCGCCGGCAGAAATTTGCTCAGGATACGAAGCACGAAGGAATTCAAGCGACCGTCTTGTGCAACCGTTCTTGCACTCACCTCGCGGTTTTTTTGTGTCGGAAGGCTTTCGCCGCGTGAGCCGGCTGAAAACTATGCTGGCTTGGACAACCCTGGTTTGTTGCGACAACAACGGTTACTCAGATGGAAACGGCACGGAACATACGTATAGAATTTCGCGCCGGGAACCTGTAATTAATAGCTTAGGCGATTATTTCCGACACTAGGCGGTCGGTTTCTGAACAAAATGACTACCACAAACGAGCGGCCGCTTGACCCCACTTTCAACGGCGCCGAATTTCCGCCCGAACATATTCGCGATAACCTTCGCCACCTGGATCGCCGTCAATGGTGGCTGTGGTCCACCACCGTCACTTTAATATTGCTTTTGACGGTTGCCGTCGCGTCTTTTGCCTTCCCAGCTCTCTTGAGTCAGGAGCAGACCACCTATTCCTTCTATCTGAACCAAGCCGTGCGCGCGCTGGTGGGAATGGTTTTGGTGTCCAGCGTTTATCTCATCTACCAGCAACACATGATTTCCAAGTTGCGCAACCAGCTAGCCGACCAGATTAATTCGCTCGCCAAAGTTGAAAGCCTGGCCTCGGAAGTTTACAAGCTCGCCGCGCTCGACCAATTGACCGGCCTGTACAATCGCCGCTCCGGCGAACAACGCCTGGCCCAGGAAATTAGCCGCGCTCAGCGTCACGGACGCCCGCTCACCGTCTTATTGATGGATCTGGACGGCTTGAAACAGGTGAACGACCGGCACGGGCACGCCGCAGGCGACACTTTACTGAAGGGATTCGCCGATCGTTTGCAACGCGCGATTCGCGGCTCGGATCTTGCCGTGCGTTTGGGCGGCGATGAATTTATGGCGTTGCTGCCGGAATGCCGCGCGGAAGAAGTCCGTCACGTGCTGGGGCGTATCGAAGGCCTCGAGTTCGTTTGTGATGAGGAGAAAATACGCCTGCAATTCTCGCGTGGCTGGACCGATTACAAACCCGGCGAAACTCCTCAAGAACTGCTCAACCGCGCCGACCAGGAGCTCTACGCCAATAAGCGCGCGGGGAAACGTACCAGCGCGCCATTGCAGTCTTCCCCCGTTCCGCAGTCCGTCGGCTAAATCGGGATGTTCCTGTCAGGAAACACTACATCGAGAATTATCTTGCGCCTGCTGGAGAGTAACTCGTAAGATACGCCCCAGTTATAGGAAAGATAACAATGCCAAAAGAAAAACCTAAAGTGAATATCGGTGAAGTAATCAAGTCGTATCGCAGCGACCGCGGCCTGTCGCAGGGTGACATCGAACGCCGCACGGGACTCCTGCGTTGCTACCTTTCGCGCGTGGAAAACGGCCACACCGTTCCCTCACTCGAGACGCTGGCGAAAATCGCGGAAGCCATGGAGATTTCGCTGGCCGACTTCTTCCCCGGCAGCGATACGCCCCAAGACCGCGAAACGCGCAAAATGCTGGGAGAACTGTCTGAAGAAGAGATCCGTTTCCTGGCCGACATCAAGAAATATTCCACCACGCTTTCGGACGACGACAAGAAACTGGTACTGGCCATGATTCGCAAAATGGCCACCATTATTCCGCCGGTGCGCAGCAACAAAACGAACGGCGGCGTGTCCGCGCGGCGTCCGGAGTACTAGCATTCTCAGGCTGGCAATCTTTTACGTTGGTCATGCAACCTTGGCGCTCCTTCCCTGGCGGGTACTCGGGAGCATCAGGACTCTGTGATTCCCCAAGAAACGCATTTTGGGCCGCGCACTACCCAACTTCTCGCTACTTCGCTACAATAGATAAGAGATGACGCAGAAACGCCACCAAACTGTAGGAGTCAAGGTCGGCAAGATTCAGGTCGGCGGAGGCGCGCCCGTGGTCGTGCAATCCATGACCAACACGGACACCGTCGATATCGCCTCTACAACGCAACAGTGTTTTGAACTAGCGCAGGCCGGCTCCGAACTCGTCCGCATCACCGTAAATATCCCGGAAGCTGCTGCCGCTGTTCCAGAAATCAAGAAGCGCTTGCTTGATGCGGGCTGCGACGTACCCCTAATCGGCGATTTTCATTACAACGGCCACGTGCTGCTGAAGAAATATCCCGATTGCGCCGCCGCGCTCGACAAATACCGCATCAATCCCGGCAACGTCGGCCACGGCCAACGCCGTGACGAGCAATTCTCCACCATATGCAAAGTAGCCCGCGAGCACAACAAGCCCGTTCGTATAGGCGTGAATGGCGGTTCGCTGAATCAAGAGCTCGTGATGCGCAAGATGCAGGAAAACACCGACCGCGACCTGGGCAAAACTTCCGAAGAAATCATCAACGAGTGCATGGTTCTTTCCGCGCTGGAGTCCACGGAGTTAGCGCTCGAATCAGGGCTGCGCAAAGACCAGATCATCATTTCGTGCAAGGTTTCGCGTCCCCATGACCTGATTGAAATTTATCGCGACCTCGCGCAAAAAACCGATCAGCCTGTGCACCTCGGCCTCACCGAGGCCGGAATGGGCGCAAAAGGGCTGGTCTGGTCCGCCGCGTCCATGGGAATCCTTCTCGGCGAAGGAATCGGCGACACCATACGCATTTCGTTGACGCCGCGCCCTGGCGGAGATCGCCGCGAAGAAGTTTACGCCGCCTGCGAACTCTTGCAATCGCTCGGCCTGCGCACATTCGCGCCCAGCGTAACCGCTTGCCCCGGCTGCGGGCGCACCACCAGCACAACCTTCCAGGAGCTGGCGGAAAGTATCCAAGGTTACATTCGCCACAAGATGCCAGAGTGGAAGCGCTACTACGAGGGTGTCGAAGAATTGAAACTGGCGATTATGGGCTGCATTGTGAACGGCCCCGGGGAATCGAAAGCAGCTAATATTGGAATCAGCTTGCCCGGCACAGGTGAGTCACCGCGTTGTCCCGTTTACATAGACGGCCAGCATTTCACCACGCTGGAGGGAACTTACGACGAGCTGTCCGCGGCGTTTCAAACTCTTCTCGACGATTACGTCGAAACCAAATATCACAAGCGCGAAACCCCGCTGCCGGCGACCACGACGCCGTTCCCGCCCGAGCCTGTCAAACCCGCTCTCCGCGTCCTCGCCTAGCACTTAGCGATTCCCAAACGAATTGGTGGGATTCTCAGTCGTGACGCAGCGCCACCAGCGGGTCTACCCCCATCGCCCGTCGAGCAGGGATGTAACACGCCGCAAGGGCAACCGCAAAGAGCGTCACTCCCACGCCCGCGAACGTGAGTGCATCTGTGGGTTTCACTCCAAAAAGCAGGCTCGCCATGAGCCGCGTCAACGCCAATCCCGCAACGACTCCCACACCGATGCCTGCAAGCGCAGCGCGCATGCCCTGCCCCATACTAAACGTAAGCACTAGATTCCAGACGAGTTCATCAATATAACGCGCCAGCCATCAGGATCTTCAATTGTGATGCCTTCTTTGCTCCAGTATGGATTTTCGGGTTCTACGGTGTGATAGCCGAGCCTGGAAAGCCGAACTGCTATCCGATCGATCGCCTCCTTGTCGCGAATATAAAATACCAGCAAATTATCGCGGCTTGGCGCCGGGCACGGACTTCCCGCCGCATGTTGCGTGAATTCTAAATGGTAATCGGTTCCGGGTAGTCCGAGCATAAAACCCGTGTATCCTTCGTGCTCCTTGAACGAGCCAACGATCTTCAATCCCAGACCTTCCGAATAAAAGCGCAAAACTTCTTCGAGCTTGTCCGTCGGACGCGCGATTCGCACCTGGCTGACGGGCAAGTCTTTTGGCCATTCATTGGTCATGGACAAACTCTCTAACATATTTCCGTTCCGTCTTGCCAGCCAGCAGCGCACTGGTTAGACTGGCACGGCTTCAACATTTGCTATCAACAGAGCTGCACGTTTCTCTCGCCGCCCTCATGAGCAACGAACCGAAAACCCAAGTCGGACGCGCCTGGCGAGCCGGCTTCTGGAGCCTGATCGCTACCCAGTTCCAAACTGCCTTCAACGACAACGCCGTTAAGTTCCTGGTCATTTACATCATCGTGGCCATGAATTTCCCCAACAACTTTCGCGACCGCTTGATCCTGATCGTCGGCGCGCTGTTTGCAATCCCCTTCATTTTGTTTTCCATGACCGGCGGATACTTTGCCGACCGTTATAGCAAACGCAGTGTCACTATCGGCACCAAGCTGCTCGAACTCGCCGTAATGGCCTTCACCATCCTTGCCCTTTATCTGCACAATTTGCCCATGGAATGCGCTTCCGTCTTTCTGATCAGCATGGAAGCAGCTCTTTTCGGGCCTTCGAAATACGGTCTCCTGCCTGAGCTGCTTCCAGACAATCGGTTGTCCTGGGGAAACGGCGTCATCGAACTCGGGACCTTCGTCGCCAGTATCTCCGCCACCATGGCCGCAGGCATCATGGCCGAGCGATATAGAGGCCACGAAGCCATCGCAGGTTGGCTCCTCTTTGCCTTCACCTGCTTCGGCCTGGCTACAAGTTTCGGAATCTCTCACATTCCCGCGGCGGACCCGCACAGAATATTTCGATGGGATCCAGTCGGCGAACTTTTTGCGCAGCTAAAAATAATCTATGCCGACGCCGTGCTTTTCTGGTCCGTGATCGGCAACACGTATTTGTGGTTTCTCGCCGCGCTGCTTCAATTCACTATCGTGGTGTACGGCCACGATGTCCTGCACATTGACGACACGCGCACCAGTTATCTGCAAGCTGCCGTCGGTATCGGTATAGGACTCGGCAGCCTGGCCGCCGGCTATCTCTCGCGCGGCAAAATCGAAATGGGCTTAATCCCCATCGGCGCGCTCGGCATGACGATTTTCGGAGCCTTGCTTTACTTCAGCCAGCCCGCCGAACTCCTCGCGCATTGGCTCAACACCGTAATGTTCGATCAGGGCAGCACGATAGCCGTAAAGTTCGGCAATTTCATCGTCTCCGCGGTCCGCCTGCGCATTCCGGATCTCAGCCTGCTCGGATTTTTTGGCGGCTTCTTCGCCGTACCACTGAACGCTCTGATCCAACATCGCCCGCGCCCCGAGCAAAAAGGCGGCGTAATCGCCGCGGCAAACCTGCTCTCTTTCGTCGGCGTTTTCCTCGCCGCCGGAGCCTATTATTTCTTCTCCACCGTCTTCCACCAAACTCCGGCAGGAGTTTTCCTCGACGGCGCCATCCTCACCCTGGTTACCACAGCCGCTTCCATTTACCTCCTCCGCGATTCCCTGTTCAGTTTCCTTCGCAAATCGCAAACGTGAAGCCAACAATGGCGCCATCGGCCATTCCTCGATTCCCTTTCACCCACGCATAGAGCCATTCGCTAACGAATATTCGCCATTCAAGCGTTTCCGGTTGTCCAAATCGCCTTCATCCTTGAAAATGCAATCATCGGGAGAGAATCCGAAATGTTGAAGCACAACCCCAATTCGATTGAGTTAGCTGAGGACGCGGAACTATGCCGCAGCTTGGGGTTCGGTTTCATCCCAACCTGCGCGTAACTTCCTGAATCCCAGCTTCTGAATTCTGGACCAAGGCAACGGCGGCGAATTTCTCCGCTTACGCCGCTTCCATGTTTCAGTTTCTTTTCGGAATCGCTCCCGTGCTTGTGTTTCTGTTCGTCCGTCTCGCGCTGGTATTGCTGAAATCTTGGCTTATCGGGAAAGGAGGACCAAAACTGATCACACTGAATCTTCCGCCGCTGCGCGGTGCGAAGGCGCGAGAGGCAGATGTCGTGTCTCTGGCCATCGCTCCCCCGCTGCCGCGCAACAGTCTCTGTACTGCGTGTGTTTACGCGCACGTGGTGCGGGGTTATGAACCGTACGAAGTTCTGATCGCTTGCGGCTACGCATTTCCGCCGCGAGAGGTCCCCTTCCCGGTTCGTGAATGCAGTGACTACAAGCCGGAGCGCAAACGCAGCGGTGTGGAAATCGCGAGCGAGGGAGTGGTGAGTTTCCCGCCCCTTGATAACTAGGCAGCAGGTTTCCACGCCGTCGCTGCCACATAGCTTCGGCAAGGACTGAATTATCAGAGAGAAGCCACATCCCGGCAGGGGCCGCGCCGTTTTACCAAAAATGACGCGGCTTCGACCGGCTATCGAGGAAGGCACCGCTTCAACTGCTGATAAACGTATAAATCAGCAACGTAAGCACGGCCACGGTAATTCCCACATACATCCAATCTTTCTCCAACGCGAAACCGATCACCGAAAACGCCACTCGGGCGATGGGCGTCGCTATCAACAGCAGCAGCCCAAACTGAATCACCGCTCGCGCATTCAACTGCAAAGCTTCGTGAACGATTTCATTTGTATATCGTAGATCCGCTGGCTCGCCGTGAAACGCTCGGTAATCCGGCTTGGCGTCTCGGTATTGAACCAAATAGTGAATTCCGCCCGCCAGCACCCAAGCGGCCGCAAGAATCACACCGAAGCGCAATAACCTGCCGATGACTACTTCGAACTGTTTGTCGCCCCAAGTCGTCCCTGACGTCATAAATTAAAACGTTCCCTTTACACCTTTAATGATCATTTCCACCGCCAGCGCGGCAATCACGATGCTGAAAACAAGCCTCAGCGTCCGCACTTTCGCCCCCGGCAGAATACGCGCACCGATCAACGCTCCAATCAAAACTCCCAGCATCACCGGCATCGCAATCCCCGGATCAATATAGCCGCGATGCAAATAAATTCCCGCGCTCGCCGCCGCCGTCACGCCAATCATAAAATTACTGGTGGTAGTGGACACTTTGAACGGAATGCGCATGGCCTGGTCCATGGCCAACACCTTCACCGCGCCTGAACCAATTCCCAGCAGCCCCGAAAGCACGCCCGCGATGTACATCAGCCCAAACCCCGCCGGCACACTACGAACGTGATAGGACCTTTCGCCTCTTGCCGTGGGATATTCCCCATCCAATTTCAACAAGGTCGCCCAACGATCCGGCGGGTCGTCCGTTTGTGAATCCTTCGGTGGGTTATTCGCCGAGTATGCGGAATATAGCAGCAC
>Ga0209007_1000084_pt1 | contig 58075 bp, 55 predicted proteins | sample JacPinW_OM1H0_O2_FD_187961 | JGI IMG/M metagenome (GOLD analysis project Ga0209007, IMG submission 187961) | Forest soil microbial communities from Algoma, Ontario, Canada - Jack Pine, Ontario site 1_JW_OM1H0_O2 (SPAdes) (version 2) | ecosystem: Environmental > Terrestrial > Soil > Boreal... | reverse complement strand
TCGAAGAGATTCGCGCTGCCGGGACCACGCCGCTCCCAAGCCTCACCCATGCCTTGCGTGATATTCCGCGCGAAGGGTTCAAGGAACGTCTGCGATTCAATCTGGAGAGGAGAGCAAAGATGGCCACAGGCACACAAGCAGCGCCGGAGGCACGCGCCAGCGCCACGCCGTATCTCAGCGTCCGGAACGCCGCCGCGGCGCTCGAATTCTACAAGAAAGCTTTCGGCGCAACCGAGGTCATGCGTCTGATGCAGCCCGACGGGCGCGTTGGCCACGCCCAGATCGATATCGAGGGCGCCCGCATCATGCTCGCCGACGAATTCCCCGAGTTTGGCTTCAAAAGCCCGGAATCGCTCGGCGGATCCTCCGTTCACATTAATCTCGACGTCAAAGACGTGGACGCCATGGCCCAGCGTGCGGTCGCGGCGGGGGCGAACATCGTGCGGCCGGTCGAAGATCAATTCTACGGAGCACGCTCGGGCCAGTTCCGCGATCCGTTCGGCTTCATCTGGTCGATTTCGACGCACAAAGAGACGCTTTCAACCGAAGAAATGCAGCGCCGCATGGATGAAATGTCGAGGAACGAAGCCGCCCCACCGACGAAGAAATACATTCGCGAAGGATTCCACAGTATCACGCCGTACTTGGTTGTTCCGCATGTGGCGCAGCTAATCGAGTTTCTAAAGGGCGCGTTCGGTGCGGAGGAGCGATTCCGCGTGAATCGGCCCGGCACTGAGGTCATCATGCACGCCGAGCTGAAAATCGGCGACTCTATGCTCGAGATAGCCGACGCCAACGATCAATTTCCGCCCACGCCGGCGACGATGATCTTGCACGTGGACGATGTGGACGTTGTCTTCCAACGTGCGGTCGAGGCGGGTGCCACTGTGTTGCAGCCGGTGGCCGATCAGGAATACGGCGCGCGGAGCGCAACGGTACAGGATGCCTCCGGCAACAAGTGGAGCATCGGCAAGCCGTCTCCCGGCAACGCTATCTTCAAGGACTACCGCAGCATCACCCCGCATTTCAATCCGCTGCGCGCGCCGGCGATGATCGAATTCCTGCAAAAAGCGTTTGGCGCCGAAGAAGTCTATCGCGCTCAATCGCCCGACGGGGTGGTCCATCACGCGCAGATGCGCATCGGTGATTCTGTGATCGGCATGGGAGAAGCCTACGGGCCGTATCAACCGGCGCCTGCCACGCTGCACCTCTACGTTCCGGACGCGGACGCGTTGTATGATCGCGCCCTGCGCGCCGGCGCGACTTCGATCCAACCGGTCGCCGAGCAGCCCTATGGCGACCGCAGCGGCGGAGTGACAGATCCGTTCGGCAACAGGTGGTTCATCGCCACGCACATTCGCGACGTTGCATTCTAGCGTCGCCGCAGGAGGTCGGCATGACATGGGCGCGATGGGTTTTTTGGTTCGCCGCGGCGTTGGGTTTCGCTGCCGTGTACCCGCTCTACTACGCAACGGGCTCGCCTACGTACTACGGAATGATTGCGACGCTGATCGCCTGGCAAACCGCGTTCGTTGTGATCGGCGTCAATCCGCGCCGATATCGCTGGCTGATGATTCCTGCTGTGCTCGAAAAAGCGCTCTGGATGGTGACTCTTGCTGTTCTCTACACGAAAGGTCAGGTCGACCACCGAACCATCGCCGTGAATGCCGCGACGCACGGCTTGCTCGGTGTGCTGTTTCTCGTGGCGTTCGTGGTCACGCCCAAAGCGGAGCCGCCCCAATGACCGCTGCCGAATTTCGCCGCATCGCGCTGGGCCTTCCCGAAGCCGTGGAGAATGCCCACCAGGATCATCCGGATTTCCGCGTCAACGGAAAAATCTTCGCCACGCTCGGCTATCCGGACAAATCCTGGGGAATGGTCAAACTGTTTCCGGATCAGCAGTCCCGTTTCATGAAAGCCGAACCGAACGTATTCGTCCCCGCGGCGGGCGCCTGGGGCAAGCGCGGATCCACCTGCGTGAACCTGAAAAACGCAAAGAAGCAAATCGTGCAGAAAGCGATGCAGGCCGCCTGGGAAAACACAGCGCGTAAAAGCCTCGTCGCCAAGCGGTGCTAAGATCTAGCTGGACGCAGCAGGGAACTAACAAGTGCGGACGAGAAGCAAGACAGACATGAGCGCCGTAGGCGCGGAACAAGGTAGCCCAGCCCGGAAGGGCTGGGAAACAAAGCGATCTAGAATCCCAGCGCCGTCGGTACAACACATTTTGTTGTGCGCAGCGTCTCTGAAGTGAAGACTGTTGTTTGTCTGACGACCTATTTAACAGCTGGCAAAGGCTGTGCGGGTTCTGTTGCCTCATCCTTGGGCCGCGTCCGATCGACGGCTAACCCAGCCTGCGTAGCGATCACCGTAAAAATATTCAAATCGTCCACGGTGAACATCCCGCGCTTCGACAGATTATCGACGTAAAGCAATCCCAGTCGCCGCTCGCGCGTCCCCAGGGGCGCGCACATCGCCGACTGCATCCCCGAATTCGCAATACTCGCGCTCGCCGAAAGCCGCGGATCAGCCTGCGGATCGGAAACCAGCAACGGCAATCCTCCGTGCATCACCTGCCGGATGATGCTTTGCGAAATTGTCAGCTGCGGCGCGCCCTTGCCCGGCCACGCGTTCGATCCCGGCTTATAACGGATTAGCGCCGGTTCGAATCCATAGCCGCCGCGGCTGAAATCTCCGCCGCCGATTGAGTTCTTGTCGAGCAACATCGTGAATCCGCGCTCGGCTCCATCCATCTCGAGCACCAGATCGAGCGCACGCTTCGTCACATCTTCGACCGTGGTCACTTCCCTCAGCACGCGATTCACGCGATAGAGCAGCGTCAGCAGTCGGTTCTCCTGCTCCAGAGCGTTCACGCGATCCTTGGCGCTACCGTTTTTGTCCACTTGTGGAGAATCCGCCAGGCTTAACGGCTGCGTGGGCAAGAACGATCCGGAATAAGCGGATTCGCGGATCACTTTCTCGACTTTCGAAGGGAGCTTCGGCGTTCCATACGCCACCATGTTCCGTGTTAGCGAATCCTCGAAGTATCGAATGCGGTATTCGCCGAGAACAATTTCGTCGTTCGCCTGCAGGTAGGCTTCCTTCACCGGCTCGCCGTTTACTTTCACGCCGTTCGCGGAGCCGCGGTCGATGATTTGCCACCGGCCGTCTTCCGTCGCTCGCACCACCGCGTGCTGCCGCGAAATGCTCGGATTGTCGAGCACCAGGTTGTTCGACTTCGCCCGCCCCACCACAATCGGCCGGTCGCCCAGCAATTCAAAAACGCGCGAGCCTTCGCTCGCATGATGAATCAAGAATCGAGGCATATAAATGACTCCGCCTCAATCTTCAGCCGCCCCCCTGCCCAAATCAATGGAACACGGGTGCACCATTGTCTGATCGTTAACGGGGAGGGTTCCTTTGGCTGGGCGTAAGAAGGCGAAGCCGTACCTCAAATTTGCCCTGCTGAATCCGTGGATCGAACTCAGCTGACCCTGACCCGCCGGCAATTCGGACGGCGGCCCTTATTCACTGGTGGTATTTGACGTCGAGGGGCGCGTTCATCTGCGGGACATGAAGGTTCTTCTTCTCAAACGCCGAAATGTCGCCTTCGTGCAACAGCGTGAGCCCGATATCATCCAAACCCTTCAGCAGGCACTCGCGCCGGAAAGGATCGATCGTGAACGAATATCGCAGGCCCTTGTCATCGGTCACAACTTGCTGTTCGAGGTCAACGGTGACGCTGTAGTCTTCAGCCGCCGCCGTCCGCGCGAAAAGCTCATCGATCTGCTCGTTGGAAAGCGTCACAGGGCAAATTCCGTTCTTGAAGCAGTTGTTGTAAAAAATATCTGCATAGCTGGGCGCCAGAATCGCCCGAAACCCGTAATCCAGAATCGCCCACGGCGCATGTTCGCGGCTTGACCCGCATCCGAAATTCGCCCGCGCCAGCAGCACGCTCGCGCCCTTGTAACGCGGCATGTTTAGCACAAAGTCCGGATTTGGCTTCTCGGCCGCCAAATACCGCCAGTCGTAAAACAACACGCGCCCATACCCCTCGCGCGTCAGCAGCTTCAAGAACTGTTTCGGCACCATCTGGTCCGTGTCCACGTTCACGCGGTCGATCGGTGCCACCATACCCGTCAATTTTGTGAATGGCTGCACGCTATTCCATCCCTTCCACGCCAGACCACTCGCGAATGTCGACGAAATGCCCCTCGATCGCCGCCGCAGCCGCCATCGCCGGACTCACCAGATGCGTCCGGCTGCCTTTGCCCTGCCGCCCCTCGAAATTTCTATTCGAAGTTGAAGCCGACCGCTCGCCGCTCGGCAGTACGTCATCGTTCATTCCGATGCACATCGAGCAGCCCGAATCGCGCCATTCAAATCCAGCGTCGCGGAAAATTTTGTCGAGCCCTTCCCTTTCCGCTACTGCTTTCACCATGCGCGACCCCGGCACCACCAGCGCCTGCTTCAGTGATTTCGACACATGCCGCCCGCTCGCCACCTTCGCCGCCGCCCGCAAATCCTCGATCCGCGAATTCGTGCACGAGCCGATAAACACGCGATCCACGGGGATATCTTCCATACGCGTTCCCGGCTTCAAATCCATGTAAATCAGCGCCCCCTCGGCCGCCTTGCGATCCACCGGGTCGCTAAACGACGAAGGATCCGGCACCCGCCCGGTAACCTGCGTAACCATGCCCGGATTCGTCCCCCAAGTAACCATCGGCGCAATCTCGGCGGCCCGCAGCGTCACGGTCGCGTCGTACGCAGCGCCATGATCGCTCGCCAGCGCCTTCCAGTCCTCCACCGCGTCCTGAAATTCCTTCCCCCGCGGCGCAAACGCGCGCCCTTCGATGTACGCAAAGGTTGTTTCGTCGGGCGCTACCATACCGGCGCGGGCTCCGCCTTCGATGGACATGTTGCACATCGTCATGCGGCCTTCCATTGACAGCCCGCGCACCGCTTCTCCGGTGTACTCCACCACATGGCCGTTGCCGCCGCCGATGCCGATCTTGCCGATGATCGCCAGAATGATGTCCTTCGCGGTCACTCCGCGCGGGCGCTTGCCCTGCACGTCGATCTTCATCGTCTTCGATTTGAATTGCGATAGGCACTGCGTCGCAAAAACATGCTCTACTTCGCTTGTCCCGATGCCGAATGCCAGGGCGCCGAACGCGCCGTGCGTCGCTGTGTGGCTGTCGCCGCAGACGATCGTGCATCCGGGCAGCGTGATGCCCAGCTCCGGCCCGATCACGTGCACGATGCCCTGGTTGCGGCTGTTCATGTCGAAAAGGTTGATGCCGTTTTCCTGGCAATTGCGCGCCAGCGCTTCGAATTGCAACTTCGCGTCAAGATCCAGTACCGGCGCAAGGCGGTCTTTCGTCGAGACGGAATGGTCCATCACAGCAAATGTCAGCTCGGGGCGCCGGACCTTGCGGCCCGCGACTTTCAGGCCGGAAAACGCCTGCGGAGTGGTGCCCTCGTGGATCAGGTGCCGGTCGATATAGATCAGCGAAGGTTTGCCGGGCTCGTCGCGGACAATGTGCGAGCCCCAAATCTTTTCGTACAGTGTGCGTAAAGCCATCAGTTAACTTTTACCATTCCCCTGAAACATTTTAGCAGGTGCCCAGGCTGTCCGCTACTCGCAGAAGAGACCGAAACGGAGCGAACGGCCTATACCGGCAACGATCTAACCGATCAGTCGCTCTGCCCCGGGGGAAGCAATGAGGCGCAGAACGATCAAGGCCGGGTTCTTCTTTGTGATGCTGCTTCCGGCGACCGCTGTGGAGCAGGACGAACAGTTCGCCGCGCCCTAAAACTCAACCGGGTACCGGCGCGACCATTAGGCGTGAACCAGAGCCGGATCCGAAGAATTAGAAATGCCCCACCATCACACCAAATCGAAGATGGCGTGCCCGGAAAATCGCTTCGAAACCGGAAACTAATCTTTGATTGCGGCGATTGTTACCACCGGGACGCAGAAGAATATCGCGTTGTCGACGATTTCGATGCGCAGCGCGCTGGTTAGCGCTGGGCTTGCGTTGCGGAATAGCTGCGTCAGCTCCGCTACGGCCTCGGGCGGCGTGTTGATCCGCCGCACCCACGCGTCGAAGCTCATCGGGCCGCCGTTCTCCGTGGCGAAGCCCGTCTCTTCGGCGAATACGCGCGGGCCCGCGTCCTCGACCATCGCGCGCCACTCGCAGGGCGAATAATTCCGCACGTGCGAAGAATCGCGCAGCCGTTCCATGCGATCCCACTGCGCGGCCGGCTCCGGATCGTTCTCATGGCCGGGCGGCGCGGTGCTGTCCACGATCAGCAGGCGCGCGCCGGGCCGGGCCACGCGCGCCATCTCGCGCACCGCCGCGCGCACGTCCGCAAAGTGATGCGGCGCCTGGCGCACCGTCACAATGTCGAAGCTCGCATCGCGGAAGGGAAGCTTCTCCGCCGGCCCCTGCTGCGTGTAGACGTTCGCCAGCCCGCGCGCGGCGGCGTTGCGGCGCGTTTCCAGTATCATCTCCCGCGTCAGGTCGTACGCGATCACGCGCGCCACGTGCGGAGCCAGCGCCAGTGCCGTATGCCCCGCCCCGGTGGCGATGTCGAGCGCCGAGTCTTTCGGCTGGGGCGCAGCCAGCTCGACCACGCGCTGCAGCGCGCTGGCATCCGCATGCACCAGACTCGTGCCGTAAGCCGTCGCCGCAGCCCCGAATTGCGATTGCACGCGCTCGTGTACGGTCTGGGGCGCGGTCGTGTCTTTAGTCGATTGTGTCATCCACATTCCCCTGTCCATAGAAAACGTGATCTCCACGCGGCTGTCCAACTATTTAAATTTTATGGGGTGATTTGCGGGAGATATGGAGTTGCGGCGGGACCGAGGGAACTGCAATAGCGAGTCGCCGCCATGCAGGGCTCCGCAACGGCCTGCCGCAGCAGAGGTCCAAGAGCCTTGCAGGCCCACGAAAAACCGTGCGTCTTAGATAATCAGCTTTACCCGCGGTGGTTTTCCCTCGGCACGCCATTTGTGACCCGGTTGGTGGCGCACCTCAAGTCCTAGCAACGGCCCCACCTCACACGGCAAGGCTGGGGCGCCCGCAAGACATTCAGTACCCACTCGCGCGTCATTTCCCGAACGCGATGTTGATGCCAGTCGAAAGGATTACGTCGTTGGATTTTGTGGTGGGTATCGGCGGGTTTGTTACGTAGCGGTCGCTGACCGAGATTTGCCAGCCGAGCCATTTGTTGATTTTCGTTAGGGCGTTGGCGTCGAACGAGGCGCGGTATTGGCTGAGGTCGTCGAGATCGGGGTAGATCGACGCGGTTTCGTTGAGCGTGGTGAGCGACCCGAATTTGTGCATAAAGACTTCGCTGAAGGTGAGGCCCGGGAGATTGCGCTGGAACGAAGGCGAAGGGTTAGCGACCGTGCCGTTGTAGGTTTCGCGCGTATAGTTGACGCCGCCGAGGATGTCGAGCGTAGTCTTGGGATTGGCGATGGCGTGCACGCCGGTGCCGACGGTATAAATCGCGCGAAGCGTGAGGTCCTGCAGCTCGTCATGCGTGAAATCGCCTTCGGCCGCGGCGAAAAGTCTAGGCGTGAAGTTGCGGTTGTATTTGATGGAGCCGAGGACGGCATTGGCGGTGACGCCCCCGCCGGGCGCGTTGTCCGTGGTGTAGAGGGAGGACTCACTGACGCCGAAATCGTCGTAGGGAGTTTTGCGCTCGACGGCGGAGGCGGTATTCAGGTTCGTGGTTTCGCTGTTTCCGCGCGCGAGGGAGAGTCCGACCGTGCCGCTGCCTTTCCAGTCCTGCTTCCAGGTGGGATGCTGGGATTTTTCGAACGCAGTTTCGCTTTCGGCCGTGCGGATCGCGGCGATTTTATCGTAGGAGACTTCGACCGATTCGCCGGCCGCTGTGTGCACGTTGAGAGTTTTCGCGCCGGGCGTGACGGTGCCGGTGACCGTTTTCTTGTCGCTGGTGGTGATGTAGAGCGGCTTGTCGGCGACGAGCTCCTTGATCGATGCCCATTTTATTTTCACGTCGCCTGCGTAGTCGGTGTTGAGCGTGAGCGTCTTGCCGTCGGAATCGGAGATTTTGCCGGTGATGCGGTCGCCGTTGGCGAGCGTGACGGTTTCGGCTTTGATGGCGGCTGGCGCGAATGAAAGGATGAGTGCGACGGCAGCGAAGATTCCTGCGAGTTTCATTATTTCCCCCAAGGTCTGCAATCGGTTTTCTAATCTCGGAACGAGGGCTGGCTGGTCCGCAGGGCTGGCGGATACGACGGCCACATTTTACACGTGGTAGAATCGAAATTCTTCGAGCAAAATTCAAAAATCGTGAACGCACAAGTCCAATCGGCAGCGGCGTCGACAGTGGCGCGCCCGTGCCCGCTCTGCGGCGCGGCAGAGCGCCAGGTGCTGACGCGCCGCGAGCCGTGGGCGATCGTCGAGTGCGCGGCTTGCGGGATGGTGTTTATCGGCAGCGAGCTGGCGTACGACGTGCAGGCGCGGGATTTCGATTGGGATAACGAGCACTCGAAGGAAGCGGAGCGGCGCAAGCGCAAGCAGCCCGTTTTCGTTTTCTTGTCCCGCCTATTAAAACCGCTGCGGCCGAATACGAATGGGCGGATGCTGTCGCAGACGCTCCGATGGGCGCGGGCGGGGAAGCTGGTGGATTTCGGCTGCGGCGACGCGGGATTTCTGGTGCTGGCGAAGCCGCATTTCGATGTGATGGGGATCGAGCTGAGCCCGCGAGGCGCGGAGATTTCGCGCTCACGGATTTCGCGTGAGGCGATTCTGGAAGGCCCGGTGACGGAAATGGCTGCGACGCTGCCGGCGGGCGCGTTCGACGTGGTGACGCAGTTCGGCTACATCGAGCACGAGTGGGCGCCGATTGCGGGGTTGCGCGCGGCGCACCGGCTGCTCCGGCCCGGCGGCGTGACGGTGATCAAAACGCCGAATTACGCGAGCTGGAACCGCACGATTCGCGGGATGGAATGGTGCGGGTATCACATTCCGGCGCACTGCAACTATTTTTCGCCGCGGACGCTGGCGGAAATCGCGCGGCGTGCGGGATTCGAACCGCTGCAGCGTCCGCTGGCGGATTGCCTGCCGACCAGCGATTCGCTGTGGATGGCGGCGCGGAAACGCGAGTAGGGAAGTGCGCGCCCCGGGCGGGATATTTTCTTTGTAGTTGAACGCGGATACAATAGGCACGGGCCAAGCGGACCGTTTCCAGGCGGTGAGCGTGCGGCGCATCGGCATCGTCCTCGCATTGGTAGTTCTCGGCAGCGGGCTCGTGGCTTCGGCGCGAGTCGACGACGATCCTCGGCAAGGTTTTCCTCTGATTCCCGGCACGGAGTGGGTCTATCGCGGATTCGTGCGCTCGTTCGATCAGGACTCGTCGACTGGGAAAGTTACGCCCGTCACGTGGACGATGACGGTGGTTCACGAGTTCGAGCGCGGCGGCGTGAGCGCTGCGGTGGTGAAGGGGTTTCCGTCGGATCTGGATTGGTCCGACGGGCACACGGAGCCGCAGCTTTCTGTTCTGATCGGGACGCAAGACGCGCGGTTCTACGTGAATACGCTGTCGGGGGCGGGCGTCACAATGGATCAGATCGAGGACGTGAAGTATTCGTTCGTGAATCTAGTTCGCGACGACGACGGGTTCTTGCAGCTCCCGCTTGCGCAGGGCAAGCGATTCTTTTGCGATCAGGGAGCGGAGAATCGTCAGGATTCTGAATATTGTTGGGTGACAGGGCCGCCGCGTCTTGTCGAGTTAAACCACGTGGCGGGCATCGCGCCGGGCGGGCGAATCGCATACGAGGTCGAATTCTCCACGAATCCCGACGACAGGGAGTTTGAGTTCGTGGACGGCCTCGGCATCACGAGCTATCAGTATCATCACCATGGAACGATCGCGGAGACCGAGTTGCGTCTGACCGAGTTTCATCCTGCCAGCGAATCGGCGAGCCGTTGATGTTTCGTCGCTGAAGAAAAAGCGTAAGGCTCCATAGTACGACACTGACCTTCGCCTGTACAAAAACTGTACCTCGCGGTTGTTGACGCGGGATGACGTCCTCGCATATTTTCCTTCCCGCATTCGCATGCCGTCTCTCAACGACTCGGCTGCGAGTGGAACCCTACATTCTCTGAACCTTCAAGTCGACGCCCAGCCTTGAGGCCGAAAAAGTTGGAACGCGAGAGATGTGTCTCGCAGCTTTCAACCGCACGGACAAGGAGAAGCAAACGATGAAGTTTCACTACGGGTGTGGCTATAGAAAGATCGCGACGGTAATCGCGCTGACGGCGTTGGTGTCGGTGAGTCCCCCGCCGCTGGCGTACGCGCAAAACGGAAACACAACAACGGAACCGAGCCGCGCCTCGAGCGGCGGCGGATCAGGCGGAGGTGGGGGGCAGGGCGGCGGAGGGTCCGTGCACGATCCAGGGCCGCGGGCGGGTTCGGTGGGCGCAGGTCAGCCGATTCAGGGACTGAACGCCGAGCAGCTGGAGTATTTCCAGAACGGACTGGCGCGATTCAACCAGACCGATTCGGTGAGCGGCACGATCGCCGGTGAGACGGGCCTCGGGTTAGGACCGGGTTACAACGCTACGAGCTGCCAGAGCTGCCATGGGCAACCGTCCGCAGGCGGCTCGAGCCCGAGCACGAATGCGTATCCGAACATCGGGCCGAATCCGCAGGTCGCCGAAGCGAATGCGGATGGAGCGCTGAATACGCTGCCGAGTTTTATCACGGCGGATGGTCCGGTGCGCGAGGTGAGGTTTCCGTTTGTCGTAGGATCGAATAACGCCGTGACCACGACGCCCGACGGCGGCGTGCACGATGTGTTCACGATTGCGGGGCGGACGGACGCCAGCGGTTGCACGATGGCGCAGCCGAATTTCACGCAGGCAGCGCAGCTCAACAATATGATCTTCCGGATTCCGACGCCAACGTTCGGTGCAGGACTGATCGAAGCGATTCCTGATGCCACCATCATCGCCAACATGAACGCGAATGCGGCGCTGAAGCGGGCGCTGGGGATTTCGGGGCACACGAACAACAGCGGAAACGACGGTTCGGTGACGCGGTTCGGCTGGAAGGCGCAGAACAAGTCGCTCGAGATTTTCGCGGGCGAGGCCTACAACGTCGAAATGGGCGTGACGAACGAGTTATTCCCGAACGAGCGCGCGAATCCTCCGGGGGCGTGTCTCTACAACGCGACTCCGGAAGACACGACGAACTTCTCCCTGGTGGGACCGAACATTCCCAGCGACACGGTGATGTTCGCGGCGTTCATGCGTTTCCTGGCGGCGCCGACGTCGGCCGCGGCCGGCATTCCGGGAAATCCGTCGGTAGCGTCAATTGTGGATGGGCGCGTGGTGTTCAGCGCGGTTCACTGCGACATGTGCCACACGCCGACGCTGCAGACGGGACCGGCGGTGATGGCGCCCGGCCTTAGCAATCAGACAGCGGCGCTCTTCTCCGACCTTCTGGTGCACAACATGGGGTCGGGGCTGGCGGACGGTGTATCGCAGGGCTCGGCGGGCCCTGATGAATTCCGGACGGCACCGCTGTGGGGATTGGGCCAGCGCGTATTTTTCCTGCACGACGGACGCGCGAACCCGACGAACGGCGGCCTGCTGGAGGCGATCCAGGCACACTCGAGCCAGGGGTCGGAAGCCAACACCGTCATCAGCATGTTCAACAATCTGAGCAACCAGCAAAAGCAGGATCTGCTGAATTTCCTGCGTTCGTTGTAAATTTCAGGGCGAAGTCACAACCGACGCGCGGGCGCTCCCAGCGAGCGTCCGCGCGTCTTTCACGAGCATGAAGTCGTGCACCAGTATCTGAAGCGGGCGAATGGCCCCAGAGCCTTGATCGGACGGTCATGACTGGAATATAGTTCCCGCGATGGCAATCACTCCGATTCCGATTCCGCGGTCGCAAAGCCGGCTGGATTTGATTCTGGTCGAGACGGAAGATAAGGTTGCGCTAAACGGCCTGCTGTGGGAGCCGCAGAAGGCTGGCGATTCGCTGGTCGTCATGGTGCCCGGGGGCACGACGGGCGCGGCACTGTTTCCGGTGCATGATTACTCTCCTCTTGCCAACGCACTGACGGATAACGGCTATGCGTTCCTGCTTGGCAACATGCGCGCCTCGTACAACAACCCCTACGCGGAATACAGCGACGCGGTGAAGGACATCGCCGCCTTCGTCGCGTACGCGAAATCGAAGGGTTACGGGCGGATCGCGATTCTGGGCATCAGCCTTGGCGGCCCTCGCATGGCGCAGTATATGGCTGAGCGAAACGACCCCGCGGTGAAGGCCGTGGGCTTTATCGCTTCGATCCCATCGCCGTATCTGGAGTTTCAAGTGCGGAGCAGCGAAGCGGACAAGCGGCGCCTGGAAGATACGCTCAAGCACGCGCGCGAATTGGTCGCCCAAGGCAAGGGGCAGCAACCAGTCGGCTTTGACAACTGGTTTCCCGGCGCGGTGTCCGTCATGGGGAGTGCAAAGGCCCTGATCAGCTTCTTCGGAGCGCCGAGCGACCCGGGCACTCCTAGCTCAATCAAGTACGGACCGAAGATCAAAGTGCCCGCCCTGGTGATTCACGGCGACAAGGACGAGCTGGCCCTCCCGCCGAACGCTCAAAAGATCTACGACAGCCTGACGGCGTCGCCGCAGCGCGACTTGATCTGGGTTAAGGGCGCGAGCCACTATTTGACGCCTGGCCCGCTCGCGGAGTCCTACGCCAGACTGACCGTCGATTGGCTCGTGAGAAACTTCCCCGCTTCCCCTGGCCGATAGGCAGTCGCGCTCGAACGGCGAATGCCACTCCAGCGTGTCTCTGAATCCGAATCGGCGGCTCGAATCCTCTGCGGGGCTGTTTCGTTTTTGGGCGCTTGCGCGCCAACACCGTCGTCAGCCTGTTCAACCATCAATTCAGCAGCCAGCAGAAGCGGGACCCGCGGAATTTCCTGCGTTCGCCGTAAATTTCAGAGTGAAGTCACAACAAGCGCGCGGGTGCTCGCGACGAGCATCCGCACCTTATTTTGTGCACGCCCTCCATGTTGGTCCAGCGTGAATAACCGGGCGAATGCCCGGTACTTCGTTTGTCCGGTCAGCGCCTTTGTCAGCCGCTCGCCGAAGCTGCGGTGCTAGAGTTCCAGCGACGGTGAGGGTATCTCTGGAGGCAAGACGTGAAGGCTTCTCTGTTTTATCGAATCGCAGCTGTTCTTCTTCTGCTTTTTGCTGCCGGACATCTACTTGGTTTTCGCCAGCCCGATCCCGCATGGGGAATTGATACGCTCGTGTCCTCCATGCGGTCAATTCGCTTCGATGTGCAGGGGTTCAGCCGGACATATTGGGATTTCTTTGTCGCGGCTGGATACTCGGTCGGCGTGTTGTATCTTTTTGCCGCGGCATTAGCATGGCAGCTGGGTGGCCTTCCGGCAGAGACTGTGGCGGTCATGCGCGTGACTGTGTGGGCTCTCGCTCTTTGTTTTGCCGCCATTACGGTTGTGAGCTGGAGATACCTCTTTGTCCTGCCAATCGTTTTTTCAATCGTGATTACAGTCTGTTTGAGTGCGGCGGCATGGCTTTCGGCGAAGCCAACCTGAAGCCGTTCGGTTTCTGTTCATGCGTCCTGAACCGGGCCATATTCCGAGAGTGTCCCGAGCAACCACTTGCAATCGGTGGATATCCTACCTATTGGGCAAGCGTGGGGTCTCGGTTTTTCGCCAATCGTGGTAAACTACAGGTGCGCACTTGGGTGCCCGTCGCGCGGGGAATGATGGCGGGCGATGGCTCAAGCGTTCCCGCTCGGATTGATCCGGAATTGAACTGGAGAACTTGGCGAACGGCACATTGCCGGGTGCCGCGAATCACCGCACCGGCCTGGGAAGGACGAGCATGAAGAATTTGTTTGTGGGAAACATGACCTTCCAGACGACGGAAGCCGATCTGAAGGCGCTGTTCGAGCCGTACGGGCAGGTCGCACGGGTGCACATCGCCATCGACCGGGAAACGCGGCGCTCGCGTGGGTTCGGGTTCGTGGAAATGCCAAATGACGCCGAAGCCGCGCAGGCGATGCAGGCGCTGGACGGCAAGGATTTCGGCGGGCGCGCGCTGAAAGTGAATGAAGCGCGGCCGCGGGAAGCTTCCGCCGGCGGCGCCCGCGGGCCGCGAGGCGGCGGGCCGGGGGGCGGCCAGGGTTATGACCGGAGCGGCCAGAGCGGTCAGGGAGATCGCGGCGGCCACGGTGGGCAGGGCGGCCGAGGCGGGGGGCGGGGAAGATTTTCGAACGAGGACTATAGCGAGTCACCGCGCCAACCGCGCGAGCCTCGCTGGTAGGGAACTGCTGTAGGCGTTCGCGGACGGGCCGCGGGCCGGTCCGATTCGGATTCCAAATACAAAAGGGGAGATCCCATGCCGACAACATTCCAGAAGCGTCAGAAAGAAATGAAGCGTCAGGAAAAGGCGCGCTCGAAGGCCGAGCGGCGGCAGCAGAAGAAGCAGGAAGGGACCGTGGCGGAGGAAGAGGAGCTTCAGGTGCTGAGCGGCCCGCGTCCTCTGGGCGAGGAATTCACAGGTCCGCTGCCGTACGAGCGCGAGTAATCCCGTGCCGGCTGCTATTTCTCAAAATGCGGCATTACTTCGCTGGTGAATAGCCCGAGCGAACGAACACTTTCTTCATGCGTGAGATTTCCGAAGGCGAACCGGGGCACGTAATAATTGGCCCCGGTTTCCTTGATTTCCTTCTCGATACTTGCCCGCAGGGTTTCAGGTTTTCCCGTCAGCAGCGTCGATTCCGCCGCGCGCTTGACCTCATCCAGGCTTGCCGCCGTCGCGTTGTATTTCTTCCAGAGATAGACGAGGCTCTCGTGGAATTCGTGCGAGGCTTGTGAGCCACGCTGCTTCGCGTTCTGCTCGTCTTCGGACAAATAAACGAAACGCGTCAGGCCGACTCGTGGCATTTTCTTTCCGCTTGCGCCGTGTGCTTCGTTCCACGCCTGTTTGTATGACGCGATAATTTTCGCGGCGAAGTCCGTGCCGACGAGCGTGACGATGCTCATATTGTCGCGAGCGGCCCGGACGGCGCCTTCCGTGCTCGTCGTTGCGTACCAGATCGGCGGATGTGGCAGTTGGTAGGGTCTCAGCTCGATCGGCACGTTCGTGAAGTCGAAGAATTTTCCGTGAAAGTCGACGACATCCCGGGTGAGCGCCTGCATCACCACCTGCATCGCCTCGCCGTATATTGCCGGCGCGTCGGCCTCGCGCACGCCGAAAAATCCCAGCTCGACTCCGGAAACGCCGCGGCCGGTGCCGATTTCGAAGCGGCCTTTGGTCAAGTGGTCGATCATGCAGATTTCGGAGGCGAGGCGCAGAGGGTGATAGAGCGTCGCGATCAGCACGAGCGGCGCGAAACGAATTCGCTGGGTGATGCGCGCGGCGGCCGAGTAGAAAATCAGCGGCGACGGTGCGAGGCCGAGCGGCGTACTGTGATGCTCGGTAAGGTGAAACCTGGTGAAGCCGGCCTGGTCGTACATTTGCAGGAGCTTGAGCCGGCTATCGTAGGTCTCCGCGATTGGACGGTCCTGCCGGTCGATGTGATCGATCGCGCCAAACTCAATTTTCATGGGCCCACCCTTGAGGCTGGAAGTGCGCCTGTCCCCACGTCAGGCGACCTTTGAGCGGAGAGACTGTACCGCCGAGTCCGGGCATTGGCAAATCGGCACGCGCGGTGCGCCGTGTGGATCTGGCGGATGTTCCCGCTGCAGCACGCCGAGAACTGCTACCAAGCAACCTTATAGACGTTGCCCTTATTGTCTACTGCCGCGCCGCGTTGCTCGTCCAGCAGTTCGACCTGTAGGACCGTTCCCTTATCACCGGTGAAAATTCCTTGACAGATCGTCTGGCCGAGAATATGTGCGGCGAAGTATCCCGGCCCGAAGATGGCGTCCCAGGCGAACGCGAGATCCGGTTGCGGAGGGTAGCTGTCCGGCGCTCCCGGCGTCTTCTCGTTCAGCGAGGACGGCTTCACCACGGTGCACTTTCCCGCAAGCACCTCTGCCTTCGCGACGGTCCAGGAATTCAGCAGCGTGGGCGGCGGTCCACCGAACAGGGGTCCGCTGATCTGGCCGGAAAATACGGGCGGCGTCGGATGCGACGCCAGCGGACTCTTAACGGGGTAAAGCTTTTGCCCGAACGCAGGAACGCAGCTTGAGATCACCCAAATGGCTAGAAGAGCGAGGATCGCCTTTGTCTTCATTCGTAATTTCCTGTGCGACTTCGATAACGGTGCCGTACCATAGCTGCTCCGCTTCGACGTGAACCTGCCCAGAAGCTTTCATCGCGAGGGCTCTCTCAACTCCTTATTATCGAGCCGCCGCTCGCCAGGGCGGTGTATCGATCGCAAACCGCGTCTAGGAAATCGATGCGAACAAAATCGCCGGGAGGCAGGCGTTGTGGAGCAGCCCGCTCTAGGACCGGTCAGGCATCGGAATAAATCACTTGTGTTCCGCGATGATGGGTGTAGTTTCCGCACGGGAGAGGAACGATGTGCTTTTCAGCGACAGCGAACTTTGTTGGAAGCGCGGCCTTGGCCGGCATTGGCGTCGTCACCCTGACGAGGGTGAGGCACCGTCGCGAGCTGCTGTTCGCGACCCTGCCCACGCTGTTCGCCGTTCATCAGTTCATGGAAGGGTTCGTCTGGCTGGGATTGGACGGAACTCTATCTCCAACTGTGGCGCACGACATGGGCGCGGCGTTCATGTTGTATGCGCAGGGGCTGCTCCCATTTCTTTTGCCGCTCAGCGTGCTGCTGTTTGAGCCTGACGGGAAAAGCCGTCGGCGCATGCTTCCCTTTCTGGTGATCGGCGGAGGCACGGCGCTATACATATTGTGGGCGCTGACCGCATATCCATTGCAGCTCTACGTGAAAGGAAACAGCATCGTCTACATCAACCAAGCGACGAACCACACAGCCGTTGCGGTGCTGTACGTAATTGCGACGTGCGGTTCGCTGTTTTTTTCGCAGGTCAAGCCAATGGTAATTTTCGGGGCCGCAAATCTAGCGATTCTGCTGGCCGTAATGGCCTTCAAGCGGTACGCGTTCACTTCGCTGTGGTGTGCTTACGCAGCGATTGCGAGCGTGATCATCCTCGCTTACTTCTGGCAGAGTTACGGCAAGCGTCCGCTCCGCTACGCGCTGCCGTTGTAAGTATCCTTGTGGAAGGTTGGGCGACAGCTGGATGCCATGCAAAACGTTGACGCGCAGGGGGCCCGGCCGCCGCTGAGGGCTGCGGTTTGGGATATCGCTCTCAACGCGATCATCCCAGTAATTCTCTACAAACTGTCGAAACATTATTTGTCGTCTTCCGAGCTCATGGCGTTGCTGATCGCCACGACGTTCCCGGTGGGCAAGAGTATCTTCGATTTGGTGCGCCGCGGGCAGGTTGATCCCGTTTCCATCGTCGTGTTGCTGGGGATTGCTGCGAACGGTGTGGCGTTATTCTTCGGCGGGAGTCCTCGGCTACTGCTGGTCCGCGAGTCGCTGTTTACCGGCGCATTCGGCTTGGCCTGTTTCTTGTCGCTGCTGCTGCCGCGGCCCATGATGTTCTATTTTGCGCGCCACTTCGTTGCCGGAGCGGACCCACAGCGGCGGGCGCGATTCAACGCCGGCTGGCAACTGCGCGAGGTCCGTTTTTGCCACCGACTGATTACCACTGTTTGGGGATGCGTGTTTGTCGGCGAGCTGATTCTTCGCATCGTTTTGATTTACCACGCGTCGACGGCGACGGTCTTGATCGTTTCGCCGGCCCTTCTTGGTACTCTGACCATCGCGGCTATGATTTGGGCATTCCGTTATGGGCGCCGAGTCCGGCTGCGCGCGCTAGCTCAGCTCGATCAAATTTCGGGCCTGGACGTGCGCTGACCTCGGTCTCCGATAAACAGGCTAGAAGCAAATGTCCGGCGACTCGGCTCATCGGGCGCTAGTGGCAATTGTGATAAATTCGGGTTCGGAAGCATGGATCGTTAACATGCGACCGCAAAGGCCGCGAGAATACTCGATGACGTCATTCCGCCGCTCCGCTGTTCTTGCCCTCGCTCTCGCTTCGACGAGTTTACCTTTGCTGGCGCAAGGCAAGCCCATCGATTCGGACATTCCGGCCAACTTCAAAGCGCCGGCCTCGGAATACGACTACGTCAAACGCGTCGAGATGATCCCGATGCGCGATGGCGTTAGGTTGTACACGGTGATTGTGATTCCCAAAGGCGCCACGCATGCGCCGATCCTTTTGACGCGTACGCCCTACAACGCCAAAGACCGCGCCACGCGGTCAGAGTCACCCTACATGCTTGATGAGCTTCCCCTGAGCGACGAGGTGTTTGTTAAAGCGGGCTACATCCGCGTATTCCAGGACGTGCGCGGCAAATATGGTTCCGAAGGCGCCTATATCATGACGCCTCCGCCGATCGGACCGCTAAACACCAGCGGAATCGACGACACCACCGACGCCTACGACACCATCGACTGGCTGGTAGAGCACCTGCCCCAATCCAACAGCAAGGTGGGCATGATCGGCTCTTCCTACGAGGGCTTTACGGTTGTGATGGCGTTGATCCATCCGCATCCGGCGCTGAAGGTGGCGGCTCCCGAGAGCCCGATGGTGGACGGTTGGATGGGGGACGACTGGTTCCACTACGGCGCGTTTCGCCTACCTAATCTCGACTACATCATGGAACAAACCTCCCTGAAGGAAAGCGCTCCGGCCATACCACGCGAGGGGTATGACGATTACACGAACTTTCTCGCGAACGGGTCGGCCGGCGATTTTGCGCGCGCCGCCGGTTTGGATCAGCTGCCTTTTTGGCGAAGGATGGAAGAACATCCGGCCTACGACGGTTTCTGGCAGGGGCAGGCGCTCGACAGGATTATGGCTTCGCTGCCGCTGAAGGTGCCGGTCATGTGGTTGCAGGGCCTGTGGGACCAGGAGGATATGTGGGGCGCGATCCACTGTTACGAGGCCGTCGAATCGAAGGACACGGACAACGACAAGAATTTTCTGGTGATGGGACCCTGGCGGCACAGCCAGGTGAACTCTGATGGATATTCGCTCGGGCCGCTGCGGTGGGACGGCGATACGACCCTGCAGTTCCGCCGTGACGTGCTGCTCCCGTTTTTCAATCAATACTTGCTGGACAGTGCTCCGAAGGCCGATACGCCGCCGGTGCTGATTTACAACACCGGAGAGAACCGTTGGGAACGCTTCAAGTCCTGGCCCCTGAGCTGCAATCAGGGCTGCTCCAACAAACCGCGGCCGCTGTATCTGACGGCGAACGGCCGATTGTCTTTTGACGCCCCGGACGCCGCAATGCCGAAATACGACGAGTACGTTTCCGATCCAGCGAAACCGGTGCCGTACAGACCGAGGCCAGTGGTTGAATCCGACGGCGACGCATGGCGGCGCTGGCTCGTCAACGACCAGCGATTCGTCGATGGCCGTCCAGATGTGCTTACGTTTGTAACCGAACCACTCACGGCGCCGTTGCGGGTGAGCGGTGCGCCGGAGGTGAATCTCTACGCTTCCACCACTGGCAGCGATAGCGATTGGGCCGTCAAGCTGATCGACGTCTATCCTGATACCGTGCCTTCGCAACCGGAGATGGGCGGATATGAACTAGCAATCTCTCTGGACATTTTCCGAGGGCGATATCGCGCGAGCTTTGAACATCCCGCTGCGATTACGCCGAACCAGCCGTTGCTTTATCGCTTCGGCATCCCGACCGTAAACCACGTATTCTTGCCGGGGCATCGGATCATGGTTCAGGTGCAATCGACGCTTTTCCCGCTCTACGACCGCAACCCGCAAACATTCGTGCCGAACATTCTGGATGCCAAGCCCGCGGATTATCAGAAGGCGACTCAGCGCATTTGGCACACTCCGGGCGACACGAGCTTTATCGAATTACCACTTGCGCCCTAGACAGCGGCCTTTCTCCTGCCGTTGGGTTATGTTTTCGCGCAGTCATCAGATTGACGGGCCTTAGACCGAGGCCTGAGGTAGAGGAGATTACATGCCCACCCTTCGTGGCGAGGGCGCTTATTTCTGGAACCGTCTCGGCAATGTCAAGGAAAGACAAACGGTAGCCTCCGCGTCGCCATAGAACCGAAGCAAATACGGGCGCAAAAGGCCTCCTTCCCGCGAAGTGACATGGCCAGGGGGCGAAACTGGGCTGCCGGGACGTAGTTTTCACGGCATAGGTGACCGCGGGCGGACTTGCGGCGTCTGAATGAGTGCTATACTCGGATTTCACCGCCTTTCGGCATTCATGGTTTTGGCCATCATAAAGGAGTACCCGGATGGGGATTGAATTTCGGGAGCTGTGGCTCTGGGCAAGAAATCGTAAACTGCTCGCGTCTTTCCTCGTCGCGTTTACGCTCTGTCTGGGAATCCTGATAGGCACGCTGATATCGGGCCGTGCTCTGGCCACGCGCGCGCAGGCAACGAATGGGGCGTCGCTGCTGGCGATTCCCGATCCGGTGAGTTTGTCGAGCGCGTTTTCGAGCATCTCGAAAACCCTGGGTCCTGCCGTAGTGAACATTTCGACCACGCAGGTGATCGAGAAACCGAAGGGCGGAAAGAGTCCGCACCCCGGGCAAAACGATCCCTTCCAGGATTTCTTCGACCGATTTTTTGATTCGCCGGATAACGCACCCGACGCCGAGCGCAGCCTCGGTTCCGGCGTCATTGTCGACAAAAAAGGCTTCATTCTTACGAACGATCACGTAATCGATGAAGCAACCAAGATTCAGGTCTCGCTCGATGGTGACTCCAACCACTACGCGGCACGGGTCGTGGGGTTTGACAAGGATACCGACCTCGCGGTGATCAAGATTGAAGCGGACCACGATCTGCCCGTGGCGCGACTGGGAAATTCCGACGGCGTGCAGGTCGGCGACTGGGTTCTGGCGTTCGGCAGCCCGTTCGGCTTGAATTCGACGGTCACGGCCGGCATCGTCAGCGCCAAGGATCGCTCAAACGTAGGCCATCAATTCCAACGATTCATCCAGACCGACGCGGCCATCAATCCGGGGAATTCCGGCGGCCCGCTGGTGAGCCTTACCGGAGAAGTGATCGGTATCAACACCGCCATTTATACGGGCGGCAGGGGATTCGAAGGCGTTGGTTTCGCGCTGCCATCGAACACGGCGATCACGGTCTACAACCAGCTGATCACCGCTGGAAAAGTGGTGCGCGGTTCGATCGGCGTCACGTTTCAGGAAGAGAACAGCAACAATCCGGTGCTGATGCGCGAGCTGGGAGCGCCTTACGGAATCGTGGTCGAAGCCGTCGAGCCGGGCAGCCCCGCAGACAAAGTGGGGCTACAGGCGGGAGACGTGATCACCGATGTGAACGGCCAGCCGGTCCACAACGGCGCTGACCTGGTGAATCCGATCGCGCAGACCCCCATCGGCAATTCCGTGCAGGTTCGTTACGTGCGTAACAAGCAGGCCAAGGAAGTGACCGTTACCGTCGCGGACCGCACTAAGATTTTCCCGCAGTCGGCTCAGGATGCCGATGACCAGCCCGATCAGTCCGAGGAGCCCGCGCAGTTTGGGCTCCACGTGGAGGAATTAACGCCGGATATGTCGCACAAGCTTGGCATGGGCGATATGGAAGGTACGGTCGTAACCGAAGTCGAGCCCGCGACCTTTGCCGAAGACGTTGGGTTCGCCCGCGGCGACGTGATCATTGAGATCAACCACACGGCTATCAAGTCACTGGCGGAATATCGGGCGCAGATGGCAAAGCTTCAACCGGGCGCGGACGTGCTGTTCCGCGTGGCGCGGCGTTCGGATGCCGACCGCACCCTGACGTTGTTTCTGGCTGGATCGATTCCCGCAAAACAATAAGTTCGACCGCTGCAAAACGAAACCGGGCTTTCGTAAGCCTGACGCCCAGGAACCTTGTATTGCAGCGGTCTCCTACGCGTGTCATACTCGGGTTCCCCGCGAAGATAAGCAGGTACCTGGGAGGCTTAGCTATGCGAATGTCCACTCGAATTTCGATCTTAGGGATGAGCGCGCTGCTGGCAGTGAGCGCAGCCGCGCCATTGGCCACCTTTGCCGGGGGCCCTCCCGCCAAACCGGCGGCTAAGCCGGATGAGCAGAAGAAGGTTTGGACCAACGAAGATGTTGCGCGGCTGAATCCTGATTACGTCGCAGGAGCAGGGAACTCGGCTATGGTGATCGCTGTGGTCCCGCCGACCTTTGTGGTGACGCCGGAGGGTCCAAAACCCGCACCGGTGGTCGTCGCCGTGCCGATCGCTCCGGAGCAGGATCCCGCATGGTATGGCCGTCAGCTGGCGAATTGGCAGACGCAGCTTGCAGCGGTCGAGGTGCGCGAACAGGAACTTCGCAATTTCCGTGCGACGTCGACTGGCCTGCAGACGGGGCTGGCGCTTGACGGGCCCGTGGAGGGCATCACCACGGACAATCTGATCGCGAATCTCGACGCCGAGCGGCATGACATCCTAGCCCAGATCGAGGCTTTGCAAGACCTGGCGCGCAGCAACGGATTCGCACCGGGCGCGCTGGTCGCATCCGAAGGCCCGCAGCCAAGGGCTGAGGAGCAACGGGCGGAGCTTCTCCGGACGGTTCAGGGCGCCAACGCGCAGCTTGAGGGCATCCAGCTCACCCAGACAGTGATGCAGCAGCAAGCGGCCGACCTGCATGCGACGCTACAGCCACCGACTCCGGGCTGGGGCGGCAATATGACCACCGACCTGCAAGAGCGGCTGGATAGCCAGGCGGCGTCGCTCGTTTCCACGATTGATAGCGCGAGTGACACGGCGCGTTCGCTGGGCGTCACGCCGGCCGACTTGCGCTAGGCCGTGTTTCAAGCTCGCGACGGTGTCACGTTTCTCGCGTGGTTGTCTGTTTGGTCCCTAGTCGGCTGCTGCGGCTTGAGTTAGCCTCGCGAATGGCGATAATGGAGATAGAGAAGCCGGATCAGGCAGCGCAATCCGGTCTTCCAGCGTCGAAGCTGAGGGGCCGATCGATGAGATTGCCGCTAACCGTCGCATTGCTGGTGTTTGCATGCGTGTTATCAGCCGGAACAGCTCAGGCGCAGGGAACCTCGAGCCAGGTCGGCTCATCGTCTACCTCGTCTCCCGCCGCTAAAAGCGTATCCCACAAGAAAAAGCATCACGTCGTAGCCAACCGGCAGCCGTCCCAGAAAGCGCCGACAGCCGACCGAATCTCCGAAATTCAGTCCGCGCTCGCACGCGGTGGGTACTACCCGGGTGATCCGAACGGCAAATGGGATTCTAACACCGTGGCTGCAGTCGAAAAGTTCCAATCGGCGAATGGCATCGACTCCAACGGCAAGCTCGATGCGCCAACCCTGCAAAAGCTCGGCCTCGGCTCCGATATCGCAGGGGTTTCAGCCCCCAAAAGGGTAACGCCGCCAAGCTGTTGTTCGACGACTCCGGCCGTGCCGCCTTCGAGCCAGTCCATGATGCCTGCTTCCACTTCCGCGGTAGCCGAAAACTCCCCGGCCGCAGCCGCTGGCGTGAAGCCCGCCGAGCACTAGACCGTGAGGTCATCGTCAATCTCCCGAGCGAAACTCCCTCTGGGATAATGACGATCCGCGCGTAAACTCTATTGCCTCAAAAGATGAGAAGTTCAGTGTATCGACCACCGTCTTCACCCTCCTTATTATTTTGCGTCGAACGCTTGCTTCGGTAGGGTGAAAGGAGATTCCAGGTGAGATTAATATTGCTGGTCCTGCTCATTCTGCTCTTGCTCGGGGCACTTCCCACTTGGCCTTACAGCGCCCATTGGGGCTACTACCCAAGCGGCGGGCTGGGAATTCTCCTGATCATCTTGATTATCGTGATTTTCGCCGACCGCGGTTGAGTGATGTCCAGGGATGTCCAGGGTTGTCTGCCGAAACAGATCGAGGAATCCGTGCGGCGATCCGGTTGCGGATTATCCGTGGCGTCGGCACTCTCCGTTCTGCCGAGGCGGAGATCGGCACGTCCCGTTCAGCTAGTTGCTTGCAGATTCTTTCGACTCGTTGTGCGGTGAGCCTTTCGGCCGAACCGCAACCAGGTGGCGGCCGGACGCAGGAACTCGGATACTGCCGCCCAGAATGATTTCTTTTGCCGTTGGTTTGCGCCCATAGACGTCCGCCGTTGCGTCGTCATCGGGGCGCAGCGTGGAGCCTTCGAGTGAGATTCCAGCGAACAAACCGCGCGTGCGAGTAGCTGAGGATCTTCGCTCGCATGTATGCGTCCGTATTCGCAGCCGCGTCCCACCGGACCCGCGGCCACGGAAGCGTCGCCGCCCAGCTTTACTTTGCTTTCCAGAATCGATTTCGCGCCGCCGCTATTCATAACCAGCAGCACGAGATCCGTTGCTTGCCCGCCGATTTGAAATCCAAGGCTGCCGCCTTCGAGCGCCATCAGACAAGCTCAGACCTTTAAAGAATTGCGGCTGCGGAACTGCGTTCGTGCGAAGCTTTTGTGAGGCGCATGCGACCACGCTGTGAGCCGGGGCGGTTCGTGTATGGCACGGGTTTCTCGAACGATCCCCATGCTCGTGGGCCCACCAATAGCAAAGCCATACCCGCGACGAGCGCCAAGCCTGCGAGTATCGGAGAGAGAGGAATATGTCCCTCGGTATCTTCGGTGGCGTAAAACGGTCCGACATCGAGAATCTTCTGATGGCGCGTGTACGTAATGCCCTGATAGGCGAGGACCCAGCGCTCCTAAGACCACCAACAGAATCCCGGCAACAGAGGTTGATTTCATTTTAAAGTTTTCGCGATTCTCTGTAGCGTTTGTGTCGTTGAATGATTCCGATGCCCGCCGTCACTAGGGCCACTAGCAGCAATAAGTGAATGAACCCGCCAAACGTCGATGCCGTCACGAGTCCCAAGAGCCACAAGACAAGCGACACCACGAAGATCGTCATGTGCATTTTGTCCCCACAGGCATGCTAGGCCGATTATTGGCGGCCGTCTGTCCATTTGCGGACACTTACCCAACTCAAGTGAGGTTATCGGTGAATCTGCGACTCAGGGAGCCCGGAACTCGCCGGCAGCGGTCCGATCTGGTGGGCGCGGACGATGAACCGCTTCGGTGCCGGACCGACGAAATAGAAGGGGAAACAGGTCACGAGGGTGAGGGTGTTCTCGCCCGACGCCTGAAGCACTTCAACGTCGCTCGGCGACACCACCTGCGTCCAATCCACCTGATACGCGAACTCGCCGTCGAGTGTTTCTAGCTCGATCGTGTCGCCCGATCGAATGTTGCGCAGCGGGCGGAAGAAGGTGTCGCGGTGCGCAGTCAGGACCACATTGCCCGGCTCTCCAGGCAAGGCGGTCTCGGAAATATGGCCGACCGCACGCCTTAGAATTTTGGGCGAATCGCCTTGAACGAAGACCGCATTCAGTCCGACGCGAGGAACCTCCATTTCTCCGATGGCATTTCCCTCGATCGCTGGAAGATGTTCTGCGATTTTGCCTGTACTTTCGAATTGCGATCTTTGAATTGCCTGATAGGAATGCGCGGCGAACACCACATAGCCGCAGTACACCAGCGCCAATACGCCGCCAACCAGAAGCACGTCGTACGCCGCGCGTAGCAGCCCGCTCATGTGTCGATGCGAGGTTACAGCCGGAATCGGCGGCGTCATGAGGCGCCTTTCGCAGAGTGGCCAGGCACTTGGGCGTGCTTGAAATAGCCGGGCCGGGTTCGCACGCGCAGCTTGCCGCGACCAGGGGCGGAGACTTTCACCGTCAATTGCCTGAAGGAATCCGCGGAGTCTGCTGTCTGGGGGACAAATCCCAACGTGTACTGCTCGCGCAGATCGCGCGCAACTCGCCTGGAAATGTCCGTGACGTCCGGCAAAGACTTTGGAAAGAAGGCGATTCCGCCAGTTGCCTTACTGAGCCGGCGAAGAACGTCCGGATTTTCTTCTTCGTCCGCGTCCGCCAGACCTAGGGAATAAATCACGACCTGCGATTGCTGAGCTAAGGCCAGAATGTGCGAGTATTTTTGCTGGCTGGCATTGTCCCCGCCATCGCTGACGATGATCAGGGCTTTCTTGTCCCATCGGCCCAATTGCAGGTGCAGGAGCCCTTCGGCCACGGCGTCGTAAAGTGCGGTGCGCCCGCGCGCTCGAACCGAGGAAACGGCTTTCGCGAGTTCATCCGGGTCATCCGTGAACGGCTTCCCATCCAGGAGTTCGACAGAAACATCGTCGTTGAAATCCACGACAAACATCTCGTCCTGGGGGTTGCTCGACCGGGCCAACACGGATACTGCTTCCGCCACTTCCCTGAGTTTGGGTCCCATGCTACGGCTGTGATCAACGATCAGCCCCACGGTCACCGGCGTATCTCCGTCCTGAAAGGCGGTTATTTCCTGTAATCGTCCGTTCTCGTACACGCGGAAGCTCTGCGAACTCAGCCCGGAGGTGAAATTTCCGCTCGAGTCCGTAACGCTCACGGGTAGCACCACGAGTTCTGTCTTGGCAATCAGTGCGGGCGGGCCCGTCGCGCCCGGACGCTCAGACTGTGCTGGCAGAGCGTGCGGACCAATCAGAACGCAGGCGAACAACAAGAGAATCGTGGTAGGACAAGAACTCGAAAGTAAAGTAGCTCGCTTGAATCGCTCCATGAGGATCACCGCAGTCTTCCAGGTGCCGCGGGTTAGTCAATGTCGGCGCAACCCCGCGGCGCCTGGAAGCTTGATGATATTACGAACGTTGCGATGCGTACCGCTTCACGACAAACGCGCATCCGAGAGATCCCAGGCCAAGTAACGCGATGAGCGGAAGCAGGCTGGCCGTCTTCGGCAAGCTCGTTTCCTGCGCCACAGCGACCGGAGCCGGATCCTCTGTGACTGGCTGGACAGTCGCGACCACTTCGGTTACCGGTACTTCCGTCTGTTCCGGAGTAACCGCCATAATCGGCACGGTCTTCAGATCCGAGGCTGGTGTTTCCTCGGCGATCGCCGGGATGGGTTCCTTGGTTTCGATGGCTAGTTGGATCGCCCGCTGCTTCGGATAGACAAACTCTTGTCCGAAGTTATCGCCGGGATAGAACCACGCCTTGAGAGCTTCCGGGTTATCGCCAGCCCGCTCTGCGAATTTCACTACGGTTTCGCCGGTCGGATGAAGCCTCCAGTTGTTAATCGCAAGAACGGTGGCGATCACGTGGATGCCATCTGAATCAAGGAATTGAACGACGTGCCGCTCGGACGCGATGTCCACGAGCTTGATGGTGTACGTGCCCGCGGGCAGAACCTGACCGGGGATTTCGACCGGCTGGCTAAACGTCATCACCGTCTTCTTATTCCATTCATCGGCCTGAGCACTCGACACGCAAATTAGACCGAACGTTGCGAGTGCCAATACCGCTACAACTGTCTTGATGATCTTCATTTTCATTTTCTCCTGATACCTTCGAAGCCGCTGATATCGACCGAAACTTTCGGCGCGAACCAATCGGGACTTGTGACTGGAACCGTTGTGCCTGGAGCCCATCCTAGATGCATGAATGTCAATCAATCTGTCCGTTAGCGCACACAATCTCAATTGTGCTGCGGATTTTAGTGATGCGGACACAACGCCTGGATCCGTGGTTGTCGATTACGACCGATTCAACGCCGCGCGGCACTGCGAAGTCCGCGCCTGCACAATCAGAGGCGTCCCAGAAGCACGAGCACGACGATTATCAGAAGCACGAGCCCCAGACCGCCCGTCGGGTAATAACCCCAGGATCGGCTGTGCGGCCACCGCGGCAGAGCACCAAGAAGTGCGAAAATCAAAAGTACGATCAGGATCGTTCCCAGCATTCTGCCTCCTACTTTTCGATTCACGCGAGCTGCGACCGAAATATTGCCGATTTCCAAGTGCGAGCGGGACGGCCCGATCCGATTGCATTCGAGCCGCCCCACCGACGCTGAATCCGAAAATTACTAGAGGACCACGCTGATCGAGACCTGCGCTCCGGGATAGTACGGATTGCACAGATAATAGCCGCCGTCGATATAATCAACGTAGACATCATCGGTGTAATACCACCCGTCCGGCCAGGGCTGGACAAATCCGAACCAATAGCCGCCGTACTGGAAACGTGAATATCCGCCAACCAAGGTTGGGCTACCGATGCGGAATTCGTGGCCGCGTCCAAAATTGGAGCGGAAGCGATCGTCGGGAATGCGGCTACCGCTTCTCGCGCTAAGCCGTAGTGCCGGCATCGAGCGCTGCTTCTGCTGTTCGGCCGCGGTGCGCTGCGCGTGTTGCTGGCCACCGGCGTTGCTGCGGTTCTCCTGCTTTGCCTGTTCGGCCTGTCGCGGCTGCTTTTCGGACTTGGCTTGCTTTTCTTCCTGTGCCGGTTTCGCCTTTTCCTCTTGCTTGGCGGGCTTGGCTTCTGGAGCTGGCTTTTCGGACTTGGCTTGCTCCTGTTGTTTCTCTGGTTTGGCTTGCTCTTCCTGCCTTGCTGGTTTCGCGGCTGCTTCTTGCTTCGCTGGCTTTGCCGCTTCTTCTTGTTTGGCTGGCTTTGCTTGTTCCTCGTGCTGGGCCGGCTTAGCCTGGTCTTGTTTCTCCGGCTTGGCATCTCCCTCGTGGTGTTCATCCTGCGCATACACAGGGACCGTTGCTCCCAGCATCAGGAGCAGCGCTGTGGTGCTAATGACTCCGAGTACTTTCATAAGTGTTGCCTCCATTACCGCGAATTCATCTGCACGGCGTAAGTCGCCGTGCAGTCGTGGTGCTTTCGTTCAACTGCACGCAATTCATCACCCCGCCATTCCTTTGGCTTAGGCGCCAATGTGAATATGGGAGAAGGAGTGGAAAAGTCCGAAAATATTCAGCAGCCACAGCACGACGGCGATGACCACCACTGCATTCAAGATGGATTTAATCGTTCCCTGCATTGGTATGAAGCTGTTGACCAGCCAGAGCAGAAGTCCGACCACGACCAGAACTATGAGTATCTGAAGTAACGGCATCGAGCTATCTCCTTCTCTTCGCAGACACACTATCCGGCCTGGCGAAGGTACTGCGGGCATTTCCGCGCGCCGATTCGAGAGGTTTGAGGGTCCGTGGGTGAAGAGCAGGGCGCCGAATCAAGGCCCGGTGTTGTTTCTCTCTTCCTGCCTTCCCACGAGAGCGATGTTACGGGGTCTTACCTCGCATATCTGTCCCGTTAAGGACACTTAGCAAAATCATTGCATCTAGGCGCTTAGGTGCTAGCATTGAGGTTGCCGTGTGTGCCACGTCCAGCCGCGTCAAAGCAAAGGAACGCAGGGATTTCGACGCCCAGGGGTTTCTCGATTCGGCGGGAGTTTCGCGGAAAATTGTGGAGTACCGGAAAAACGCGACCGTCTTTACCCAGGGTGACCCCGCAAGGACCGTGATGTACATTCAACAGGGCAGCGTGAAACTCACGGTGGTCAACGGAGTGGGCAAGGAAGCAGTCGTTGCGGTTCTGAGGGCGGGCGACTTTTTCGGCGAAGGCTGTCTGGCCGGCCAAAGCATCCGCATCGGGGCAGCAACGGCGGGTGAACTGACTTCCTTACTGGTGATCGAAAAGGCCGAGATGATTCGCGTCCTTCATGCCGAGCACGAATTCTCCGATCGTTTCATCGCTTACATGCTTACCCGGAACATACGAATCGAGGCGGACCTGGTCGATCAGCTGTTTAACTCGACCGAAAAAAGACTGGCCCGCGCACTGCTGCTGCTCGCTCAATACGGCAAGGAAAACCAGGCGCAGCGAGTGCTGCCCAGGATATCGCAGGAGACGCTGGCGGAAACGATCGGCACCACGCGCTCCCGAGTGAATCTTTTCATGAACAAATTCAAGAAGATGGGCTTCATAAAATACGATGACGGCCTTCAAATCAACAGTTCACTTCTGAGTGTGGTCCTGCACGAGTAGTTCTTACGGCGATTTGACGCCGCGGGTTCGCGGTTGTTACCCTGAGTCTTCGCAATTTTCGCGTCATCAAATTTTAGAGCCGCGGCTGCACGTTTAAACTGCTTACGCGTACCTTCCGGAGGACCGACGATGGCCACTGCATTTGCTCCGAAGCTCTTCAAAAATTATGTCAACGGCGAATGGGTTGAGGCCCGCAGCGGCAAAGCGATCGAAAACCGCAACCCCGCGAACACGGACGAACTGATCGGAATGTTCCCGGCATCAGCCGCTGAAGACGTCGAAGCCGCTGTCGCCGCCGCCAAGGCCGCCTACAGGAAATGGCGGCTCGTGCCTGCGCCCAAGCGCGCCGAGATCCTGTTTCACGCTGCGGAAATCCTGGTGGCTCGCAAGGAAGATTACGCGCGGGAAATGACTCGCGAGATGGGTAAAGTCCTGGCCGAAACGCGCGGCGACGTGCAGGAAGCCATCGACATGACCTACCTGATGGCCGGCGAAGGCCGCCGCCAGTTTGGCCATACGGCCCCCTCCGAGCTGCCCAATAAGTTCGCCATGGCGGTTCGCGCGAGTGTCGGCGTCGCCGGGCTGATCACCCCGTGGAATTTTCCGATGGCGATTCCTTCGTGGAAAGCGATGCCCGCGCTGATCTGCGGCAATACGATCGTGCTCAAGCCGGCCGAAGACACGCCGCTATCGACCTACAACCTCACACAGGTTCTCGCCGAAGCGGGCCTGCCTCCCGGAGTATTTAACGTTGTTTTCGGCTGCGGTCCCGACGCGGGCGCGCCGATGCTGAACCACAAGGACGTCGACCTCGTCAGCTTCACCGGTTCGACGGAAGTCGGTCGCATCGTCAGCCAGGCTTGCGCGCCCACGTTCAAGAAATGTCACCTCGAAATGGGAGGCAAGAACATCATCATCGTGATGGACGACGCGAACCTCGAGCTCGCGATAGAAGGTGCGGTCTGGGGCGGATTCGGCACCACGGGCCAGCGCTGCACGGCCGCCAGCCGCGTCGCGGTACAGAAGGGCGTGTATCGCGAGTTCGTAGAGAAATTTGTCGCACGCGTGAAAGCGCTGAAAGTGGGCGACGGACTCGACGCTACCACACAAATGGGTCCTTGCATCAACGAGCAGCAGCTTCAAACCGTGATGAAATACGTCGGCATCGGTAGCAACGAAGGCGCGAAGCTCTCGGCCGGCGGCCATCGCCTGGAAACCGGAGCGCACGCGCGCGGCTGGTTCCACGAGCCGACCGTCTTCACCGACTGCGATCCGCAGATGCGCATCTGCCAGGAGGAAATTTTCGGCCCGGTGGTCTCCGTGATTCCGTTCGAAACGTTTGACGACGCGCTGGCCATCGCCAACGGCGTGAACTACGGCCTCTCGGCCTCGATTTATACCAAGAACGTGAATCAGGCGTTCGTCGCTCAGCGCGATCTGGAGACGGGCATCGTCTACGTGAATGCGCCCACGATTGGCGCCGAGACGCATCTTCCGTTCGGCGGCACAAAAAACACTGGCAACGGTCACCGCGAAGCAGGCCTCGCTGCGCTCGATTTCTACTCCGAGTGGAAAACGGTTTACGTGGATTACTCCGACCGGCTGCAGCGCGCGCAGATCGATAATTAGTTCAGGTTGACGTGCTCTGAAGATTGACACTTCGCCGCGCGCCACGCAGAATGTGGATGCGTTGGCTGGCGGGCGTCGTTACGCGCCTCGGGGCAGCTTTCCAATCGCAAATTCCATTCGACGGGATTCGTGTGCGCACGAGCTTCGTCCCTGCGAGGATATTCCGATGATTCGATTTGCGAAATTCACGGCCATGCCGGCTCTGTTGATGATGCTGGCAGCCGTTGCCTCCGCACAGGCCCTGAAATCCGGTGAAAGCGCCGCGAACGCTCCGTCGACGAGCGCTGTCGCGTCGCCCGGCTGCTCCCGCTTCGCGCCCGACGCCGTTGGCGGCACGTCCACCGCGCAGCCCGACTCGAAAAAAACGATTCACGGATTCGATCCCGCGGATTTCGATCGCTCCGTTACTCCGTGCGACGATTTCTACAAATTCACTTCCGGCGGCTGGATGAAAAATAACCCCATTCCCGCGGACCGCTCCAGCTGGAGCACGTTCGGCAAGCTGCGTGCCGCCAACGAGGACGCGCTGCACGGAATTCTCGAAGAAGCCGCCGCCAATAAATCCTCCGCGCCGGGCTCGAACCTGCAAAAGATCGGCGACTTTTATGCCAGCTGCATGGACGAAGCGCAGGCCGAAAGCGTCGGCGCGAAGCCGCTCGATCCAGAGTTCGAGCGCATCGCGGCCGTCAGCGATATTCCGGGGCTGCAGGCCGAAATAGCCCGCCTCCAGCGCATGGGCGTCGATCTTGCATTCGGATTCGGCTCCCTACAGGACTTCAAGGACAGCACGCAGGTAATTTTCGCCGCGGGGCAGGGCGGTCTCAGCATGCCCGATCGCCAGTATTACCTCGATGACGACGACCGCTCGAAAACTCTGCGCGCCGGCTACGTCCAGCATGTCACGAACATGTTCAAGCTGATCGGCGACAGCGACTCGACCGCCGCTGCCGAAGCCAAAGTTGTCGTCGATATGGAGACCACATTCGCCAAGGCCGCCACCGAACGCGCGTTGCTCCGCGACCCCGAGCGTAACTATCACATGATGACGCTCGTCCAGCTCTCCGAGCTCACCCCGCACATTTCGTGGCCGACGTATTTTCAGCAGATCGGCGCGCCCAGCGTAACCCAGGTCGATGTCGCGCAGCCGGATGCGATGAAAGCCGTCGATTCGTCGCTCGCAAGTGCTTCGCTTGACGATTGGAAGATCTACCTGCGCTGGCATCTGATCCACAATGCCGCGCCGACGCTTTCCAAGAAGTTTGTCGACGAGAATTTCGACTTCTTCAGCCGTCAACTTTCCGGTACGACGGAAAATCTGCCGCGCTATCGCCGCTGCGTACAGGCCACTGACGGCGAACTCGGCGAAGCTCTGGGCCAGCTCTACGTGCAGAAATATTTCCCGCCGGAAGCCAAAGCCCAGGCCATCGCGATTATCCGCAACCTGATGGCCGCGCTGCGCGACGACCTGCAAACTCTTGACTGGATGAGCCCTGATACGCGTCAGCAAGCCCTCCACAAGCTCGACAAAATGAACCTGAAGATCGGCTACCCAGACAAATGGCGCGACTATTCCGCGTTCAAGGTCGACCGCGGGCCGTACTACGACAACGTGACGCGCGGCGATACATTCGAGGTAGCCCGCGACCTCGCCAAAATCGGCAAGCCCGTGGACAAGACGGAATGGCGCATGACGCCGCCGACGGTCAACGCCTACTACACGCCCCTGCACAACGAAATTGTCTTTCCGGCCGGAATTCTGCAGCCGCCCTTCTTCGATCCGAAAGCCACCGACGCGTTCAATTACGGCAGCATGGGCAGCGTAATCGGGCACGAGATGACGCACGGCTTCGACGATCAGGGCTCGCAGTTCGATGCCGACGGTAACCTGAAAAACTGGTGGACCGCCGACGACCTGAAGAATTTCAAGCAGCGCGGCGATTGCATCGCGAAGGAATTCGACGCGTTCGAAGTCGAGCCCGGCCTGCATGGCAACGGCAAGCTCGAGGAAGGCGAAAGCATCGCGGATCTCGGCGGCCTCGTGATCGCCTACGCCGCGTACCAGAAATCGCTCGCGGGCAAGCCCGCGCCGCCCACGGTCGACGGCTTCGACTCCGATCAGCAGTTCTTGCTCGGATTTGCCGCGCACTGGGCCGCGAACTACCGGCCCGAATCCGCGCGTCTGCAGGCCAAGACCGATCCGCATCCTCTCGATCAGTTTCGCGTGGATGGGACTCTCGAGAATTTCCCGCCGTTTGCTAAGGCCTGGGGATGCGCCCCGGATTCGAAAATGGTCCGCGCCGGGGAGATGCGCTGCCGAATTTGGTGACCATCCGACCAGGATGGTCAACCGGAAGACGGCGTTTTGCGGTGTGGCCATCCGCAGGGTCGTAAGCGTTTCGACGGGCCTAGGCTAACACGACGGTTTGTGAGCCGCGGCTCTTCGCCACTGTCGCCGTGTCGGAAAGGGAAGCCAGGGCTAAAGCCGTTTGTCGCTCGGTTGCCTATTATTTCCTCTTCTTTCCCTTCTTCGCCGCCAGAATCCGCTCGATCTGCTCGAAATGGTTCAGATCATGTCCCGCCATCATCCGCAAAATGGTCTCGACGCTCTCCGGCCCTCGCTCGTTGTGAATGCCCGCGTGCTTCCACTGTTCCGGAGCCAAACTCTCGAGCAGCGCCAGATTCGCCTCGCGCAGCGCACGGTACTGCTCGTAGGATTTTTTCAGGTCGCGCTTATCGTAGTGCAGCGCCGTGACCCACGCGTCCTGGTCGAATCCGATGATGGCCGTGCCTGGCTGCCCCAAAATCGCGCGGATGCGATAGCCGCTCACGAGTTCCGTGTCGGAGATGTGCGCCACGATCTCGGCAATCGACCATTTGTCCGGCGCGGGACGCTTGCGCGCCACAGCCGGACTCACGCCTCTCAATAATTTCGCCAGCCGCGCCGGCGCCGCGGCTTCCAACTTCAAAGGGTTCTGCCCCGCGACGTATCCGTACATTCTGTTCCGGTACTGCTCCGCCGTTTCCTGCATCGCAATTCTCCTTAGCGTGAATTTGAATTTACGGAATTGTAAGCCCCCGCCCGTCGCCGATCGATCTAGGCCGAACGGCTCCGCGGCCCGCTGCGAAGACAAATTGTCTCGCGTCTTCGGGCGCCATCGTCCGCAAGGACAGGTCAAATTCTGGAAACCCCGCTTGCCCCGGACCCGGCCCATCCTCCCCCGCGTCGTACAATTTACTTGTATTGACGGGCCTCGGCGGCATTTGGGAAGCATTTTGCCCGGCGGTGCGAAGCGAGAAACTCTCAGAGGCGAAGCACGTGAACTTGAAGACGGAGGACACGCATCCGGCGACGCCGGAGGACCAGGAGCTCGCGCGCAAGCTTGAAGAGCAGGCCGCGCTGGAGATCGATCTGGCCGACCGCGAGCTCCGTTCCGCGAACCTCCGCGCCGAGCTCGCTGCCTTTGAGCGCCAATACCTCCACTTCGTGGGCTCGCGCTATGCCGAGCTAGACGAATGGAAGGCCCAGCTCGCCGAGCGCTTGGTGAGCGAACAGCCCGGGAACCAGCGCGCGCGGCAGGCCGCTCGCGAAGCCCGGGCCCGCGCCGATGAAACCAAAAACGTCGCCGGAGAAAAATCCGAGCACGAACCGCGCTCTTTCCAGGCCTCACCCGAATTGAAGCGCCTCTACCGCGACGTCGCCCGCCGCATTCATCCCGACCTCACCAGCGATCGAGACGACCGCGCCCGCCGCCAGCAGCTGATGGCCGACGCGAACCAGGCCTACGAGCTTGGCGACGAAATGCGGCTGGAAAAAATTCTCACTGCCTACGAGCACAGCCCCGAGGCATTCCACGGCGAAGGCCCCGGCGCCGAATTGATTCGCGCCATCCGCCGCGTCAGCCAGGTCCGCGGACGCCTCGCCGAAATCGAAGCTGAATTGGGGGGATTGTTGCGTTCCGATCTCCACCAACTGAAAATGCGCGTCGACGATGCGGAGAAATCCGGACACAACGTGCTGCAGGATATGATCGCTAAAGTCGACGAGCAGATCGAGCTGGCTAAAGAGCGTCTCAACAAGCCGGGGGCGCCGCCGCGATGACCGAACCCGCCGAAAAATTTCCGGCCAACCAGCTCGCCCGCACTTCGACCCAGACGCAGGCTCTCGCCGTGCGTTCCGCAGCGCTCGTCTCACGCGGCCTGCGCGATCTCGCGCGCGATTCCAATTGGCTCATCAAGAAAGTTTTTGCCGGCAGCTCGTCGCAGCTCGTCGTCTCGCCCGCCGGAGAAGTCTGCGCTCTTTCGCCGCTGGTCCGCCACGGCACGGAACGCATCGCGTTGTACGATGTGGAACGCGGTGTTCCTACGCTGGCTCTCGTCGTTCCTGGCGAGCCGGACGTCTGCCCGGTCGGGCTGTCCGCAGCGTTTGCCTGGTCGCCTACCGCGCGGCATCTCGTAGCAGCGTGGGGCGGCTGGCTGCCCGAGCTGCACATGTTCGATCTCCATGGAAAAGTTTTTCTCGGCGGCTTCGGCGATTTCAAGAGCTTTCCCGCCAACCTCACGTGGTCGGACAGCGGAAAATACTTTGCGGCGGCGTCGCGAGGGCGAGGAGAAGCGGAACTCAGGCTCTGGCCCGCGGACCAGGCCGCCAGCGCTACCATGCCGTTCGCCGCGGACGCCGCAGCCGAGCTTCGCGCTCCCAGCAGCGCCGAGAATTGGCTCGCGCCCGGCACGGACGAAACCGAATCGGCCAACGAAAGCGGTTTCGGCGGATTCGGCCGCCTCGCCTTCAACCCAGCCGAAACAATCCTCGCCGTCGTCGCCGAAATCGATGGCGACTGGGCCGACGATTCCATCGTCCTGCTGGAGGTCCCCGGATTCGGCCGCCGCACCGTGATCCGCGCACAGGGCCGCATCACCGATCTCGCGTGGACGCCGGACAATCGCCAGCTGATCTATTGTTCAGGAGGCCAGGCCTATCGAGTCTCGGCGCAAACGCGCAAGTCCGAGCCGCTCCCATTCGGCGCGGAACTGTGCGCGGTCCATCCGCACCTGCCGATGGCTCTCTGCTTCAGCTCGCTGCTGAAAAATTCCGCTAAGGGCCGCCTCTTCCTCGCGGATTTAAATCGCCTCGCGGTATATGACGAATACGCTGCCGAAGGAGTCGTGAATATCCGCTGGTCGCTCGACGGCTCCCGAGCCTACGCCGTAACCACCGACGGCCTCGCCTACATCTACGAGCCCCCAGTTCTCTAAAGAAACAGCAGGATCATTTCCAAGGCGGATCGAATTTAAAAGACACCAACCCATCGCGATCGTCGATCTTCACATCCAGCAGCGCCAATAGCGGAAAGCCCGGAGTGCCCGAAATCTCAGTCCCGGCCTCCTGGCTTCGGTTCGTTTCGTCGGTCTCCAGAATGGCCAGGTTCGTCTGGCGAAGCCCGGCGAATGTCATCGCAAGTCTCTCAGAACGGGTGCTTCCAGTTGTACCCGAACCAAACCAGCGCGTCGCGGTAATCGATCTTGATGTCCAGCATCCGCAGCACGGTAAATCCCAGCGTCCCGGAAATCTCCGTGCCCGCGCCATCGCTCATGTTTTTCATATCCACCGAAATCATCTCCTGGTTTTCCTGCCGCAAATTTGCGAAGACCAGCGTCAGTTTGTCCGCGCTATAGACATTCTTGACTTCGCCGCTGACGCCTTTCACCCGTATGTTCGGATCGTTGCCGACTCTCGTCACCTCGCGCGCCGCTTCCGGCGTCACGATGTTCGTCAGCGATCCCGTGTCGATCAGGAATAATTTCCCCGCGGAATTATTCATTTCCGTCGGAATCAACAGCATGTGATTGATCCGGAAAATCCGCGTGTAATCCTGCATTTCCGGAGCGACATAGCGGTCGTAGAAACGCGGCGTGGCGGCGGCTTGCCCGGACCCCAGCGCCGTCTGCGTCGGCTCTTCGTTCGGGCGCGGCGGCAGTTGGCTCAGGCGCATTTTGCGGTTCGGCATGTCGAGCTCCACCAGGAACTGCGAGAACTCCACCGCGCCGATCAGCCCGTCGCTGTTGATCACCGAGTTTTGATCGATCACCCGCACGTTGCAGTCTTCGAATTCGACATCGCCCACCTGGATTTTGTCAACGTGGCCCACGTAGGCGCCCGCCGAGCCTTTGTCGCCGATTCCCCTGACGCTGGACTCGACCACGTGCTGCACGCCCGCCTTTTCGGCTAACTTTTGGTCGATCAGTATTCCCGCCGCGCCAGTATCGAGCAGTAGGTGTCCAGTGGTTCCGTTGAATTTCACGTCGAGCCCGTAGCCGCGCAGCCGCGTGGGGCTGTCCAGAAGCTCCCGCAGGTCGGTCGTCGTTGATTTGATCTGGGACGTCATCCGGCATTGATGAGCTGGAATGGTCGGTGTGTCCTGCAAATTCACCAGCTCGCGCTCCAGCGCCGTGCGCGTCTCTGCGTCGTCGTCGGTTTCCAGCGCCAGATAATCGTGGAGCGCTCTGATCCGCTCGCCCGGCCCTAGCGTGCCCATCCACATGCGGGTGATGTCGCGATCGTTCGGATCGAGCTCGTGCGCCTTGTCGATCATCGTTTTCATGCGGTGGAAATACGTAATCGTTTGCGACACACGTGCCAAGCCGTAATACGCGCGCGCATTTTCGGCGCCGCTGCTGATCACGGCGACGAACGCTGCCTCCGCTTCGTGAATCTTGCCCAGCCGGAATAGCGCTTCGCCCTGTGCCACTTGCGCTTCGGGCGATTTCGGCGCGAGATCCATGGCTTTGGCCGCCGCTGCGTATGCGTCGGAGGGATCTCTCTTCGCTAGATAGACGTGCGTGATACCTGCATAAGCGAGCACTGCCTGCTGCCCGCTTTCCAGCTGGGTGTATTCCTGGATCGCGGCGTCGAGTTTGCCGGTGCGGTAGAGATGCTGAGCGTCCTGCAGGGAAGGGCCGCGACTCGCAGCGGGAGCCGATGTGGAACCAGGCGACGGATTCTGCGCGCGCGCCGGGCGCACTGCCGAGAGTACTGCCAGAGCAACCGCGAGCAGCCGAACGAAGCGGCAAATCGACACGATAATCCGTCTCCACCGACCAGACCGCGCAATCCGGTTCACTCTGACAGCGGATTCTCGATGCGTCAATATCGGGGTATCAACCGTTGGCAGAAAAAGTCCACTACGCCTCATTCGCTCCCGGGTATGGGCGTTTCTATTCAACAATGCCGCCGCGCAGAATCGTCCGTAACCGCATGGAAAAAAAAGTCGGTACAATGGGCTCGACAATGGGGACGGGGGTGCCAGAAGGCGAAAAGCGCTAGGCGAGCGGCAGGTTTGCTTCGGCGTTCAGCATGGAATCGGCGCGTTCGCCGGCCATGAACCGGGCGAAACCGGCCGCGGCGATCATCGCGGCGTTGTCGGTTGAAAGCGCGCGGCTGGGGAAATAGACGTCGATGCCACGGCGCTGGCCTTCGGCTTCAAACGCGCGCCGTAGCTCGCTGTTCGCCGCCACTCCGCCGGAAACCAGAACCGTGCGTGCGCCATATTTTTCTGCTGCGGCCAGCGTGCGCGACAGCAGGTTATCGACCACCGCGCGCTGGAAGCTGGCGATCAAGTCAAGCGTCTCCGCGGTCGAAAGCGCGCGCAATGCCTCGGCGCTTCGTTCGCCGCGCGCCAGCGATTGGCGGCGCTGCTCGATTTCCGGTTCGAGCCGGGGATTGCGGCGCAGATGGTAAAGCACAGCCGTCTTGATTCCGCTGAAGCTGAAGTCGAATACGTTGCCGCTCATCTTCGGCTCGTTAAACCGCACCACCTGCGGATTTCCATGCGCCGCCAGCCGGTCGATAATCGGGCCGCCGGGATAGCCGAGCGCCAGCATCCGCGCCACTTTGTCATAGGCTTCACCGGCGGCGTCGTCCCGCGTGCCGCCGATCCGCGCGTAGGAAAAATGCCGCGCGCCGTTCGAGTTTTCCGATCTCACCTGGTAAAGAACCGTGTGTCCGCCGGAGACGATCAGGCAGACCGCGGGTAGCTGCGGCTCGCGACCGGCAATATGCGCTTCCAGAAATACAGCGTGAACGTGACCTTCCAGGTGATTGACCCCGATCAGCGGCTTTCCCAGCGCTTGCGCTAGCACCTTTCCGTAAGTCACGCCGACCAGCAGCGCGCCCACCAGTCCCGGCCCGTGGGTCACCGCGACGGCTTCCACATCGGCAAGAGAAACGTGCGCCTGTTCTATGGCCTCGCGCACCACGGGCACGATCTGCCGCAAATGCTCGCGAGAGGCGAGCTCCGGCACGACACCACCGTATTTGCGGTGAATGTCGGTCTGCGACGCGACCACGCTCGACAGAATTCGCCGGCCGCCGGCCACCACGGCCGCCGCCGTTTCGTCGCACGAAGATTCAATACCCAGTATCAGGTATTCGTTATCCGTCACAGCACGCCTCACGCTTGCTCGAGAGTCAAAATCTCGCTGATATCCGCTATGTTAGCATGGAGACGAAGGCCCGCCAGCGGCTCGCCGGTCTTCCGAAAAACCTATGACCCCAACGATCAAGAAAGTGCGCAAGGCAGTGCTGCCCGTAGCAGGCCTGGGAACCCGATTTTTGCCCGCCACGAAAGCCATCCCGAAGGAAATGTTGACCGTCGTGGACAAGCCGCTGATCCAGTACGCGGTCGAAGAGTGCATCGCGTCCGGAATCGAGCACGTGATTTTCGTGACCGGCCGAAGCAAGGAAGCGATCGCGAATCACTTCGATTTCGCGCCGGAGCTGGAAAGCTTTCTTGAGTCCCGGAAGAAATCGGATCTCGCGAAGCTCGTCCATGGCATCGGCGCGGGCGTGCAATTCAGCTATACGCGCCAGAGCGAGGCGCTCGGTCTCGGTCACGCGGTGCTGTGCGCGGCGGAGCTGGTCGGTGACGAGCCGTTCGCCGTGCTGCTGGGCGACGTGATCATGGAAAGCGAAATCCCCGCTACCGAGGAGCTTGTCGATGTTTATGAAGCGAGCGGTTGCGGCGTTATTCACGTGGAGCGCGTGCCGCGGGAACGCGTGCATCTGTACGGCATTATCGACGGAGCGCCGGAAAACAACGCGAAGTGGAGCGATAAAGTCCTGCGCGTGAAAAATCTAGTGGAAAAGCCCACCGCGGAAAAAGCGCCTTCGAATTTCGGCGTTACCGGCCGCTATGTCCTACCGCCGGAAATTTTCGCCTACCTGAGAACCACGAAGCCGGGCCAGGGCGGGGAAATCCAGCTAACGGACGGTCTGTGCAGACTTGCCGAAGACGACAAGATGCTGGCCTGCATCTACGACGGGAAAGTCCACGACGCGGGGGACAAGCTGGGATTCCTCGAAGCGACTGTAAATTTCGGTCTGAAGGATCCGAAGCTGGGTCCGGGATTCCGCGAATACTTGAAGACCCTAAAGCTGTAGCGTTTTCCCGACCGCATTACTTCTTCTTGCGATTTGCAGCGCCCTTGTTGGAACTTTCCGTAGCAGCAGGTTTCGACTCGGCCTTCGTCTCTTTTTTCGAGTCGGCGGACTTATCCGGGGATTTGTCATCCGACGACTTCGCCGAAGAGTCGCCCGACCCTTCGCTCGGCGCCGCCGCGGAATTCTTCCCGGCGTAGTCGGTCACATACCAGCCCGAGCCCTTGAACTGAATCGCGGGGGCCGACGCCATGCGCTCGGCGCGTGCGCCGCATTTCGGGCATTTCTTCGTTTCGGAGGCGCCCAAGCTCTCGATCTTCTCGAAGCGATGGCCGCACTTCACGCATTTGTATTCGTACAACGGCAAGGAAAAGCTCCTTTCGAATCTAGGTTCGGAGTGAATGCCGCGGTCAGTTTTCGACGACGCGCCGAAGCACCGGGATTTTCGCTTCGCGAAGCACGTGTTCGACCACGGACTCGCGCAGGCGCGAAGCATCGTAATCGAAGTGCAGCCGGTTGGTCGTTTCGTCGAAGCGGAACCGCTGCAAGCCGTAGGTATTCGCAAACTGGCCGAGCGCCCGGAACTGCTCGGCCCCCAAGGCGTTTTGCAATTCGTACGTCACGGTCATGAATGTCATGGGCGCATTATAGCATCGGCGTCACGCGGGATTCACGCCGCGGAGCGCGCCGGCCCGCGTTATCTGCGGCTAGAGCCTCACAGTACGCAGGCGCAGGGCGTTGACGATCACGGAAACCGAACTGAACGTCATCGCTGCGCTCGCCAGAATCGGGCTGAGCAGCAGGCCGAAGAATGGATACAGGACGCCCGCAGCGATGGGAATGCCGATGGAATTGTAGAGGAACGCGAACGCCAGGTTCTGGCGAACGTTGCGCATAGTCGCGCGGCTGAGCATGCGGGCGCGCACGATGCCGCGCAGATCTCCGGCGAGCAGCGTGATGCCGGCGCTTTCGATCGCGACGTCTGTTCCCGTGCCCATGGCGACGCCGACGTCGGCTTGCGCGAGCGCGGGAGCGTCGTTCACTCCGTCTCCGGCCATCGCGACGATTCGTCCTTCGGCTTGCAGCTTCTTGACGATTTCTCCCTTTTGATCGGGAAGCACTCCGGCGATCACTTCGTCGATGTTGAGCGTACGCGCGACGGCCTCAGCGGTTGCCTTCGTGTCCCCGGTCAGCATCACGATCCGGACGTTGTCGCGGTGTAGGCGCGCGATCGCATCCGCCGCGTGCGGCTTCACCGGATCGGCGACACCGATTAAACCTGCGAACGTGTTTTCGGATGCAACGAATATTACGGTTTGGCCTTCGGCTTCCAGGGCCGTTGCGCGCTCGTCGAGCGCAGCGATCGAAATGCCGGATTCGGCAAACACTGCGCGGTTTCCGAGCGCGGCGCCGCGGCCATCGACTTTTCCGGCTACGCCCTTTCCCGTACGCGACTGGAAATCAGCAATATCTCCCGGCAGGATCGACCGATCCTTCGCGGCGGTCAGAATCGCGGCGGCTAGCGGATGTTCGCTGGCGCGTTCAAGCGTGGCCGCGATTTGCAGCAGCTGCGCTTCGCTGAAGCCGGACATGGGAACAAGCGACACGACGCGTGGGCGGCCAAGCGTCAACGTGCCGGTTTTATCGATGACGAGCGTATCGGTCTTCTCAAGCATTTCGAGGGCTTCTGCGTTTTTGATGAGCACTCCGGCGAGGGCGCCGCGGCCCGTGCCAACCATGATCGCCATCGGCGTCGCGAGGCCGAGCGCGCAGGGGCAAGCGATGATGAGGACGGCGACGGCGTTGAGCAGCGCGTGCGCCATTCTAGGCGCGGGGCCGTAGACCGACCACGCGGCGAACGTGAGCACCGCAATCAATACAACGGCTGGAACGAAATAGGTCGAAACACGATCGGCGAGCTGCTGCACGGGTGCGCGGCTGCGCTGTGCATCGCTGACCATGCGAACGATCTGCGCGAGCAATGTTTCGCTGCCCACGCGCTCGGCGCGCATCACAAGCGTGCCCGTTCCGTTCACGGTCCCGCCGGTGACGCGGGCGCCGGCGGATTTCTCGACGGGGATTGGTTCGCCGGTGACGAGCGATTCGTCGACCGAGCTCGACCCGTCGGTTACGGCGCCGTCGACCGGAACCCTCTCGCCCGGGCGAACGCGCAGAACGTCGCCAACCGCAATGTGTTCGACGGGCACGTCGATTTCGGTGCCGTCGGCGCGAATCAACCGAGCGGTTTTCGGCGAGAGCCGGAGCAGCGAACGGATCGCCGCGGAGGTACGACTGCGGGCGCGCAGCTCGAGTACCTGGCCGAGCAGGACCAGCGCCGTGATCGTGGCGGCCGCTTCGAAGTAGATCGCTACGGCGCCATCGGCTGTGCGGAACGAAGCAGGAAACAGCCCGGGAGTGAGAACAGCGACCGTGCTGTAAACGTAGGCCGTGCCGGTGCCGAGGCCAATCAGCGTGAACATGTTGAGGCTGCGATGGGAGAGTGACATCCAAGCGCGCTCGAAGAATGGCCATCCGGCCCAGAGCACCACGGGCGTCGCCAGAGCGAACTGAATGATGCCGAGCGCGCGCATCGTGAGGGCGCCTTGCAGCGGCCGCCCGGGGATGATGTCGGACATGCCGAGGGCGACGACGGGTATCGCCAGCGCGACGCTGACCGAGAGGCGGCGCGTCATGGAGACGAGCTCCTCGTTTGGGCCGTCCTCCGCCAGGGCGGTGCGCGGTTCCAGCGCCATGCCGCAGATCGGACACGAGCCGGGGCCGGGGCGAATTATTTCTGGATGCATCGGGCACGTGTATTCGGTCGCTACAGCGGACTGCCCCGGTGCGGTGCGTCTCGCGGGAGCTGCGGCAACCAACCGCACGAGCCCCCCGCCGTGCGCGGGCGGCTGGATGGTCGGACCCGGCCGGACATATTTATCCGGCGCGGCCCGGAATTTCGCGGCGCAGCCCTCGCTGCAGAGATAGTAGGTGCTTCCGGCGTAGTCCGCGGTTGCGGCTCGCGCCGGGTCGACTGTCATGCCGCAGACGGGGTCGCGTTCCATGGGTTTCTATTATGGAGTGGATGTCAAAGCGTCCTCGGAAGATTCGAGACCTCGCACTTCAGGGAGCCTGCCGCTGAGCCAGAAAGAGCTTGCGACATGCGTCCGACGGTGGTCGGCAGGGTGCCGGTGCCACCGACGTAGGGAACATTTGCGTTGGGGCTTACGTATCTATCTCCCGAACGTCGAATACGGCAGAACCGGGGGCGTCCGTGGGCACGAACGGCGGTAACGGCAAGACCGGCCGGAACAAACGCAAGCGCTGGATCATCTTGGGAAGCGTAACCCTGGGGCTGGTCGCGATCGTAGTGATTGCGACGGCGGCGCTTCGTCCCTCGCACGTGATTGACCCCGACAAGCTGGCGTTGGCGGAACGCGGTGACATTGCACGGTCGGTCGTCGCCACGGGCAAAGTCGAACCGCTTACGAAAGTCGAAGTGAAATCCAAGGCCAGCGGAATCGTCGAAAAAATCTACCTGGATGCGGGTGACAAAGTTAAAGAAGGGCAGGTGCTCGCGGAGCTCGATAAGGAGCAGCTGCAGGCCAATGTGGCGGCCGCGCGCGCGAATCTGGAGGCGGCGCAGGCGGCGCAGTTGGCGGCGGAGGCGACCTATCAGAAAAACGTCGTGGATGCGGAAGGGCCCGATGTGCCGTACCTGAAGGCGGACGTCGACCGGGCCCACGATCTTTACAAGCAAGGACTCATCGCGCTCAGCGTGATGCAGGATTCGGAGAAGAACTATCAGCTTGGTTTGAATCATCAATCCTCGGCGATTCGAGAAGTGCAGGTGAGCAAGGCGCAGGTGGCGCAATCGAAGGCGCAGGTAGCGCAGGCAAAGGCTGCCCTGGACGACGCGGAAGAAAATCTGCGGTACTCGACGATCACGAGCCCAATGAACGGTGTGGTGCTTTCAAAGGACGTGGAAGTAGGCGACGCGGTCAGCTCGATCCTGGTGCTGGGATCAACGGCGACGCTGGTGATGACGCTGGGCGACACGAGCGAAGTGTACGTACTGGGAAAAGTGGACGAGGCCGACGTGGGGAAGGTGTATCTGGGGCAGCCGGCGCGGATCGTGGTCGAGTCATTCAAGGACAGGACCTTTCAGGGCAAGGTGACGAAAATCGCGCCGCTCGGGCAGGAAAAGGACAATGTGACGACGTTTGAGGTGCGCGTGTCCATCCAGAATCCGGGCGGCGAGTTGCGTGCGAATATGAGCGCGAATGCGGAAATTATCCTGGAAGAAAAAAAGAACGTGTTGCTGATCCCCGAGGGCGCGGTGATTTTCGATAAGGGCAAGAATGCGGCGGTGGAGATTGCCGATCCGAAGGGGCCGGACGGGCGGACCAAGCTGGCGGTGAAGCTGGGGATCACGAATGGGGTCAGGGCGGAGGTTCTGTCGGGTTTGAATGAGGGGCAGAAGGTGATTTTGCAGTAGGTATTGGGCGGCGAGGGAGGGCCCATGGTCACCGGTCGCCGGCAACTTCAGGAAAATGCCGGCGCGACGCCGGTCCCACTTCGATGAACTTTAAAGACCTCTTCAAGGACACCGTTTCAACGCTTTGGGCGCATAAGCTGCGGACTTTTCTGACCATGTTTGGAATCACGTGGGGAATTATTTCGATCACTTTGATGGTGGCGGCGACCGAAGGCCTGCGCGAGGGACTCAAGCGAAATAACGAATCGTTCGGCAAGGACATCATGATTTTCTTTTCCGGGCGGACGAGCATGCAGGCCGGCGGGTTGCGCGCGGGGCGCGATATTCATATCACCGAGGACGATTATCTGGCGGTCGACGCCCAGTCGCCGGCCTGCCGTTACGCGCTACCGGAAATCGGCAACCAGGTTCAATTGCGCAGCCGTTACAACAGCGGAAACCTGGAGGTTTCCGGATCGCTGCCGCCGTTCGCTCAAGTGCGCAGTCTGGATGTGGGCGAGGGGCGGTTCTACGACGACGAGGACGTGGCCAACGTCAGCCGCGTAGCTTTTCTCGGCAGCGACACGAAAAAGCAGCTCTTCGGCAGTCGCACCGCGCTCGGCGAGACGGTGTGGCTCGGCGACCTTCCCTACACGGTGATCGGCGTGATGAAGGCAAAGGATCAGAATTCGTCCTACGACGGTCCGGACATCCGCAAGCTTTTCATTCCGTACAGCGCGGTCGTGCGCGATTTTCCGAATCAACCGCCTGCGCCGCCGCACACGATCGACCATTTGCTGGTGGTACCGAAATCGCTGGCGTTGCACAAGGATTGCGAGCGCGAAGCGCTGGCGGCGTTGGGGGTGCTGCACAGTTTCGATCCGAAGGACCCGGATGCGATCTTCGTGTGGGACACGATCAAGAACGCGCAGGCGAATTCGATGATTATGGACGGGATCGAGTATTTCACCGGCGCGGTGGGAATCGTGACGCTGTTCCTGGGCGGACTGGGAGTGATGAACGTGATGCTGGTCGCCGTGCGCGAGCGGACGCGCGAGATCGGCGTGCGCAAGGCGCTGGGTGCCACGCGGCGGTCGATCCTCAGCCAGTTTTTTGCCGAGACGATCATCATCGCTTTTCTGAGCGGCGGAATCGGGATGGGAATCGCGTACGGATTCTGCGCGCTGGTGGATTTGCTGCCGATGCCGCAGGTGTTTGCGGGCTTGCTGCCGACGTGGCAATCGGGCGTGCTGGCGCTGGTGTTGCTGTCGGCCATTGCGGTGACGTCGGCGCTGTATCCAGCCAGCCGCGCCGCGGCCGTGGATCCGATCGAGGCGCTGCGGTTCGAGGCGGGAGGGTAGCGCGCGATGTTCGAAGAAATCCTCCGGCAGGCGTGGAGCTCGCTGCGGCGCCAGCCCGTGCGCAGTTGCCTGACGATGACGGGAATCGTGTGGGGCATTGTGGCGGTGACGATGCTGCTGGCGTACGGGTCAGGATTCCGGCGCGTGCTGATGTACACGTTCGATTCCTTCGGGCACGACGTGATCATTTGCTGGCCGGGAACGACGGCGGAGCAGGCAGGAGGCGAGCGCGCGGGGCAAAAGGTGAGGCTGGAGCAAGCGGATGTGGATGCGCTGCGCGCGACGGCGACGCTGGCGAAGCACGTTTGCCCGGAGACGGTGAAATTCGTGTCCCTGGCGCACGAGGAACGTTCGACGAGCACGGCGGTTCGCGGCGTGTGCGAGCAGTATGGCGAAATGCGCAATGAAGTACCCGCCGAGGGGCGCTGGCTGGATTCTGACGACGTGGTGAACCGGAGGCGCGTGGTGTTTCTGGGCGCGCAGCTTAAGAAAAAACTGTTTGCGGGGCTGCCGGCTGTAGGCGAGCCGGTGACGATCCAAGGCGAGCGGTTCACCGTGGTCGGCGCGATGGACCGCAAATTCCAGCAGAGCAGTTACTTTACAGATGACGACCGCTCCGCCTGGATTCCGTATTCGACCGCGGGCGATTTGTGGGACACGAAATCGGCGAGCGTGCTGGTGGTCGAGCCTGTGTCCGGGGAATTCGACAAGCAGACGCAGGCACAGATCCTGGGGGTGCTTGCGCAGCGCCAGCATTTTTCGCCGACCGACAAGCGGGCGATCCTGATGGACAGCATGGCCGAATTTCGGCCGATTATCTGGGGAATTTCGTACGGACTGGAATTTGTGCTGCTGTTTGTCGGGATGCTGACGCTGGGGATCGGCGGCGTGGGCGTGATGAACATCATGTTGGTAACCGTGAATGAGCGGATTCGCGAGATTGGACTGCGGCGGGCGCTGGGTGCGCGGCGGCGGCACATCCGCGTGCAGTTTTTGACCGAAGCTCTGGCGATTACGCTGGCCGGTGGGGCGATTGGCGTGGTGCTTTCACTTGGAATTGGCGCTTTGATTGGGTCGTTGCCGTTTTTGGGGCCGGCTTACGAGGATACGTCGGGGCGCGTGGATATCCAGATGCATGTTTCGTGGGGGATTTTGATGGCGGCGGTGATTGTGCTGGTGATTGTCGGAATTTTGAGCGGGTTCGTGCCGGCGATGCGGGCGGCGAAACTGGATCCGGTTGAGGCGCTGCGGTACGAGTGACGCGAGCAATTCTTGCCGTGCGTTTTGTGAACCACGCCGAGATGCGCGCGATCTGCTGATACCGCCAGAAAAACGCCGGAGGGACGCCGGCGCGACTAATTCTGATCCAGCAGGGAATCCAGGTAGGCCATCATTTCGGGGCTGGTCCAGTCCTGGGGGCCTACGATTTTGCGATCGAGGTGCCCTTTGCGGTCGATGACATAGGTTTCGGGATAGGCTGTGGTGCCGTAGGAGGCCGCGAGCTTTTTCGTCGCGTCAAAGTAGGTGGGGAAGTCGATTTTGTAGTCCGACAGGAACTTTTCGTAGGAGTCCAGCTCGTCGTCGATGCCGACATTCACGCCGAGCACCGTGCCGCCGAGCGGGGCGATGCGCCGCTGAAGCAGATTGAGCGAAGGCGCTTCGTCGACGCACGGCTGGCACCACGAGGCCCAGAAATTCAGCAGCACCACTTTGCCGCGCAGGTCGGAAAGCTTCGCGGGCTTGCCATCCAGCGTGAGAGAAAAATCCTGAGGCGTGCGGCCGTGCAGGCTGGGCTCACCCTGCCGATAGTCGGGCCGCGCGAAAAGTATCAGAAGTCCCGCGATAAACGCCAGAACCAGGCCCGTTTTCAGTTTGCGTTTCAATCCGCTGTCCAAGCGCCCTATAATTGACCGTATACTGTAACTGTCGCCGACGAGAGAAAACTAGTCTAGCAGCCCCCCAGGCGGATCGGATCGCAAATACCGTGGTTTCCGTAATCATTCCCGCTCGCAATGAAGAAGCTTCGGTTGCGCGTGCCGTGGAATCGGTGGCGATGCAGCTCGAGGTTGGGGAAGTGATTGTGGTGAACGACGGCTCGACGGATGGGACCGGCGCGATCCTCGCGGGGCTTGCCAAACGATATCCGAAGCTCAAAGTGCTGGACGCCGGACCGCTGCCGGAAGGCTGGGTGGGAAAGAACCACGCGGTCGCGGTCGGCGCGGCCGCGGCGGAGGGCGATTGGCTGCTTTTTACGGATGCGGACACGTTTCATTATCCGGGTTCGACGCGGCGCGCGCTGATGGATGCCGTTGATCACGACGCGGTGTTGGTTTCGTATTCGCCCGAGCAGGAAATGCGGACGTGGTGGGAGCGGGCGCTGATCCCGTTCGTCTATTGCCGGCTGGCCGCGAAATTTTCGTACGCGCGCGTGAACGATCCGCGGCGGCCCGATGCGGCTGCAAACGGGCAATTCGTGTTGATGCTGCGCGATGCGTACCAGGCTGTCGGCGGACAGGCCGCAGTGGCGGGTGAAATCCTGGAGGATGTAGCGCTGGCGCGGCAGGTGAAAAAGCTCGGGCACGGCATTTATTTTACGGCGCCAATCGGAGTGGTACGGACGCGGATGTACCGGTCGTTTGGGGCGATGTGGCAAGGCTGGACCAAGAACCTGTATCCGCTGGCGGGCGGAAATTCCGGGTCCCTACTGTTGGAGTTGGCCGAAGTGTTTCCGTTTGCGGAAATTGGTCTTCTGCTCGCTGGGCCCCTGTATCTGGCGGGTGCCCGGCATTCGTTTGTGGCGGCCTTGCTGTGCGTGTTCGCAGGGATGGTCGTGGGGCGGCATGTCACGTACGCGGCGGCGCTCTACCGGAATCTCTATCCGGTCGCGTACATCGAATGTTTCGAGGTGGCCGCAGTGCTCTACAGCCTGGCACTGGTTGAGTCCTGGTGGCAGACCACGCGAGGCCGTGTGGTATGGAAAGGCCGCTCGTACGCGGCGAGGACGCCATGATCCGCGTGACGCGCAAAATCGAATTTTCAGCGGCGCATTTTTATCACAATCCGAATTTTTCGGAGGCGGAGAACCGCCGCGTGTTCGGGAAATGCGCGAACACGCATGGTCACGGGCATAACTACGTGCTGGAAGTGACGGTGGCCGGAGAGCCGGACCCGGCCACGGGCATGGTACTGGATTTGAAGGAACTGAAGGACATTTTGCAGCGCGAAGTGGGCGACCGGATGGACCACCGTCACTTGAATTTTGAAGTGCCGGAGCTTGCGGGCCAGATCCCGACGTGCGAAAACATCGCAGCGGCGATCTGGAAGCTGTTGGAGCCGAAAATCACGCGGGGCCGACTCGATCGCGTGCGGCTCTACGAGTCGCCCGATCTGTTCGCGGACTGCACGGCGGCGGAATCGAACGGGGCACGCGCGTGAGGCCGGCCCTGAAAATTACGCTGACGCGGCGCTATCGTTTCGCGGCATCGCACCGGCTGCACCGGCCGATTTTCAGCGAATCCGAAAACGCGCGCATCTACGGGAAATGCAGCAATCCCTACGGCCACGGTCACAACTACGTGATGGAAGTCACCGTCGCTGGAGCCGTCGATCCGGCCACGGGCATGATCGCGAATCTCGGTGAACTCGATCCGTACGTGGAGCGTGAGGTGATCGACGCGTTCGATCATAAGTATCTGAACGAAGAAGTGTCCGAGTTCGCGGAAGTGGTGCCGACGGCGGAAAACATTTGCCGCGAGATTTATCGCCGCCTGAAGCCGTTTCCGGCGGCGAAGGTCGAGCGGGTGCGAGTGGAAGAGACGAACAACAACAGCTTCGAGTTCGACGCGACGACACAGGGCGAACGGCTGTAAAGCACGCGACAAGCTCAACAAAGGACAACAACCATGAGCAAGACAACAAGAATCGAGATTCCGGAAACGGAAGGCACCGGGAGGATTGCGGACCTCCTGCGCGAAATCCTCGTGCAGGTGGGCGAGGATCCGGAACGCGAGGGGCTGCTGCGCACGCCCGAGCGGTTTGAGAAAGCGCTGCGCTTCCTGACGAGTGGCTACAAGCAGGATCCGGAAAAGCTGTTGAACGGCGCGAAGTTCAGCGTCTCCTACGACGAGATGGTCGTGGTGAAGGACATCGAGTTCTACAGCTTGTGCGAGCACCACATGCTGCCGTTTTTCGGCAAATGCCACGTGGCGTACATCCCAAATAAGAAAGTGGTGGGCCTCAGCAAAGTGGCCCGCCTGGTGAACATGTACGCGCGGCGGCTCCAGATCCAGGAACGGTTGACGAGCCAGATCGCGCAGACGATTTCAGAGCAGCTGAATCCGCAGGGCGTAGGCGTGATCGTCGAGGCACGTCACCTGTGCATGGTGATGCGTGGCGTGGAAAAGCAGCGTTCCGCAGCGGTGACCAGCGCAATGCTGGGCGTATTTCGCGAGAATAAACAGACGCGCGACGAATTCCTGTCGCTGGTTCGCAACGGCAACTAGGCGGCATCTTCTTCAACGTTCAGGCGGATCGCGCTGCATTCTTGGCCAGCCCCGGGGCCGAATGGAGAGGGAATGAGCAAACTACCATGGGTCGTTGTAGCTCTCCTTGGGCTGATTGTCGTTCCCAGCTTCCTGCGGCGGGACTCGCGCGCACAGTCCACGGCAGCGACGGCCGGTGCGGACAACTCTCTTGCTGCGTGGAACGCGCTGGTCGATCGGTATTTCGACGATTACTTCGCATTCAATCCGACGGCGGGAACCAGCGCGGGCTTTCATGAATACGACTCCCGAGTGGAGGACTACTCCGGCGGCGCGGTCGAACGGGAAATCGCAGCCATGCATGCGTGGGAGGCGCGCGTCGAAGCCTTTGATTCAAAAGGACTTGACGAAACGACTGCCGCTGATCATGAGCTTTTGCTGGCCACCATTCGCTCGACGCTGCTGAGCCTTGAGACCATCCGATCGTGGAAAAAAAACGCCGATGTTTATTCGAGTGGGGTGACGGAGAGCGCGTTCTACATCATGATGCGCAAGTTCGCGCCCACGGACGAGCGCCTCCGTTCGCTGGTTTCCCGGGAAAAGCAAATGCCCGCTGTTTTCGCCGCGGCTCGGGAAAACTTGAAAAACCCTCCGCAGATTTACACGGAAATCGCCATCGAGCAGATTCCAGGCATGCTCAGCTTCTTCCAAAACGATGTTCCTGCGGCGTTCGCCGATGCAAGCGACCCGGCGACGAAGCAGGAGTTCGCGACTTCCAACGCCGCGGTGATCGCGGCGCTCACGAGCTATGGCGAGTGGCTGAAAACGGATTTGCTGTCCCGGTCGCACGGAGACTACCGCATCGGGGCGGCCACATTCTCGAAGAAGTTGCTTTACGACGAGATGGTGGATACGCCGCTCGACAAGCTTCTCGAGATCGATCGGGCGAACATGAAACAGAATCAAGAAGAGTTCAAGCGGATCGCTCGCGAACTGGAACCGACAAAGACCAGCGAGCAGGTGCTCGCCGAGCTGGAAGCGGACCATCCGAAGCCGGACCAACTGCTACAGGCCTTCCGCGACACATTCGACGGGCTGGTTGCGTTCATCAGGCAAAAACACATCATCACGATTCCGTCCGATCTCCGCCCGATCGTCGAGGAAACGCCTCCGTTCGGGCGCGCGCTCTCCACAGCCTCCATGGATACGCCGGGCCCTTACGAAAAGGTGGCCAAAGAAGCGTATTTCAATCTGACGCTTCCCGGGCCAAACGACACGCCCGAGGAGATTGAAGGGCGTATGGAGGACTTCAACGTCGGGACGATCATCAGCACGGCGGTGCACGAGGCATATCCGGGCCACTACGTTCAGTTCCTGTGGACGCCCCAGGCTCCCACGAAAATACGCAAGTTGTTGGGTGCCGCGACGGACGTGGAAGGTTGGGCGCACTACTGCGAGCAGATGATGCTCGATGAAGGCTACGGACAGCCGGGCGCCGGACCGAAGGACGAGCGCGAATCCAAGCTGATCCGCCTGGGGCAGTTGCAGGATGCATTGCTGCGGAACGCGCGGTTCGTGGTCGGTATCCAGATGCATCGTGGGAGCATGACATTCGACCAGGGAGTCGAGTTTTTCGAGAAAGAGGGCTATCAAACCCATCAGATCGGTTTGGTCGAGACGAAGCGCGGCACCTCCAATCCCACGTATCTTTACTACACGCTGGGAAAGCTCGAAATCCTCAAACTTCGCGCCGACGTCGAGAAGAAACAGGGCGCGGCGTTCTCGCTTCAAAAGTTCCACGACGATTTCATGCGCCAGGGTTTCCCTCCCATCAAAATCGTGCGCAAAGCGATGCTGGGGGATGACTCGCCCGCGCTTTAGAGCGGAGATGGGCGTCATGATTTGCGACGGACCGCGGCCGGCGAGGCTCAGGTGAATCCTGTATTTTTGCTTTGCGGCCCACGGCCTCTGTGCTAGCATTTTCAGGTTGAAGAGCGAAGAGCATAGAGCAGGGGCACGGCGTTTCAGAGGGAGGTTCAGTTGATGGAAGCCAAAGCCGGTGTAATCGAGATGTACCGGGTTCACACGAAAGACACCGGATCGCCAGAAGTGCAGATCGCGCTGCTGAGCGAGAGAATCAACTACCTCACGACCCACCTCCAGTCCCACGCAAAAGATCACGCTTCGCGCCGCGGGTTGATCATGATGGTCAACAAGCGCCGCAGGCTGCTGGACTATCTGAATCGGCGAGACCCAGATCGGTATCGCGAGATTGTGGCACGACTTAGTTTGCGTAAATAGCGCGGATTCCTCGAGCGGCCGCTCCGGCCGCATGATTCTCCACCGCAAAATGTTGAGCTGTCGGCCTGCGTGCAGGCCGCGAGGGTCGCGGTGCGCGAGGTCCCTTGCAAGCTAACCCTGCTGGCTGTTGCGCCCTGCTGTGCGTTTCTCTGCCTTCAATCTGCAATGAATTTCCGAGAGTGCTGCTCTCGTATCTGACGATCGTTCCCGGTGATCCGGGACAGAAGGATGTGCTGGATGTTTGAACAAGTGAGTGTGGATCTGGGCGGACGCAAGCTGACGCTCGAAACCGGAAAAATGGCGCGACAGGCGCACGGCTCGATCGTGGCGCGCTACGGGGATTCCGTCGTGTTGGCCACCGCATGCATGGACAATAAGGCGACCGAGAAGGATTTTCTTCCGCTGACCGTCGATTACCGCGAGTACACCTACGCTGCCGGAAAAATCCCCGGCGGATTTTTCAAGCGCGAGGGGCGCCCGTCCGAGCGCGAGATTTTGACTTCGCGGCTGACGGATCGGCCATTGCGGCCGCTGTTTCCCGAGGGCTGGGCTACCGAGACGCAGATTATCGCCATGGTGCTTTCGGCTGATAGCGAGAACGATCCGGACGTCGTGGCCGTGACGGCCGCTTCGGCTGCGCTGTATGTCTCGAAGATTCCTTTCAACAATCCGATCGCCTGCGTGCGCGTTGGCATGCTCGAAGGCAAGTTTGTCTGCAATCCAACGATCGCTGATCAAAAAGTCAGCCAGATGAACCTGATCATTGCCGGATCGAACGAAGCGATCGTGATGGTTGAATCGGGCTCGCTCGAGGTTTCCGAAGACACGGTTGCCGATGCGCTGCAGTTTGGCCATGGCGAGATCAAGAAGATCATCGCAGCGATCAAAGACCTGGGCGCACGAGTGGGCATCAAGAAGCTCGAAGTGAAGCCGCCGGCGTTCGATGAGGCTCTCTACAAGGAGATCGCCGCGAAATATACCGACCGGCTGCGCGATGCGCTCGATACGGAAAAGCATCCGAAGCTTGAAAGCTATGCGCTGGTCGATGCGGTGAAGGCCGATATCTTGGCGGCCGTGCCGGAGGACGACGAGGAGAAGCACAAGCTGGCATACCGCGCGTTTGAGAGGCTGCGCGAGCGCATTTTCCGCGACGATATGTTGGTTCGCCGACGGCGTCCCGATGGCCGTGCGTTCGATCAGGTTCGCCCGATTAGCTGCGAAATCGGAATTCTACCGCGCGTGCACGGCTCGGCGCTTTTTACCCGCGGTGAAACGCAGGCTTTGGCGACGACGACCTTGGGAACCAAGGAAGACAAGCAGCGTCTCGATTTGTTGTTCGAGCAGGACGTGTTCAAGCGCTTCATGCTGCATTACAACTTCCCGCCGTTTTCGGTTGGCGAGGTGAAATTCCTGCGGGGAGCAGGGCGTCGCGAGATCGGGCACGGCGCGCTGGCTGAGCGTGCGCTTGCGAGCCTGTTGCCGACGGAAGCCGACTTCCCGTACGCCATGCGCGTCGTTTCCGACATCATGGAGTCGAACGGATCATCCTCGATGGCCACGGTGTGCGGCGGCTCTCTGTCGCTCATGGACGCCGGCGTTCCACTGAAGGCTCCCTGCGCCGGTATCGCGATGGGGTTGGTGGTTGAGGGCGAAAAGTACGCGATCCTCACCGACATCGCGGGCGCGGAAGATCATTACGGCGACATGGATTTCAAAGTCGCTGGTACGCGGCAGGGAATTACCGCGCTGCAGATGGATATCAAGGTCGGCGGCGTCAGCATCAACATGATGCGCGAAGCGCTGGCCCAGGCGAAGAAGGCGCGGCTTGAAATCCTGGACATCATGGAGAAGACGATTTCCAGCGGGAAGCCCGAAATTTCCGTCTATGCGCCGCACCTGCACATGCTTTCGATTCCCACGGACAAGATTCGCGACCTCATCGGACCGGGCGGCAAGAAAATCCGCTCGATTGTCGAAGCCACGGGCGTGAAGATCGACGTGATGGACGACGGCAAGGTGCACGTCTTCGCCAGCAACGGTAAGGCGGCCGAAGATGCGCTAAGAATGATTCGCGACGTCACGGCGACCGCCGAGATCGGCAAGACGTATCTCGGCACCGTGGTTCGTATTGCGGAGTTCGGCGCATTCGTCGAGATTTTCCCGGGTACCGATGGCCTGCTCCACATCAGCGAAATCGCCGAAGCGCGCATCCGCGCGGTCCGCGACGAACTGAAGGAAGGCGACCAGGTGCTGGTGAAGGTACTGGCGATCGAAGGTAACAAGATCCGCCTGAGCCGCAAAGCTGTGCTGCGTGATCAGCGCGACAAGGTGGCCAAGGGCGACTTGGCCGGGTAGCTCTAGCGCCCGCTGGAATCGGCGGGGAAAGGGCCAAATCGGTTCAGGGGGGCGAGTAATCGCCTCCTTTTTTGTTTTCGGGTTGTAAGGATTATTCGTCGCGGCCGGTGACGCGTTCGATGCGGGCGCCGAGTTTGCGGAGCTTGAGTTCGATCTGTTCGTAGCCGCGGTCGATGTGGTAAACGCGGTCGATTACCGTCGTGTTGTCGGCGACCAGAGCGGCCAGAACCAGCCCGGCACTTGCACGCAAATCCGACGCGGTAACGGGTGCGCCGCTTAGCGGCGTGGGGCCGGTCACGATGGCGGTGTTGCCATCGATGGCGATGTTGGCGCCCATGCGCATCATTTCGCTGGCGTGCAGGTAGCGATTCTCAAAGATCGTCTCACGGATGTGGGATGAGCCGTGCGCCTGCGTGGCAAGCGCCATGAACTGTGCCTGCATGTCCGTGGCGAAGCCGGGATATTCCTCAGTGTCGACGTCCGCGGCGACGAGTTTTTTCGCGGCGCGCACGCGTAGGCCGGTCTTGCCTTCGCACTTGATTTCGACGCCGCACTGTTTCATTTTCTCGATGATGGCGCCCAGGTGATGCGGCTCGCAATGGCTCAGCAGCAGCTCGCCGCCGGTGATCGCTCCGGCCACTAGAAACGTGCCCGCTTCGATGCGGTCAGGAATAATCGTGTGCGTCGCGCCGTGAAGTTTCTCCACTCCTTGCACGCGAATCGTGGGCGTGCCGTGGCCTTCGATTTTCGCACCCATCTTGATCAGCAGTTCGGCCAGGTCGGGAATCTCGGGTTCGAGCGCGCAATTTTCAAGAATGGTTTCGCCTGCAGCCAGGACCGCAGCGGTCAGAATGTTCTCAGTGCCCGTGACCGTAATCTTCGGAAAGCGGAATGTCGTTCCGCGCAGCCGGTTCGCTTTCGCTTCCACGTAGCCGTGATCGACGCTGATCGAAGCGCCGAGCTTTTCGAGAGCCTGGATGTGGAGGTCGATTGGCCGCGCGCCGATGGAGCAACCGCCGGGCAGGGAAACGCGCGCGTAGCCGAATCGCGCGACCAGTGGGCCGAGCGTCAGCACCGAGGCACGCATGGTTTTCACCAGGTCGTACGGCGCTTCGGCGTGCGAAATGGTTTCCGCTCGAATGATGAATTCGCTCGGCGGAATATCCGGGCTTTCGACTTTGCAGCGCATGTGCGCCAGCAGCTTCGCCATGGTGATGATGTCGCGCACGTGCGGGATATTCTTCAGATGTACGGCATCGGCGGTGAGCAACGACGCCGCCATGGCCGGTAGCGCCGCGTTTTTGGCACCGCTGATCCGGACTTCGCCTTCGAGTCTCCGCCCGCCATGTATCTTGAATCGGTCCATGTCCTATTTCCGGCCTTTGGGGTTGAGATGACTTCGCACCGCTGCGAGCGCCTGCCTCACGTCGCCGCCTGAAGCCGCGAGGCTCCGGCGCGCGTCCGACAGGCTTGCCCCCGTTTTCAGCATCACCAATGCCGCGGGCAGATTGTGGCTGGCATGACGCAAAGCATGTTCGGCAGCCGACGGAGTGACGCCCGCGGCCTCTTCCAGTATCTGCGCGCTCCGCCGCCGCAACTTCTGATTTGTCAGCGCCACGTGAACCATCCAGTTTTCATACACTCTGCCGAGCCGCACCATCGCGGCGGTAGAAAGCATGTTCAGCACCATCTTCTGCGCCGTGCCGGCCTTCAGGCGTGTCGAGCCGGAAATCGCCTCCGGTCCCGTGTCGGGCGCGATGGAAATCCGCGCCCTGCGGGCCACCGACGATCGGGGATTCGACGTCACTCCCACGGTGACCGCACCACGTCGGCGGGCAAACTCAAGCGCACCAAGCACATAGGGAGTCCCCCCGCTCGCCGCGACGCCCACAACCACATCTCCCTGCGTGAGTCCCGCCCGGCGTAAATCCCTCGCGCCTTTCGCCACTGAATCTTCCGCGCCTTCCACTGCGTGGCGCAGTGCTCGCTCGCCGCCGGCAATAATTGCCCGGACCGTCCGCGCCGGTGTGCCAAACGTCGGTGGGCACTCCGCCGCGTCCAGTACTGCCAGCCGGCCGCTGGTT
>Ga0209007_1000083_pt1 | contig 58611 bp, 46 predicted proteins | sample JacPinW_OM1H0_O2_FD_187961 | JGI IMG/M metagenome (GOLD analysis project Ga0209007, IMG submission 187961) | Forest soil microbial communities from Algoma, Ontario, Canada - Jack Pine, Ontario site 1_JW_OM1H0_O2 (SPAdes) (version 2) | ecosystem: Environmental > Terrestrial > Soil > Boreal... | reverse complement strand
ATTGGACCGATCCCAGCCACTCGCAAGGCCATGGCGCGCGCCGCGCTCAAGGTCGATGCGCTCGACGTGATTGAGATCAACGAAGCATTCGCCTCGCAAGCGCTTGCCTGCATTCGGGAACTCAAGCTCGATCCTGCCAAGATCAATATCGATGGCGGCGGCATGGCGCTCGGCCATCCCTTGGGCGCAACCGGCGCACGCATCACGGGCAAGGCGGCGTCCTTGCTGGCGCGCACCAAGGGACGCTACGCGCTTGCCACGCAGTGCATCGGCGGCGGGCAAGGCATTGCCACGGTGATGGAATCGCTCTAGGAAGCTTTAAGACGGTGCTCTAAAAGCTTGAATCCAGCGTAATGCTCACCGGGCAGTGATCGCTGCCCATCACGGCAGCATGGATCTGCGCGCTTTTCACCGCACTGCGAAGCGCCGCCGATACCATGAGGTAGTCGATTCTCCATCCGACGTTGCGCGCCCGTGAGTTGGCGAAATGGCTCCACCAGGAATAGTGGCCATTGCCCTGGGTGAACAAGCGGAAGGTGTCGACGAAGCCGGCGTCGATAAAAGCCTGGAATCCCGCGCGCTCCTCGTCGGTGAATCCCTTCTTGCCGCGATTGGGTTTCGGATTCGCCAGATCAAGCTCGGTGTGCGCGACATTCAAGTCGCCGCAAAATATGACAGGCTTGGTCTTCTCCAGCTGTTTGCAATAGGCGAGAAACGCAGGATCCCAATGCTTGTACCGCAGGGCGAGCCTGCTCAGGTCATCCTTGGCATTCGGCGTATACACAGTGACCATGAAGAACTTGGCGAACTCCGCCGTGATGACGCGGCCCTCCTCCGCGCTGTCGCGCTTCAGCTCGTCGGCGAAGCTGAATCGCTTGGCGAATTCGTTCGGAAAACCATTGATGACCTTCAGCGGTTCCCGCTTGGAGAATATCGCAGTTCCCGAATAGCCCTTCTTCACCGCCGAGTTCCAATACTCGAAGGTATTGGGCAACTCGATTTCGATCTGGCCGCGTTCAGCCTTGGTCTCCTGCAGGCACAGGATGTCGGGCTTATGCGCCTCGAGAAAGGCGAGAAACAAACCCTTCTTATGCACGGCGCGAATGCCGTTGACGTTCCAGGAATAAATTTTCATTGCGGCGGCACCGATCGCCAACCGGCGCCCAAGGCTTTGTACACGGCAACCAGCGAGGTTGCGGCGTCCGTGCGGCTTTGCGACAGCAACAACTCGGCACTCAGCGCCGTGCGCTCGGCATCGAGCACTTCAAGGAAATCGATGAGACCGCCTTCGAAGCGCTTCTGCGCCAGATCCGCCGCCTTGTCGCTCGCCGCCGCCGCCACTTGCAACGCATCGCGGCGGGTTTGCGACCTGCCGTAAGTGATCAGTGCGCCTTCGGTGTCCTCAAGTGCACCGAGCACCGCGCCTTCGTAAGCCGCCAGCGCCGCATCGGTCAATGCCCTGGCGCTGCCGATGCGTGCCCGCACCCTGCCTAAATCGAAAGCCGCCCAAGAAATACTCGGGCCAAAAGAGAAAAAGCGCGAGTCACTCGCTCCGAGTTCGCTGAAGGTGGGAGCGAAATAGCCCACCTCCCCGGTTAGGGTAACCTTGGGAAAAAGATCGCCCACCGCGACACCGATGCGTGCAGTCGCGCCTGCCAGTCTGCGCTCGGCCACGCGCACGTCCGGCCGCCGGCGCAGCAATTCCTCAGGCGTGCCGACAGTATTGATCAGCGGCAGTGCCGGCGGCGGCGCCGGCGGGGCGAGGGTTGCATTCAGCGCCGTTGGCTGCCGTCCGGTGAGGACGCTCAACCGATACATCGTGGTGGCAATCGTGGCCTCCAGGCTCGGAATGGAGGCCAATGTGGTTTGCCACTGCGCCTCGGCACGCGCCGTGTCCAACTGGTTGCCTCGACCCGCCTCCAGCCGATTGCGCGTCAGCTTCAGGGTGTTGAACTGATTTTCGGCATTGCGTTGCGTCAGCGCCAGCTGATCCTGGAGTCCGCGCAGGATAAAATAGTCGCGCGCGACCTCGGCAATCACGCTGACGCGCGCATCCCGCACGGTTGCGGCGCTGGCGCCCACATCGGCGCGAGCCGCTTCGACATTGCGCCGGACGCGGCCGAACAAATCCAGTTCCCAAAGACCGTCGAAGCCGGCTTGAGCGGCATCGAACTCGCGGTCATGCATATCGAAACCCGGCAGCTGCTCGGCGGCATCCAGATTGCGCGAGTAGCCGCCGCTGAACGTCACGGTTGGAAACTGGTCGAATCCAGCCAGCCTTCTGGCCGCGCGCGCCGCCCGTAGATTCGCTTCGGCGACCGCGAGATCCTTATTGTGCCCCAGAGCGTCGTCGATCAAGCTCGTCAGCGTGGCATCGGAAAATCCCAGCCAGTAATTGTCCACCGCCTCGCCCACGGCGAGACCAGGTTCCGCGGAATTGGCAAACTGCGGATCCACCGCCGTATCGGGACGATGATAATTGGGACCCACCGCGCAGCCGGATAATGTTGTGATCGCCGATGTCGCGATCGCCATGGCGAGCTTGAGCCAGCTACGCACGGGGCTGCTCTTCGGGTGCCGACAGCGGCGCGTAGTCCGGATGTTCCTTGTACCGCGCCAAAATCGTTTCGATGGTCACGAAAAATACCGGCGTGAGGAATAGCCCGAAAGAAGTGACCCCCAGCATGCCGGCGAACACTGCGATGCCGATGGCCTCGCGCATCTCGCTGCCGGCGCCTGCGGCGATCACGAGCGGAATCACACCCATGATGAAGGCAAAGGAGGTCATGAGAATGGGACGCAACCTCAAGCGGCAAGCCTCGATCGCCGCCTCGACCGGGGCGAGGCCATGCTCGACGCGCTCGCGCGCAAACTCCACGATCAAAATGGCATTCTTACAGGCGAGGCCCACCAACACGATGAAACCGATCTGGGTGAGCACGTTGTTGTCGGAACCCTTCAGCCAAACGCCCACCATCGCCGACAGCAAGCACATCGGCACGATGAGAATAACGGCCAGCGGCAGCGCCCAACTCTCGTATTGCGCCGAGAGGATCAAGAACACCAGCATCACGCAGATTGGAAAAACCAACAGCGCGGTGTTGCCGGCGGATTTCTGTTGAAAGGTCAGGTCGGTCCACTCGTAGCCGAAGCCATTGGGCAAAGTGTCCTTCAACACGCGTTCCATCGCGTTGGTTGCCTGAGTGGATGACACGCCGGGAGCGCCCTGACCGTTGATATCCGCGGCCAGATACACGTTGTAATGCGAAACCCGGTCCGGCCCCGCCTCGAAGCGGACGTCGGCCACGGCACCCATCGGCACCATGTCGCCTTTCAAATTGCGCATCTTTAGGTTGGCGATATCTTCGGGCTGATTGCGGAATTGTGCCTCGGCCTGAGCGTAGACGCGGAAGGTGCGTCCGAATTGGTTGAAATCGTTGATATACGTCGAGCCCAAATAAGTCTGCAGCGTATCGAATATCGAGGACAGCGGGACGCTCTGCCGCTTGGCTTTCACCCGGTCCACATCCGCGAACAACTGCGGCACGCTGTTTTGGTACGTCGTATAGGTCGCATACGGATTCAGTTCATGCTGCTGCCGGGCTTTGTTCAGCACTTCGTTGGTGACCCGCGCCAGCTCATCGTAGCCGTGAGCGGCGCGGTCCTGCACGAACAGTTTGAATCCCCCGGTGGTTCCCAGACCCTGCACCGGAGGCGGCGGCACGGCGAATATGGTCGCATCCTGGATGGTCGAGAATTTCTTGTTGAGGGCCTGAGCGATCGCGGCCGCCGATAAATCCTTGGTTCTGCGCTCCTCAAATGACTTCAGCGGAAAGAACAGCACCGCCGTGTTGCTCAAGTTGACGAAACCCTGCACCGACAGGCCGGAAAATCCGATTACATGATCCACGCCGGGAGTGTCCTTGGCCATGCCCGACATTTGGCGCACGACTTTTTCGGTGCGGTCCAGCGAAGCGGCATCGGGCAGTTGCACGATGCCGACCAGATATTGTTTGTCCTGCGCGGGAATAAAGCCGCCCGGCACCACCCGGAAAATCCCCCACGTGCAAACCAGCAGACCGGCGAATATGCACAGCACGATGACGCGGATTCCGGTGAGCCGCCGCACGCCATGACCGTAGCGCTCGGATGCACTTTCGAAGCCGCGATTGAACAGGCCGAAGAAGCCTCCCAGCACCTTGTTGATACCGCGCTGGAAAACATCGGGTTGTGCGTTGCGCGGCTTGAGCAAGAGCGCTGCGAGCGCCGGCGAAAGGGTAAGCGAGTTGAAAGTCGAGATGAGGGTGCTCGCCGCAATAGTCACACCGAACTGGCGGTAGAACTGTCCGGTAAGACCGGAAACAAAGGCCACGGGAATGAACACCGCGCACAGCACCAGCGCGATGGAAATGATCGGCCGGGTCACCTCGCCCATGGCGGCATGCGCCGCCGCGTGCGGGTTTAGCCCCTCTTCAATCTTGCGTTCGATATTTTCCACCACGACGATGGCATCATCGACCACGATGCCGGTGGCCAGCACCAAGCCAAACAATGTCAGCGAGTTGATCGTGAATCCCGCCAGCAGCAGCACCGCGAGCGTGCCGATGATGGCGACCGGCACCGCCACCAACGGGATGACGCTGGCGCGCCAGGTCTGCAAAAACACCACCACGACCAGGACGACCAACAGCACGGCCTCAAACAGGGTGTGGATGACTGACTCGATCGAACTGCGGACAAACACAGTGGGGTCGTAGTCGATCTCGTAACTGACGCCTTCCGGAAAATTCTTTTCCAGTTCCTTCATCTTGACGCGCACGGCGTCGGACAACTGCAGGGCATTCGCACCGGGAAGCTGGAAAACCGGGATGGCGACGGCAGGACCGCTATCCAGCATGCTGCGCAGCGCGTAATTGTCCGGCCCCAACTCCAAGCGCGCGACATCGCGCAGATAGGTGGTCTCGCCGTTCGCGCCGCTCTTGACCACGATGTTGCCGAATTCCTGTTCGGTCTGAAGACGCCCTTGAGCATTGACGATGTATTGGAATTGCGTACCCGGGAGGGATGGCTGGCCGCCGATCTGTCCCGCGGCAACTTGCACGTTTTGCTCGCGTACGGCCGCCAGTACGTCATCGACATCCATGCTGCGCGCCGCAATCTTTCCCGGATCCAGCCATAATCTCATGGCGTAATCGCCGGAGCCGAAGACGCGCACATCGCCCATGCCGGGGATGCGCGCCAAGACGTCCCTGATTTGAATGACCGCGTAGTTGCGCAAATACAGCGAGTCGTAGCGGCCATCGCCCGACTTCAAAAACACGACCATGGTCAGGTCGGGCGACTGCTTCTGAGTCACCAAGCCGATTTGCCGTACGACGTCCGGCAAACGCGTCTCGGCCTGCGCCACCCGGTTCTGCGTTTGCACCTGCGCAATATCGAGATCGGTGCCGAGCTTGAAGGTCACCGTGATGGAGAACGTGCCGTCCGGCGTCGCGGTGGAATTCGTGTAAATCGCGTTTTCGACACCGTTGATCTGCTGTTCCAACGGCGTGATGACGGTCTCGGCAATGGTTTTGGGCGAGGCGCCGGGATATTGGCCGCTGACCACCACGGTGGGCGGAACGATCTCCGGGTACTCGCTGATCGGCAGACTCGGCATCGCGAGCAAACCCGCAACTGTGATCAAAATGGCGAGGACTGTCGCAAAGATCGGCCGTTCGATGAAGAACGAGGAAATATTCATCGCATAGGCCTTAAGGTGCGGCCGGCCCGCCGGCCGTTGCAGGCGCCGCGTCGGCCCCCATGTTTACACGCTGCGGCGTAACCGTGATTCCGGGGTGCACGCGTTGCGCGCCGTTCACGACAATCACATCGCCGGCCTTGAGGCCCTCGCGAACGACGCGCATGCCGTCAATCACGCGACCGAGCTTCACCTTTCGGTACTCGATTTGGTTATTGGCGCCGAGCAGCAGCACGTATTTCTGGCTTTGATCGGTATTGACGGCACGATCATCAATCAGAATGGCTGAATACTCTCCACCCCCCAACAACTGCACGCGCGCAAACAAGCCGGGCGTGAACTGACCTTCTTTGTTTTGCAGCACCGCGCGCGCGCGGATGGTGCCGGTCTGCGGATTCAGTTGATTGTCAACGAAATCGACGGACCCGGGGTGGGGAAACCCGTCCTCGTTGGCCAATCCGACCCGCACCGCATTGCCGGAGTCGCGCGAACTCGGCTCGCCACCGCGCGCCATCTGCGTGTATCGCAAATAGCTCTGTTCATCGGCGTCAAAATAAATATAAATCGGGTCCATGGAGACGACCGATGACAGCAGCGTGCCGCCGTTGGTACCGCCGGTCACCAAGTTCCCGCGCGTCACCTCCGCGCGGCTGACCCGCCCATCGATCGGGCTGGTGACCTTGGTGAAGTTTAGATTGAGCGCGGCGGCCTCGAGAGCAGCCTGCGCGCCTGCGACGTTGGCTTCGGCCTGTGCCACCGTGCTCTTGCGTTCGTCCAGCTCTTCTTGGGATACCGCGCCGCTGTCCTTAAGCTGCTGCACGCGCTTCAATTCGATTTGACCCAATTCCAAAGCCGTCTTAAAGCGCTTTACATCCGCGGCCGCGCGGTCGTACTCGGCTTGGTAGGGACGCGGATCGATGACGAATAGGAGGGCGCCGCGCTTGACCAGGCTACCCTCGGTGAATGCCACCTTGTCGATGTACCCGGAGACCCGCGGACGGATCTCGACGGTCTCCACCGCTTGAAGCCGGCCGGTGAATTCGTCCCAGTCCTTGACGCGCTTCTCGAGTACCTGGGCCACGCTGACCTGGGGTGGCGGAGGCGCTTCGGGTCCCGCGGATTTGCCACAGCCGGCGAGGTTCGCTGCGGCGCAACCGGCAGCACAAATAATTATTAACTTATTGATTTTTATCACTTTAACATCCCAGAACATCCCTTGAGTCAGGCGATCGGTGGGGTTCCCGAGCCTGTCAGTCCGTCACATAGATACTCGCTTAGACATAATCAGCCTAGCAGAGCCATATTACCGCGCCATCGCGTGAGTATGGTATTGACAATCATTCGCATTCGCGTTCACAATGGCGACATGATCGTATGTGTATGCAAAGCCGTTTCGGATCGCCACATCCGCACCGCTGTTAAGGGCGGGGCGAGTTCATTGCGCGATCTGACCCGCGACTTGGGGGTCGGAACCTGCTGTGGCAAGTGCCTGCCTGAGGCCAAATCGGCATTAGCTGCTTCGCTTAAAGCATGCGATTCAAGCCGATCCTGCCTCTTCTCCCCTGCCGCCAGCGAGTTCGCCGTCTAGCAATTCATTCCTTGCGTCTTGGGTTCGGGCTTACAATCCGACCTTCAATTTCATGCGCAATCGAATAAGGGGACCATCGTGCAGGGCGACGCTAAAGTATTGAAATTCCTCAATCAAGCGCTAAAAAACGAACTCACCTCGATCAATCAATATTTCCTTCACGCGCGCATGCTCGACAACTGGGGCATGAAGCGGCTCGGCAAGCTCGAGTACGAAGAATCCATCGATGAAATGAAGCATGCCGACCGCTTGGTCAAGCGCATTCTCTTTCTCGATGGCCTGCCCAACCTCCAGGACTTGGGAAAGCTGTTCATCGGCGAGGACGTGCAGGAAATTCTGCAGTGCGATCTGCGCCGGGAAATGGAGGCGCATCCCATGTACACCACCGCCATTGCCCACTGCGAGGCGGTCAAGGACTTCGTGACTCGCGATTTGCTGGTACATATCCAAAAGAGCGAAGAAGAGCACATCGACTTTATCGAAGAGCAGCTTGGCTTGATCGAAAAAATGGGGTTGCCGAACTACGTGCAAAGCGCAGCCGGCGAACTGGAAGAAAGCAACTCAGGATAAGCTTCGAAAAATTGAGGGAGTGCCGTGATGATAAAAAAAATACTCATCGGTCTCATTGCCCTGCTGGTGGTTCTCGCCGTCATTGGTTTGATCTTGCCGCGCCATGTTTCGGTGAAACGTTCCGTCACGATCAATCGACCCGCGAGTTTGGTTTATGCGACGGTCAATTCTTTCGTGTTGTTCCCCAAGTGGTCTCCTTGGCAGGATCTGGATCCCAACATGAGTCAATCCACGGAAGGTCCGCGTGACGGCGTCGGGGCAAAATTGGTCTGGAAGGGAAACGACAAGGTAGGCTCCGGAACACAGTTGATCACCGCCTCAACCGCCGATCAATCGGTGGCGAGCGATCTTAACTTCGGCGACATGGGCACCGCGAAATCGTTGGTGACGTTAACGGCCGACGGCAACATGACTCGCACGACCTGGACCGTCGATGTCGACATGGGCGCCAACCCCATCGGCCACTACTTCGGCTTGACGATGGATGGAATGCTCGGCAAGGATTTTGCCTCGGGCTTAAGCAAGCTCAAGAAACTGGTCGAGAGCATGCCGAACACGGACATCGCGGGATTCAGCGCGGAGCCGGTGCAGCTCACCGCAGCCCCCATTCTGGTCGTGACCGAGACTGCGCCGCTCGACGGAATAGCCAAGGCATATGCCGACGGCTTTACGCAAATTGGAAAATTCATGGCGAAGAACAAGCTTCACCAGGCCGGCGCGCCGCTTGGCGTCGATGACGAGATGACACCCAGCAGCTACAAATTTGAGGCGGGCATCCCCGTGGATCGCGGCGATGTCGGAAGTGCCGATGGCGTACGCGTGGTTCAAAGCTACGCCGGCAAGGCGCTCAAAGCGACGCACGTGGGCGCCTATGACGGCTTGTCGAAGACTCACGATCAGCTGCTGGCCTACATCGCGGTGCATGGCTACGCCCCCAAGGGGCCGATATTCTCTTGGTTCGTCGATGATCCCGGCAATACGCCGGTGGAGAAATTGCGGACGGAGATGTATGCGCCGATTTCGGACCAGTGATATTGATCGGCTATCGAGCGCTCGTCGGGGACGGCCAGCAGAATCTAGGCACGAAGGGAACAGTGCCTAGATTCTGCTGGCCGTCCCTGACGGGAACTCGGGCCGATCAATATCACATGCCGACCCGACCGTTGGCGGCCGCTCAAATTCACAGTGCCGAGCTACGAGACCCGAGTGCCACTGAAAGTGGCGGTGCCGAGCATATGCCGGGCCGCGCCGCTGATGCGATCCTCATCGACGGTTGCGGTAAATTTAAAGCTCAAGTTCATCGGCTTGGTGATCTTTGCCCGCCAGCTGAGGTTGTTGCCCTCGATCTTGCCGTCGCTGATGGCGACGTGGTGATCGGCATCCGACAATGACCCGGTCAGCGTCTTGCCGCTGACGAGCAATTCGAGCACGCCCGACCTCTCGCCCATCGGCGTGTTGATCGTGATTTTCCATTTGCCTTGCACCATGCAACCACCTTGACGAGCTTAAGCGCAGGCTTGAGGATGCCTCGGGCAGGCACCGCTACGCGGGCAAATGACGCTCGCCTTCGCTCCGAGCGCATCCGCGATCCATGAAATATTCAGCACCTGTGACGCTGCGCGAATCGCGGTGGACGCGGCCGCCGGAATCGCTCCATCGCCACCGCCTCGCCGGCAGGAATCCGCGACGGCAGAAACAATTTCTTCGCCGTCAAAACCCTGCGCTTCCAACGCCGGCAGCAGGTCAACACCGACGGACAACACGTGCAGCTCGTCCAAGGCATCGCGGGTCTGCAGCGAATGACAGCAATACAGGCGTGCGCGCTTGCCGTCCTGCATGACTGAAATCTGCGATTTGGGCGTCTGCACCGAGGGCGCGTCCGGCGTCTGCAGCAACCGGAAGACGGCCCAACGCGGACAGGGATCGGAAACCAAACTCATGTTGCCCCAGGGGAGCGGAATGCCGTTGCCGCGGTAAACCGCTCGTAGGTAGCCGGGAGGATATGCATCAAAGAAGTGCCAGTGCCGATAAGGCGACACGGCCGTCATGCGCCGCATCACCAGCGCCGGCGTCACGCCAACCTTGTGGCAGGCGTTGACGCTGTGCGATTCGCGAATCAAGAAGCGGCGAAACGGAATGCGTGGACAGAGCAGCGCGCCCGCAAAAAAGCTGCACTCAAAATCCCGCCATGCGTACAGCACATCCTGCGCGCCCATCCCGCCCACCGAACCCGGCGATTCCCCATCGCCGGTTTGCGCCGCGCTGTGCGGGGATATCATGCCGTCGCCATTGTGAAGAATTTTGTGGCCGACGAAGAATGCCAGTTCGTATTTGAGCCGCTCCTCTTGGCCGCGCAAGCGCTTGTTGATGAGCACGGTTGCAGGCGCCTCGAAGCGCGATCGCACCAGGGCGCCGCTGGGCTTGCGGCCATCGCCGTCGAACCATTTGATCTGCAATCCATGGCGCTCGCAGATCGCCATGACGGCGCTCAACGTCAAAGGCATCTGCCGCTTGCCGCACTCCTCGGCCGCGCGCTCGATATCGGGAAAATTGTTGTGCCGCGTCTCCTGCCAGACCCGAATTAATAGCTGGGCGAATTGCCGGCCCGTGGTGCCGGTCTGCGACAGCAGTTCGGGCAATGCGTTCTGCAACAACTCATGCGAAAACAAGAACGCCGGCTCCAACGGCATCGCCTCCAAACCACCCCGCTGGCGCGGCGTGGGTGCGGCCTCGATGGCCGTATTCTCGTCCAAGAACCAGCGCGCATCCTTGCTGAAGATTCCCGCGAGCATCTCCAGCATTTCCGACGAGGGCATCCGCTTGCCGGTTTCCACCATGCTCAAGTAGGACACCGACGGGGCACCCGCTGCGTCGATTTGTACGCAGCGCGCCGACAGCTCATCGAGGGTCAGGCCGTTGCGCTTGCGCAGCGATCGCAACTTTGCCCCCAGAAAATGCCCCTGCCGTATTAGGCCCGCCATGGAAGCCTCGTGTGAAATTCACACTGTTAAATTTCTAATGTGTAAATCCGCTCCTTAACACTCTAAGCTGGCGGCAACCCATTACGCAAGACTTGAGGAGAATAGCCTTGAACGCACATGTGAACAGCCGCTGGCAGGGTGTGGAACGTCCCTATACCGAGGCCGACGTCGCGCGCCTGCGCGGTTCGGTCAAAATCGAATATTCATTGGCGCGGCTGGGGGCGGAGAAATTCTGGCGGCTATTGCACAGCGAACCGGTGGTCGCCGGCTTGGGGTGCATGTCGGGCAACCAGGCCATCCAGACCGTGCAGGCGGGCCTGAAAGCCATTTACTGCTCGGGATGGCAAGTGGCGGGGGACGCCAATTCCGCCGGCGAGGTGTATCCCGATCAAAGCCTCTATCCGGTAGATTCGGTGCCGAAGATGGTCGAGCGCATCAACAATGCGCTGCTGCGCACCGACCAAATTCATCACCTGGAGGGCAAGTCCGACATTGATTGGCTGGCTCCCATCATCGCCGACGCCGAGGCCGGCTTTGGCGGCAACCTCAACGCGTTCGAACTGACCAAGTCCCTCATCCGCGCCGGTGCGGCCGCTGTGCACTTTGAAGATCAACTGTCGTCTGCGAAAAAGTGCGGACACCTCGGCGGCAAAGTGTTGGTGTCGACGGCCGAAGCCATCAACAAGCTGGTCGCCGCGCGCCTCGCGGCCGACGTCATGGGCGTACCGACGGTGATCATTGCGCGTACCGATGCGGATGCGGCCGATCTGCTGCTGACCGACCATGATCCTCGCGACAAAGCATTTGTTACAGGGCAGCGCTCCAGCGAAGGATTTTTCTACGTGCGGGCCGGCATCGAGCAGGCGATCGCCCGCGGCCTGGCGTACGCGCCCTATTGCGATCTGATCTGGTGCGAGACCTCGAAGCCGGATATGAACGAGGCCAAGCGCTTCGCGGCCGCGATTCACGCCAAGTTTCCGGGCAAGCTGCTGGCCTACAACTGCTCGCCGTCCTTTAACTGGGCCGCAAAACTGAACCCCGCCGCGATGAAAAAGTGGCGCGAGGAACTCGCTGCGCTCGGCTATCGCTTTCAATTCATTACCCTGGCCGGTTGGCATGCGCTGAATCTGTCGATGTTCGAATTGGCCTCGGCTTACAGCGCGGACGGCATGTTGGGCTATTCGCACCTACAGCAACGTGAGTTCAGCCAGGAGGCATCGGGTTATCGCGCCACCAAGCACCAAGCATTTGTCGGCACCGGTTACTTCGATGCGGTGCAGACCGCAATTAGCGCCAAGAGCTCGACCGTCGCGATGGCGGGCAGCACCGAAACCGAGCAGTTCCACCTGAACGCCCCTGAGCGCGTCGTGGCATAGCGCGTGCCGGCCGAGAGCAGCGTCGCGTTGCGCACAGATCTCGCCGCCGATTTGGCGGCGCAGATCGCCGAACATTTTCGCCTCTATAACGAGGAGTTCGGCCGCATCACGCGGCGCGCAGCACGAAATTTTCTGGCCGAGGATTGGCATGCGGCGCAAATCGATTCCGTCGCGCGAATCGAGCTGTACGAACTTAGAGTCGCGAGGTGCGTCGCGCTCGTCGGCGCCCTGCTCAAGCAGCGGCGCACCGACGTGCCGCTTTGGGTCGACATCAAGCTCGCCTTCGAAACGTTGGTAGCACGGCGCCCCGACAGCGATTTTTACCACACGTTTTTCAATTCCGTGACGCGTGATCTGTTCGGCACGGTCGGCGTCAACAAGGAAGTCGAATTTTGCGCCACAACCGCCGGCCGCGCCTCCGGGTCCGTGCCGATCCGGGTCTACCGGGTGAGTGGGTCTTTGCCCGCGGCGGTGCGCGAAATTCTCGTCGATCTGCCGTTCAGCGCCGCGATCGGCAATACCGACGCCGCGGTGCACCGCATTAGCGCGGAAATCGGCCATTATTTCGCGACCGGGCGCCAGAGCGGCGCACCCGAGTCGATCGAGTTGATCGAGCCCGTGTTCTATCGCGGCATGCAGGCATTTGCGGTCGGGCGCGTAATCGGCGATGGCGTCATCACGCCGCTGGTGCTCGCCTTCACCATCCTGCAAAAGACGGTGCAGGTCGACGCGGTGATGCTGTCGCGCGCCGACGTCGGCTCGCTGTTTGGCTATGCGCGCAGCTACTTTCACGTGGACCTGCCGGTGGTTAGCGCCGCGATCACGCTGCTGCGCTCCTTCATGCCGCGCAAGTCCGTCGATGAACTCTATACCGTGCTCGGCCGCGCCAAGCAGGGCAAGACGGAGCGCTACTTCGCCCTGCAGCGTCACATGGAAAAATCGATCGACAGTTTCGTGCATGCGCCCGGCGATCGCGGCCTGGTCATGATCGTATTTACGCTGCCCTCGCACGATTTGGTATTCAAAGTCATTCGCGACAAATTCGGCGCGCCCAAGACAACCACGCGCGCGGACGTGATCGATCGCTATGAATTCGTGTTCCGGCACGACCGCGCCGGCCGCCTGGTCGATGCGCAAGAATTCAGGCGCCTGCGGCTGCCGCGTGCGCGCTTCATGCCGGATCTGGCGGAGGAGTTGCTGCGCGAAGCAAGCGAAAGCTGCCGGGTCGAAGGCGATGACCTGATCGTCGAGCACTGCTATATCGAGCGGCGCTTGCGGCCGCTCAATCTGTTTCTGCGCGAGGCCGAACCTGCCGCCGCCGAATCGGCGATTATCGATTACGGCAATGCGCTGCGCGACCTGGCGGCCAGCAACGTGTTCCCGGGCGATCTGCTGCTGAAGAATTTCGGCGTCACCAGCCACGGCCGCGTGATTTTTTATGACTACGATGAAATAGGCTTGGTGTCCGACTGTGTTTTTCGAGACTTACCCCGCGCGCGCACCGAGGAGGAGGAATTGAGCGCCGAGCCCTGGTTTCATTGCGGGCCACGGGACATCTTTCCGGAGCAGTGGTTGCAGTTTCTTTCCATACCGCCTGCCTTGAGCGAGGTATTCGTCCGCCAACACGGCTCTCTGTTGACCGCTGCTTGGTGGCGCGCACAAGTGTCGCTCGCGCCGGCGGCCGCTTCGGCGTTGACCGCATCGGCCTCGCCCACTTCGGCCTTGACCGCTCAGTCGTCGAACGCGGCGTAGACCAAATCGCGGAACAAGGTTCGAAAGTAATCGCGTTGGCCCGGCGCCTGAATCATCATGATCGCAAACAACTGTTCGGCCGGATCGACCCAAAACGTCGTGCCGGCCAGGCCACCCCAAAAATATTGGCCGACCGAACCGGGTACGTGAGAAATCCCGGGCTGCAGGCGAATGGCGAAGCCCAATCCGAATCCGTAGCCCGGCAACAATAGATCGGGCGCGCCGGTGATGGGACCCAGATGATCGGCTGTCATGAGCTCGATGGTCTTGCGGCTCAAGAATCGCACGCCGTCGAGACGCCCCAGATTCAACATCATCTGCAAGAAGCGCGCGTAGTCGGCGGCGGTCGACACCAACCCACCGCCGCCCGATTCAAACTTCGGCGCACTTTTGACATTGAGCAGCTGCACGCCCGTATGTGTATCCGGATCCTTGGCAAAGGCTTCCGCCAGACGCGGTTGCCGGTCGAGAGGTACGTGGAACGCCGTGTCCGTCATTCCCAGCGGCGCGAATATACGCTGCTGCAAGAATTGTCCCAGCGACATGCCCGACAAGACCTCCACCAGTCGACCCACCACATCAGTCGAGCGGCTGTACTCCCACTTCGTGCCAGGCTGATGCACCAGCGGCAACTTGCCCAAGCTGGTCACCTGATCGGCATTGCTTTGGTCACGGCTGTAGATTCTTGCGGCGTTGTACATCTTGTGGACCGGCCCGCTGCCGCGGAACTCGTACGTCAGGCCCGAGGTATGGCGCAACAAATCCTGAATGGTGATGGGACGCTCCGTATCCACCTGCCCCAATTCCGCGCCTTGCGAGACCGCGACTTTCACGTTGCCCAGCTCGGGGAGAAATTTGCCGATCGGGTCGCTGAGCAGGAATCGGCCTTCCTCCCAGAGCATCATGACCGCCACCGAGACGATGGGTTTGGTCATCGAATAAATGCGAAAAACGCTGTCGAGCGCCATCGGCGCGCCGCTCGCGGGATCGCGCTGCCCAAAACTCTCGTAATAGGCCAGCTGACCTCGCCGCGCGATGAGCGCCACCGCGCCCGGCACCCGGCCGCGTTGAACCTCGTCCTGCATCACCCTGCCCAGTCGGGCAAGGCCGGCAGTGGAAAGTCCGATATCTTCAGGCGTGGCGCGCGGCAGAGGGAATGAGTTCATGAGGTATCCTGAATTGAGGCTTAGGCAGTACTGATCTTCATTATAATTGAGCACACCGAGAGTTACCTTGCGCCCTGCCTATGAAGCTATACAACGAACACAATCCCGCCCCGAATCCGCGCCGCGTCCGGATTTTTCTGGCGGAAAAGAACATCTCCATGCCTTTTGTGCACGTGCCGATGCGCCAGGGTGCGCACAAGAGCGCGGAGTTCATGGTGAAGAATTCACTGGGACAGGTGCCGGTGCTGGAACTCGACGATGGCTCGACTCTGTCGGAAAGCATTGCGATTTGCCGCTACCTGGAGGAGCTGCATCCAGCCCCTGCGCTGTTTGGCAACGATGCCTGGCAACGCGCTCAGGTGGAAATGTGGATGCGCCGCATCGAGTTCGCGTTGATGAGCCGCATCGGCGCTGTGTGGATCAACACGCACAAATACACCGCGCACCTGGGCACGCAGTACAAGGATTATGGCGAGGCCAGCCGCCTCAGATCGCTCAAGGCCCTGCATTGGCTCAATGATGAACTGAAAGGGCGCGAATTTCTGGCGACCGACACTTTCTCGATGGCCGATATCGTGGCGCTGACCACCATCGATTTCGCCACCTTTATCGGCATCGAAACGCCGGCCGAGTTGACGAATCTGCAGGCGTGGCATGCAGGAGTGTCGGCGCGGCCGAGCGCCGGCGCTTAAAAGGACGGCAGGCTATTCGCCTGCCGTCCGAATCACTCCGATGCTTATCTAAACCGGCGCCTCACGGATTGCTCGGCGTGTCCGGCGTGCCCGCCGGCGCAGCGCCCTGCAACTGCAGGAAGTTCTTTACATCGAGCGTGCTGTTGCCCAGCACTTCGCTGTACGCCTGACCCGGCTTGACCGTATAGCCATTGTTGTTGCCGGAAATGTTGCGATGGAAGTATTGCAGCGACTTCGGCGCGTTGACGCCGCCAAAGATGCTTTGTACCGCCGACAACGAATAAATCAACGGATTGACGTTACCCAAGCGGCCGCCGTTCAATTCCACGGCGAGCGCCAGCACCCCGGCCATTTCCGGCGATGAGGAACTGGTGCCAATCAGCAAATCCGGAACGCCGCCGATCCACACGATGACCGCGCTGCGCGGCAATACCGTGCAGTCCTGCGCGGCCAGATCTGCATCGCCCGGACAGCCGCCCATCATCAACGAAACATCGGGCACCGCACGGTGTTGGTTGCTGCCGGTATTGACCAGGAACTGATACAGGGGCTTGGAGAAAATCTGACTGAAGCCCCCGCCTGAACCCCAGGTGTTATTGCCGACGGTCACGATGTCGGTAGGGCTGATCTCGAACTCGGCCGGCAATCGCGGATCGAAGTTCGCGTTTTCGCTGAGGTAGGTTGCATCGTCCACGCCCGGGCTCGCTTTGGTCTGCAGATTGGTTCCGCCGACTGCCGTGACGTTGGGATCGTCCGCCGGATTTGAGACGCCCAGCACGTAATCAGTACCGTTGGTGGGATTGTTGTCGAAAGCGAACGACGTGCAAGCCGGCGCACCGTTGTCGCCGGAGCTCGCGAGGAAGGTGATGCCTTGCGCATTGCCCTGTTGAAACAGTGAATGAAAGGTCTTCAGAATGCTGGTGAAATCGGTGCCCCCGTTGGCGGCGGGCAAAAAGTCCAACTCGCATTCGCCGAAAGATGAACTCACCACATCGACGATATTGTCCTCATCAACGGCCATGTAGCCGTCGATAATGTCAGAGTCCTGGAGGGCGGGAAGGTTGTAGAGAGTCTCCTTTGCCCCCGGCGCGGTTCCCAAGGACATCTGTGTGTCGAGGGACGCTTCGGCGGCATCGTCGCTATTGGCGTTGAATGCGCCGCTGCCGCCATCGACCGGACGGATGGCCACGGTGGGAACGGGCAAGTTCGAATTCGCCGAATATGCTTGGACATCAACGGCGCTTCCGGCACTGACGGTGGAATTGAACGAATTTGCGAGATCAGCCGGGTTGATCACCGAGGAGATCACGATGCCGATATGTGCCCCCACGCCGGCGATCTGCTGCTTATGCCGCGAAAAAAACGGCGCAGCTTCGGTTTGAAACGAAGGCAGCTGGTACGCCTCATTCAAATCGTTTGCATAAAAGAAACTGTCGGTGCTCGCCAAGCGCGGCGCCACGGACGGGCCGGCCAGGGGACTTAATGCGGTCAGAGAACTTCCGGCGGCGAGCGGTCTCACCACTTGAGAGTGCACATGCGCGGCCAGATGCGCCGTGAATTCCGGAATCACCGCGCCCAAGGAGCTGAGCGACTGCGGGAGATTCAAATGGCGGTCGACCGAGGCGAGTTTGACGACGCCGGGTTTGATCTGGACCTGCTCAATACTTGTATTGAACATTCTTTCGACGGCCGACACGGAACCCTCGACTTCCAGGTTCTGCGTTTTTTCTCCGACGACCGTAAAGCCCGCGGCCTCGAGCAACTGCTTGGCCTTGGCAACAACCGCGGGGCTTGGACCAAACTGCTGTTTGAACTGTGCGGGGGTCAACCATTGATGGTAGCTGGGCGATGTCGTATCCGTCTGACTCTGCAACAGCCTTTCAAGCGTATCGGTATTGGTCAGTGGAAGAAAGACATTGAAATGCGCGACGCTGTTTGGATCTGCAGCGCCGAGCGATTCGGCTCGCTTCGCTGCGGATGCGCTTTGCGCCAGCGCAATACTCGCAATCATTAGGGCGCCGAGCGCGACGCTCGTTGCCGCTGAGCGGATTCTCATAAGACCTCCATTGAATTGACCCCGTATGTTCTCGTTGTAGTTGCGAACACCTTTGGTAGGTATTCATCCCAGCCGCATTGGTAGGAGTTCTTCCCCATCTTCATTGGTAGGTTTTCATCCCCATCCGCATTGGTAGGTATTCATCCCCAGCCGCGCCGTGCCCGCCTACGCGCGCTACTCTAGTCCTAAATGCATGGGGCCGACCAGCGGTTCTCACCATGTGGTGGCTGCGTCGGCGTCATGCAACCGACACATGCATGACATAATCCGTGCGTCAAGTGAGTGCGAAGCGCGGGTCGTACTCGGTGGACTGCACTGAGGGCGGCAACAGCTTGTACATCACCGGGGTCACCAAGCGCGCCAGTAGCGTCGATGAGATCAGTCCGCCGATGATGACGATGGCGAGCGGCGAGTACAGCGCGGAACCCTGCACTGCCAGCGGGGTCAAGCCGCCGATGGCAGTCGCCGAGGTGAGCAGGATCGGCAGGAATCGCACCTCGCCGGCTTCTTGGATGGCCTGATCGAGCGGCGTCCCGCGCTCACGAAGCTGGTTTGTAAAATCTACCAAGAGGATCGAGTTCTTTATCTCGATGCCGATCAGCGCAATCATGCCGATGATCGAGGTGAAGGACAGCGTATAGCCGGTGGCGAGCAATGCCAGCAACGCCCCGGTCAGCCCGAGGGGTATGACGCCGGCAACGATCGCGGTCGACCGAAAACTGCCGAACTCCAGCACCAACACGGCGAGAATTCCGAAGACCGCCACGAGAATGGCGGGCAAGAGCCCGCTGAAGCTTTCCTGCTGCGCCTCGGCATCGCCCGCAATGACGAAGCGATAGCCCGGCGGCAAGCCAATCTCACCGAGATGCCTGACGACTTCCGCCGTCACCCGCGCCGTATTGAAATCCGGGCGGGTATTGGCGGACACCGTCACCTGCCGCTCCCGGTTGTAGCGCGTAATCGAGTTGGTCACGCTCTGGAAATGCGGGGTCGAGATTTCGCGCAAGGGAATCTGCCGTCCGTTGCTGGTGCTGACTTCGATGGCATCCAACGCCTCGATGCTCGGCCGCTCGCGCATTGGTAGTCTCAAGGTAATGTCATATTCGTCGCCGTTGCTGGCGCGAAATTGGCCGGCGGCAAGACCCGCGACGGCGAGGCGCACAGTCCGATTGACCTCGAGCGCGGACACGCCGAGCAAGCCCGCCTTTTCGGTGTCGACACCTAAGTCCAGGTCGGTGCGCAGCAGCCGCGAAGGATTGTTCACGTCACGCGTGCCGGGCGTCGCTTTGAGGACCTGCTCAACCTGATCCGCGATGCGGCGCAGGCCCTCAATCTCCGGTCCGACGATGCGAATCGCCACAGGCGCATCGACCGGAGGCCCTTGTTGAAACTGCTTCAGAGAAATGCGCGCTGCGGCATAGTCGCTGAATCGCGCCCGCAGCGCTTCGAACAACTTGGGAGTGCGCTTGGGATCAAACGCTCGCAATTCGACGAACACCTCGCCCAGATTGGCCGTGCGTCCTTGTGAGAAATAATTGTAGTAAACGAAAGGCGTGCCGTGGCCCAAGTGCGTATACCAGCGTTTGACCTCAGGATGCTCGGCGAGACGCGCCTCGACGAAGCGCAGCGCGCGATCGGTTTCCTCGACGCTCGCGCCATCCGGAGCATCGACCCGGATGACGAACTGCGGTACATCCGCGCTGGGAAACAAGCTGAAACCAATGAGGGGGATTGTCGCAGCGATGACCAGAAACAAGCCCAGCGCCGCGAGCAGCGTGGTCTTCGGCCTGGCAAGCGCCCAGCGCAACGCCGGCCCGTAGACGTTGTGAATGATTTGCATCACCCGCTGCAGCAATTTATCGGCAAGCACGTCGAAGTGCCCGATCAATCGCGCCACTTTTCCGGCGGAAGCCGCCGCTCTCGGCGAGTTGTCGCGCAACATCCGGCTCGCCAGAAACGGAATGATCGTCAATGCGACGAACAGCGAGGCCAGCACAGTAAACAAAATGGCCGCCGGCAGCGACCGGATGAACTCGCCGGCGCCCTCGGGCAGGAACAGCAACGGCAGAAATGCCAGCACCAGCGTGGCCGTGCAGCCTAAGACCGCCAGATAAATTTGATCCGTGGCCGCGATGGCCGCTTCCATGCGTCCATAGCCTTGACGCACGTATCGGGCGATATTTTCCACCACCACGATGGAATCATCGACCAGCAAGCCGAGCGCCAGGACGAAGCCGGCGATGGACAATTGGTTGAGGCCAAATCCGGCCACATAAAGCAGCGCCACGCCGATGGCCAGGGACAAAGGGATGGAAATCATGACGACGCCGGCGGCGCGCAGCCCCAGCGGCAGCAGCGTCAGCAAGACCAACGCAATCGCGATGGCGAAGTCCTCGCCAAGCTGGCCGAGGCGATTGGAAACGTTTTGCGACTGATCGAAGCCGCGCTCGAGCCTGATGTCCGCCGGCAGCGTCCTTTCGAATTCCGCCAGCCTCGCGTAGATGCCGTCACGCACCTTGAAGATATTGGTGTTGTCTTTCTGGTTTGCCGTCACGAATACGGCGCGCTTGCCGTTGAATCGTCCGGTGTAGGTCTGCTCCTCGGTCTGCCAGGAGACCTCGGCGATGTCGCGGACTCTGACCTCGCGGCCGCCACCTGCACCGACGACGGTATCGGCGATCTGCTCGAGCGAGGTGTAGCTGCCGGAGGTGCGCAGGTTGTAGCGCCGCAGTCCCACATCGACCGAACCCCCCGGCACGTTTTGGTTCTGCCCTTGAATCGTTCGAATCACCTGATCGAGACTGACGCCGACCCGCGCGAGGCGCTGCAGGTCAATGGCCACGCGCACTTCGGGGTTGGGGAACGCCCAAATCTCCGCGGTGCGCACGCCCGGCACGGATTCGAAACTATCCTTGAGGTTCTCAGCCTTTTCCTTCAGCTCCCGCCAGCTGGCGGTATCGCTGACCAGCGCCATCTGCACGATGCTGACGAGTCCCGGGCTGTCCTTGCGGATGTCGACTTGGGTGATATCGGGGGGCAGCGAGGAACGGATCCGGTTGAACTCGCGGATCACCTCGTCCTGCTTCTTTTCCGGATCGCCGCCGTAGTAAAACTCCGTGTGCACCACGGCGAGACCGTCGAAGGCCGAGCTCTGTATTTTCTTGACATTTTCCAGCGTATTGACCGCATCTTCGATCGGTTTGACGATCAAGCGCTCCATGTCCGCCGGATTCGCGCCGGGCCAGACGACGCTGATATCCGCCGCAGGGAAGGGAAACGAGGGATCTTCGGAACGGGCAATGTTGGCAAAGCTCGCCAAGCCAAGCGCGATCAACAGCGCGAACATCACCAGCGTGAACTGCCAGCGCCGGACCGCGAAAGCCCAAATGCTCACCGAGCGACCACGCGCACTCTCTCGCCATTTTCCAGGAACGCGGCGCCGTCGGTGACGACTTGCGCGCCCGCGCTCAAACCATTCAACACTTCGATCTGACCCGCGCTCATGCGCCCTATTTGTATGCTCACGCGATGCACCACCGGCGCCCCCTCATCCAGGACAAACACACCCGCCTCTTTGTCATTTGCCTCGAGCAGCGCCTGCACGGGAATGACCTCCACCTGGCCCGTGCCCTGGGGCGTGAGCGCGACTTTCGCCACCAGTCCTTGCGCGAAGCGCGCGCCGCCGGCATCGATCTGTACTTCAACCGTGAAAGTGCCGGTGCCGGAATCGGCGGCGGATGAAATGTTGCTGACGCGGCCCGCGAAGACCCGTCCAGGCCAGGCATCGAATTCTATGCGCGCCGCATCGCCGAGGTGCGTCCGTACGGCATCGCGGTCCGCAAGCCCAATCCTCACCACCCAACCGCGGTTCGCACCGCCGAGCACCAGCACGGTCTGCCCGGGCTGCACCACTTCATTGGCTTCAGCCAGCTTTCGCAACACCACGCCGTCCACCGATGCCGCAATGCGTGCATACGCGGCATTGAACTCCGTACCGCTCTGCGCCGCGCTTGCCATCTCGAACGCCGTGGTCAGATCCTGGACCTGCTCTTCGGTCGTGACGCCATCGGCGAGCAAAGCCTTGGCACGATCAAGATCGCGATGCGCCTTGGCGGTGGCCTGGCGCGCTTGCTCGAGCGACGCGCCGATCTCGGTCTGCTTGAGTACCGCCAGGAGCTGACCGGCCTTGACGGACTGACCTTCTTCGACGCGGATGAACTCGATGACTCCGCCCACCTTGAAGGACAATCGCGCTTCATCCTTCGGCGTCAGCAAACCCACCGCGCGCAGCGTGTTGTCGAGCAGCGCCATTTGCACCCGCGTGACCTGCACCGCTCGCGCGGCCCCGACCGCGCTAGCCGCGCCCTTGCTGCTGCAACCCACCAGTCCTGAGAACGTCGCGACAGCGGTAGCGATCCAAATGATCATGATGTGTTGCGTCATGGCTGACCTTCCGGCGGAACGTGATGTGAGTCGGCGCCGAGCGCGTATTCCAGCTCGGCAAGACTGCCAAGCGCTGCAAAGCGCGTGACATTGAGATTCAATTGCGCATCCGTCATGGCGCGCCGCGAGTCGATGAACTCGGCCTGATTGATTTGTCCCAGATCGCGTTTGCGCGAGGCGATACGAAACGCGCCCGCCGCTGCCTCGACGCGTTTTGCCGCGGTTCCGAGCGACGCTTCAGTGAATTCGAGATCTTGCAGCGCCTGCTGAACTTGGAAGCGAATCTGCTGCTCCTGCAAGGAACGGTTGGCGCGGGCTTGGCGCTCCACGGCGCGCGCGCTGGCGATGCCGGCCTCATCGCCTCCGCCGGCGAAGAAATTGAATTTCAGGACAACCGAGGCCAGCAGGTAGCGGTCCTCTTGCGTGAAGGCATAGGTTTCCCCCTGCGTACCGACATCGAAGGCGAAGGCGAGTCTCGGTTTGAACGCGGCGCGCGCCAGTTTTTCGCCCGCGGCGGCCGCGGCCGAGATCGCATCCAATTGACGCAGTTCGTAGCGCTGCTGAACGGCGGCGTCCTGCAGCGGTGCGAGGGTCAGGGTCGGTTGTGCGGTGTGCGCGGCGAGCTCGTTGCGCAGCCGATCGATGTCGGGATCGTCCACCACCACGCTCGGCAGCGCCCGGTCGAAGGGCGCGTTGCGGATCAAGTTCACGTAGCTGTGCGCAAGCTGTTCGGCGTTTTGCGCGCCGAGCTGCGATTGCTGCACTTCCAGCTGATCGGCTTCGGCGCGAAAAACCAGATCGCGGGTGATCTTGCCGTTGCGAAACAGGCTCTCGTTGACGCGGCGATTTTCCGTCGCGAGTTCCAGGGTGGCATCGAAAATCCCGATCTGCGCGCGCGCCTGCAGCCATCGATAGTAAGCCGCGCGCATATCGCGCTCGATGCGTGCCGCCAGGGCGATCCGTGCGGCCGCGGCCGCTTCGTACTGAGACTGCGCCGCCATCCTTCCGGAGCTGATGCGCGGATCGTAGAGCGGCTGAGTCAGCGACACCGCCGTGTCTTGCTCACGCGTGCGTTGAAAATTGACCTCCTGATTTTGAACCGCGGGGAAACGCGAACTGCCCGTGATCTGATTCAAGGTCGCGTAGACCGGATTGAGCAAATCGCCGACCGGAAAATCGATGGTGCGGCCGCCATTTGCCGCCGTGTAGCGGGCCGAAAAATCCAATGAAGGCAAATACAATGCGCGCGCTTGATCGAGCGCGGCGAGCCGCTGCGCGACCCCGCCCTCGGCGGCGTCCAACTCCAAGTTGGCAGTCAGGGCATCGGATACCAATCCGCCCACCGCATCCTCAACCGACAAAGCCGGGCCGGACAACTCTTTCGCCGGCGCGAGTGCGGTTCCTCCTGCGAGTGCGGTTCCTCCGAGGAGCAGAGCGGCCCCGGCAACCAGCGCCTTTACAGCTGTATAAAAATTAGACATGTGTCAAATGCATGGCAAAAAAATTAGCTCGTTTTGCGCTCGGCGGGGCCTGCGGTGTTCTCTGTCACGCGCCGCAGCAGGTCAAATCCGTAGTTGCTCAGCTCGGGTATGCCAATGCCGATTCGGGCCATATCGCTACCCTTCGCCATCGCGAGTTGCGCAAGACCGTGGGTAAATGACCATAAGGTCAGTGCCAGCATGACCGGGTCGCCAATCGTGGGGCGAACGCTGCCGTCGGCGATTCCGCATTGGATGGCCTGCACCACGATCCCAATCGCTTCATCGCCCGCGGCACGGCAGGCGAGATCATGAGAACCGGGTTCAGGCTCGCCGGAGTGGGCGTGAAATTTGGAGCAAAAGTCGAAATAATGTGGAAATTCAAACGCATATGCCATATAAGCGCGGCCGATAGCCTCGATTTTTTCCGCACCCAGCTTGTGGGCGGCAGCGGCCGCGCTAAACCGGTCCCGCAGCAGGCACATCGCCCGCTCGCCAATGGCGAAGAGAATGTCTTCCTTATCCTTGAAATACACGTAGACCAAGGCGCGCGACAGGCGCGCGCCACGGGCGACCTGATCGACCGTGACGAGGTCCCAGCCTTCCTTGGCGTAGAGCGCTTCCGCGGCGTCGAGGATTTCAACGCGCCGACGCTCCTTTTCTTCCACTCGACGCTCGGAGATGTACGACATGGCCTGAACCATAGACAACAATTGACACGGTGTCAATTATAATCGTCACGTCAAACAAACAGCCGTGAGCCGACGCGCGGCGCCTCCCCGAGGTGCGCTTTCAGGGGCGCGTACCAGAGGCCCGTGTATTATTTCCGCGATGAAAACTAACCTCCTGCTCTCCGGATTCGCCTTCAGCGCCGCGCTCAACGCCAGCCTGGCCGCCACCCCGCCTGGGACTCAGGACCCCTTTATCTGGCTGGAACAGGCGCATAGCGAGCGTGCGATGCAGTGGGTGAAGGCGGAGAACGTCAAGACCGACGCGGTGCTGGAGCGCGATCCGCGTTTCCAAACGCTGTTCCACGATGCCAAGGTGATCCTCGAGGCGAAAGACCGGATCCCCGAACCGGAGGGTATAGCCGGGCGGATTTTCAACTTCTGGCAAGACGCCGACCATACGCATGGAATTTGGCGTCAAACCAGCCCAGCGGATTTTCACAGCGACACGCCGAATTGGCGCACCGTCATCGACCTCGATGCGCTGTCGAAATCCGAGAAGGCCAACTGGTTCTGGAAGGGAGCCATCTGCCGCGAGCCGGATCAGGAGCGCTGCATTATCAGCTTGTCGGACGGCGGCGAGGATGCGGTGACTTTGCGCGAATTCGACGTGGCCAAATCAGCATTTGTCGACGGCGGCTTTTTGCTGCCGAAAGGCAAGCAGGATGTCGCCTGGCAAGATGCCGACACACTGCTGCTCGCGCGCGAATGGAAGCCGGGCGAAATGACGCGCTCGGGATATGCCTTTGTGGTGAAACGCATCAAGCGGGGCCAGCCGCTCGACGCCGCCGTCGAGGTGTATCGCGGATCGGCGGATGACGTCGGCGCGACGCCGATTTCGTTGAGCGACGGCGCGGGCCATAGCGTTGCGTTCATTCAACGCGCCGTTTCGATTTTCGAGTTCGAGTATTTTCTCTTGGGTCCGAAGGGGCCTGCGAAATTGGATCTGCCGACGAAGGCTGATCTGCTGACGCTGCTCGACGGGCGTTTGATCGTGAGCCTGCACGAGGACTGGAAGCGCTCTGGTCAAACAACGCTGCCTCAAGGCTCATTGGTGTCGATCGAGCTCGCGGCGCTCTCCGCCGATCCGCAGCACCTGCAACCAGCGCTGATCTATGCGCCCACGGCGCGCGAGGCCTTCGTCGAAGCAGGCGCAACGCGTGGACATTTGCTGGTCCACAGCCTCGACAATGTCAACGGACGCGCCTATTCATATACGCCCGAGCCGAACAACCACTGGTCGCGCCGCCAGCTTGAGCTGCCGAACAATATCTCGGTCAATGTGATCGACACTGATTTGCACAGCGAGCAAGCTTTCGTTCAGATCACGGGATTTCTGACGCCCCCCAAGCTGATGCTCGCCGACCTTGGGCTTGGCACGCTTACGACCGTCAAAACATTGCCGCCCAAATTCGATGCGTCGCGCAGCGTGGTTGAGCAATTTGAAGCCACCTCGAAGGACGGTACGAAAATCCCTTACTTTGTCGTCCATCCCATCGCGATGAAGATGGATGGCAGCACACCGACGATTTTGAACGCCTACGGCGGATTTTTAGACGCGCGAACCCCGACTTATTCGGCGGAACTGGGCAAGCTTTGGCTCGAACGTGGCGGCGCTTTCGTGCTGGCCAATATCCGCGGCGGCGGCGAATTCGGTCCCGCATGGCACGAAGCGGGGCTGAAGACGCATCGTCAGCGTATTTACGACGATTTCGCCGCCGTCGGCGAGGATCTCATTGCCAAAGGCTTCACGAGTTCCGCGCAATTGGGAATCATGGGGGGTTCCAATGGCGGCCTGCTCATGGGCGTGGAATTCATCCAGCACCCCCAGCTGTGGCGCGCGGTCGATATCCAGGTTCCACTGCTCGACATGTTGCGCTACGAGCAGATCGCCGCCGGCAGTTCCTGGGTGGCCGAGTACGGCAGCGTTTCAGTCCCGGCGGAGCGGGCATTTCTCGCCTCGATCTCTCCGTATAACAATTTGCAGCCGGGCGTCAAATATCCGGAGGCCCTCATTTGGTCGACGACGAAGGATGACCGCGTGGGTCCGCAACATGCGAGAAAATTCGCCGCCAAGCTTGCGGCGATGGGCGTGCCTTATCTGTACTTCGAGGTCATCGAGGGAGGGCACGGCGCGGGCGCCACGCCGGATGAACGCGCAAAAATGCATGCCCGCGAGTACACCTACTTCTCGAGCAAGCTAGGCTTGTGATCGGCAGTGCTCGCCGAAATCGGCGAGCACGAGACTGACGCACTCGGTCAGTCGCGTCGCATAGTCGATATGCAAGAATTCGTTGGGCCCGTGCGCATTGGAATGCGGACCCAGCACGCCGGTGACGAAAAACTGCGTTTGCGGAAACCGCTCACCCAACATTCTCAAGAAGGGAATCGTTCCGCCGCCGCCCAAGCTCACCGCGTCGCGCCCGAATACCTGTTTCGAAGCGCGCTGCATCGAGGCTTCGAACCAGGGTGCAAAGGCCGGCGCGTTCCACCCTCCGGAGGAGGACTCCGGCTCGAAGCTGACTTGTGCCCCATAGGGTGGATTGCGCTGCAAAGCTTCCTGGACCGCGCGGCTGGCGCGGGCCGGCTCGACGCTCGGCGGCAATCGCAAGGAAATCTTCAGAGAAATCTCCGGCAGTAGCACATTGCCTGCGGCGCTCAATGGCGGCAGCCCATCCGCCCCGGTCACCGCCAGCGACGGACACCAGGTGTTGTTGATCAGCAATTCGACAGAGTCCGCCGATACCGGTTTCACACCGGGGGCAAACGGAATTTTGTCGAGGAATTGCGCGCCCAAAACTGCCGCCGCCGCGCCGATTTGCGCGCGCCGATCCGGCGGAATCTCTGCGTGCAGCTCATCGAGCGTCATCTCTCCGGTGTCCGGATTCTCAATGCGCGCCAAAAGCTGCTCGAGAATCCGAAACGGCGTGGGCGCAATCCCCGATGCCAGTCCGGAATGTGCTCCCTCGGTTAGCACCCGCACCTTCAACTTGCCCACCAAGTTGCCGCGCAGCGAGGTGGTGGTCCACAGCTGCTCGTAGTTGCCGCATTCCGCATCGAGACAGACCACCAAGGACGGCTCACCAATTTTGGCGCCCAATGCATCGAGATGCGCAGGCAGGTGAATGCTGCCGCTTTCCTCGGTTGCCTCGATCATCAGCACGCAGCGCGGCAAGGGAACGGCTTGCGCCTTCAGCGCAGCAATGGCCGTGAGAGAGCTGAATACGGCGTATCCGTCATCCGCCCCACCTCGTCCGTAGAGTTTTCCATCGCGAATCACGGGCTCCCAAGGTCCTAACCCCGGCAGCCAGCCCGTAAATTCCGGCTGCTTGTCCAGATGTCCATAAAGCAACACGCACTCAGGCAACTCGCCGGGAACATCCACCAGCAACAGCGGCGTCATGCCGGGCAAGCGGCGCACTTCGACACTCATGCGCGGCACAGGCTGGGCGCGGCACCATTGCGCCATCATTTCGATGGCCTGATCCATGTAGCCATGCCGCTCCCAATCCGGATCGAACGCCGGAGATTTGTTGGGAATGCGGATGTAGGCCTGCAGCCGCTCGACGATCGATGTCTGCCAAACTTTCTCGATGAACTGCCGTAAAACCGAAGAATTCATTCGAAGCTAACCCCCGATGTAGATAAATGTCGTTCGAGCGGGCATCGCATCCACCTGCAGCGCCTGGTCCACCAGCAGAGCCTGGCCCGAATCCGATCTCATCACCAAATTCCACTCGCCGTCCGGCATCGGCACTCGCTCCGCCCGATCGTTCCAATTCAAGACGAGGAGAACGCCATTATGAACGAAGGTGAGCCATTGCGCGGCGGCGTCGAAATTGACCTTCGGTCCAGGTGCATCCGCTCGGCTCTCGCGCGGCAAGTCAGGTCGATCCTTCTTGAGGCGGATGAGCCGCCGGTACCACTCAAAAAGTTCGGCATGACGCGGCTGGGAGAGCTCAGACCAATCGAGCTTCGAGCGCTCGAAAGTGCTTAGCTCCTGGGGATTCGGGACCGCGCCCTGCCAACGAAAGGCGCTGAATTCCTTACTGCGCCCTTCTGCCACCAATCGCCCCAACTCCTCTTCATGGTCCGTGAAATACAGAAAGGGTGTCGAGGCACCCCACTCCTCGCCTTGGAACAACAGCGGCACGAATGGCGAGAGCAGCGTGAGCGCCGCGACGGCCTTTAGTCCCTCCATTTCGAGCAGGCTGCTGAGGCGTTCACCCTGCGCGCGATTGCCGATCTGGTCGTGATTCTGCGCGCTCACGACCAGCTGATACGGCTCGACGCCCTCAGGCGGCCTACCATGCCTGCGGCCCCGGTGCACCGAATGCTGACCCTGATACACATAGCCATCGCGCAATGCCGCCGCCACATCGCGCAGTCCTTGAAAATCCGCATAGTAGCCATCGGTCTCGCCGGTAAAATAGCGATGCATGGCATGGTGGAAATCGTCGCTCCACTGCGCGTCCAGTCCATACCCGCCGCGCGCCGCCGAGTGCACCAGGCGCGGATCGTTCAGATCGCTTTCGGCGATCAGCACGAGGTGCCGTCCTAACTCCCGGCCCAAGTCTCTCACTGCGTTCGACAGTTCCTGGAGAACGTGCACCGCTTCGAAGCTGAAGATGGCGTGTACCGCATCCAGCCGTAGCCCGTCGAACTCATAGTCCTTGAGCCACATCAGCGCGTTATCGATCACGAAGCGGCGCACCTCATCGCTGTGCGGACCGTCATAGTTGATCGCGGCGCCCCATCCGGTCTTGTAACGATCGGTAAAATACGGCCCGTACGAGCCCAGGTAGTTGCCGTCGGGCCCCAAATGGTTGTAAACGACATCGAGCAGCACGGCGAGGCCGGCCGCATGGCAGGCGCGCACGAACGCAGCGAGTTCCGCCGGCGTACCGTATCCGGGGAATGGCGCGAAAAGATCGACGCCGTCATAACCCCAGCCACGTTGGCCTGGGAAGCTCGCCAGAGGCATGAGCTCGACATGCGTCACACCGAGATCGCACAGATGCGGAAGCTTCTCTTGCGCGCCTGCGTAAGTGCCTTCGGGGGTAAATGTACCGACATGCAGTTCATAGATGATCGCTTCATTGAGCGGCACCGCCCGGAAGCTGCCGCGAACCGGCATTTGCGTATCGGGAACGAGGGCCCCGAGGACTCGCGATGCGCCATGCACGCCCGCGGGTTGCCAGCGCGAGCGCGGATCCGGCAGGCCGGCCGCGCCGTCCAAGGAATACTTGTAATCCTGTCCGGCATGCGCTGACACATCGGCTTGCCAGTAGCCACGCGCCGCCGGCGTGAGTGGAATGCGCCGCTCTTCGAGAAGCAGATCGACCGACTTCGCGTGCGGCGCCCAGACTGAGAAGATCACGGTGAATCCCGGATCAACAACGCGACGGGAAAGGATGCGAATAGCGCGGCCGGGGACACTTCTCGCTGCACGAATTCCCCGGTGAAACAATTTCGCCAGCAACCTCCCGGCAAGGGCAATCGCGTATCATCCCACTCGCCCCCGAGCGTCAGGGTGAAGCGTGGCACCACGGCAATGAGGTTCTCGCCGCGACGAAACGCCAGCAGCCTTCCTAAATGACTGCCCTGCGCCACCAGAGGCTGATATTTGGCGGCAGCCGAAAAATCCTCCCCTCGCTCCGCGCGAATGCGCAGCACGCGCGCCGTCATCCACAGCTTTGGCAGGCCGGATTCCCAATCGGACAGCGCATCGGCGGCGCTCAGTTCCGGCGTGCGCTTCAGCAGCTGCGCACGCAACGCGAAATCGACGGGCCTGCGATTGTCCGGATCCACGAGGCTTAAGTCCCACAATTCGGTACCCTGATAAAAATCCGGGACACCCGGCGCAACCAGCTTGATCAGCGTTTGCGCCAGGCCATTGATGCGTCCGGGCAGGATCAGCGGCTCGATAAAGCGCTCGAGACTGGCGATGAAATCGGGCGATTCGAACACGCCGCCCACAAATCCGCGAATCTTTTCTTCGAAACTGACATTGGGTTCGTGCCAAGACGTGCTGATCTTTGCTTCGCGGCAGGCCTTGAGCATGTAGCCCCACGCGCGGTCGTGATCGATGGGCCACGCGCCGATCAGCGTCTGGTACAGGAGATACTCGGCATGCCTGTCGGGCAGGCGATTCTGCCAGGCATTGGCATTGAGCTGCGACCATTGATGCAGCGCCTCTGACCAGCGCTCCGGGATTTCAGAGAGGATGGATATGCGCGCGCGCACATCCTCGCTGCGCTTGTTGTCGTGCGTCGAGGTGGCGAGCATGTTGTGCGGCCATCGATCGCTCAGGTAATGGCAGAATTCATGAAATTTATCGGCCGAGATGCCGATCAGCGAGGCTTGCGAGCCTACTTCATTGCACGACACGAGCCGGTCGAAACAATAGAACATCGTGTCTTCAACACCCTTCGCCATGACCGCGGGCGTCAATTGCTGCCACTTCGCGATGAAATCCGCTTCGGCCGCATCCAGATCCGTTTTCGTGAACAGCGTGGAGAGAAAATCGAACGCGGCCGCTTCCACTTCCGGAGAACCAATTCGCGCGCTCTGCAGCGCCTCGACCAGGATGCGCCGGTCCTCCTCATCCAGTGCATCGGCGCTACGGTAGGTTCGATAGACGGGAAGCGCCGTAATCAGCCTCTCCAGTGCCTGCCGCAAGTGACGCGGACTCAAATCCCGCGTTTGCCAGGCGGTGCGCGCGATCTGCAGCGCCGCTTCGGTGAGCATTTGGTGAGAGGCGGCGAAGGTCGTCTCGAGGATGGCGCGCTTCGTCTCGCGCACCAATTTGCCGAAGTTCACCGAATGGCCGGTAAAATCAGCATAGGTCGCGGTCAAGACATCGGTGCGTTGATCATCCATCCACAGGCGGTTCACCTTGGCCAGGAACTCATAGCCGACGGTGCCGTCGATGGGCCAGCCCTCTCTTAGGCGCTCATCGTTCTCCAGGATCTTTTCGATATAAATCCGGCCATCAGGCAGCATGCCCCGCAGCCGTTCGAAGTATTGCAACGGCTCGCGCAAGCCATCGGGATGATCGACCCGCACGCCATCGATTTCACCCTTGGCAATCATCTCCGCTACTCGGGCGTGGGTTGCGGCGGCCACATCGGGGCGCTCGGTGCGAATCCCGATGAGCGAGTCGATGTCGAAAAATCGCCGGTAATTGGCCAGCTCGCCTGAGAGCTTCCAGCCGTGCAACAGATAGTATTGCCTGCGCAAAATGGCATCGATCCGCACATTGTCGGCCTGCACGCGAGCGAGGGCGTCTTGCAACCGCCCGGACTTCACCGCCGCGGCGAGAACCTCGCGTGCGCGCGCCGCATGGCGGCGATAGGCACAGCGCTCTTCCTCGCCAGGATCCGCGACGCTGCGCAGACGATCGAGTTCGTCGAAGCAACGCTCCGCGCCCTCCGTCAGCAGCGGGCCCCAGGATGCCGGCGCAAGGGGCCAGGTATTCTCATAATGCTTGACGCGCGGTTCGTCGCCGATGACTTCTATGCGCAGCTCACCCGCTTCCAAAGCGGCGCCATAGGGTTTGGCGAGCGAACACAAATGTACGCAGAACGGCTGACCCTGCGGATTCCTAATATCGAAATAGCCGGCGAACGGACTGAATGGCCCCTGTCGCAAGACATCGTCCCACCACGGATTGTAGTGCGAGGCGGACATGTGATTCGGCACGATGTCCAGGAGAATTCGCAGCTTCAATTCGCGGGCAGCGCGCACAAACTGGACCCAAGCCGGCTCGCCGCCGAGATCATCGCTGATCTTGCTCGGATCGACTACGTCATAGCCGTGTTGACTGCCGGGCACGGCCTGCAGGCACGGCGACAAGTACACATGACTGATTCCCAGTTCGGCAAGATATCCAAGCACTTGCTGCGCGGCGGATAGCGGGAATCCGGCATGCAGCTGCAGCCGATAGGTCGCTATCCAACTACCGCTCATGACTGAGGAGCACCATGGAGCGGGCCGCGAGATTGACCAGCCGGTTGCGCTTCACGGACTCCTTGTCGATTTCCAGCGTCGGCCGCGCGGTATCGAACGCGATCTTCCAGCCGCCGTGATACAGCTCGTGCGATATCCGGAAGGCCACGGGCTCGTGATGCGCATTGAGAAGCAGCAGAAAATCCGTGTCCTCGGCGCACTGTGATTCGGCGTCCCGAATCTCAGATGCCGCGCCGTTCATGAACATGCCGAGGGTGCGCATCCAACCGCCGTCTTCCCAATCCTTGCTCTCCATGCGCTTGCCGTCCGCACGAAACCAGACAATGTTTTTGTCCGGATGCTTGGCGTCGGGATCATGGTCATAGAACATGCCGCGGTGGAAATTAGGATGCTGCTTGCGGTACTTGATCACCCGCTGCGCGAATTGCAAAAACGCTTCTCTGGGGGCATCCAAATCCCAGTGATACCACGACAATTCGTTGTCCTGACAGTAACCGTTGTTGTTGCCCTGCTGGGTGCGCGAGAGCTCATCGCCGCCGCTGATCATCGGGGAACCTTGCGCGAACATGAGCGAGCACCAGAAATTGCGCATCTGCCGTTGGCGCAGCTCGGTGATGTCCGCATCGTCAGTGGGGCCCTCCACGCCGCAATTCCACGAACTGTTGTCATCTGCGCCGTCGCGATTGTCCTCGCCGTTCGCCTCGTTGTGTTTTTGTTCGTAGCTCACCAAGTCGGCCAGCGTGAAGCCATCATGCGCGGTTACGAAATTGATGCTCGCCGAGGGCGGCCGGCGTGTGGTCTCGTACAGATCTGCGCTGCCCGCAAGGCGGGTCGCAATTTCCGAGTGCAGCCCCATGTCGCCTTTCCAAAATTTGCGGACCGTGTCGCGATACTTGCCGTTCCACTCCATCCACCCCAGCGGAAAGTTGCCGACCTGGTATCCGCCTTCGCCCAAATCCCAAGGCTCGGCAATCAATTTCACCGGCGCCAGGGTTGGATCCTGATAAATCGTGTCGAAGAATGCGCCCAGCTGATCCACATCCTTCAGTTCACGCGCCAACGCCGAGGCGAGATCGAATCTGAAGCCATCGACGTGCATTTCCGTGACCCAGTAGCGCAGGCTATCCATCAGCAGCTGCAGCGAATTCGGATGCACCATGTTGAGGGTGTTGCCGCAACCCGTGTAGTCCATGTAATGCCGCTCATCGCCCGGCATCGTGCGGTAATACGCCAAATTGTCGATTCCGCGGAAGGACAGCGTCGGTCCCGCCTGGTTGCCTTCCGCCGTATGGTTGTAAACCACGTCCAGGATCACCTCGATTCCCGCGTTGTGCAGAATCTTGACCATGCCCTTGAATTCGTGCACGGCTTGATCCGGCGATTGAGGTGTAGATGCGTAGCTCATCTCGGGCGCGAAAAATCCCAAGGTGTTATATCCCCAGTAATTGCGAAGTCCCCGGTCAATAAGATGCCGGTCCTGCACAAAATAATGCACCGGCATCAGTTCGAGCGCCGTCACGCCCATTTTTTTCAGGTGCTCGATGACTGGCTCGGAGGCCATGCCGGCATAAGTGCCGCGCAGGTGTTGGGGCACCCCTGGATGCAACTGCGTCATGCCGCGCACATGGGCCTCGTAAATCACGGTTTCGTGCGCCGGATAAGAAGGCCGCTTCTCGCCGCTCCAATCGAAGGAGGGATCGATCACCGCGCCTAACGGCGCGAATGGCGCGCTATCGCGGTCGTCGAATGACAGATCCGCACTCTCGTCGCCCAACTGATAGCCGAACAGCTCATCGCCCCAGCGCAGCTCCCGCCCGATCGCTTTGGCGTAGGGATCGAGAAGCAATTTATTGGGATTGAAGCGCAGCCCGCTCTCGGGGAGATACGGCCCATAGACCCGATAGCCATACAGTTGTCCCGGCCCGATGTCGGGCACATAGATATGCCATGCGCCATTGGTGCGCTCGCGGATGCGTATACGTCTTTCGGCTTTGCCCGATGCGTCGAAGAGGCACAATTCCACCGACTCGGAGGATTCCGAAAACAGTGAGAAGTTGACTCCTCGTCCATCCCAATTCGCGCCTCGGGGGAACGGCAATCCCGCGGTCTGTTTTGACCGTTCAATGTTGCTGGAAATTTCTAATCCTCGACTCGCGGCTGGATACGGCAGACATTATTGGTCTTGGGCGCGCGGCTGGCGTAGGCATCGGTCCGTAGGACTTGTCGGCTCGCGGCTATACGGCCTGTAGGACAAGCGCTCGTCAGGGAAGGTCATCAGAGCCGCTCAATTTCACGGTGCCGATGTCTAGCCCGGCCAAACCCAGTTCCTTATTTCCGGCATGTCCTGACCGTGCTTGTCGATGTACTGCTTGTGCTCCACCAGCTTGTCGCGCAGCTTCTGACGCAGGTGATCCGCGCGTGCACCAATTTGCGGCAGCCGATCGATGGTATCCATCACCAAGTGAAACCGATCCATGTCGTTGAGCACCGTCATGTCAAATGCCGTGGTAATCGTGCCTTCTTCCTTGTAGCCGCGCACATGCAGGCCCTCGTGATTGTGGCGGCGGTAGGTCAGACGATGAATCAGCCAAGGATATCCATGGAATGCGAAAATCACGTGCTTGTCCTTGGTGAATAACGCATCGAAATCGCTGTCGCTCAGGCCATGCGGATGTTCCGATTGCGGCTGCAGCTTCATGAGGTCGACCACATTGACGACCCGCACCTTTAAATCGGGCAACTCCCGCCGAAGGATGGAAACCGCCGCCAAAATTTCCAGGGTCGGCACATCCCCGGCGCACGCCATCACCACGTCGGGCTCGCTGCCCTGATCGTTGCTGGCCCATTGCCAGATGCCGATGCCCTCGCTGCAATGATCGATCGCGGCATCCATCGACAGCCACTGCGGCGCGGGATGCTTTCCCGCGACCACGACGTTCACGTAGTGACGGCTGCGCAGGCAGTGATCCACCACCGATAAAAGACAGTTGGCATCGGGCGGCAGGTACACGCGCACGATCTCTGCTTTCTTGTTGACGACGTGGTCCAAAAATCCAGGATCCTGATGCGTGAATCCATTGTGATCCTGGCGCCAGACATGCGAACTCAATAGGTAATTCAGCGATGCGATTTTGCGCCGCCACGCCAGCCCCGCGGTGACCTTGAGCCACTTGGCGTGTTGGTTGAACATCGAGTCGACGATGTGAATGAAGGCTTCGTAGCAATTGAACAGCCCATGCCTTCCCGTCAGCAGGTAGCCCTCGAGCCAACCCTCGCACTGATGCTCGCTCAGCATTTCCATGACTTGGCCGCTGCGCGCTAAAAATTCATCGTCCGGTATCGTCTCCGCCCACCACTGCCGGCTGGTGACTTCGAACACCGCTTCCAATCCGTTCGACACCGTTTCGTCGGGCCCGAAAATACGAAAGTTTCGCGGCGAGGCATTTAACTTCGCCACGTCGCGCAAAAATTTCGCCAGCACGCGGGTATCGCCAATGCCGGTAATGCCCGGCTCGGGTACGTCAACCGCGTAATCCGCGAAATCCGGCATGCGCAAATCGCGCAGCAGTAAGCCGCCATTGGCGTTGGGATTGGCGCCCATGCGCTTATCCCCGCTGGGTGCGAGTGCGGCAAGCTCCGCCTTTAGGCGTCCGCTCTGGTCGAACAGTTCCGCCGGACGGTAGCTGCGCAACCACTCTTCCAGCTGTTTGAGGTGTTGCGGATTTTTGGCCGGATCCGTGATCGGCACTTGATGCGACCTGAAGCTGCCTTCGATGCGTTTCCCGTCGACGATCTTGGGACCCGTCCATCCCTTCGGCGAAATCAGTACGATCATCGGCCATCGTGGCCGCTGCGCGGTGTTGGGGGACTGACGCGCATCCGCTTGAATCTGGCGGATCATTTCGATGACCGCATCCAGTGTTCCTGCCATGGCTTCGTGCATGGGCATGGGTTGATCGCCCTCGACGAAGAACGGCGTCCAGCCGCAGCCCTGCAGCAACTGCACCAATTCCTCCCTCGAAATGCGAGCCAGGATCGTGGGATTGGCGATCTTGTAGCCGTTAAGATGCAAAATCGGCAGAACCGCGCCGTCGGTCGCTGGATTCAGAAACTTGTTTGAGTGCCAAGAAGTCGCAAGCGGCCCAGTTTCTGCCTCGCCGTCGCCGACCACACACGCTACGGTAAGTGCTGGATTGTCAAACACGGCGCCAAAGGCATGACTCAGGGAATAGCCGAGTTCCCCGCCCTCATGAATGGATCCCGGACACTCTGCGGATGCGTGGCTCGGAATTCCCCCCGGAAAGGAGAACTGCGTGAACAAGCGCTTCAACCCCGCCTCGTCCTGACTGATGTTCGCGTAGACCTCGCTGTAAGTGCCTTCGAGGTAGGTTCCGCTGACCACCGCCGGCCCACCGTGCCCGGGTCCTGACATATAAATCATGTCCAGGTCGTATTTCTTGATCGCGCGATTCAAGTGCGTGTAGATGAAGTTCTGCCCCGGCGTGGTGCCCCAATGCCCGAGCAGCATGTGCTTGATGTGCGAAACGGCGAGCGGCTCCTTCATCAAGGGGTTGTCGCACAGATAAATCTGGCCGACGGACAAATAATTTGCTGCCCGCCAATAGGCGTCGATCTTGCCTGCCAAATCCGCATCGAGCACTGGCGTTGGGCGATCGTTTTGCATAGCTCATTCCTCCGTCGATATTCCCACGCACTGCGCGGTCAAACTGGCGATCACGGATTCCTCGTCGGTGCGGATGACGCGTACCGCGACAGGGCCCGTGGAGATGCGAGCGGCATGCTCGCTGTTTAACGCGTCGTCGAGCTCGATGCCAAGGTACTGTAGCCCGTCGCAAATGCGCGCCCGGATCGCGGACGCGTTTTCGCCGATGCCGCCGGCGAATACCAACGTGTCGAGGCCGCCCAGCGCCGCAGTGTAGGCGCCAATCCATTTTTTTGCCTGATAGCAGAAGATCGCCAGCGCCTCGCGCGCACGGCTATCCGTGGCTTCTCGTTCGAGCAGATCGCGCACGTCGGCGCTTGATTCCGAGATGCCGAGGAGCCCGGACTGCTCGTTGACCATGGTCTGAAATTGCGCAGCACTCAGCGTTTCGCTCAGCATCAAATAGCTCGCCAAACCCGGATCCAGATCGCCCGAGCGTGTTCCCATGACCAGACCCGCCGCCGGCGTGAATCCCATGCTGGTATCGACACTGCGTCCATCGAGCACGGCCGCCATGCTCGCGCCGCTGCCCAGGTGCGCCAGGATCACGCGACCCTCAGAGGCTGCGCGGTCGCCCAGGCGCCGCAGTTCCTGCATGAGATAAGTGTAGGACAGTCCATGAAAGCCGTAGCGCTGCACGCCCTTCGCCGCATAGCGGCGCGGAATCGGCAACAGCGTCGCCTCAACCGGCATTCCTCGATGAAACGCCGTGTCGAAGCAAGCCACTTGGGGCACATTCGGGTAGTGGCGCTGCATTGCTTCGATGAGCTCGATCTCGCGAGGTAAGTGTTCAGGATCGAGCGACGCGATGCTCCGAAGCTCGGTTAGCAGCGCCGGCGACACCCGCTCAGGTTGACTGTGCAGCATGCCATGCACTACCCGATGGCCGATGGCATCCGGAGCCGCAATCGCAGACTGCGCCTTGAGCCGTTGCGCCAAACGATCCGCGGTCACGGCCGCCGCTTCGCTGCCGAGACGCTCCAGTTTCCCGCCCAACAATCTAGCCGGCCGCGCGCCGCTCGAGAATATTGCGAAGCGTACGCTCGATGAGCCGGCATTGATGGTCAGAATATGGGGCATCGTAGGACAAACACCGACTTGGGCTGACGCGCGCCGTCGCTGCGACCACACAGCATAAGGCAACACGCTTTCAAGTAGATGACAGTTTCACGCTGCCACGCGAAGAAGAAACGGTGACGGTGCTGCGTCCGCTGATCTTTCCTACGCTTGAGCGGGTGCAATGGCGGCCAGCACGAGCTTTTCCAATCCCGCAATGTTGGCCGTCAACGCCGCGGGAAAACCGTGCCGCTGCTGCAAGTATTCCGGTGTGTTGAAGGACACCCAACAGCGGTTTGCAGCATCCTGCCATGCGAGCACCTTGAGTGGTAGATCCAACGCGGTCCCGGGCGCGGCCACCATCAACGGTGTTCCGGCGGCTGGGCTGCCGAGAATCAACAGCTGAGTTGGCGGCATACTGAGGCCGGCGGCCGCCGCGTCCTTGGCAAAATTGATGCGCGCGAACACCGTCAAGCCGCGCTGCTTCGCCAGGCTCTCGAGGCGATCCAGCGTCGCATCGACGCCGCTTGATGCGGCCAATACCTTGATGCCCTTGTCGGATTCATTGGCGCTCACTGCAACTCCTTATGTGACCGTTGGGCCGGCTTCCGTGATGCTGTACGATTGCACGCTCAATTCTAAACAAAGATTCGGTGCCAGGTATCGGATAGGTTGATCACAAGGAGCATGCCATGGGAATAGCATCAGAATTCAAAGAATTTGCGATGAAGGGAAGTGTGGTTGACTTGGCTGTGGGTGTCATCATCGGCGCGGCATTCGGAAAAATCGTTTCCTCGCTGGTCGGCGATGTCATCATGCCGCCCCTCGGAAAGGTCATCGGCGGCGTAAATTTCTCGGACCTCGCAATCAGTCTGGGCGCCGATCCCACCGGCAAGGCCGTGTTGGTCAAGTACGGCACCTTCATTCAGAGCATTTTTGATTTTGCGATCATCGCCATCGTTCTATTCATCTGCATCAAGGGCATCAACAGGCTGAAGAAACCGGCACCGGCCGTTGCGCCACCGCCTCCACCGCCGCCCAAATCCGAAATACTCCTCGAGGAGATTCGCGACTTGCTGGCGAAGCGCGCCTAAAACAGGCGCCGCTTCGCGGCCGGATTCCGCGCAGACAGCCAGCGCGTCAGGGAGCGACGTTCGCTTTAATTTTCACTCAAAACCTTAAGGAGATAAACCTCATGCCAACCAACCGCACATTCGCATGCCTCTTGGCACTCGCCCCAGCCTTATGCGCATGGGCCGACGATGCCCCTCCGCCGCCGCAGGATGTTTGGATCGGCAAAGGGCAACTCGGATTTTTGGATTCTCAGGGCAACACCGACGCCAAGTCCCTGAACGGCAACATTGACATGCTGCGATACGACGGCGCCTGGAAAAATGAATTTTATGTCGGCGGACTCTACGGCAAGAATTCCGGCATCGTCTCGGCGGAGCGGTGGGAAACGCGCGGACAATCGAATTACACCGTCTCCGGGGATCTGTTCGCATTCGGCGGTCTTCGATATGAACACGATTTGTTCGACGGCTTTCAATACCAGGCCAGCGTGACCGCCGGCATGGGCTACAAGTTCATCAATGACCAAGACACGAAATTGACAGTGCAGGCGGGCGCGGGCTACCGGAGCCTGCGGCCCGAAACAATTGGTAAAGACCCGAACGGTGACGGGCAGGTGATTTCGCGCACCCCGCTGGAGACACAGGGAAATGCGATCGGAACCGTTGGTCTGGATTTTTCGCATAACTTCACCAAGACCACCACCTTTACAAACAAGTTTCTGACGGAAGCGGGCTCCGACAACACCTTGCTGCACGACGAACTTGCGCTTACCGTCAAGATGTCGGATAAGTTGGCATTAAGCGTCGGCTACACAGTCAGTGACAATACCAAGCCACCGGCTCCGCTCAAGAAGGTCGACACGCTGACGAGCGTGAATCTGGTGTTCGGTTTTTAAATAAACTCAGGGAATTGCAAGGAGGGTTTATGGGCATGTTCGACGGCATATTGGGCGGCGTGATCGGTGCCGAGATGGCCACCGTAGTCAATGGGCTCATTCAAAAACACGGCGGCCTGCAGGGCGTCGTCGCCCAGTTGGAGCAACAGGGATTGGGCGGGACGGTTCGTTCCTGGGTCGGAACCGGCGCAAACCAAGCCATTACGCCCGATCAGATCCATCAAGCCTTCGGCTCTGACACCGTGAAAGATCTCGCCGCCAAACTCGGCATGTCCCCCGACGTGTTGGCCGCGAAACTTTCGCAAGCATTGCCGCAGGCAATCGACAAGCTGACGCCCGCCGGGGCAGTTCCCAAGACCTGAAACGAGACCACCATGAACAAAGCGCTGACTATTCTCGCGATCATCCTATTTGCGGGCGCGGCCCACGCCGCCGATTCCGAGCGAACCTTTATTACACCGCCCGGCGCCGATCCCAAGGTGGCGCCGCCGTACAGCAGCGGCGTGATGGTCAACGGCACGTACTACGTGAGCGGTACCCTCGGAGTCGACCCCGCGACCGGCAAAGTGCCGGCGGATGCCGAGGCGGAAGTTCACCTCGTGTTGGATTCGGTAAAGCAGACCCTGGAGCGCGCCGGACTGACCATGGCCGATCTGGTATCGGTGACTATTTATTGCACCGACCTTGACCTATACGACAAATTCAACGCCGTATATCGCTCTTACTTTCAAGCGCACTATCCGTCGCGCGCATTTATCGGCGTTGCAAAATTGGTGCGTGGCGCACGATTCGAAATAGCGGGAATTGCAGTAAAACCGGCTAAGTCCCGATAGGTTTTCGTGATTAACGGGTAAGACTTACCTGGGATCAGGTTGCGCGCGGCAGCTCGGTCAGCATCTTGTAGATTTTGAGCACTCGAGGCACGTACGCCATCGTCTCGCTAAACGGGGGTATCTGACCGCCGTTGCGCTCGACCGCATCTTCTCCGGCGTTATAAGCCGCCAACGCCAGGCGGACATCGTGGCCGAATCGATCGATGAGAAACTTCAAATAGCGGGCGCCGGCATGCACATTCTGCCGCGCGTCATAGGGGTTCGAGACGCCAAAGCGGCTCGCGGTCGCGGGCATCAACTGCATCAGGCCAACCGCCCCGCGCTTGGAAACCGCACGCGAATTGAATCCCGATTCCACCACGATCACGGCCCGTAGAAGATTGGGCTCCAACGCCGCGGACACCGCGGCGTGTTCGATGATGGAGTCATATTGCGTAGCCTTCGCCAGCAACTGAAGATCATAGCGGTCGCCGCTCGCAGTCCTGTCCTGCGGCGAGAGAACCAGCAATCGATAGCGGTTGTTGTCCGGGACGTCGGTGTAGTGCCGCTGCCCTTGTGCGTCCATGTAAGTGTAAATCTTAGGGTTCGCCGCGGCGGTCGATGCGGTCAACAAGATTGCAATGAGAACGGCGAGACGCGGCATAAGTGGGCGATCCTTCGCGCAAAGCCTATCCCGGCAGGTGTTTGGCCGATGGGACCTGCTTCAAGAAACCGCCCGGCGGCGCGCAAATCGGCCTGCCGGGGGCTCAATCGTCGTCCGTCTGGAGCGGTTCGAGCAGGGTTTCGTCATTGTTGTCGGGCGAGTTGATTCGATCGCTCACGGCATAGGCCACCAAGCGCTCGTCGGCATACGCCGCGAGCGCCATACCAGCGACATTCACAGCCCCAAATAACCATAATTCGCGCTGCTCGCGTGTCAGCAGTGCGGGCATTCGCAGCCCGGAATTGTGGATTTCCGAAATCAGCGGGTTCGCCGGCAGGGTGATGAGGCTGCAACACTCTGTGACGGTGTTCGCATCCGCGCTTGATCGTGCCCACAATCCAGCGAAGCCGAACACATCCTGATCGTCCGGGTGAATATAGTATGGCTGTTCACTTGCATCCGGATTGACATGCCATTCATAAAAACCCATCGCCGGAATAATGCAGCGGCGGCCTCGTTTCCAAGGCTCTCGAAACTCAGCGCTGCTTGCCAAGGTCTCGACCGGCGCATTGAAGCTGCCGCGCCTGGCGAGTCCCCATCGCATCATGACACCTGTGGTTCGGCCGTCATTGGCGCGGATGACCGGAACAACTTGTGCGGGGGTCGTGTTGAAGTTCGCCGTGAATCTCCACCCCGTACGTTCGAGTGCGAATTCGCGCTCAATGCTCGACGCATCCGGGCTGACATAGCACCTGCACATCCTTAAAGTTTACGCCGAGGCAAGATTCGTGTCCGAAACGGCTGATTGGAAGCAAAAATACCGCGACTCCTTGATCGAAATGGAGGCGGAGGAAGTTCGTTGGAAGCAAGTCGAACAGGTTCTGCGCCGGCTGGTGGGCCGCTTGTGCGCCGCGGGCATGGGTGTGAACCCCAAGCTCGACGATGAGTTGATTGCACTCGCGGCCGCCAACAGACGCAATGCCGACGCCGACGAGCTTGCCCGGCTGGCGGGTTCACTGACCACAACCGTGGTGGCCGTCGATGCCACTGCTCCGGTCCGAACGATCACCTTCCCCGCGACGGATATCCAAACCCGGCTGGCGATCAAATCGCTGCTCGAGCGCCTGGCGGCGCGCGATCCGAAAGATCCTGTGGCGCCGGCATTGATCGGAGAATTGGCGAGCGCGAAGAATGACAGTGCCTTGGCCGGAGTCGTGACGCGCGCGGCCGACTTGGTCCAGCGGCATGGCGAACTGCTGCAGCGCGAACGCGTGCAGACCGCGGAGATTCTCGCGGAGGTTACCAAGCGGCTCGAGGAAATGGCTGGTTACCTGTCCGATTCAAATCACGCCAACCGCAGTCACTTCGAGGACACACAAACTTACAGCGATGCGGTCATCTCGCAGATGCGCGAGCTTACCGATGAGGTCGCCGGCGCAACGGAATTGGGCGTGCTGCAGAGCCTGGTGAACACGCGCCTCGAGCGTGTCGCGCAACATGTCAGTAATTTTCGTGCTCAGGAAGAATTTCGATTGCTGGAGGTCAACGGACGCGCCGAACGAATGCGCACGCGCATCGCCGAATTGGAGCGCGAAACCACCGACCTGCACTCAAGATTGGACAGCGAAAAGCAAGGCGCGCGAATCGATCCCTTGACCGGAATCGCCAATCGCAAATCGTTCGAAGAGCGTTTCGCGCAGGAAATCGCCCAGAAGCCGCGCACCGACCTGGCCCTGGTCATGCTGCTGTGGGATCTGGACAACTTCAAGGTCATCAATGACAGCTATGGCCACCGTGCCGGCGACCGGGTCCTGCAAAGCGTGGCCGCATGTTTCATGGCGGCGGTGCGCGGCAATGATTTCGTCGCGCGTATCGGCGGCGAGGAGTTCGTCATGTTGTTGAACGGGGCGAAAGTCGAGCAAGCCCTGTTCATCGCCAATCAGGTGCGCTCCGCGGTGGAGGCCTTGCGCTTTCATTTTCGAGGGACGCCGGTGCGCGTCACGGTGTCGTGCGGCTTAACTCAAGTGAAGGAAGATGACGGGGCGGAGGCTGCCTTCGACCGCGCGGACGCAGCTTTGTACCGGGCGAAGCGCGGCGGCAAGAACGTCTGCGTGGCTGCGTAGGCGCGCACGCGCCTGCCTAGTTAACAGATATTTAACGCATTTACTCCAATTGCGGCACTGATTTTTGGCGCATCGTCGCTAGAATCAGTCCTAAGCAGGGATGTTTCACCTTTCAGTTGGACCGATGGCGCGGCCCGGTCGAGGGTGATGATATCCACTGAATAGTGCATTGCAGCATAAAGGTACCCCTGGTAAACATGAGCAGCGTTCCTAAGACAGTCCTCGGCGAAACCGTGCTCAGCGATTCGGTGCTGAACGATTCCGTGCTCGGCGAAGCAGCGATCGGTGTCCCAATTGGCGCACCGAGCGCGATCGCGCAGCCGCGGACTTCTACGCGGGTTCGCGCGTGGCTTCTCACTGCCATGTTGTTTCTGGTGCCGCTGGTCGCTTACTGGCCGGCGACATTTCATGACTACGGTCTGCGCGATGACTATTCCAACCTGCGCGAAGCGCACGAAGAAGTTGGCAAGGTCATGCGGTTCTGCGCCTCGCATGCGCGCCCTATTTACGGTTGGCTGTTGCAGGCGACGTATGGACAGACCAGCTCCGTACAAAATCTGCAGTGGCTGCGCTTCGTCGCGGCATTGCTTCTCGGCGCCATTTCCCTCGTCAGCTTCCGCGGATTGCGCGCGGTCGGCTGGTCGGTCAATACGAGCCTGGTATTTGCGGTTCTGGTCAGCTTGGTGCCGTCCGCTCAAGTCATTGCCGGTTGGGCGATTGGCTGGCCGTATGCAGCGACCGCGCTGCTCGCGATCGGCGGATTCTTTACCGTGGAAGGCGCATTGGCTCTGGGTCTGCGCGCCGGCGTCGGCCGCGCGGTGGGACAGTGGGCGGTGGCTTTGGGCCTGATGGTGGTGAGCGCGCTGATCTATCAGCCGAGCGCTTTGTTCTACTTGGTGCCGCTCGCCGGCGCCCTGATCGCGCAGCGCCAACGCGACTTGGTGCAATCCGCGCGCTGGGTCGGCATCCATCTCGGATTTGTGGCAGGTACGCTGGGCGTGGCGTATTGCACGATGTCGCTGTTGTACGCGGCGCATGTCTTCGTCAAGTCCGGACGAATTGCCTTCGAAACACATTGGGGCGAAAAGATCGCCTGGTTCCTGCAGGAACCGCTGCCGAATGCCCTGAGCGTGTTCGTGCTGAACGATAACAATCATCGCGACCATGCGCTGTATTTTGGTTGCGCAGCCCTGGTCGGCGCGATCTTGATCGCCGGCGCCTGGCTCGAATGGCGGCGGCACGGCATGCAGCGCGGTATCGTTTGGTTGTCGGGATTGTTGGGCCTGCCGGTGTTTGCCTTCGCGGTGAGCATGCTTGCTTCGGAGCGTTACGCGACGTATCGCACGATTCTTGCGATGACCGGGGTGTTGCTGTGCTTCCTGGTCGCATCGTTCAGCGCCCTCACCGAGCGCTGGAGCACCAATGCGCGCCGCTTGACCGCCATGCTCGCCATTTCAATCGCGTTTTTCACCGCGCAACATCATACCTATGCGCTAATCGCCGTGCCCCAGGGCAATGAATGGCAGCTGATCGTTGCCGGCGCCAAGCAAGTTCATTTGGATGGCGCGCGACCCCGCATCTTCGCGATCGCGTCCGCGCCGGCGGATATTTCCACGGCCACGATTTACCACGACGAGTTCGGCTCGCTGTCGTCGAATTCCGAGTGGGTGCCGCGGGAAATGTTCAAGCGGGCGATGCATGACTTGCATCCCGACATCGCCAATTTGGACTCGCGCTATGACTTCGCCACCGGGCCGCTGCTGCCGCAGGGACAGCGCTATGACGTGGTCATCAACCTGCATCGCCTGCAAGAGTTCTACGTCAACAACTGATTCTTAGAGTGCCGAGCCCCCGGCCTACTCGCCGGCGGCGTGTGTTAGGTTGGCGTGATGATTACCGATCCCCTGCTGTGGTTTTTCGCAGCGCTTGGCGCCTTCATGGTGGGCGTCTCGAAGGCCGGCATTACGGGCCTGAGCATTCTCTCGATCGCCCTTTTCAATCATGTATTTTCCAGCAGCAAACAGGCCAGCGGCCTGGTGCTGCCGCTGCTGATATTCGGCGACTTCGTGGCGGTATTCTCCTACCGCAAGCACACCCAGTGGCGCTTCCTCTGGCGGCTATTTCCGTGGACCGCGGCCGGCGTCGTGATCGGTTATTTCACGCTCGGTCACATTTCCGACCATACGGCGCGGATTCTCATCGGTTGGATCATCGTCTCGCTGGCGCTTTTAAGTTTTTGGCGCAAATATGTATCCGCACCGGCTGAGGAACAAAGCGCCTTGTTTCACTGGTCGGTCGGTGCGGCCATCGGCATGACTGCCGGCTTTATCACGCTCATCGCCAACGCGGCCGGCCCGCTCATGGCGATTTATCTGGTGGCGATGCGACTGCCCAAGATGGAATACGTCGGCACCGCGGCCGTCTTCTTCATGCTGCTCAATCTATTCAAGGTACCCTTCATGGTGGATCTGGGGCTGATCACCACACAAAGTTTCAGCTTCAATCTCATGCTGGCGCCGGCCGTCCTCTTAGGAGCGCTGGCGGGACGTTGGCTCCTAAAGCACGTCAATCAGAACCTGTTCGAGCAATTGGTCTTGCTATTGAGCGCAATTGGGGGAATTCTGCTGATCCTATGAAGCATTAAAGGGGGAAGCACATGTATCAAGGCGGTCTATTCGGCCTTGTTGTATTGATCGCGGATGTCTGGGCGATCGTGAACATTTTTCAAAGCAGCACCGATACCGGCAATAAAGTGTTGTGGATCGTCATCGTTTTTCTGCTGCCGCTGCTGGGATTCATTCTCTGGTACTTCTGGGGCCCGAAGACCAGCCGGGCATAGCGGGCAGTGGCGAAGGCTATGCGCGGCGGCGATGGGGCTGAAGCAACACCGCCGCTTCGTAGCAGCTATCGCGCAACGCTGCGTCGCAGGCTGCCAGCATGCGTTCCAGCACTCCCGGCGCGCTCGCAGCCGGAATTTCCGCAAGGCCGCCCAACTTCACCACCGTCGCTTCGAGCGCCGATTGCAGCGCGTTCGCCGCCAAAACATCAGGGTCCAACAACCGCAAGTCGTTGAGCAGCGCCGCCAGCTGCCGCTTGGAGCGCCCGATCGCCTCGAGGCTGCGCGAGTTCGCGGTGCGCTTGAGCAGGGCGATGTCTTGCCGCGCGCCGCTCAACACGCGATCAAGACGATCAAGCCACTCTATCCAGAACAGAGGATTCTGCATGCGACTTCCCTGGTTGACCGACTTTAGGTGCCGTGTCGGCGTGGCGTTATTATTTCAGGCGAAGACTACCCCGCTTGAGCGGGTCTAGCTACCATTACATTCGCCGCGGTGCGGTTCACCACCCAAAGTTGCAAATTGCCTGTTTGCATATACAGGATTTGAATGCGTCCGAGAGATCATGACCGTCACAAATTGGGAACGGCGAATTGGCTGCGCGCCTCGGTGCTCGGCGCAAACGACGGTATCGTTTCAACCTCGAGCCTGCTGCTGGGCCTCGCCGCCGCTCATACCTCGCACGCCACGCTCTTGCTGAGCGGCACCGCGGCTTTGGTCGCGGGCGCCATGTCCATGGCGGCAGGGGAATATGTCTCCGTCTATTCGCAAGCCGACACGGAAGCCGCGGCGCTGGCGCAAGAGCGCGCGGAGCTGCGCGAGGACTACAGCGGCGAGCGACGCGAATTGACCGACATCTACATACGTCGCGGCATCGATGCCGCCCTGGCGCGCCAGGTGGCGGACCAGCTCATGGCGCACGATGCATTGGGCTCGCATGCGCGCGACGAATTGGGAATCTCACCCTCATCGAGAGCTCGGCCCTTGCAGGCTGCGATGGCCTCTGCCGCCAGTTTTTCGGTCGGCGCCGCCCTGCCGCTATCGGTGGTTGCAATCGCGCCGGCACGTTGGCTGATCGCGGCGATCGCCCTCGCCAGCCTCGTGTGCCTGCTCTTTTTGGGCGGATGGTCCGCCAAGGTGGGCGGCGCGAGCGTGCGGGTCGGCGCCTTACGCGTGGCGTTTTGGAGCGCTCTGGCGATGGCGGTTACCACCGCCGTCGGGGCAGCGGTGGGACGCCTTTGAACACGGCGGTACTTCGTGTTGAGCAGATGGCCGAAGCCGATCGATTGGCAATCATGGGCGGCACGCCGGGCACGCTGCTGATGCAAAATGCGGGCGAGGCGGTCGCAGACGAGATCAAGCGCCGCTATACCCCTCGACCGGTCAGCGTGTTGTGCGGGCCGGGCAACAATGGCGGCGACGGTTTTGTCGCCGCAGCTGCGCTGGCGCAATCCGGATGGCCGGTCCGCGTTGCCCTGCTGGGCGATGCCGAAGCGCTTCGCGGAGATGCGCTTTTTTACGCGCGTCGCTGGCGCGGTGCCATCGAAGCGCTGACCCCCGCCATCATCAACAACGCAGAGTTAGTGATTGATGCGCTGTTCGGATCCGGCCTGAATCGCCGCCTGGACCCCAATGTCAGGGACGTCCTGGGGTATGCCAGCCGCCGCGACCTCCCCCTCGTCGCAGTGGACATTCCGAGCGGCATCATGGGGGATAGCGGCGAGAATACCGGTGCAGCGCCAGCCGTCTGCACCGTCACCTTCATGCGCAAAAAACCGGGACATTTATTGTTGCCCGGGCGCGATGCATGCGGCGATGTCGTGGTTGCCGATATCGGCATAACGCAAGATGTGCTCGACTCGTTGGCCGTAGATACGTGGGAAAATACGCCGGCACTGTGGCGCACGAAGTTGCCGCAATGGCAGAGCAATAGCAACAAGTACAGCCGCGGCCATGCACTGCTCTATGGCGGTTACCCAATGACGGGCGCGGCGCGGATGGCCGCGCGCGCCGCAGCGCGGAGCGGCGCCGGTTTAACGACAATTGCGGTGCCGGAACAGGCCTTTGCGATCTATGCCGCGGCGCTCACGAGCATCATGGCGCAGCCGCTCGCGCAGAATGAGGACTTCGCCCGGCTGCTGGCTGATGCGCGCTACACTGCATTTTCTATTGGACCCGGCGCGGGCGTCAGCGACGCGACGCGTCTTCGCGCGTTGGACATGCTCAAGACCGGCAAGCCCGTCGTGATCGACGCGGATGCCATCAGTGTATTCGCATCGCGCCCGGATGAACTGTTCCAAGCGATCCGGGGAGACTGCGTCATCACGCCGCATGAAGGCGAATTCAAACGTATCTTCGATGTGTCGGGCGACAAATTAGCGCGTGCCCGAGAGGCTGCGCGCCGCAGCGGCGCCGTCATCGTTTTGAAAGGATCCGACACGGTCATTGCGGCGCCCGATGGCCGCGCCATCATCAACAGCAACGCACCGCCAACCCTGGCCACGGCCGGATCGGGTGATGTTCTCGGCGGGTTCATTTTGGGCCTTCTGGCCCAAAAGATGGATGCCTTTCCCGCCGCCGCCGCTGCCGTTTGGCTGCATGGTGCCGCGGCCGCCGGTTTTGGAGCGGGCCTTTTGGCGGAGGATCTGCCCGACCTGTTGCCGGCTGTGCTGCGCCAACTGGAGCAAACCGCTTCATGAATATTTGGCTGCCGACAGTCAGCCTTCATTCTCTGGTCGTCGTCGTCAGCATACTTGTATACATCCTGACGACCCGCGCGCGGCGCGCGCGTCGACCGCCGTCAATCGCCATCGCCTGGGTGCTCGGGATGATCGCCCTGCCCTATCTCGTTTTGCCGATGTATTTGATGTTTGGGCAGCGCAAACTGCCGCGCAAGAGCTCGCTGCGCGCCGGCGCTAGACTCGCTGAGCGTCACTGGGCAAAGGACCTCATAGAAAGTTTCGGTTTGCCGGCACCCTCACCGGCGCTGGTCACCATGCATCAAGATGGAAAGGAGTCGGCAGCGGCGCTATTCGCCGCAATGTCGAGCGCGGTATCGAGGCTCGATGTCTGCACTTACATTCTTGGCGATGATGAGTTCGGCCGCGAAACCATGCAGCGCATGATCGAGCGGGCGCGCAGCGGCGTGGAAGTCAGGCTGCTGCTCGACGGCGTCGGTGCAATTCAATTGCCCAAAGCGTGCTTCGGCGCGCTTCAGCGTGGCGGGGTCGAGACCGCCATTTTTAGTCCCCTATTTGCAAGAAAAACTCAGGGCCCGCGCAATTTGCGCAATCACCGCAAAATGGTGATTGCGGACGGCGCGCGCCTGTGGGCCGGTGGCCGCAACCTCGCCGCCGAATATTTCTGCGGCCTCGCCGGCGCGCCGCCGTGGCAGGATCTGACCTTTGATTTGCAGGGCCCGGTGGCCCTGGCTGCCGCCTCGCAATTCGAATTTGACTGGGTCTCGGCCGGCGGCAAACCCGCATCGACCGAGATCGATTCTGCGGTGCCCGTTTCCACCGGCGTGGCGGGCAGCGCCCCCGGCGAGGCGCAGTTTGTGCCCAGCGGGCCGGACCAAAGCGAAGATACGGTGCATTCTTTGTTGATCGATGCCTGTTTTCATGCGCGAGAACGCATGCTCGCCGTGACGCCTTACTTCGTGCCGGATGTCAGCTTCGAAACGGCCATGCGCCTCGCGGCGCGACGCGGTGTGCAGATCGATTTATGCATCCCCTCGAGCTCCAATCACCGCTTGGCGGACTTTGCGCGCAATCGCGCGCTGCGCTCCTTGAGCCAGGCGGGCGTCAATGTGCATTTGCTGCCCTACATGAGCCACGCAAAAGCGGTGGTGTTCGACGACTCTCTGGCTCTCGCCGGATCGGTGAATCTCGACTCGCGCAGTTTACTGCTCAACTATGAGTGTGCAGTCGTTTTCTATGGGCGCGGCGAAATAAATTGGCTGGCCAACTGGATTGAAGCCTTGATCCCGGCAACGGCGCCGTTTGATTGCCGCCAGCCGAATTTGGTGCGCGATCTTTGTGAAGGACTGCTGCTTACGGTGGCGTATCAACTGTAGCGTAGGAATGATCTGACACGCCTTATGATTCGCAATCTTTTCCGCGTAGTATTCTTCGACGTTGCCATTATCGGGTGATCGGTGGAATTCAAAGATTATTACAAGGTGATGGGCGTCGCGCGCGATGCGACTGAGGCACAGATCAAGCAGGCCTACCGCAAACTTGCCCGCAAGTATCATCCCGACGTCAGCAAGGAGAAAGATGCTGAGGCGCGCTTCAAGGAAGTCGGCGAGGCCTATGAAGTGCTCAAGAGCCCAGAAAAGCGCGCCGCCTATGACCAGCTGGGTAAAGACTATCGCCCCGGACAGGACTTCAGGCCGCCTCCGAATTGGGACTCCGGCTTTGAATTCAGCGGAGCCGGTCAGGGCGATGAATCGTATAGCGATTTTTTCGACTCACTGTTCGGCGCACAGGCGCGGGCCGGCCGCGGGCGTCGCGGTGAGGCTCATCCCGGACGCGGCCAGGATCATCACGCCAAGGTGTTGCTCGATTTGCAAGCGTCGCTGAACGGCGGGACGCGTTCATTCACTTTGCGCATGCCCGAAATCGATGCCGAAGGCCGGCTGGTCTCGAAAGAGCGCACGCTGAACGTGCAAGTCCCCAAGGGAATTCTCCCCGGCCAACAAATCCGTCTCGCCGGCCAGGGCGAGCCGGCGCACGGCAACGGCACGGCGGGTGATCTTTATATCGAGGTCGAGTTCCAACCTGACCCGCTGTATCGAGTCGACGGGCGCGACCTCTACCTGGAGTTGCCGGTAGCGCCATGGGAAGCAGCCCTGGGCGCGACCGTGAAGACGCCCACTCCCGGCGGCAACGTTGAATTGAAAATTCCGGCCGGATCCCACGCGGGCAGCAAATTGCGGCTGAAAGGCCGGGGGATTCCCGCTTCGCAGCCGGGCGATTTCTATGTCGTGCTGCAGATCGCCCTACCGCCCGCCAACGACGAGAAAGCCAAGGCAGCCTATGCGGCGTTGGCTGCCGCTCTGCCTTTCAATCCCCGCGCGAGCCTCGGAGTCTAATATGTCCCCATCAGACGATCAGGCGTTACCCGGCACCATTTTTGACGAATCCGCGATCTTGAGCATCAAGGACTTGAGCCGCATGTGCTCCGTCGATGAGCGGCACATCGTGGAATTCGTCGAGGAAGGCGTCCTCAACGTCGTCACTGTCAGCAGCGAGTGGCGTTTCACGGGCGATGCACTGCGCCGCGCCCGGCTCGCGCTGCGGCTGGAGCGGGACCTGGAGCTGAATCTTGCCGGCGTCGCGCTCGCGGTAGAATTGCTTGAAGAACTCGCACAACTACGCCGCGAGCTCGGAGCGAAACGCTAATGGACAAAATTGTGGACAAAATTGAATCCGATGCCTTTGTGTTCTTTGGCGCCACCGGCGATCTGGCGTACAAGAAAATTTTTCCCGCGCTCTACGCCATGGTGCGCCGGGGCGGATTTCATATCCCAATAATCGGGATGGCGCGCGGCGGATGGAGCTTGGAGAAGCTCACCGAGCGCGCGCGCGACAGCGTGAAGCAAAGCGGCGACTACGACGAGCAGAGTTTCGCAAAACTGGCCGCTCTGCTGCGCTATGTTGACGGCGACTACTCGGATCCTCAGACCTTCGCCAAGCTGAAGAAGGCACTGGGATTGGCGAAGAGTCCAATTTATTATCTGGCGATTCCGCCCAGCATGTTTGCCAGCGTGGTTCAGGGGCTGCAAAAGTGCGGCTGCGCCGAAGCGAACTCCCGGGTCATCGTCGAGAAACCCTTCGGCCGGGATCTCGCCAGCGCACAAGCGCTTGACCGCACCTTGCATGATGTGTTCGGCGAGTCCTCCATTTTTCGCATCGATCACTACCTGGGCAAGGAAGCCGTGCAAAACATTTTGTACTTCCGGTTTGCCAACACGTTTCTCGAGCCGATATGGAATCGCGAATACATCCGCGACATTCAAATCACCATGGCCGAAAATTTCGGCGTTGAGGGCCGCGGCGCCTTCTACGAGGAAGTGGGCGCGATCCGCGACGTGGTGCAAAACCATTTGCTGCAAGTCGTGACGCTGCTGGCAATGGACGCCCCGGTCGGCCACGACCCGAAGACCATGCAGGCGGAGAAATTGCGCATTTTCCGGGCGATGCAGCCTCTCGATCCGAAAGAGGCCGTGCGCGGTCAATTTCGCGGCTATCGCGCCGAGAAAGGCGTCGCCAAGGATTCCCAGGTCGAGACCTTTGCCGCTGTGCATCTGCACATCGATACCTGGCGCTGGGCGGACGTGCCGTTCTACATTCGCGCCGGCAAGAATCTGCCGATCACCGCAACCGAAGTCAGGGTGACTCTGAAGCGCCCGCCGCTGGATATTTTCGATCCCAGCGACAAGATGCCGTCCAACTATTTCCGCCTGCGCTTGAGTCCCGAGGTCGTCATTGGCGAGGGCGCACTGGCGAAGCTCAACGGTGAAGATATGCGCGGCGAGCCGGTCGAATTGATCGCGCGCCACAACACGCAGGAAGAAAAGTCTCCCTATGAACGGCTGCTCGGCGATGCAGTGCGCGGCGATACCTCCTTGTTCACCCAGGACGAGTGCGTGGAGGCCGCATGGCGCGTGGTCGATCCGGTGTTGAAAGGCGGCCTGCCGGTGATCGAATACGAACCGGGCACATGGGGCCCGGAGGCGGCCGGTAAAATTGTCGATGCCGGAGAAACCTGGCATGACCCCCAGATCGAGAAATCCGCGCCGTGCTGAACGCCGCGTCAACGGCTTTTCTGCTGGACGTTGACAACACATTGTTGGACAACGACCGCTTCGCGGCCGACCTCGGCGATCGGGTGGAGAGTTGCTTCGGCGCCGCGCAGCGCGCCCGCTACTGGGACATTTTCGCGCAGCGGCGCACGGCACTCGGACTCGCCGATTACCTCGGCAGCTTGCAGGAATTTCGTGTGGGGCTGGATGATGACCCACAGCTGCTCGACATGTCCCAGTTCCTGCTTGAATACCCGTTTACGAGCCGGCTGTTTCCGCGCGCGCTGGAGGCGATTGCGCACCTACGCACGCTCGGTTCCCCCATCGTGCTGTCGGACGGGGACATCGTGTTTCAACCGCGCAAGATCCAGCGCTCCGGCATTTGGGATGCCGTCGAGGGCCGCGTCATGATCTATTTGCACAAGGAAAAAGTGCTGGACCATATGCAGCGCCGCTTTCCGGCCAAGCACTATGTTATGGTCGATGACAAGGCGAATCTCTTGGCGGCGATGAAGTCGGTGCTGGGTGCGCAACTGACGACGGTATTCGTGCGTCAGGGGCACTACGCGCTGGCGGCGGAGTCCAATTCGGTAGTCCCTGCGCCCGATCTGGTGATCGAACGCATCGCAGATCTTCTCAATCACAATTCAACCGATTTTAAGGTGCGACCATGAGCATGACGAAGAACTTGCACGACCTGGGTCAAAGTCTATGGCTCGACAATATCACCCGGGAAATTCTCGACGATGGCACGCTGCGCCGCTATATCGAGCAATTTTCCGTTACCGGCCTGACCTCGAATCCCACGATTTTTGACGAGGCCATCGGCAAGACCGCCGCCTACGACAAAGGCATTCGGCAAAAGGCCGACGCCGGCATGTCGGGCGAGGATCTATTCATCGAATTGGCGCTGGAGGACCTGCGCCGCGCGGCCGATCTTTTCAGACCCGAATTCGACCGCACGAAGGGCATCGACGGCTGGGTATCCATGGAGGTCTCGCCGCTGCTGGCGAACGACACCAAGAGCACGCTCGACGCGGCGCTACGAATTCATAAACAGGCGAATCGCCCCAACCTCTACGTGAAAATACCGGGAACCCCTGCCGGCGTACCCGCAATCGAGGAGGCCATCTTTGCCGGTGTTCCGATCAATGTGACCCTGCTGTTCTCGCGTGAACAATATCTGAAAGTCGCCGAAGCCTACATGCGCGCCATGGAGCGCCGTATCGCCAAGGGATTGGATCCGAAAATCAATTCGGTTGCGTCCGTATTCGTCAGCCGCTGGGATCGTGCCGTCGCCGATAAAGTGCCGCAGGAGTTGAGCAACCGGTTAGGTATCGCCATCATGCAGCGCACCTACAAGGCGCACTGCGACTTGATCGCCGGCAAGCGCTGGAAGGATCTGGAAGCCAAAGGTGCGCGCAAGCAGCGCATGCTGTGGGCGAGCACAGGAACGAAGGATCCGAAATCCCCGCCCGGCCTCTATGTCGAGGCGCTGGCCGCGCCGGAAACCGTCGATACCATGCCGGAGAAAACCTTGCTGGCGTTTGCCCAAAGCGGCAAGCTCAACGGGGTCATGGCCAAAGACGGCGGTGACGCGGAAGATATGCTGGCGCGTTTTGCCCGCGCGGGCATCAATGTCGAAGCCCTCGCCGAGCAATTGCAGGTGGATGGCGCCGCCTCATTCGTCAAGTCGTGGACTGAACTCATGCAGCGCATCAAGGACAAGAGCGCCGCGCTGGCGACCACTTGAGTTCGCGGATCAATCCGCTCGCCGGCAAGCCGGCGCCCGCTGCCTCGCTGGTGAATATACCGCGGCTGATCACGGCGTATTACAGCGAGCGGCCGGATCCGTCGGTGCCGGCGCAAAGAGTCGCCTTCGGCACGTCGGGACATCGCGGATCCTCCTTCGAAATTAGCTTTAACGAAGCGCATGTGCTGGCGATCAGTCAAGCCATCTGCGAATACCGCAAGCAGCATGGCATCGATGGACCGCTGTTCATGGGTTTCGATACGCACGCGCTGTCGGCACCGGCGTTCGTCAGCGCGCTCGAGGTGCTGGCGGCGAATGGCGTTGAAGTGATGATTGCCGCGCAGGACGAGTACACGCCGACTCCGGCCATCTCGCATGCCATTCTCACGTACAACCGCGGCCGCACCGCTGGCTTGGCGGACGGCATCGTCATCACGCCCTCGCACAATCCTCCCGACAATGGCGGTTTCAAGTACAACCCGACGAATGGCGGCCCCGCGGATACGGACATCACCCAATGGATCGAGAATCGAGCGAACGATCTGCTGCGGCCTGGCGCGCCGGGCATCAAGAGAACTCCGTACGGCGCGGCACGGCGCGCGGCAACGACACACACGCACGACTACCTGACGAACTACGTTGCAGACCTTGGCAACATCTTGGATATGAATATCATTCGCGATTCCAAGATACACATGGGTGTCGACCCTCTCGGCGGCGCCGGTGTGCATTATTGGCCGCGTATTGCGCAGCAGTACGGCCTTGACCTGACCGTTGTGAACGATGAGGTCGATCCGACGTTTCGATTCATGACGCTCGACTGGGACGGAAAGATCCGCATGGATCCCTCTTCACCCTACGCCATGGCGCGCCTCATCGTTCTCAAAGACCGCTATGACATCGCCTTCGCCTGCGACACCGACCACGATCGGCATGGAATCGTCACGGCCAGCAGCGGATTGATGCCGCCCAATCATTATCTGTCGGTAACGATCGATTATCTATTCAGCAACCGCGGTCGTTGGCGTGCTGATGCTGCGGTGGGCAAAACCGTGGTCAGCAGCGCGATGATTGATCGGGTGGGCGGCCGGCTCAAGCGCCGGGTATTCGAGGTGCCGGTCGGCTTCAAATGGTTTGTCGACGGGCTCATCGACGGTAAATTGGGATTTGGCGGCGAGGAAAGCGCCGGCGCCTCGTTCAGCCGAATCGATGGCAGCGTGTGGACCACTGACAAAGACGGCATCGTGCCGGCGCTCTTGTCGGCGGAGATCACCGCCCGTACCGGCAAGGATCCCGGCGCGCACTATCAGGCGCTGACGCAGGAACTTGGCACCTCCTATGCCGACCGCATCGACGCGCCCGCCACGCCTTCGCAGAAGGCGAAGCTCGGCAAGCTTGATCGGCAACAGGTCAACATCAAGGAGCTTGCCGGCGAGCCGATCGAACAAATTCTGACGCAAGCACCCGGCAATAACGCGCCGATCGGCGGCGTGAAAGTGACCTCGCGCGGCGGCTGGTTCGCGGCACGCCCCTCGGGCACCGAAAACATTTACAAGATCTACGCAGAAAGTTTTCATGACGATGCGCATTTGCGCCGCCTGATTCACGAGGCACAGAGCATTGTCGACGGGGCGCTCGCGGGCTCCTAGCGCGGAACTCACTTGGCAGTTTCCGATGACATTGCGCTGACGGCTACCGCCAAGCGGTTGTTGCCCTGGCTGGTTGCCGTCGGATTCTTCATGGAATCGTTGGATACGACGATTCTCAATACGGCCGTGCCTGCCATCGCGCAGGCGCTCGATGTGCCGGTCTTGAGTATGAAGGCGGTGCTGGCCAGCTATACCTTGAGTTTGGCCGTCTTTATACCGATCAGCGGCTGGATGGCCAATCGCTTCGGCACACGCAAAGTGTTTGCATCCGCCATCGGCATCTTCACGCTCGGCTCGTTCCTTTGCGGCATCTCCCGCGACATCCACCTACTGGTGGCCTGCCGCATCCTGCAAGGCAGCGGCGGCGCGATGATGATTCCGGTGGGCCGCATCACCATGGTGCGTACGTTTGCAAAATCCGAGCTCATCAATGCAATGAGCTTCGTCGCCATTCCCGGGCTGGTGGGCCCCATGCTGGGACCGGTCCTCGGTGGCGCGATCATCGGATACTTTCATTGGAGCGTGATTTTTTTCGTCAACATTCCAATCGGCCTGTGCGGCCTGGTACTGGTCTATCGGCACTTGCCCAATTATCGCGAGACGCGCAATTACCCGCTGGATATCATCGGGCTGATCTTGTTCGGCTCGGGAATTGCGTTGCTTTCCTATGTGCTCGAGGTGTTCGGCGAAACGACCTTGAGCAGCCGCGAGATATTGGGATTGCTGGCCATCTCGGGCGCCCTGCTGGCCGCTTACGGCCTGCATACCAAGCGCATGGCTCACCCGTTGCTGCGCCTGAAGCTTCTGGCAATTCGCACCTTTCGTGTCGCGGTCAGCGGCAATTTATTCACGCGCTTAGGAATAGGCGGAATCCCGTTCTTGCTGCCGCTGCTGTATCAGGTCGGGCTTGGGTTCACGCCGATACAGTCGGGGCTGCTGATCATGCCGCAGGCCTTTGCCGCGATGAGCCTGAAATTGACCATGCCGTTGATCTTGAAGCGATTCGGTTATCGAAGGGTGCTCATCATCAATACCCTCCTGCTCGGCGTCATGATCATGCTGTTTGCCACCATCCACGTCGGCACGCCTGTATGGCTCATCGTCGGCATGGCCTTCATCTATGGCTTCCTGACTTCGATGCAATATACGAGCATGAATACCCTCGCCTATGCGGATATCGGCGAACACGAAACAAGCGGCGCCAGCACCATTGCCAGCACCGTGCAGCAATTGGCCGTTAGTTTTGGCGTCGCCACCGCCTCGCTCGCCGCGGCCCTGTTCATTCCTGATCGGCTGCGCGCGACGCCACCGCAGTTGCTGCACGGAATTCATCTGGCGCTCTTGGGGCTGGCAGCGCTGACCATCGTGTCGACTTTGGTGTTCGCGCGGCTGCGCGGGGAGGACGGGGCGGCGGTGAGCCGGCATAAATCGGCGGTGCCATCGATTTAACATCGCGGCACGGTGAGATTGAGCGGCTCGCGTTCTCGCGCTCACGAAACGGTCAAAATCACTTGGTCGACGTACGATCTAGCAGACTCACCCAGCGCTGGCCTCGCTAGGGCGAGACTGAGAAGGTCATTGCGTGGAAGTCGAAGACCACCGTTGAATAGGCCTGCAGCACATCCTCGCCCAGCCGCGCCGCCTCTCCGGTCTTTGACTCCGGTGCGATGTCGACA
>Ga0209007_1000082_pt1 | contig 58755 bp, 52 predicted proteins | sample JacPinW_OM1H0_O2_FD_187961 | JGI IMG/M metagenome (GOLD analysis project Ga0209007, IMG submission 187961) | Forest soil microbial communities from Algoma, Ontario, Canada - Jack Pine, Ontario site 1_JW_OM1H0_O2 (SPAdes) (version 2) | ecosystem: Environmental > Terrestrial > Soil > Boreal... | reverse complement strand
CGTGGCCCATTCCGAACGCAGAAGCCGGTTTGGTAAGCGCTGTACATATGGCATCAGGAAATTGAGGGCCATCACTCTGCCGTCAGCAGTTGTACGATCCATCAGTTTGGCTCGCCCGATCAAATAATCCAGGTACGGAGGAGCTTGCATCAATAGTTTCTTATAGGCTTCCGCGCCTTGTTCTTTTAGAAATTTGTCGGGATCGGAACCGCGCGGAAGCGCGAGCACGCGCACGTCGAACTCTTTTTCAAGCAACAGAGTTAGAGAGCGCTCCGTGGCGGCTTGGCCGGCCGTGTCCGGATCGTAGTTCACGACGACTCGCCGAGTGAAGCGACCCAGTAATTTGATCTGCGGATCGGCAAGGCTCGTACCACAGCTTGCTATCACATTCGCGATTCCCGCACGCGCGACGGCGATCGCGTCCATGTAACCTTCCACCAGGACGCCAAAATCATTTTGCCGCAGAGCTTCTTTGGCTCGATCGAGATGATAGAGAACATTGCTCTTCGAATAGATAGGTGTTTCAGGAGAGTTCAGGTACTTGGGCATGTCGTCACCCATCGCGCGCCCGCCGAACGCAATTACTTTCGCAGCCTCGTTGGCGATGGGAAACATGATGCGCCGGCGAAAACGATCGAAGAAGCGGCCACTTTGTTCACGCGATAGAAGACCTGAAACTTCGAGCAGCTTTTCCGGATATTTCTGCTTCAGAAAACGAAGCAACGCGTCTCCCGATGATGGCGCAAACCCCAAACCGAACTTAATCATCGCCTCGCGATTTAGTCCGCGATCTTCGAGATAAGCGTATGCGACCTTACCTTCCGGAGTTTCGTGCAACTGGCGAGCAAAAAATGCCGCAGCTTCGCGATGCATCTCCACCAGGACACTTCGTTGCTGATTCTCGCGCCGCTCTTCCGGCGAACGCTCGCGCGGTTTGGGAATCGCTATTCCGCATTTCTCGGCAACGGTTCGAATCGCTTCAGGAAACGTGCACTTATCCAGTTCCATCACGAATTTGAAGACATCGCCGCCCACACCACAACCAAAGCAGTGATAAATCTGTTTCACCGGGTGCACGTTAAAAGATGGAGTTTTTTCTTGATGGAAAGGACAAAGTCCGGAGAAGTTCTGGCCGCTTTTCTTCAGGCGCACATACTCGCCGATCACGCGGATGATATCCGCTTGTTGCTTTACTCGCTCCGCAAACGATCCGGCTTCAGCCATGTCCCCCAGCTATCCCGAAAAGTCTAGCGCTAGTCCGTTCGCGCCCTCTAATTTCGCAGCTCGGCGATGGTGATTGCGGTGCCGCCGCGGTCTTCCGCTTCATGGCGAACTTTATCAACAAGCGGGTGAGTTGACAAAAACTCAGCCAAGCCTCGACGTAACGCGCCCGTACCATGTCCATGAATAATTCGAATACTAGGCAGACTGCCCAACGCTGCCTCGTCGAGAAACTTATCCACACGCCGAGTTGCTTCCTCCACTGTGCAGCCGATCACGTTGATTTCTGCGTTAGCCGGCTCATCGCTCTGCTGTGTGTGTACGGTCACACCTGATGGCCGTGCGGATGCCAATAGATCAGCCCTGGCGGATTCTCCGTCAGCATCGATGCCGATCACATCCGCGAGAGGAACGCGCATCCTGAGAACTCCTGCTTCCACTTCCGCCTTGGTTCCATCTAGCCTGCGAAATATTACTGCCTGCTTAAATCCTTTCACAATTATGCGCAATCCAGCGGTAAGTTGCTCGGGCGACACAGGCTTCGGCGGAGTCTCTGTCCCGACTCCGAGATCAGCCTGCGATGAAGAGAGCGTGTCCACTACGGCCGCATCCGTCTCGGCTCGCGCTTCGGACGCAATCTTCGACATTCGCTTCCCGGATTGCTTTTCCAGTTGCGCTCGCAGTGCCCGATCATGAATTTCCGAGGTAACCCGAGCCATCTCGCTTTCAAGACGCTTGGTTGCTTCTTGAAAGCTCTTTTCCAGTTCAGCGATGCGTTTCTTCTGGCGGCCGACCCATTCGGTTTGAAGAGCGCGTCTTTCGGCCTCAATTTGCGCGAGCTCCTCGCGCGCTTGAGCTTTCACTTCTTCCATTTCATCGCGGCTGCGATGGAGGTACGCGATCAGATCGCGCGCCTCGCGTGATTCTGGCGTAAGACTTGCTCGGGCATGTTCTACCACTCGTGAAGGTAGGCCGAGCCTCCTCGCGATCTCGATGCCACTCGACGTTCCAGGTACGCCAACCAGCAGACGATAGGTTGGACGTAAATTAACCTCATCAAACTCCATAGCGGCGTTGACGATGCCCGGGGTAGTGGAAGCATAAGATTTCAGACGGTCGTGATGTGTAGTTGCGATGGTGAGAGCATGCCGCGTACGAAATTCTTCGAGCAACGCGACGGCTAGCGCCGCGCCCTCTTCAGGAGCTGTGCCGGTGCCCATTTCGTCAACGAGAATCAACGAGCGCTCGGTGGCCAGCTCCAGCATGGATTTCAAATTCAACATGTGCGCCGAGAACGTGGAAAGATCCGCCGTGATGGATTGCTCGTCGCCGATATCGGCAAGCACACGGTTGAAAACCGGCATGTCGGCGCGTTCAGCGGCGACTGGAATTCCAGATTGCGCCGAGAGCGCCGCGAGTCCGACGCTTTTAAGCGCTACTGTTTTTCCACCCGTGTTAGGTCCGCTGATAACCATGACAGTTTCGTCGCCACCGAGATCCAGTGACATGGCCACCGCTTTGCGACCCTGCGGCTTCAACGTGGCTTCGAGCACGGGGTTTCGCACATTGAGGAGGCGCAACAAATTCCCCGGGGCAAATGTTGGCATCGCGCAATCGAACTCGCGGGCAAAACGGGCGCGAGCGAAAATCGAATCCAAGTGAGCTAATCGCGCAGCAGCGGATTCAAGCGATCCGCGTTCCAGGCGCACTCGTTCGGTCAGCTCCTCCAGAATTCTGTTGATTTCTGCAAGCTCATCTTCGCTCAGTTGAACCAGGCGATTATTCAAATCGATGGCTTCGAGCGGCTCGACGAATACGGTCTGTCCCGTTGCGCTCGCGCCGTGAACTACTCCCGGAACCGTTCGGCGTTCTGCAGCGCGGACTGGAATTACGAACCGATCATTACGCAGCGTAATGTAACCTTCCCCGCCAGGCTCGCCCCGGGACCGAAGAATTCCTTCCAATGACTTGTGGATTTTGTCTCGCGCGCTTGCCATGCTTTCGCGAATACGTTTCAGCTGAGGCGACGCATCGTCGCTGATTTCTCCATTGGGCAGAACCGCGCGGCGGATTGCCGTCGAAAGATGTCGAAAATCCACCAGCGCTGCTGCTTTTTCACTCAACCTCGGATATTTCGTTGCCTCGTCTTTAAACGTCTGCCGCACGGCATGCGCCGTGTCCATCAGCGATGCAACGTCGAGAAGGTCTGCGGTAACCAGGATCGAACCCGGAATAGTCAATCGCTCCAGCCACGGTTCAGGATCGGTGAGCGACCCGAAACCCAATTCGGAGCCCTCACGCAAATACTCCACAGCTTCGCGCATCAACGTGAACTCTGAATCGAGCGCTGCGGCATCTTGTTGATTCTCGAGAGCGAGCGTGGTCCTGCGCCCGGGCGCACAGGTGGTGTAACGGCTCACGATATCCTTCAAACGATCGAATTCCAGGAGTTGTTCTGCGGAACGAGACACGGCAACCTCACAGCGGATTGTAGCCCTGTTGCTCTGGGAAATCAGCGTGCGTGCGATTTGAAATAGGCGGCGAGCATACCGGCGGCCCTAGAAGGCGACCCCGCAAACTGAATTAAAGAACTTTGTCTCTCGATCCACGGAGATTCTGGACCACTCTCGGCTTCCCGAACGCGATCGATCACCGGCTTCCAAAAGTCTCCGAGAACGATCACGGGTTTTTGGGCCGTCACGCTCTTGTTCATCATTTCCCAAACGACGGCGAGTTCGACAAGCGTGCCCGTTCCACCGGCGCACACCACGTAGCCGTCGCCACGATCGATCAATTCAAAAAGACGATCTCGCCAACTCTTCACTCGTATTTCCTTATCCAGCCACTTATTTGCTGTCGCCTTGAAAAATCGCGCTGTAACGCCGATCGCTCGACCGCCTGCATCGTGCGCTCCTCTTGAAACTGCTTCCATCACGCCGCCATACCCGCCATTACAGATGGAAAATCCTTTCTTGGCCAATTCATTGCCGAGCTCGCGGGCGATGGTGTACTCATTATTGGATTCAAGCGGGCGCGAACTTCCAAACACCGTAACGATTTTAACGCGCGGCTTCATTTTTTCTCTTTGGCCGGACGGGAGTTCCGAGCGTTTCAACCATCGCCACCGCGATCGCATCCATCGCGACCGTAGCATCGTGGCCATGTGCATTGTTATTCCCGAAGATCGTAAATACGAGATGCTCCCCCCGGACCGTGGTCGCGTAGCCGGACATTGCCCGCACATGTTCGAGTGAACCGGTCTTGGCCAGAACGCGGCCCGACGCGGACGTATCTTTCATTCGATTTTCAAGCGTGCCGTCCACACCCGCAATTGGAAATGTCGCGATATAGTCCGCACCCCAAGGCTGCTGTGCGATGTGCCGCAAGAGTTGAATGACGGCACGAGGCGTCACGAGATCATCTCGCGAAAGCCCTGAGCCGTCTGAGAGAACAACGTCCCCATCTGCAATTCCGATTGTCTTCAGAAAATTCTGTTCCACCCAAATTCCTGCATCGGTTGAGCCGACGCCTGCCTTTTCGCGCGCTACCGCGCGAAGGAATAATTCCGCATGGAGGTTTTGGCTCACTTTGTTGGTGACGCCAATACTTTCAAGAAGAGCCGGCGAAATGTGGTCGGCGAGTGTCAATTTATTCGCAACGGGTGAACCATTGGCGCTTGAAGCGTCTTGAACCGAATGATTGTTCGGCGCGGTGCCAGCGGGAACGCTCGCCGGATCAAACGGATGCGGTGGTTCAGAATGTTTCAGGAGGATTCCGCCGGTGACCTTTACGCCGCGCGATTCCAGGGTCTGCTTCAACGTTAGTGCTGCCATCTCGCTTGGATCGCTCATTGCGAAGTCCAGTTTGATGAGCGCATGACCCGCAGGAATTGACCCGCGCAACAAAATAAATTTTTGCCCCGGCTGGCGTACTACAGAAAAATCGGGTTTGCCGCTGCTCGGGCCGGTGAATACTTCGCATGCGAAGCTGCCGATCGCAGCAGTGGGTTCCACCAGTAATGCAGCGGCTTCGCCTTCGTGGCTAGCTGGACTTACTTCGACTGAAAAAGAGTTATCGTTGAATGCGAGCGCGCTTACCGGCGCGCCAAAGGTGAAAAATAGGTCGCCCACGCTCCAACCCGCTGGATATGGATCGTAGGGGAAATAGCTATCGTCTGCGACGACATCTCCATCCACTTCCTTTAGTCCCTTGGCAACTGCCGCTTCGACCAACTCGGCTATGGGAGCTTCCGTTGGACCTTCCCGTTCCACTTTCTCGGCATACGGAAATTTCCGATTGGAAAGATCGGGGTCGCCGCGGCCGACGAGGGCCAGGTCGCCGATAAGCCGGCCATCAGAGTCGAGTCGCCCGGTGGTCTCCAAGGTTGTGTGAAATCTAAAATCGGAGCCGAGCGTGGACAGTGCCAGCGCGGTAGTAAAAATCTTCGCATTGGACGCCGGAGTGAAGAATTTATCAGCATTCAATTCGTAGAGCGTCTCTCCGTTATCGCGATCCGCTATCAATATTCCCCAGTAGGTTTTTTGCGCGTGACTCTCAGCAAGTGCGGCATCCAGGCGGGCTCGGAATCTCTTCACGTCCGGTCGGCCGGCAACTACTTTTCTATTTGCGGAGACTTTCTTTGGGCTAGTGGTGGCGTTTTGCGCTTCCGCGACATGCGGGCAAATACTCAGCGCAATCAGAACTACGAGAGCGGTGAAAAAATAGCGATGTAGGACACTTGATAATGACTCGTTCATCTTGATTGTTCCAAATTGAAACGACGCTGATTATATTAGAATGCGCTAGCCGCGCGGCCCTGCAGAAAGGTTGCGATTCTAACTCGAAACCCATATTATGTGTGCACTCCATAGGAGGAAACTATGAAGAGCATTCTATCGGCTCTGCTGATAGCAACCCTTGTAGCAGCTCCGTCGATGTTCACTCGGACGGTGCGAGCAGATGACACTACGAAAGACGAAGACCGCATTGTGAATGCGGGCCAAGTGGTGAAAGAAATCATGGATATTCCCGACAATATTCCGCAAAGCCTCATCGACAAAGCGGACTGTGTAATCGTGTTTCCTTCGGTTCTCAAGGCCGCCTTCATCGTCGGAGCCAGCTACGGTCGCGGAGTCATGACCTGCCGTCGCGGCGATGGCTTTAGCGGCCCTTGGGGCGCGCCGTCGATGATGGCCCTCGAAGGCGCCAGTTTCGGGTTTCAGGCGGGCGGACAAGCAACCGATTTCGTTTTGTTGGTTATGAATGAGCAAGGCGCTAATGCCATCCTCGCGAGCAAGGTAAAAATTGGCGCGGATGCATCTGCGGCAATCGGTCCGGTCGGGCGCGCCGCGGCAGCTGAGTCGGACGTCACTTTGCGGGCGCAGATCCTTACCTACTCGCGATCGCGCGGCCTTTTCGCGGGCGTCTCGCTAGAAGGTTCCACGGTACGTCCGGACAACGACGCGAACGAACGGGTTTATGGAAAGAAAATTCCGGCACGGGATATCGTTCTTCATAATGCCGTTCCGCCGCCTCCGTCGGCTAAACTGCTTCTTTCCACGTTAAGGAAACATTCACCGAAACACCGGTCTTAACCGTAACGCACCCAAACTCGATGCGGCACTGCTTCGCCTTGCTCCAGAATGCGAACAAAGTGGAATCATGTAGAATGGGCCGCTTCGAAACAAGACAGAAATTCCGGGCCTGGTAATACGATTCGAGCTTCAGCTCTGAATCCATCCTCGTTGAGAAAGGTTGAACCGTGAAAAAGAGAATGATGGTGTTTGCGCTTTGTCTCGCAGTTGCTTCTCCCATGTTCGCTCAGAAGAAAGAAGCCGAGCGACTTGATAATTCAGCCACCGTAGTTCGGGAACTTCTCGTCGGGAGCAGTGGTTTGCCTACGAGTATTCTCGACCAAGCGGACTGTGTCGTAATATTTCCCAGCGTCAAGAAGGTAGCCGTCGGGATCGGAGGCAGTTACGGCCGCGGCGTATTAATTTGCCGCAACGGCGGAGAAATGAACGGCGATTGGGGCGCACCGGCAATGTACAAACTTGACCAAGGAAGCATCGGAGTACAACTGGGTTCGACGGCCACCGATTTCGTTTTGGTCGTAATGAACAAAAAGGGTGCCGAGCAAATCCTGAACGGCAAGACCAAGCTTGGAGCAAATGCCGCTGCCGCTGCCGGCCCGACCGGCGCTCAGGCAACAGGCTACAACGCCGCTTCGATGCATGTGGACGTTTTGACCTATTCACGATCGAAGGGACTTTTTGCTGGCGTGTCTTTGGAAGGCGCCACGATGGATTCCGATGATGATGCCAACAAATCTCTCTACGGCAAATCGATCAGCGCGAAAGATATCGTGGAAGGGGGCCAATCCGTCATTCCGGCCGCCAAACTGCTGATTGACGAGCTTGATAAGGCTTCAGGCGCTCGCAAGTAGTTGCTATGAAAGTCGGATTCGGGTGGTTTCTGAAATCAAGTCCGAACACCTTTAATACGCCGGGGATAAAATCCCCGGCGTATTAAACTCCCCCTAACGCTTCCACGTCGCTGCAATGATTATTGACCAGTTCTATAAGATGACTTATAGTCGTAAGTGTCTATTAGTCATTATTGGGGGACCCTTGCGATGAAAAATCCGATCGCCGTTCGTTCCACGCGCCGCGTTGGCAATTTTTCTCCGTCAAATCGCCGTGAGCGTCGCCGCGTCGAGACTCGAGAGCGCATCTACCGCGCTGCCTTGAGAATTTTTGCCCAACGCGGATATCTCGACACTACCGTGGAAGACATCACCGAGGCTGCCGACGTCGGCAAAGGAACATTCTTCAATTATTTCCCCACCAAGGAACATGTTCTGGCTACTTACGGAGACGAGCGTCTCGCTGCGATTGAACGCGCTTTGAAAAAAGCTCGTACTCCCAAGCAATCGGTGCGACCGGTGCTTAAAGACCTCGCCACCGATCTAGCGGGACAGTCCTCGGAAAGCCCGGATTTGCTCCGCTCGATCTTCGCGGCGCACCTTTCATGCGCTCCAGTGCGGGCGGAATTGCAAAGCCGGCTGCAACGCGGCCGCCGGCTCTTGTCTGAAATCTTGGCAATAGGCCAGGAAAGAGGAGAGATTCGCCGCGATTATTCTCCCGCGGATCTCGCGCGGCTTACGCAACTCACGCTCATGGGTATAACGATAAGTTGGTCGCTATATCCGGATTCCGTGTTACGGAAATCGGCGGAAGAAGTCTGGGAGCTGTTCTTCCCAAGCATTTTTGTCGATACGAGAAAGAAGCGCAAAACAATGAAGAAAGCAACCGCATGATCGATCAGTTTTTAGCAGGAGTTTTATACGGTTTTATGAATCTCCCCCGGGCTAATTTCATCTTACTTCTAAGAGAATTGGAGAAGACTCCGTGAAAGGTCGATTGCCCCTCATTATCTTTGTCATCGCTATTTTCTGGCTCGCGCCTCACAAGCCGCTTTGGGCTCAACTGCCAACGGGTCCAGTAACAGGACAGACGGGAACTTCAGCTTCAAATTCCAGCGCTAGCACAAGTTCATCCATCTATTCACAACCTGCGGCCCCGCAAAGCCAAAGTTCCTTTACTGGCAGCGTTCCATCGAAATTTGTTCCCGGAGTTCTACCAATATCGCTCGAAGAGGCCATTAATCGAGGTCTAAAACAAAATCTCGGCTTGCTACTGTCAAGCGAGGATGTTGGTTCAGCCCGAGGAGCGCATTGGCAGCAGTTAAGCGCGTTGTTACCGAACGTAACCACAACAAGCTACGTAGATACGTCACAAATCAATCTGGCTGAATTTGGGTTCACCTTTAAGATTCCTGGGGTCGCTATACCTTCGATCGTAGGACCTTTTACTTATTACGATGGCCGCGTGTACGCTACCCAATCTGTCTTGGACTTAAAAGCCATTAACAACACACATGCCGCAACGGAAAGTCTGAAAGCGGCACAACACACATTCAAAGATGCGCGTGATCTGGTTGTCTTGGCGGTTGGCTACAATTATCTTCTGGCCATTGCCGACGAAGCGCGGATAGAGACAGCCGAGGCTCAAGTGAACACCGGGCAGGCGCTCTACAATCAGGCCTCCGATCAACTGAAAGCCGGGACCTCGCCCGCGATCGATGCGCTCCGCGCTCAGGTCGAATTACAAACGCGCCAGCAACAATTGATTCAGGCAAGAAATGATTTGGCGATCCAGAAGTTGACTCTCGCGCGCGTGATCGGACTCGCGCCCGGACAAGAATTTGATTTAACCGACAAATCTCCGTATGCACCTCTGGAAGGCCTCACCGTGGATGAAGCGCTGAAGCGAGCGTATGCCTCACGCTCGGATTATCAAGCCGCCTTGGCCACCGTCAGCTCCGCGGAATATTCGCGACGCGCTGCACATGCAGGTTATTACCCGTCGCTGGGAGTCAGCGGCGATTACGGCCTTGCTGGAACCTACTCAAATCTATTTACTCACGGAGTCTTTGACCTACGCGCCACGCTGACCGTTCCGATTTTTCAAGGGAACAAAGTCCATGGAGATGTATTGCAAGCCGATGCGCAGCTTCAGAAAAGCCGCGAGCAGCTTGACAACCTGCGCGGTCAAATTGACGCGGATGTTCGCACTGCCCTGCTGAACCTGGAATCCTCGGCGCAGCAGGTAGTCGTAGCCAAGAGCAATGTTGGTTTGGCAGATGAGAGCTTAACGCAATCGCGCGATCGATTTGCGGCCGGAGTCACTAACACAGTGGAAGTTGTGCAGGCGCAAGAAGCGGTAGCGAGCGCGCACGAAAATTACATTTCCGCTCTTTACAATTACAACTACGCGAAGATCTCTCTGGCGCGAGCCATGGGTTTCGCTGAAGAAGGCGTCAAGCAGTATTTTAAAGGACAATAATACATGGCACAGAACACGGAAGTGGAAGCGCCTAAGAATCCGGCGGACCAAGGCGTCGCGCCCTCTAAGACATCTGCTGCAACCGGTACGGCTTTGCCTTCGGAAACTCACTCAGCGTCGGAACCTCCGCCTTCACGAGGGAGCAGATTCAAATCGAATCCACGCGCGCGTTTTTATGTCATTGCGGTAGTTCTCGTGCTCATCGTCGCCGGTATTTTCGCTTGGCGCTATTTTCAAAGCTACGAGTCTACTGACGACGCGGAAGTGGATGGCCATTTACAGCCTTTAAGCGCGCGGGTTTCGGGCTACGTTACAAAAGTAAATGTGGATGACAACCAATATGTCGCTGCCGGCACGGTGCTGGTTGAAATCGATCCTCGTGACTACCAAGTAGCCGTCGATCAGGCCAAGGCCGCGCTGGAAGATGCTCAAGCTACAGCGCAAGCTTCCAATTTGAACGTACCGATTACGAATATCAATACATCGAGCCAGCTTTCCTCCTCGGAAGCGGATATTGAAAATGCCAAAGCTGGGATCGCAGCCGCTCAGCAGCAATATGACGCGGCTGAGGCGCAGCTTGCCGAAGCTGAGGCAAATAGCACCAAGGCTCAGCTAGACCTCGGCCGTTACAAACAGCTCGTCGACAAACAGGAAATTGCGCAGCAGATGTACGACCAGGCGGACGCGGCTGCAAAAGCGGACGCGGCTGCGGTCGTAGCAGCACGCTCCTCTGCGGCAGCAGCAGCTCAGCAAGTAACGCAAGCCCGCAGCAAGCTTCTTACAGCCGAAGCTGGACTGCGCGCATCACAAACGGCGCCACGACAAGTTGCCACGTCCGAAGCGCGCGCCCTCTCGGCCGATGCTAACGTAAAACAAAAGCAGGCGCTTCTCGATCAGGCTGAATTAAATCTTCAGTACACCAAAATCGTTGCGCCGGTAAATGGCGTGGTCACGAAAAACGTGGAAGTTGGAATGAATGTTCAGCCCGGCCAACAATTAATTTCCATCGTTCCGCTTGAGGACGTCTGGGTCACGGCGAATTTCAAAGAGACTCAGTTGAAAAATATGCACGTGGGACAACACGCCAAAATCTCAGTGGACGCTAACGGCCGAAGCTACAACGGACACGTCGATAGTTTTGCCAATTCCAGTGGCGCACGCCTGAGCTTGCTGCCTCCCGAGAACGCCACCGGTAACTATGTCAAAGTCGTTCAGCGCATACCTGTAAAAATTGTCCTGGAGCCGGGACAAAACAAAGACCTTTCGCTGCGGTTGGGAATGTCCGTGGAAGCCAAAGTTTACGTGAAGTGACCGTAGCGAATCCATGGCATCCGAAACATACCAGCGTCCACCGGTAAATCCCTGGATTATCGCCCTCACTGTAACGCTAGCGACATTCATGGAGGTGCTGGACACCAGTGTCGCGAACGTCGCGCTTCCTCATATTGCAGGCAGTCTTTCCGCTGGACAGGATGAAAGTACCTGGATTTTGACGTCCTACCTGGTCTCGAATGCCATCGTTCTGCCCATGAGCGGTTGGTTTTCCCAAATGATCGGACGCAAGCGTTTTTACATGTCTTGCGTGGCAATCTTCACGATCAGCTCGTTTCTGTGCGGCCTGGCGCCCAGTCTCGGCATGTTGATTTTTTTCCGAGTCTTACAGGGCGCGGGCGGCGGAGGTTTGCAGCCAAGCGAACAGGCAATTTTGGCTGATACGTTCGCGCCGGCCAAGCGCGGAATGGCATTCGCAGTCTACGGCATGGCGGTTGTGCTCGCTCCCGCGATCGGCCCTACTTTGGGCGGATGGATCACCGACAATTTCGACTGGCGTTGGATTTTCTTCATTAACATACCGGTGGGAATTATTTCTCTTCTCCTTACGAACCGATTAATTTCCGATCCACCCTATATGAAGGAGGGAAAGCGCACTGGTTTCAAGATCGACTATATCGGATTGGGATTGTTGGCCCTGGGCTTGGGCACACTGCAGGTTGTGCTGGATAAGGGCCAAAGGGACGACTGGTTCGGTTCCCATTTCATCGTGATTATGACGACGATCAGCGTGATGGCCTTGTTAGGCGTTCTGATCTGGGAGTGGCACCACAAGGACCCCATCATTGACCTCCATCTCTTTAAAGACCGCTCATTTGCCATTGGAAATTTGTTGATGTTCATGGTCGGCTTCGCGCTAATGTCCAGCACTGTATTGTTACCGCTATTTATGCAGACGATCATGGGCTACACGGCGGAAAAGGCCGGTCTGGCATTAATGCCCGGTGGATTTGCCATTTTGATAGCGATGCCTGTGGTGGGATTTCTTCTCGGTCGATATGACGCTCGAAGGCTTCTGCTCTTCGGGATGTGTATGCTTTCTTTCGCCCTGTTTCACATGACGCGGTTTGACACCGCGATAGATTTCAGGACTCTGGCTACTGCGCGTGTATTCCAAGCAATCGGCCTCGCGTTTCTATTCGTTCCCATCAACACTGCGGCGTACGCGTTTATTCCGAAAAATAAATCCAACGCGGCTTCAGGTCTGATCAATCTTGCGCGGAATATAGGAGGAAGTATCGGAATTTCGCTGGTCACGACAATGCTCGCCCGCCGCGCTCAGTTCCACCAAGCCAATCTCGCTAACAATATCCACAAGGGAAATCCCGTCTTACAGGCCATGATTAATGCCACTACCCATATGCTGATGTCGCGCGGTTCGAGCGCTTATCAAGCCTCTCACCAAGCTTACGCGCTCGTGGCAAATATGCTCGATCAACAAGCGACCATGCTTGCTTACATTGACAATTTCTGGCTCCTCGCCGTATCGGTGCTGGTCATGATTCCCTTCGTTTTCCTGATGAAGAAAGTCAGGCCCGGGGGCCCAATAGCAGTACACTAGGGCTTCCGGAGGGTACTATGCAGGTCCGAACTATCACCGTCGAACGCGAATACGGCAGCGGCGGCTCGCTGATTGCCCGCCGTCTTGCTGAACACCTAGGTTGGAAACTGTGGGATGAAGAGCTTACCGCGGAGATCGCGCGCCTTGCCAAGGTGGACCAAAAAGCTGCCAGGCAGTGCGATGAACGCGTGGATCCTCTAATTTACCGGCTGTTTAGGGTTTTCGCGCGAGGAAGCTACGAAAGAGCGCTTCCCCTGGAAGGCGTTTCTTCGAGTTTCGACGCGGATCAGATGGTTGCTATGCTGCAGGAAGTGATCGAGGATGTCGCGTCGCGCGGAAACTGCGTCATTGTCGGTCGCGGAGCACCTTACATTTTGCGCGCTCATCCGGACGCTTTTCACGTTTTCATTTACGCGCCGCCAGACGAAAAGATCCGCCGCATCAGAACACTCGGGAAGACCGAGAAAGAGGCCGCTCAACTGGTTTCCGAGGTGGACGCCGAGCGCGCCTCGTTCATTCATCACTATTTCGGCGCGGAGTGGCCCTGTCGAGCGCTCTACAACGCAATGATCAACTCGAAATTCGGAGACGAGTACGTAATTGAGATGATTCTGCAACATATCGCTGTTCTTGAGAGACTCCAGACTCCGCAGGTTGCCGGCGTCTAACTTTTTGCTCCTGCTGCGTATTCCCTGCTGGTACTGCGTCCACACGCCCGATTAAGAAGGCGCACAGACATAACACCGACAGAAGTACAGTGAACGCGGATACATGCTTCAACTTTACGCCTCGCACAGGTTTTGGCTCCGCAGCCAAAACAGGAACTTGCAACTGTGGCTGCCCTGCAAGCTTTCTTCCGCTACGGGTTCGCCTTCTCGGCTTCATTCGGGTCATTGCGCGACTCCTCCTTGCCAGACGAGTTGCATTTGCGGCGATTTCCAAGCCCGCGATTCATCCGTGCGTGTGCGCAAACCGAGCTCATACTTCCGGCGCACTTTTTCCACGCGCGTCGCGATTTCCTTCCGGTAAGCCTCGGGGATATTTTCGTATCGCCCGTACCATTCGTGATATTGCTTCGATAGCTTTGGGAACTTCTCATCGAGAAAAGGCATGAACTGTTTCAGCGAGGCGGGCATGAGAAATAGCACTCGCCCAGCGAGCCATTGCGCACCTGTATCTTTCGCACCGCGCGCGAGGGCGTCCAGATCTTCTTCAGAGTCCGTTATACCGGGGAGAATCGGCATAGCCAACACACCCGCCGAAATTCCCGCCTCGCGAAGCTTACGTACAGCCTGGAGACGAAGATCCGGCCGCGGAGCGCGGGGCTCCAGCATTCGTGCAAGACGCGCACGTACGGTCGTGACACTCATATTCACTGTGATTGAAGACCGCTCCGCTATGCGCCGCAGCAAATCAATGTCGCGAACCACCTGATCCGATTTTGTCGTGATCGAAAGGCTCAATCCTTCGCGTTGCGCCATTTTTTCCAGTATGGCGCGCGTGCCTCCGAACTCCCGCTCCGCCGGTTGATAGGGATCGGTGGCCGTTCCGATTGCGATATGTTCTCCCCAGATTTTCTCTGTGGACAGATCGCGATCCACCAATGCGCCTGCATCCTTCTTCACATAAATCTTCGTCTCGAATTCTCCGCCATCAATATCCATGTATTCGTGGGTGTAGCGCGCGTAGCAATACTTGCAGCCGAATTCGCAGCCACGATAAGGATTTACCGTCCAGCGGAACGGCACGTTCTCCGAATCGCAGCGATTCAGGATTGATTTGACGGGAAGAAGGAAATATTCCGTCCCGCGCTTGGCTTCAGCGCGTAAGGAGGAAGCGGCGAGGCGCGCAATGCCGACCAGTTCCGTAGCGGGCTTCGTTCGGAGCGGTGATCCCGACTTCTGTCGGAATCGGCTCCGGGGGCGCGGAAGCGTCGCTAGGTTGCTCACAGGTGCCGTGGCGAGCGGCTGTGGGGAAAAGGGTGAGACTGGTCTGTTCCGGACCTTGCCGTCGACGCCGGAGCGTCGCTGCAGTAGATCGGAAAATGGGAGAAGTGGCCATTGGAGCCTCGCCGTCACGAGTTGCATTCTATTCGCCTTTTATTCGCTATGTCAAGGACTATTATTCGCTTTATTTTCGCCTGTACGGGGAGCCAAGGCCGCTGTGGAAACGCAGCACTCCAGGCAGATTCAGCGAGGAATTCCCTCCGCTATACTCAATTGAACCCCGGAGCGCTCCATGGCAGAAGTGGGAATTCTAATAATCGATGACGACGTGGTAAGCCAACGCGCGCTTAAGAACGTCCTGGACTCCGAGGGTTGGCGTGTCCGTATTGCGCCGCTTGCTTCACATGCCATGGCAGAGCTGGCTAGCGGCCAATGGAATTTAGTTATCGTGAATATCGCGCTCACCGATGTCCGCGGCCAACTTTTCTCTATACTGAAAGAACTGGCGCAGACGGAGTCTTATCCCGCGCCGCAAGCCGAAAATCAGGCGCCTCCAAAGCGCATCCGAGTGCTTTTTCTGGTTCCATTGCTTGCTGCGAAACATGCGCAGCCCATTCTCGAGCAGGAAGGACTTCCCTATTCGCTGAAGCCGTATCACCTGCACGATTTCCTGGAGAAAGTAAGCGAACTTCTCGTCGAATCTGGCGCTCTCGCCGAGCCTATTCGCAGCATGGGAGATTTTTCCGCCGCCAAGAAGCGCCAGCGCAAAAGCCGCAATTCGCGCGATAGCCGCAGAGGTACCATGTTCGCATCGCGCGAGGATTATCAAATGTCGGAGGAAGAGTTAGCCGAGTTCGAGAAACAGGAAGAAGAAGACCGCAAAAAGCGGGAGAAAGAATTGCACGATCGCCAGCATCTTGGATAGACGCGACTGTTACAGCTCAAATAGCATTTTATTTCTTCGATTCGCCCTGATACGGTCGAACGTCACTTCGGTCCGGGGTCTCTGCAAGCATTTCCGCAATCGTCTTCTTGAAAACGGGATGCCGAGTTTCTGGAGCGATCTCGGCAAACGGAACAAGCACGAATCGCCTTTCTGCCATGCGCGGGTGAGGAATCTCGAGATGATCGGCGCTCACCACCCGGTCGTCATACAACAAAATATCCATGTCGATGAAGCGCGGCCCGCGCAGCACCCGCCTTCGACGCCCCAATGAACGCTCGATGTCCAACAGCGTGTGCATCAATTGCGGGGGAAGAAGCTTTGTCTCTGCTTCTATTACACAATTCAAAAACCAGCTTTTCGAAGTTGTTTCAACAGGTTCGGTTTCATAAAGGGACGATTCCTGAATAACGATCACGCCATGCTCGGCGAGAGCCGCAATAGCGCGCGCGATGTACTGCGCCCGGTCTCCTTTATTTGAACCCAGCGATAGATAGATTGTCGCCATAGCCGCGACTAATCATAAGCCGTGAACGCACGAAATACAGAGTTTGTGTTTAGCTGAATAGTCCAGGTTGGCGGCGAGGTTCTTCTAGACCGAAGTGTTTATAGGCGAGAGCGGTTGCCACACGGCCTCGTTGCGTGCGGTCAAGCAGCCCTAATTGCATCAAGTAGGGTTCGTAGATTTCCTCGATGGCATCTTCTTCTTCGCTTAGCGAAGCAGCGATTGTGTTCAACCCAACCGGGCCGCCAGAATATTTCTGAATGATCGTCAGCATCAGATTACGATCTACTTCGTCGAGCCCGTGCTCGTCTATTCCCAGCATAGCGAGCGCATCACGGGCCACCGCTTCATTAATGTGGCCTTTCGCGCGAACTTCGGCGAAATCGCGAACTCTGCGCAGCAAGCGGTTTGCCACACGCGGCGTGCCGCGGCTGCGGCGTGCAATTTCTCGTGCTCCTTCTTCATCCATTTTGATACCCAGAATTTTTGCCGAGCGCTGAACGATCTGCAGAATATCTTCGGGGGAATAAAATTCCAGCCGATGCACAATCCCGAAACGCGAACGCAATGGCGCCATGATCAGCCCGGCGCGCGTGGTTGCGCCAATCAACGTGAACTTATTCAACTGATATGGATGCACCCGCGCACCCGGCCCTTGGCCGATAATCAGGTCCACGCGGAAGTCTTCCATCGCCGGGTACAGTATTTCCTCCAGCGCAGGCTGCAGCCTGTGAATCTCGTCCAGAAAGAAAAAGTCACGCGGATCAAGCGAAGTGAGCACGGCCGTAACATCGCCTTTCTTCTCCAACAGAGGACCGGACGTGATTTTGATAGCTGAACCCATTTCATTGGCGAGGATCTGCGCAAGCGTCGTTTTTCCCAATCCGGGCGGGCCGTAAAGCAGAACGTGATCGAGCGCCTCTCCACGATTTCTCGCAGCATCTACGGCAATCTTCAAATTTTCCTTCACACGCGACTGCCCGATGAAATCCTCCATGCGCTTGGGGCGCACGCTGGCCTCGATGCGCGCGTCTTCATCCAGCGCCTTCCCCGAAATAATGCGGCTTCGTCCGTCCGTTATCTTCTCTGCCAAAGAATCCTCGTGGTTCTTACCAATGCAGCGTGCGCTCTTGCGCAAGAAATTTCAATCATTCCTCGCGGCCGGCACGGACCGCCTTTTTCATCGATGTACCGCCTAGGATTTGAAGCGCGGCGCGCAAGACCTCCTCAAAATCACTGGTGGACTTTATTCCGGCCTTTTCAATGGCGCTGTCCACAGACCGCGTATCATATCCAAGGTTCACCAGCGCCGAAGCAACGTCCGATTCGATTTGCGAGCGTGATGCGGGCTTTCCGGCTTGCGGTACATCTACGACTGCCAGCTTATCTCGCAATTCCACAACAATGCGTTCCGCCGTTTTGCGTCCCACGCCGGGAATGCGAACCAGTTGCGCTAAGTCGCCTTTGCGCACCGCTGGAATTAGTTCTTCGAGACTCATGCCTGAAAGAATTTTCAGGGCGAGCGATGGTCCCACACCAGAAGCGGAAATCAGCAGCTCGAAGCATTGTTTTTCACGGGCAGTGGAAAAGCCGTAAAGCGCGAGCTGGTCTTCTCGCACGTGCGTGTGAATCAGCAGTGTCGATTCGCTGTGCAGAGCGCCCAGGCTGGAAAATGTGGAAAGGGGAATAATCACTTCGTAACCTACACCTGCCACATCAATCAATACCACGTTCGGACGTTTTTCAATCAGCTTTCCGCGCAGTGATCCAATCATATTGAGCGATTATTGATTAGCGTCGCTAGGGTGTCAACGCAACTCCATTCGTGACCTGGGTGGCGAGACAGCATTTCGTAATAGAAATCTTAACGTGAAAATTTCTTCTGGCTTTCGGGAACTAATAGACTCATTAGCCCGTACATGTAACTAGTTGTCAGGCGCGCGTGTGCCTCCTCGTGCCACATTTGCGTGATTCCACCGAATTGGTCTCTCACAATAATCTCACACTGAAACAATTGCGTAATTTCTTCGCATACGAATACTCATAAGAACTTGGCTTTTTTCACAAAATATTCGCGGTCAATTGTTCGGTATAGGGATGAACAGTGTTCATTTTCGCGCGAAATCAGAATTAGAAAACATAAACAAAAATTAATCATGAATTTTTGGCGCCGTTGCTTTCGACGCGATTACCACTACGTCTAAGTGCATGCAAGGGGCGAGTGAGATTCAAAGTGAGATTTAAGGAGGAACTAAAATGTCGCGTCGCAAAATGAATTGTGTATTAACTGTGCTTGCGGCTCTGGCGCTCGTGTTGTCAATCGCAACTCACACAACCCCAGCGAAAGATGCCAAATCGACGGTCACCCCAATCGTCAAGTCGGATGTAAAACTGCTTAAGCCGGCCACTCTAGGCGGTTCTGATCTTAAGGCTGGAGATTATTCCGTGACCGCTGATGACACGCACGCCAAGTTCTCAAAAGGCGGGAAAGTGGTAGCGGAAGTTCCCATCCAATGGAAAGACGAAGCCAGCAAAGCAAAATTCACCACCGTCGTCGTCGATGGAAATCAGATCAAGGAAATTCACTTCGGCGGAAAGATGAAGTACGTGGAGGTTACTCAATAACGAAAACCGAAGATCCGTGAGCGGGCAGCAGCCAGACCGGCTTCTGCCCGCCTTCTTTCAGATTGGAAACACTCGAAGGACCGAAAAGAAAGACAGACTACCGCCGCGAACGATCCTGCCTCACCGCTTCATCCACTAGAGATTCCAGTTCGCGCCGGGTCAAATTGATGCGCTCCGTTTCCACTGTTTCGGATGTGACCGGCGACTCCGGACCCAAATTGGAAGCCGTTTGCAAACCGTAACGGGCGCGCGCAGCAAATAATTTCTCCACGTCGCATCCTGACAAGAGCACTTGTTTACCCAACATCTGCGTGACAAGCGCGACGCGCGCGAAATGCTCGGTGGTTTCCATCCGGAAAAAAGCCTTCAACAGATCGGGGCCGTAGGTCACCACTCCGTGGTTTGCCATCAGGATCGCGTCGTAGCCTTCCACCAATGGCTCGATTGCTTCTATCAACTCGGACGTTCCCGGCGTACCGTAGCGAGCCACCGGGACGCATCCCAGCGAAAGCACCAATTCGCATAACAACGCTTTGTTTAGAGGAATCCCCGCGGCGGCGTATCCGGTCGCGACCGGAGGGTGCGCGTGGCATACCGCGTTTATGTCCGGACGCCGCCGATAAACCAAAAGATGCATGCCCAACTCGGACGAAGGGTTGCGCCGGCCGTTGACCTTTTTGCCTTCGAGATCGGTCACCACCAGATCGTCAGGCGTCATCATGCCCTTGCAAAGTCCCGTTGGTGACGTGAGCACATGATGAGGGTCGAGGCGAAGCGAGATATTTCCGTCGGTGGAAGCTACATAACCGCGATCGTGAATCCACCGCCCCACAGCACAAATATCTCGACGGTGTTCGTCTTCCGTCTTCAGAGCGCCCGGCGAAATCGAATCAGGATACATCGCTGCCTCCAGGCTAAAGATTGTCCAATAGTCCTCAAGCGTAAATTCCGCGAAGCCTCAGTGCGCGGGCTACACGGTCAATCGCCACGATATAGGCGGCGATTCGATTATTCACCTTGTGTGTTTCGGCGAAGCGTACCACTTGTTCGAAACTATGGTCCATCACATCTTGCAGGCGTTCGTTCACTTCATTTTCCCGCCAGAAAAACCCTTGGCGATCCTGCACCCATTCGAAATAACTCACCGTAACCCCGCCCGCGTTTCCGAGAATGTCCGGAACGATAAAAATTCCCTTACTCTCGATGATCGAATCCGCGTGCGACGTTGTCGGTCCATTCGCCCCTTCGCAAAGAATCTTGCAATCTACTCGGCCGGCATTTTGCGTCGTGATCTGATTTTCGGTCGCGGCCGGCACCAAAATATCGCAGGGATGAAACAAAACTTCCTGCGCCGTCATCTTGGCTCCGCCTCCCGGGAACTCAGGCAGAGGTTTTCGCTGGCCGTAGACCCAGTCAATTACCTTTGGAATATCAAATCCGTTTTCGTTGTAGAGTCCCCCGTGAATGTCCGCGATACCGATAATTTTGTAGCCCGCTTCGTGCATTAATATTGCAGCTTGTGAGCCGACGTTGCCGAAACCCTGAATGATCACTCGGCAGCCTTCGCGTTTCATTTTCAGTTTTGCGAGCGCGTTGTTGCAACAAATCATTAGGCCGCGCCCAGTGGCTTCCTTGCGGCCCTGCGAGCCGCCCAATTCCAGGGGCTTGCCGGTAACAACCGCCGTAGTCGCCTGGCGTACATGCATGGCGTATGTATCCATCACCCACGCCATGGTCTGTTCATTCGTGCCGATGTCTGGAGCGGGAACGTCACGCTCCGGCCCAAACCATTCGCTCAATTCGGCGGTGTAACGCCGCGTGATGCGCTCAAGCTCGGTCTTCGAAAGTTTACCGGGATCGCAAATAACTCCGCCCTTCGCGCCGCCGAACGGAATGTTCACCACCGCGCATTTCCAGGTCATCCACGCGGCTAGCGCGCGAACTTCATCGAGAGAAACGTCTGGGGCGAACCGTATGCCTCCCTTCCCCGGTCCACGAATCGTCGAGTGCAGGACGCGGTAACCGATGAAAACTTCGAGTCGTCCAGTGTCAAGCGGCACCGGAATGTAAACCGTGATTTCTTTACTGGGATACTTCAGATAACGATAAAGTCCATCTTCCAGCCCTAGCTTCTGCGCAGCAATTTCAAAGCGGGCCTCGGCGGATTTATAAACGTTCAGTTCGTCCTGCGAAACCGCTGACATGACAACCTCCGAATTGCTCGACTGCTATGAATTTAATTTACGAGAGGCGTTGGCTTTCCTCGCGACATTACAGGCTCGTGCAGCACCTCGAACAGCGGCGGCCAGTATACGAACACGGGCAAATCCGCGCAAGAAAAGCATTTTTGGTTTTGGGCTGGACACAGGTCACAAATCTCTAACCTCGCGGCTGACGCTTTACAAACTGTTCAAGTAAAAGCCGGGCGAGCCGCCGCTGGTCGTGCCGAACGACTCCCCGGTGATGTAACAGGTCGCCGGTAACATATCGAAGTCTCATTCGGGCTAGTTCGTCAAATGACGGATCCACAGGCTCGGCGTTCTGCGCTCGATAGCGCCGCAACAAGCTCGAGGGGACGCGCGAGCGGTTGATTACCACGAAGTCGAAGAGATCTTTGCCCGTGTGGGCATAAATTGCTCGGATATGGTCGGCCACTGAGTAATGCTGTGTCTCTCCCGGCTGCGTCATCAGATTGGCAATGTACACACAAGTGGCGCGCGAGCGTTTGATGGCTTGGACAACTCTCTCAATCAATAAGTTCGGAATGATACTGGTGTAAAGAGAACCCGGTCCCACAAGAATCAAATCAGCTGAGGCTATCGCTTCCAGAGCCTCAGGGAGCGCACGGACTCGGCGAGGCACCAAACGTACTTTGCGAATCGTTTTCCGTGAGCGCGAGATGTTCGTTTCACCGTGAACGATTTTCCCGTCCTCCAGCTCAGCTTCCAACGTCACATTTTGCGATGTGGATGGAAAAATTCGTCCGCGAACAGCCAAGACTTGCGCCGAAACCCTTACTGCTTCGGGAAAATCTCCAGTCACGTTTGTCAGTGCAGTGAGAAAAAGATTACCGAAACTGTGCCCGGCCAAACCGCGGCCCGCAGGAAACCGATACTGAAACAATTTCCCAAGAAGGTGTTCGTCTTTCGAGAGAGCGACCATGCAATTACGAATGTCGCCAGGAGGCAGCACGCGATATTCTCGGCGCAGGCGCCCGGAGCTGCCGCCATCATCGGTTACAGTTACAATAGCCGCAAGGTCCGAGATTGGTTGGACAACCCTGTCCTTTTTCGATGAGGCCACAAATTCTTTCAGCCCACGAAGCACCATGGAAAGGCCGGTGCCTCCACCAAGAGCGACAACGCGGACAGACCGAACAGGCTGGGTCACTGAATTTTCACGAGTAGAAGAAGGTTAGTTCGCGGATCCGTCGCGCTCGGGATACAACAGCTCGGTGAAGCGCGGGTCTTCCTGCAAGAAGGAAAAATCCTCGTCGTTGCGAGCGTGGTAGCGATTCTCCGGACGCAATTGAATGGCAACCTTTAAATTCTGCATGGCGGATTCCGCCTCGCCAGTCAGACAATCGAGCGCGGCCATGGCGTAAACGATGTGGTCCGCTTTGGGCGCAGCTTTTCGGGCGCGGTCCAGATGCTCGCGCGCCTCGTCCCAACGCCCAAGATTCATCAGCGCAACACCCTGTGTATAGTGCTCTTCGGCAGACTTAAGCGGTGGTATCGGCGGACGGGTGATTCGCTGCTCGCAGATTCGCATATGAACCTGAGCCCGGTCACCCAATTCCTTGCTGGGACCTTCCAGAACGCGCTCGAGAGACTGCTTGGCGCGCTGGAACTTTTGCTGCTGAAAATGCTTCAGGCCCTCCTCATAGAACTTTAACTGGGCTTGTTTGGCCGGTGCGTCGGGGTCCGGCGGAACAACAATCTTCTTCTTGGATGCCTTCATCGCCTTCTTTTTCAATAACTTATGGCTGGTCTGCGCATTCGCTGAGGTGCGTACCGTGCGACGCTTCACTGGCACCCTCCGGAAGAAATCATACGCGAACATAGCAAAGTCCCCGAGGCGCGTCAATGCGCGGAAAATGCCCCGAAAACACCTTCCGCTCGCTAAACAACTCGACCAGTCTCGCGAAACGGGTATTTAGAACTGGAATTCCCCAGCGTCTATAAGACGGTCCACATATATAATGAGTTCGGGGCACGTGGAGGAGTCATTCATGAAGCGGATGCACCGCACGATCTGGGCTGGTCTTCTCATTCTTTTTTTTGTCGCGATTCTCGGTGTGCGCGCGGCTGGCCCAAAAACGGAAATGGTCAAATTTCCGAGCGGTAAGGACACTATCGATGGTTTTCTCGCTGTCCCGGAACAGCCCGGCCGCTACCCTGGCGTAATTGTTATCCACGAATGGTGGGGATTGAATGATTGGGTAAAGGAACAGACGCAAAAAATCGCCGAACAGGGATACGTGGCTCTGGCAGTAGATCTTTACCGCGGAAAAACCGCGACCGACCCGAACGAAGCTCATGAATTGATGCGAGGGCTGCCTCAGGACCGCGCCGTTCGCGACCTGCAGGCTGGGTACGATTATCTTACCGCTAGAAAAGATGTCACTGGCCGCATCGCATCAATCGGATGGTGCATGGGAGGCGGTTATTCTTTGCAGCTCGCGATACATCAGCCGCATCTGGCGGCATGCGTTGTCAATTACGGAGCGCTGCCCACCGATCCCAACGATCTCCAGCAAATTGCTGCGCCGATTCTCGGGAATTTCGGCGGACAAGATCACGGAATCACTCCGGCGGACGTCAAAGCTTTCCAGAAAAGCATGACTGGCATCGGCCGCTACGTGGACATCAAGATCTATGACGATGCAGGTCACGCCTTCGAAAACCCTAATAACCAGACCGGCTATCGACCCGAAGACGCCGCCGATGCTTGGGTACGCACGGTTGCATTCCTCAAGAAAGCGCTGAGATAAAGACCAAGAATCACAGATTGGAAGTGCTCCCGTTGAAGCGCTTGTCTTTTGTTGGTCGTTTCTCAAGCCCTCGCCCCCTCGCCTTACGGCGGTGACCTTAGCGCAGAGTCTCCTGACGATAGAGTTCTGCTGTATGCCGTACCGCCGCAATCACAGCCATAAGGCCCATCACGGTTGTCGCGATTATTCCGGCGAAATCGAGGAGCTTCCAGAACATTCCGGCCACTCTCATATTCGGACGAAACCACAAAACGAAATTACCAAGCGCCAGCAGAACTCGGATTTCCGTCGGCCCGAACTTCGCGAAGGAAAGCCGAAAAATTCCTAGCGTATAGGACGCTAGATAAGTCTCGATTGAAAGAAGTAGGAAAGCGATGAGCATACCCATGGCAATCCTCCAATCGACATAACCTGAGAGTGCGAGACCGGTCATCAAAAATAGCGCGCCAAACGAGTCAGCTATATGATCAACGTAGAAACCGTAACGTGGGCGCTGCCGGTTTCTTTCGCGCGCCAAAGTTCCATCAAGACTATCTCCGAACCAGTTGGCTCCCAGGCACACTGTAGCTAATAGCAGTCCGATGGGATGCCATCGCGCTAACAAGTAACTGCAGCCTGCCAGAAACATGGCTGCGAATCCCAGAAGAGTCAGTTGGTCGGAGGTGACCCACGAAGGCATGCGGCACGCTATCCAAAGCAACACTTTTCGTTCCAATCCTGATGTCACGCTTTCCTGAATACGCGTTGCGTTAATAAAGTTCTTCGTACTGTTTACTGTTCCCGCTGTCATTGAGCTCTCAGCAGGTTTTTCGCGGCCAAATCCAGTTTCGACAGCTGTTTCTGTTAGCTTCATAATGTTTTTCCTTTCAGTGCGGCCCATATAAGCGCCACTATGCTTCGCTGTCTGCTGCCGATTCAATGACCTGAATCTCAATTCAAATCAATACGAGATCATTTCCTAAGGCGCTCAAAATCAGGTGGTTAATAGACGTTCTCCATTAGAATGAGACCGTCGAGAGACTTGCCTTGAGTGAGCCCAAGCGCGAAACACAAAAACTTCGTTTCGGCGTCTTTGAGTTCGACGCCGCCAGCGGCGAGTTGTATAGGGATGGAAAAGCGCAGACTCGCCTTCGAGATCAAGCGCTTCAAATATTGCTAATGCTTTTGGAACGCCCTCGCGACCTTGTTACGCGAGAGGAACTGCGTGATCGTCTTTGGTCGGCCGACACCTTTGTCGATTTTGATCACGGGTTGAATACAGCCATAAATCAGTTACGGAGCGCCCTGGGCGATTCGGCGGCGAACCCTCGCTTTATTCAAACTTTGCCGCGCCGCGGATATCGTTTTATCGCTCCAGTAGAAATCATGCCGAACTTGAGCCCGCGAATTTCGACGCGTAATGCGACGGCTGGCGACATTGCCGATCCAGATCCATCACAAGTCACCGCCTCGCAGGATCTTCGCTCATCGATATTGAGTGATGCTCGTGAACTCCCTTCTGTCTCGAGAACGCTAGTCCTGACTCTCTTTTCTTTGATCCAAACGATGTATCTCATCTTCTACATCGTTGCACTAACGCGACTGTCCCAACTGGAATCAATCCTCACACATCCACGAATTCCATCTCTCGCGATCTTGGTGGCCCTGATTGCCACGGCAGCTATCGGCATACCGATTCGGCTTTATCTGCTGGCTGCAGTCGCGTTCCACTATCGCGGGCTGAACACTAAATTCAAAAAACTGTTTCCGTTTCTACTTCCTCTCGACGAATTCTGGGCCCTTGCTCCCTTTTTAATTATTCACCGCATAGGATTCGGTTTAGCCTTAGCAGCGACGGCCGCACTTCTGTATTTGCCATTCTCGCAGCGGTCTCTGCTGCTCATGGGCTTCTCAGCTAAAAAACCACCGATCGACCAGTGAGCGTCGATGGCCCGGTTCGCTGTGTTAGAATGTGGATAAGTCAGTAGGCCCGTAGCTCAGTTGGCTAGAGCGCCACCTTGACACGGTGGAGGTCTGCGGTTCGAGCCCGCACGGGCCTACCATTAACCCACCTCTCAGCAAATCCGGATCGGTTCGGGGTCTGTCGCCAACTCGCTAGAACGGCCACGTGACGGATCTTGCCGTCTTCGCAGCAAGCCAAGAAAATTCGCGGGTCTGAATGATTGGAAAAATCAGCATCAACTTTGAAAATAAGGGAGGAACAATTTTCGCTGGGTCTTATGCGGCTGGTGGTAAGTTGGGCTCAACGCTACGGCTCGGCCATTTCTTACGCGCGACGAACGACAAACCCAAAAGGAGGCTGCCGAACAACACCATGCTTGAGGGTTCTGGAGTAGCTGTCGGCGGATCAACCAAAAACTCTTGACCGTAGCTACCCGTAGGCGTCAGAACCTCCCAGCCGTTTCCGCGGAATCCACCTAGGACTGCCGCTAGAGCGTCGCCCATCAATGCATCATTATCGAAATACGGACTGTGCCCGCCGGAAAACGACCATATGGCCCATTGCAGTTGCGCTTGTTCGTTTTGGTTGGTAGTCGATTGCATCTGCGTAATGAGCCAAGCCATCTCCAAATAAGTAGTCCTGTTGTCCAGCCGCGTGGATGCGAAGTCTCCGCTCGGGGAATTCAAGTTCATCACGTCGACGTTCCAACTGGTATTTCCGTAAATCTCGTGATTAAAATCCACGCAATAAAAAAGCGCGCTTTTTCCGTTCAAAGTCCCCTGATAAGGAGGTATTCCGTAGCCGTTATTCGCAAAGGCGTAGTTGCCACTAAAATAGACCGTCCCCGGTATGCTGCCCGCGTGCGCAGAGGAGAAAGCGAGTAGTACTAATGGTAGTACCCAGTACGCCCGACTAAGAGCTTTCACGATTTCTCCTCGGTCCAATACCCGTGCGAACACACGTGGCGCTCCTTTAGTACTTGCAATCGACTGGCCAGCGATAAAGTGATGGCAACTGCCGCGTTGTCAGCAGGAGGAAATAGAGGTCCAAGAACCGAGGGAAAAACGTGTTCTTCTTATTGCGCATCCGTTTGCAGCTAAAAGAAGTATCCTAATCTTTGCATTTTCGAATAGGAGCAATCTTGGCGTGAGATTTCTCCTGCTCCATTCTCGAAATGAGACACTCAAAGACAGAATATTTTCTGTGAGTACTAGGTGTTCTAGACCTGCTGTATTACGCCCGCACTCGCAAATCGGCGTTTTGTCCTCGCACGCAGATTTGTTACTCGCGTCGAGAAATTCAAAGCTATTGCTTGATTACGTCGCCGCCCTTCATCACGAATCGCACGTTCTCTAAAACGTGCACGTCCGCGAGAGGATCTCCGTCCACGGCAATAATATCCGCAAACTTTCCGGCTTCAATCGTGCCGATCCGATCGGTCCAGCCAAGTAAATCGGCAGCATTCACCGTCGCAGCTTGAATCGATTGCAACGGCGAAAGACCGAGCTTAACCATCACAGCGAATTCTCGCGCGTTTAAGCCATGCGGATAGACCGCGGCGTCCGTGCCGAAAGCCACCTTCACCCCAGACTTGAAAGCTATTGCAATGTTCTGACGCGCGATGGGTAAAACGATCTTTGCTTTTTCAATCATGTTTGGCGTGAGTCCTATCGTCGAAAGGTTCTCCATCAGCCAGTCGCCCAGATAAAGCGTCGGAACCAGATACGTTCCGTGCTGCTTCATCAACTGAATGTCTTCTTCATTCATGTAGCTGCCGTGCTCTATGGAATCCACGCCTGCCAGCACCGCGTTCTTGATTCCCAATGCACCGTGAGCGTGCGCCGCCACTTTACGTCCGAGTCCGTGCGCCGTGTCCACAATCGCTTTCATTTCCTCGGGACTATATTGTTCCAGCGCCGGATTATCTCCTTCCGACAGCACCCCTCCGGTGGCCATGAATTTGATCACGTCTGCGCCATATTTTATGTTCTCGCGCACTTTGGCAGTCACACCGTCGACGCCATCCGCTACTCCGTCACTGGAAAAACTAAATTGCGGTGCAAGAAAATTCTCGTCACCGTGGCCTCCCGTGATACTGAGCGGCGGCCCGGAGGCAAGAATCCGTGGGCCGATCACTTCTCCCGCCTTAATCGAATCGCGCAGGGCGATGTCGGAATATCCGTTCGCTCCCACATTTCGCACAGTCGTGAATCCTGCTTCCAAAGTCAAACGCGCGTTGTGTGCGCCAATCAGCGCCTGGCGTGGATAAGATATGTGCAGGCCCGCCGGGCCCGACATGTAAGGCGTGTAAGTGAGATGTGTATGGCAATCGATTAGCCCGGGAAGAATCGTCGAGTTGGAGAGGTCGATCGCCTTGGCGCCAGCCGGAACTTGGCTCGAAATTTCCGTAGCTTTTCCAATGGCCTTAATGCGGTCGCCTTCGATCCAAATAATCTGATCCGTAAGATAATTTCCCGTGCGAACATCCAGCACTTTTCCCGCGCGAATCACAATTTCCGCTGGAGCTGAGGTCTTGGGCGTTTGCGCGACGCACAAGCCAGACAACAAGAAGCACACCGCCAACAACAAGCCCAAACGCTTCATCTAGACCTCCCTGAATAAGCCAAGTTTAAACATTTCCTGCGCAGGCTAATCCTTCCTGGCCCGATCAACTTTGCGGTGGGATTGTAACGCGCCGGCTGAAATTGCCTTCAGGCTTTTTTGGGGTCTAGCCCTTTCAATTGTGAAACAAGAGCCGGTCGTTAGGAGTAGTGTCACCGGCGACACGCAGCCCCCACATTCCATACCGCCGAGTGTTGACACGCGCGCTCCATGATGTATGATTATGCAGTCTTATGAATAATCAAGCATAAGGTTGGCATGGCTGCGCATAAAAGATTTCGCCAAGGTCAAATATTGAAGTTGCTAGCAGGCTCGCCGGTCGCCAGTCAGGACGAGCTGCGGCGTCAGCTCGTGCACTTGGGCGTGCGCGTGACCCAGGCCACGCTTTCTCGTGATATTCGCGAACTTCGCTTGGTGAAAACCGCTGGTGGCTACCGTCCGCTTGCTGCCGCCGGAACTGAAGAAACATCTCCAGTTGCCGCTCTGGCGCGTGCTGTAAAGGAATTTTTGCTCGACGTGCGTCCCGCGCAGAACATGCTCGTCCTCAAGACCCCTCCCGGCGGAGCTCAACCGATCGCCGCAGCCCTCGACGCCGAGCGTTGGAAAGAGGTTGCCGGCACATTGGCAGGTGACGACACCGTTCTGATCGTCACTCCGTCCCGCGCGGCCTGCGCCGCAGTCCAGAAACGCATCGAGGAAATGCTGCAATGAACGACCAAGCAAAAGTCGCAGTCGTGGGCGCGACCGGATACGCGGGATTTGAACTCGCCCGCCTGCTCCTGCGCCATCCTCAAATCGAAAAACCTGTGTTTTTCGTCCGCGACGAGCATGCAAATGTTCGTTGCCTTACGGAAATATTTCCTCAGCTTCGCGGCTGGGGTGAAGCCCGTTGCATGCCTCTCTCCGCCGAAGCAATCGCGAAAAGCGGGGCACAACTGGTTTTCCTCTCCACCCCGCATGAGGCTTCGCTGGAAATAATTCCTGAGCTCCTCGCGGAAAATTCCGAGCTGCGCATCATCGACTTGAGCGGCGCGCTGCGCTTTCGAGATGCACAAACGTTTTCTAACTGGTACAAGCTCTCTCCCGCCGATTCAGAAACGCTTTCTGAAGCGGTTTATGGCCTGCCCGAGCTTTATGCCGACGCTTTGCCAAACGCTCGCTTGGTGGCTAATCCCGGCTGTTATGCAACTTCGGTAATCCTGGGCTTACGTCCTCTTATAGAGGCTGGCTGGCTCGATGCCTCCCGCGGCGTCGTATGCGATTGCAAATCCGGAGTGAGCGGCGCGGGCAAAGAGCCCAAGCGCGAAACTCATTTCGTTGAAGTGAATGAAAACTTTCGCGCCTACGGTGTATTCACTCATCGCCATACGCCGGAAATCGCCGAGCACGCTGGCCTCGCCCTCGATGATTTCATTTTCACTACACACTTGCTGCCGGTGGAGCGCGGAATTCTTTCCACTTTGCATCTGTGGCTCGCGCAATCGCGCACGGCCGACGAAATCCAGTCGCTTTACCGCTCGTTTTATGCGAGCCGCCCGATGGTTCGAGTTTTGCCCACGGGCCGTTTGCCCGAGCTTCAGCACGTAACACACACAAATTTTTGCGATATCGGATTTGCGTTGGATCCTTCCGGCGAGCGCCTGGTAATTATTTCTTGCCTCGATAATTTGGGCAAAGGCGCGGCCGGTCAGGCGGTTCAAAACATGAACGAGATGTTTGGTTATCCGGAAACAGCGGGGTTGCTATGAGACTGGTGATAAAAATTGCGGGCGCTCTCTTGGAAAGCCCGGAAACGGTGCAGAAAATCGCGCGGCAGATCGGCGAACTCGCGCGCGCCGGAAATGAAATGCTCGTGATTCATGGTGGCGGGAAAATTTTTACCGGCACCTTGGACCGCATGGGAATTTCCAGCCATTTCGTCAATGGCCTGCGCGTCACTGACCGCGAAACGCGCGATGCCGCCGTGATGGTCTTCGCCGGCTTATTAAATAAACGTCTCGCCGGCGCTATTTCGCTCGCGGGCCAAACTGCTATCGGCATCAGCGCCTCGGACGGTGCGTGTTTTCTGGCTGAGCCCATGCAGGTCGGCGAATGCGAGAGTAGTCTCGGATTCGTCGGCTACCTCACCGAAGTGAACGTTGATTTTCTCCGTTCGCTCTGGCGCGCGAAGATTGTTCCGGTCGCTTCCTGCCTCGGACTCGGCTCTGATGGCGAACTCTATAACATCAACGCAGATCACATGGCCGCGGCCGCCGCCGAATTCGTCCAGGCCGACCGTTTGATTTTTCTCACCGATGTGGCAGGTGTCCTCGACGGCGAGAAAGTTCTTCGCGCAGTGCGAAGCAGCGAAATAGAAGATCTCATTCGCAGGAATAAAATATCCGGCGGAATGATTTTGAAGTTGGAAGCAGCGAAACGCGCCCTGACCGGAGGCGTTGGCGAGGTACATATCGTCGGCGGAACAATCCCGCGTTCCTTGTTCACTGCTGCGAATGGCTCACGCCGCCTCGGCACCCGCGTCCTTCCCACCATTCACGCCGCTGCGAGAATCGCTCAAGGGGCAGTCCGCTAGAAATGACCAGGAAGAAAATCTCGCCCAGAAGATCCGTGTCTGCGGCCCAAATCCGCGCTCAAGGAGCGCGACATTTGATGAACACATATAAACGTCCGCCCATCGTTTTCACGCGCGGGCGTGGCTGCCGGCTTTACGATTCGCGGGGACGAGAATATCTCGATTTTCTCGGGGGAATCGCCGTCAACGCTTTGGGGCACGCTTATCCGCGTCTCGTCCGTGTGATTCGGCGCGAGGCGGGACGCGCCATACATCTTTCCAATCTTTTCCACAACGCCTATCAGGGCCCGCTCGCGACCAAACTTGCCGATTGGTCTGGCCTCGATCGAGTTTTTTTCACCAACAGTGGTACCGAAGCGATCGACGGCGCTCTGAAACTTGCGCGGGCATATTCGCGCACCAAACAAAATGGCGATGGGTCCGGCAGGAAAAAAACGCGAATTCTCGCTCTTGAAAATTCATTTCACGGCAGAACCTTTGGCGCCCTTTCGATTACTTACCCGCGGAAATATCGCGAACCGTTTGAGCCTCTCGTGCCCGAAGTTGAATTCGTGCGTTTCAACGACGTCGCGGATGTCGAAGCCAAATTCGACAACTCGGTCTGCGCTCTCGTAGTTGAAACGATCCAAGGCGAAGGCGGCATTTTCGCTGTGAGCGAATCTTTTTGGAATCGCGCGCGTGCTTTGGCTACCCAACACGACGCCGCACTGATCGCTGACGAAATACAGTGTGGTCTGGGTCGCACCGGACGCTATTTCGCCTATCAGAAATTTGATTCGTTCCCCGACGTTGTCGTTGTCGCTAAACCGCTCGCGGCCGGTCTTCCTTTGGGAGCAATTATTGCGAATGAAAAATTTGCTTCCGCGTTCGCCCCTGGAGCACACGGAACCACCTTCGGCGGCGGTCCTCTGGTCTGTGCCGCTGCTCTCGAATTTCTCACCACGGTAGAAGAGGAAGGCTTGCTGGCCAAGGTGCGTGAGCGTGGTGCGGAATTGCGCGCCGGCCTGGAAAAATTAGCTGCCCGCTTTGATTTCATCCGTGAAGTCCGCGGCGAAGGCTTAATCGTAGGCATCGATCTGACCTGCGACGGCGCTCCCATTATTCAGGAAGCGCTTCGCCGTGGCCTCATCATCAATTGCACGCACGATCATATTCTTCGGCTCCTTCCCCCCTTCATCATCAGCAAACGGGACATAGCCGAATTCCTCAAGAAATTTGAAGCCGTTCTATCCACGGCCTCAAAGAAAATGCCGGTTCGCGCATCCACCAAAGCACCCAAGTTAGAAATCCCAATTCAACAGCAGTCAGGTCTTGCGGCTGCTTCGAGGCAACTATGAACGCTGCAGTGGCTCCTCTAACATTCTCCAACGATCTCTTAACCGGGATGGAATGGAATCCCACTCAAGTACGCGAGCTCCTTCATCTCGCCGCGGACGTAAAAGCGCATCCCGACCGCTATCGCGGAGCGCTCGCCGGCCGCTTTCTCGCGCTGATTTTCGAAAAGCCGTCACTGCGGACGCGCGTCACATTCGAAGTCGGCATCTCCAGCCTCGGTGGCTCTTCGGTTTTTCTCGATCACACGGAGACAAAACTCGGCCAGCGCGAATCCATTCCCGACGTGGCGAAAAATCTCGAACGCTGGGTCCAGGGAATCGTCGCGCGCACCTTCTCCCAGGAATCGATTGATGCTCTTGCTGAAAATGCGTCCATTCCCGTGATCAATGCGCTCTCCGATCGTTACCACCCCTGCCAGGCTCTAGCCGATTTCTTCACCCTGCAAGAACGCTTCGGCGGACTTCGCGGGCTGAAGCTTGCCTACGTCGGTGACGGCAATAATGTCTGCCACTCGCTGCTGAGTATTGCCGCTCGCGCGGGAGCTCATCTCCGCATCGCGACGCCCGCAGGCTACGATCCCGAGCCCGCTGTGGTATCAGAGGCCAAACGTACCGCGCGCGAAACTCGCGGGAAAATCGAGCTATGCGTTTCGCCCGAAGAAGCGGTCGCCGACGCGCAGGCGATCTACACAGACGTCTGGACCAGCATGGGTCAAGAGGAAGAATCGGCGGCGCGCGAAGCTGCGTTCGCGGGTTATCAAGTGAATGACGCCCTCTTCGCGCACGCGGCGTCCGACGCCGTGTTCATGCATTGCCTGCCCGCCCATCGCGGTTCTGAAGTCAGCGCGGAAGTAATCGACTCTCCGCGTTCGATTGTTTTTGACCAGGCGGAAAATCGCCTGCATATGCAGAAAGCGATTTTGCTTACGCTATTGAACTAAGCAACGAGGAGAACGAATTGCTCAAGAAAGTTGTGCTTGCGTATTCAGGAGGTCTGGACACCTCCATCATCATTCCGTGGCTGAAAGAAAATTATTCCTGCGAAGTGATTGCCATGATTGGCGACCTCGGCCAGCAGGAGGACTTGGAAGCCGCCCGCAAAAAAGCCCTTGCCACCGGCGCGAGCGCCGCGTTTGTCGAAGACCTCCGCAACGAGTTCATCACCGGTCATATTTGGCCCACGTTACGCGCGGGCGCCGTTTACGAACATAAGTATCTGCTCGGCACTTCCTTCGCGCGTCCTTTGCTGGCCAAGCGCCAGGTTGAAATTGCAAAAAAAGTGGGTGCGGATGCCGTCGCTCACGGTTGCACTGGCAAAGGCAACGATCAGGTTCGGTTCGAATTGGCCGCCAAAGCGCTCGCTCCTGAACTGCAAATCATCGCGCCGTGGCGCGAATGGAAAATAGCGTCCCGCGAAGAAGCCATCGCTTATGCCCGTGCACACAACGTGCCAGTCGAGCAAACAACCAAGAATATTTATAGCCGCGACCGCAACATTTGGCATTTGAGCCATGAAGGCGGCGTCTTGGAAGATCCCGCCAACGCGCCGGATGAAAATATGTGGCAGTGGGTAGTTTCGCCCCTAGCAGCGCCCGAGAAGCCAACCACAGTGGCGATCGGATTTGAGGCCGGAACTCCCGTATCCGTGAACGGCAAAAAACTTGATGCCATCGCGCTCCTCACACTCTTGAACGAAATCGCCGCGGCCAACGGCGTGGGACGCATGGACATAGTTGAAAACCGTTTGGTCGGCATCAAATCGCGCGGGGCCTACGAAACGCCCGGTGGCACATTGCTCGTTACCGCGCATCGTGAGCTCGAATCTCTAGCGCTCGACCGCGAAACTGCCCACTACCAGCAGATCCTTTCGCTGCGCTACGCGGAAATGGTTTATTACGGCATGTGGTTCACCCCGTTGCGCGAAGCGCTCGACGCGTTTTTTACCAGTTCGCAGCGGCGCGTTACCGGCTCGATTTCGCTCACGCTCTGCAGAGGTAATGTCTCGGTAGCATCTCGCCAATCGCCGTATTCGCTCTATCGCACAAATCTCGCGAGCTTCACCATGACCGGCTACAACCCGAAGGACGCCGAAGGATTTATCAACCTTTTCGCCCTGCCCATCACAGTTCCTCAGGAAGAGTCGCAAACCAGGGCCCAAGCCGCGCATCACGAGGCTAAAGCTCGATGAGCGATGCCGCCAGCCAGCGGAAAATGTGGGGCGCTCGCTTCGACCGCGACCCCGACGCCTCCTTCTACGAATTCGAGCGCGCCTGGAAATTCGACCGCCGCTTGTTGCCGCAGGAATTTGCGCTCGACCGTGCATGGGCGCGGGCCATTGCGCGAGCTGGAATTCTCACGAGCGAAGAGGGCGATCAAATCGTCGCCGCGCTCGACACTCTCGAGGCACGTTCAAAATCTGACCCAGCCTGGCTCGACAGCTCAAAAGCGGAAGACGTTCATCATTTCGTCGAAACCGCGCTAATTGAAAAACTTGGCGCTCTCGGTGCGAAGCTTCATACCGGACGCAGCCGCAACGACATGGTTGCCACTGAATTTCGCATGTATGTAAAAGACGCGGCTCGAGAAATCCGTGGTGCCATCGTGTCGCTGGAACGCGCTATTGCAGAGCAAGCCGAGCGCAATTTGAAAGTGCCCATGCCGGGAAACACTCATATGCAACACGCTCAACCGCTGCTCCTTTCGCATTGGCTCCTCGCGCATGGTGAGGCGTTTCATCGCGATACCCAACGCGTCGCGGCATCTGCCGCGCGCGCCGATGTTTGCCCGCTCGGTTCCGGAGCTCTTTCCGGCTGTGCCTTCCCGCTCGATCGCAAGGCCCTGGCGCACGATCTCGGTTTTTCCGGCATTTCCGCGAATAGCCTGGACGCCGTCAGCGACCGCGACTTCGCCCTTGAATATCTCTTCGCGCTTTCCACTTTGGCGATGCATCTCTCGCGGCTCGCCGAAGATTTCGTGCTGTTCGCGTCCCCCGAATTTGGATTTGTCGAACTGCCGGATGAATTCTCAACCGGCAGCAGCTTGATGCCGCAAAAGAAAAATCCCGACGCTTGGGAGTTGATCCGCGGCAAGACCGGCCGCATTTATGCCAGCCTGATGGCCCTATTCGTCACTATGAAAGGATTGCCCTCCAGCTATCAGCGCGACTTGCAGGAAGACAAAGAAAATCTTTTCCAGGCGCACGATCAAGCGCTCGCCATGGTTCACATAGCAGCAGCCACGCTAGCCGCCTCCAAATTCCGCGAGGACCGTTTGCGAGCGGCGGCACAAGACCCCGCTTTAGTCGCTACGGAGCTCGCGGACTACCTGGTCACCTTTGGCGTCCCCTTCCGTGAAGCTCACGAAATCGTTGGCAAAGTTTTGCGCGCCGCCGAACAGGAAGGAAAATCAATCCGCGAAATGTCTATTGAGCGCTTGAAGGAATTCTCGCCGGTATTCGACAGAAACCTGGCTACTGCGTTGACCTTGGAATCGGCCCTGGCTCGCCGTTCGCTGCCTGGCGGAACAGCTCCCGGCGCGGTTCAATCAGCACTGCAGGAATTCAAGCGCCGCCTCGCCGAGTTGGAGAGCGGTCTATGAGAGCGCGGCGCGCAAAAATGTCCGACGCCCCGGCGATTTATCGGCTGATCGCGCATTACGCCGAACAGGGTTTGCTGCTGTCTCGCACCGAGGACGAAATTCGCCGTAATATCGGCCACTTTCTCGTGCAGTTGAATTCCAATCGTATCGTCGGCTGTTTGTCTCTCGAAAAATATAATGCTGATCTTGCCGAGATTCGCTCTGTCGCCGTCGACCCCGAGATTCGCGGATGCGGAGTCGGCGCAAAGTTGCTTTCTTTTGCTTTGCAGGAAGCGCGCAAGAAAAATATCGTCCGCGTTTTCGCAGTCACGCACGCTCCCGAATTTTTTGAGCGCCAAGGATTTGTCGCTTCTTCTAAAAACCTATTGACCGAAAAGGTTGAACGCGATTGCCACGCTTGCCCAAAGCGCCGATCGTGCAAACTTGTCGCCGTGACTGCGACTCTCTTTCCTGAACGCGTCATGTTGCCAGTCCTCGACGAGTCCGCCACTCCCATGTCCGCCGCATGAAGGCGCATCCTTCGATCACTGATATACCTCGTGGCTTCACTTTTGCGGCCACCGCGTGTGGGCTCAAAAAGAAGGGCCTTGATCTCGCTCTCCTAACCAGCGACACCATAGCCACCGCCGCAGCGGTTTTCACCACGAATCATGTACAAGCCGCCTCGGTCCGTCTCTCGCGTGAACACCTAAAAAAATCTCGACACAAGATTCGCGGAGTGATCGTCAATTCCGGAAATGCAAATTGCTGTACGGGCCCGCCCGGAGTCGTCGCTTCTCGCAAAACTGCCGTAACGTTTTCGCAGTTGCTCCGCTGCGAGCCGCATCAAGTCTTAGTGTGTTCCACGGGAGTCATCGGCGTTCCGCTGCGCGTGGAGAAAATTCTCAGCGCAGCTCCATTTCTCGTACACTCCCGCAGTTCCGAGCCGGCCGCCTTCGATCAATTCAAGCGCGCCATCATGACCACCGACACTCGCCCGAAATGGGCGGCCGCGCAGTTCCGCGTCGGCGGAAAACAGGTCCGCCTTATCGGATGCGCCAAAGGTTCTGGGATGATTGCTCCGCACATGGCCACCATGCTCGGATTTCTCGCCACCGACGCTTACATTTCGCCATCGCTGCTTTCAAGAGCGCTCAGCTCAGTCGCAGCCCGCACATTCAACGCGATCACCGTGGACGGAGACACCTCCACGAACGACACCGTCATCCTTCTCGCCAACGGTGAAAGCGCTGCAAGGAAAATTACAAGCGAGAATGGCGATTACCGGAAGTTCCTGGGGGCTCTGGAAGACGTCTGCAAATCTCTTGCGGTCGCGATCGTTTCAGACGGCGAAGGCGCTCAGCGCGTGATCGAAATCGAAGTTCGTGGAGCAGCCTCAGGTCGCGTGGCAGATAAAATCGCCCGCACCATCGCGAATTCGCCTCTCGTAAAAACCGCCTTCGCTGGCGCCGACCCAAATTGGGGCCGCATCCTCGCTGCTGCTGGACGCGCTGGCGTTCCATTCGATCCCAACAAAGTTGATATAGAACTAGTAGGCATCCGCGTGTGCCAAAGAGGCGGTGAGCATCCTTTCAGTGAACGCGCAGTGCATCGCAAAATGTTAGCGAAGTATGTGCCCATCGTCGTCGATCTGCGTGCCGGACCCGGCGTCGCTCGCGTCTGGACTTGCGATTTCACCGCAGAATACGTGCGCATCAACGCAAGCTACCGCACCTGAGTCTTCTGTGGAGATAGGCGCCGCGGCTCGATGGGAACACGCCTTTCGGTTTACCCACCGTTCCGGAGGTGAGGCACATAAATTCTGCCGAATCCCACTACTTTTCTACCGCGCTCTGACTCGGCGCGCGAAAAAGCTTTCTTCGGGTAGCCGGTTGTTGACTGCCGGGGTCACTTGCCGCAAGATGCTCGTGAGCTGCTGGAGCGCTCGCTTCAGCTGGGAGTGGCTGAACCATAGCTGGCCGTCCGAGCCGGGATCCTGTCTCTTCAGCTTCGCATTTGAACCCTGGTAATCGCCAGGGAAGAAGGAGACGATCGTGAAGAAATTGTACGTCGGCAATCTGTCGTTCAAGGCTACGGAAGAACAGGTGGCGGCGCTATTTTCCGAAATTGGAGTGCAACCTGATTCACTCACTCTGTTGCGCGATCGTTTCACGGGCCAGCCTCGCGGATTTGGCTTTGCGGAGATTGGTAATGATGCGGAAGCCGAAAAAGCAATCGCGGCCCTCAATGGCAAAGATTTTCTGGGCCGCGCGCTGGTAGTCAACGAAGCTCGTCCACAGCGTGAAGGTGGTGGCCCTGGTGGCGGCGGAGGTGGGCGCGGTGGACATGGCGGCGGGCATGGTGGAGGAGGCAGCGGTGGCCGCGGCGGATACGGCGGTGGTGGCGGTGGGCGCGGCGGTGGTGGAGGCCGCGGAGGTGATCGCGGTGACCGTGGAGGATACGGCGGCGGACGAGATCGTTAACTGAATCTCCGCTTGAATTTTTGGAACACGCGCATCAGGGCGCTGAACGATTCAGTTCAGCGCCCTTCCTATTTTCAGAACGCGCTACTTAGGCTGTGGCGCTGCTACGCGATGCGCGATATTTTAACTCCGGAAAAACTTCGCTTTTGATCTCTGCGCCTTTGTAATGAAATTGTTCCAGCGTTGTGCTGCGCAATCCCTGCGTAACCAGCGCCGGCACATCAAGTTTCGACTCCGCTTCGTCAAGCTCCTCAGCGGAGGCATACAATGCAGGCATGCGCGGCAGAAAAATGGGACAGCAATCGTGAAACGGTTCCGACGAAATGTCATACGTCCCGATTTTTCGCGCCGTCGCCAGTATTTCCATTTTGTCCGTGCCAATTAGTGGCCGGAAAACGACCATGCGCGCCGCGGCATCCACCGCCACTAAATTCCGCAGGGTCTGTGACGCCACTTGCCCCAAGCTATCGCCCGTAATGAGCGCGAGCGCCCTGTCTCGTTTTGCCAGCACTTCCGCAATTCGCAGCATCATTCTGCGATAAAGCAGCACGCGATAATTCTCCGGAGCGTACCGCACGATTTCGCGCTGTATCGGTTCAAAAGGAACGCGGTAAAGTTTTGCGTGAGATTGATAGGGGACAAGCTGCCGCGCCAGCCCGCTCGCTACATGCAGGGAAGATTCTCCCGGCTTGGCGCCCGAACCATAAAAATGCGCAAAGCTCAAATGCGCTCCGCGCTTCATCATATGGTAAGCAGCCACCGCCGAATCGTATCCGCCCGATAGCAGGCACATCATTCGCCCGGCTGTATTCGCAGGCAATCCGCCGGCACCAGGAATCTTTCTCGCATACACCAACGCGGGACCCGATGTGATCTCCACATAGCAAGTCGCCTCAGGATCTTTCAATCGAACTTTTACTGTGCGCCCCGCTGCCTTGAGTTTTTCTAAAAGATGTCTTCCGACGACGGATTCAATTTCCATGCTCGATTGCAGGAAAGATTTGTCGCTTCGTTTCGCCCTCACCGCAAAACTCTCAAAACGAAGCGGCTCGATTTCTTCCCACGCCGCCTGGCAAATCGCTTCCATGCTGCGTTCCACCGTGCGAGCCAGCGCGTAAAACGCAATTCCAAAAACTCGCTCCACCCGCGCTATCGCTTCTTGCTGCGACGCGCCGTCACCCAGTGTGACCACGAATCGGTCGCCCGGCTTTTCGATTCGAACCACAGGAATTCCCTGCAGTGCCTGACGCAGCGCAGTGGACAGCTTGCCCAGAAAAAATCTTCGGTTGCGGCCTTTCAGCCACACCTCGTGGTAGTGCACTACGATCACGGGATTGCTCATACGATTTTCACTCAGCTTGCACGAACCCTTAACGTCCTAAAAGTATAACCCACCCGCGCCCATGTATCGGCGTGGTGCGTTTGCGTTATTCATCCAGGCCTTTCTGGTCCATTGGATTGTCGATGATCGCCAAAAGCAAAAATGTACAAGTCGAAGCCCTTGTGATACACACTGGGCGCGATGGCGCCGCGTTCCAATAATGCGATAACTCAAAGGATACAACGCGGTTTCATTCGCGACTTTCCACTACATCGGGGGTTATTATCTGCTGCACTCCAGTCCAACAGGCTGCGAGACCGGCGCAAAAACAATAAGCGACCGCAAGCGACTAATTAGCATCAAAGTTTGTACCCGGAAGAACGGGAGGAGTTATGTGGAATAGGCGAGACTGGGACGATTTCTTCAACATTGTAAGAAAACCGTGGAATGCACGCCGGCCGCCGCGCCCCGTCGATTTGTCGCGCCGCAACCGCTTGGTTCCCACGGAAGGTTACAGCCTCGCTGAACTTGACGACGCCGGCCTCAGCATCGAAAAGGCGGAATATCTCGGCCTGCCCGTGGATGCCGGCCGTGTCGGTTCCTACGGACCCAACGTAACCGCGCTTCGCGAATTCATTCGCTCCACTCGCTCGCGCATCTGAATCGCGCGTAAAGAATTTTTCTCGCGCCACCCCGCGCGCCTACGCCCGCTCTCTGCTCGCACTTCCAGTTCCCGGCCAAAAACGCCCGGCCAGCAATGCAAATATTCCTCCAGCAATTGCACCACTGATCGAAACCGCATCCCAAGCCAGTCCGGACGCCACCGCCAACACCGCCGTCGCGCCGAACGGAACCAGCAACGCAGCCAGCGCAGCTTCGCGCACTCCAATGCCTGCCTGTGTAATCGGCACCGCCGCCGCCAGTTTTGCCAGCGGCCACGCAAACAGCCATATCCGAAAGCGAAGGTGCAATCCGCAAGCGTCAGCAAGCACCACGTTTAGAACGATGAAAATTACCTGAACTGTTACGCTCATGCTTAACGCTCTCAGCATTGCTCCGGGCTGCTTCATCGTTGAGTGCACCGCCCCGCGCAAGCGAACAAACCTCCGCCTCATGCGAAACGAAAATCGGCGCACCGGCAGCATCGCAATCACTGCCGCCATAAGGGCAACACCTAAAATCGCAATCCCGCCCACCAGCTCGAATATTTTTCGGCTCCGCGGATCGAGCGACCCGGGCACCAAAGTTGCCCCAATCACAGCGAGGAGTGCCAGCGCGACAAAATCCGAAATGCGATCCACCAAGCTTCCCAGCACAACTCCAGCCCTGCTCTTCGCCACGCGCAGAGCCATGGCCAGCCGTAGAACGTCTCCGCCGATCAATGAAGGCAGAAACAGCGAACCAAATAACCCGGCAAAATAACATCGCAGCGCCTGCCGCACGCTGATGCCCGCGCCACCGATGTTCAGCACCAGCCGGTATTTTGCCGCTCCGATGCAATGCGCCGCGAGATATCCCAGCAGAACCAATAGCCACAACTGCACCGGCAAAAGCCTCAACGCTTGCCAAACCTGCCGTCCGGGCAAAAGTCGGAATAGAAGGTAAAGCACGAGCACGCTTCCGCCATATTGCAGAAGCGCCTGCGCCATTCTGCGCGGCCAATTTCGTTTGGAGGATTGCGTTTCAGACTGGGATGTCGTCACGGGATCGTCGCACATTATGCGGCGCTACGCTCCGCGCTACAAGGCCCGCCGGTAGCCGGCCGGGTCCGATTGCCTCTCGCCGCTCACAGCGGCGGCTGTGTTGGCTTTCTCCCTTTCCCTAAGGTGGATCCGCATCCTGCTCGGCGGCTTGCGCCGGTCACTGCAGCCGCTGTCAATATCAGGACTATGGGATCGATTGGATGCCGATATCGCAGCGACGCATGTGTTACGTAATAAACGAGCGGTACGAATACCACGAAAACGGCCGTGGGAAACACATACAGGTTTCGTGAACGCCACAGGATCGCGATTCCGATCGCGCTGCCGATCGCTGTCAACAAATTGACTGCAAAGATCACCCGAATCCATGCCGAGTCTGTTTTCGCGAAGTCCTGAATTGGATGAAATGAACCAAGCCAAAAAGCCGTGAATCTCCATCGGAAGAGCCGCATCTCCAGCCGCTTATGCGTCCGAATGAACGCGATTGCAAGAGTCCATTTCTCTTTCATGAACTCTGTCTCGCCTAACTGTGCAAAGCGCCGCTCCTGTTCATATCGCGTCATTCGTGCGTTGATGTTGGGGGATTTGTCGTCGAATACCTCATTGTTTCCCTGCCATAGCTCGAACGAGAAGTTAGACCGTAGCGGTATGAATCGGTGGAATTCCAGGTAATTTCGCACGGTCCATGGAACACAGCACAGAATCGCAAAGCCCAGAGCCGCCGCGGGCCTCGCGAATCGTCCTTGCAGTTCATGTCTCTGGCGGTAGGTTACCCAGCCCAGCAGAAATGGCAGCGCGGCACCCAGCGCCGGATTCGTCATCAAGGTGAAGCCCCACAGAAGCCCGTACTCGCACCAATCGCGCATCCGTCGTGATTCAACAAGCGCTATCGTCGCCCACAGAATTATGGCGGCGAGCAGAGCAGAAAGCGATGTGTCCCATATCCATTGAAATGGAATTACAATCGCGTTGGGAAGCAACGCCCATAACCAGGCCGCCAGGCTCGCCGCGCCGACCCCGGCGATTCGCCTTCCCGCAAAGTAAATCGGCACGCACGTCGCCGACGAGAAAATAATGTTCAGTGCGGCCGCAGCGTAGAAGGCGTGCAGTGTGAAGACACCGAACAAACAAAAAATCCCCGCGACCAAAAGCGGATACACAGGCGGCAGCATCGCCGTGGGCCCCGTGTCGCGCCGCATGGGAGAGCTGTACCCTCTTCCAGCTGCGAGCGCCATCGCGATGTTCCCTGTCTCCTGTTCAAATGGCACCGATGCGAGCGCCCGGGGCGAAATCTCCCGCACTTGCTGCCACGCGTAGCCAACACGGCACACAAACGCGACGGCCATGATCAACCACACTGACGTCGCCGCGGCAAGCGCTTTGCGTTTCTCGAATTTCACTTCGAACCCTTGCGTTTCTTCACCTTACTATTATCGAACAATCCGCTGATCTTGCTCACTACAAGCTGCACGTCCGGTTGCAATCGCACGCACGCTTCCCTCGCATTCGATAGACGTAGATTGTTAGGGTTGCAGTTACACACGGAAAACCTTAAGGTATTGGCTCTTCAAAAATTGCGGGAGGAGCAAGTGAGGAAGAAGATTCGCGCTGTGCAGTTTGGTGTCGGGCCTATTGGTGCGTCGATTGCTCGATTGATGCGACAGAAAGCAATGATTGAAATCGTCGGCGCGATCGATAAAGACCCAGCCAAAGTCGGGCGCGACCTTGGCGAGGTCGTGGACGCGCCGGATGCGCCATGGGGAGTCGTTGTTTCCGCAGAGTCGCAGCCCGCGCTCGAAAAATCAGTGGATATCGTAGTTCACTCCACGTCTTCCTATCTCACTAGTGTGATGGATCAATTGATGGAGTGCCTTGCAGCGGGTTGCTGCATCATATCCACCTGCGAGGAGCTCGCCTACCCGTGGAAAAAGTATCCTGAACTATCGAAGCAACTCGATGCCGCGGCGAAGGAAGAAGGCGTCTCCTTACTCGGCACCGGTGTGAATCCGGGATTTGTAATGGACAAGCTTGTCCTCACGCTCTCCGCTGTGTCGCAGCGTGTGGACTGGGCCAGCGCTGTTCGCATAGTCGACGCATCGAAGCGCCGCCTCCCGTTACAAAAGAAAATCGGCGCGGGCATGACGCCTGAAGAATTCCGCGGGCAAGTGGCCGCCGGCGTGATCAAGCATCACGGTTTGCCGGAATCCATCGCCATGATTGCAGATGGTCTCGGTTTCGCTGTGGACGATATTTCAGAAACGATTGATCCCGTAATCGCAGAAGAAGACGTGAAAACCGAATTTCTGCAAGTCGCGCGCGGCCAGGTGGCCGGAGTCCATCAGGTCGCTCGTGGAAAAACTGCCGGCAAAGAGAAAATTTTTATGGAGCTAAAAATGTACGTCGGAGCGAAACAGCCCTCCGACACCATAGAGCTAAAGGGCGAACCGAATCTTTCGCTGGTCGTTCCCGGCGGCACGCACGGGGATGTGGCTACTGCCGCCATCGTCGTAAACGCGATTCCCGCTATTCTCGCTGCTCCCGCTGGCCTTCGCTCCGGGCGCGACCTTCCCTTCAGCTTTTTCCCAGCCGTGGTAATCACATAAGACCTGGACTAGGATTTTTTCCAGAACCTGGCCACCGCGGCATAGTCCGGGTCATCCTTCGATGATTTTTTCACCGCGTCATACGTTGAATAGGACGCCGCAGCTGCAGGAAGTGTCAGGCCATGCTGCTTTGCAAGTTCCAGGGCGAGCCGAATGTCCTTGTGCATCAACCGCAACGGAAAACTCGGCGGAAATTCGTTTTTCAACATCAGCGGCGCCTTCACATCCAGCACTCCCGCGCGCGCCATGCTTGATTGCAGCACTTCAATCAGCCGCTCGCCCGGTATGCCTTCGGTGCTAACCAACGCGAGTGCTTCGGCCAATGCTTCCACTTGAAGCGCCAAAATCAAGTTCATCGCGAGTTTGACCGTCTGACCAGCTCCGTTTGGCCCCAGAAGAAAAATGCGTTTCCCCAGAGTTTCCAGCACCGGCTTCGCGCGCTCCAGAATTTCTTTTTCCCCGCCAACCATGAAAACCAGTTCCCCTTTTTCCGCTCCCCAGGTTCCCCCGGTCACCGGCGCATCCAGAAAGCCGACTCCCCGTTCTTTGCATGTCTTTCCTATTTTGCGAACCAAGTCAGGAGACACCGTGCTGGAATCAATGTAGGTACTGCCGCGTCGCAGGCCTTCCATCGCGCCGTGCTGTCCCCACAAGACTTCTTCCAATGCCGGCGGATCGCTGACAATCGTAATCAGGAAGTCGGCCTTCTCCGCCGTCTCGCGTGGATTCGCCGCGACCTTCACATCGAAGCCAGCGCTGTCGCGAACAAATTCTTCCGCCTTCTCACGCGTGCGGTTCCACACGACCAGCGGGAAGCCGGCCTTGGCCAGATTTTTCGCCATCGGCCCGCCCATGAGTCCCAGACCTATGAACCCAACTGTCGGTTTCATTCCAACCTCCAGAGATGAAGTCCAAATATACCCGCGCGCTCGCCACAATTCTGCCTCAAAACTCCCAGCGAATCGCTTCGCGTACTTCTGCGGATGAGATGGATAGAGGCTGACAGATTAGCCGGCGAACGCACGGCCTTAAACTTTGAGATTTTATAAGTTAACCGCTGACCTGCGGTTCAGGGTTTCTTTTTGGACTGAATGGGAGGAACTTGCTTGGCACGCGGGGGCCCCTCGTGAGTTTCATTGACCCGAATCACAAACTGATAGGGGATTTCGACGCGGATGGTTTTTTCTTTCTCACCCTCGGTGATGTGGTCTTCCAGGACGATGGAAGTTCCGGAGTCGGAGACCAGCGTCCCGTTCGCCGACAAATGAATGTCGGCAGCGCGGTATTGCACTTGCACTCGCTTGCCAACGAGCTTCGAATAAATTCCCATGACGCTCCAGTTTTCATTTCGGCCGGGAAAGCGTCAATGGTACCACTGGATATACTGTTTAGTTATAGGAAGTTATCAAATAATTAATGGTGATGTGACGGAGGCGCGGCAGAGGCTCCATATTGAATATCGACAGCATCCAGAGGTTTCAGCTTCAGGTCGGCTGTGAAAATCAGGGCAAGCGGGGCCACTACGCTGAAGGCGAGGTAACTGTAAAGCATCGGAAGCACCCAGGAGAGCGCCCCACTCTCGTTCGAATAGTGCGTGTTTGCGAGCCACCACACGATCACGCCCGCGACCAAGCCGGTGAACGCCGATAAATATTGGCTGACTGGGGCGATTTCCAGCGGATGCTGGCAGTTGGGGCAAACCAGGTCGTACGAATAGGCGACGATCTGTCCTGCAGGAACGAAGGCCATACAGTTCGGGCATTGCCGTGCCGACATCACTCACCTCCTAAAAGATTAAGCCAAATCTTATTTAGGCTTTTCGCGATGATAATTTCGTGACGCATATCGTTAGACTGGCGCGAACTCGACGCGGTGGCGGAACGGGTCAATGCGTTCGGCTCGCACCTTGATGCGATCACCCAGATGAAAAGACGTCTGCGTGCTTTTGCCACGCGACCCGCGTGAGCCGCGATGTGGTTCGCATACGATGGAGTGATCCCGCTCGCGATATACACATCGCTGGGCGGTGAATTCCTCCAGCCGGTCCACGCTGACGAGGCCCTCGACGAAAATTTCTACTAGCTCGACGAAGAATCCGAACTTCTGTACCGAAATAATCAGGGCCTCGTACTCTTCACCGAGATGGCTTTCCATAAACTGGGCAGTCTTCCATTCCATCAGCTCGCGTTCGGCGGCATCGGCGCGTCGCTCTGCTTCGGAGGATTCCGCGGCGATTTCCTTCAACTCAACGCGGCGGTAGGGGCCCAGCATCGCCATAGTTTCAGGCTTGCCGGGGCGCGGATCTTCCACGGGCGCGCGGATCGGAGCCACGTCGGGATGTTCCAGCGCCCATTTCAGGCAGCGATGGACGATGAGGTCGGGATAGCGCCGAATCGGTGAAGTGAAATGGGTGTATTCCTTTGTCGCCAGCGCGAAATGGCCCAGCGGGTCCGCAGCGTAGCGTGCTTGCTTCAGCGAGCGCAGCATTAAGTAGGAAAGGATGCGCTCTTCGGGCTTGCCAGCAATTTTTTGTGTGAGGCGCTGATAGTGCTGCGGACGGATGTCCACTTCGTCGGCGGCCGGCAAAGTCACAGTCATGGGACGCTCCCGGCCTCGCTTTCCGCGGCCGCGGCGCGCTTCCTGACGAACAGAAGCGTGGCGGACAGCTATACGTCGCTCGGCCAGATCTTCCACGCCGAGCGAGTAGCCAAAAGCTTTGGCGAGTTCCTCGAACTCAAGGACCTTCTTTGGATCCGGTTTTTCGTGCACGCGATGCAGCGAAGCGACTCCGCGTTTTTCCAGATAGTCCGCGACAGCTTCGTTGGCCGCGAGCATAAATTCTTCGATCAGGCGATGCGCGATGTTGCGTTCGCTGCGGACGATGCTGAGCATGCGGCCTTCGGGATCGAATTCGATGACCGGCTCGGGCAGATCGAAATCAATGGAGCCGCGAGCGACGCGGCGACGGTTCAGCAAGAGTGCGAGTTCCTTCATTCGGCGAAAATCTTCCACCAACGGTGCGTAACGCGCGGTCATCTCCGGATCGCCTTCGATGACTTTGTTGACGTTGGTGTAAGTCATGCGCTCGGCGGAACGAATTACGCCCGGGAAAAATTCGGAACGGATCATTTTGCCTGTGGCGTCCATTTCCATCACTGCGCTCATCACCAGGCGGTCCACTTTTGGGTTCAGCGAGCAGATGCCGTTGGAAAGTTCTTCCGGCAGCATCGGAACTGCGCGATTGGGAAAATAGACGGAAGTTCCGCGAAGGTGGGCTTCGCGATCGAGCGCAGAGTTGCGCACTACATAATGGGCGACGTCGGCGATGTGCACTTGAAGCTCGAAATGGCCGTTGGGCAACGGCGCGACGCGCACGGCGTCGTCGAAGTCTCGCGCGGTTTCACCGTCAATCGTGACGATCGCTAGATCGCGAAAATCGCGGCGGCCGACGAGCTCGGACTTTTCTACTTGCTGTTTCTCGTTGCGCGCTTCAGCCAGGACTTCGTCCGGGAAGATGTGAGGCAGATGATGCTTGCGAATGATGATTTCAACGTCCACGCCGATTTCGCCGGGGCGTCCAAGGATTTCCAGGACGCGTCCGACAGGGGCGAGGCCACCTTTGGGATAACGTTTGATTTCGACGTTCACGACCGCGCCATCCAGTTCCGGAAGACGCACGCGGCGGCTGGCGAGAGATTCTTTTTCTCCGCCAGCGCCAAGTTTTGCACGCAATTCAGGAGTGAGTTCGTCGCCTGGTGGAATCGAGACTTCGTGGAGGATGCGCGTGTCGTAAGGAAGGACGACGTTGCCATGCGGGCCATAACGAAATAGCCCGACGAGAGTGGCATGCTGGCGTTCAATGATTTGAACGACGCTGCCTTCTGCGCGTCCGTCGGGGCGGCGGCGTACGACGCGGGCGAGGACGCGGTCGCCGTGCATGGCGTCACCCAGATTGTCGCGACCGATGAAAAGATCGCCTTCCACACCGGGTATCAAAGTATCGGGAACAAGGAAGGCGTAGCCGTCACGATGCGCCACGATTCTTCCGGAAATGAGATTTGGATCGTGAGCGCGTTTCGATGTGAAGGCTGGGTCCGTCTGTTTGTCATCTGACCTGACGTGCGGCGAGGTTTTCTCGGAAGCTGACTCGCGATTTTTGCGCTTGTTCTCAGCTTTCTGCGTTTCTTTTGCGCCAGGCAATTTGTAGCGGCCGCCGCGGGTTTCTTCTATGTCGCCACTTTTTTTTAATCGATGAAGGACGCGTGGGAGGAAGCGCCGGCCATGATGTTTCAGCTCCATGCCGTGGGCGATCTCGCGGATGCTGGCGGGTTGCGAAAGTGTGGCGAGGTGCGCGAGAACGAGTTCCGGGCTAAGCCCGGAGGGCGCAGACTCTATTTGGGGGTCTTGAGGATGACGCTGGTTAGGGGCGCCCATGGGATCTCGATATGTTAGAGGATTGGGAGAGAGTACGAGGCGCTTCGCGGTGAAGTTGCAATTCTTCGTTGAAAGCTGCTGCGGAAATCTGGAAATTGGTACTAAACGCCGTTTCCCTAATGTGCATTCTAGCCCCGGTTAGACGGGGTTTAATTGTCTGTTTTCTATGACTTCTGTTTTTAGGCCAGAACCGGTTAGAAGTGGTATGACCACTTTGCAAAGACGCCCCGTTCTCCCTCGGCGGAAGCTCCATTTTTTGCGTCGTAGAGGCATCGAAATCTAGCGTCGACAGGAAACTGGTGGACTCAAAAATTGGGCGCGCTCGTTTTTGAAATTTTTGGCGATTTGAGCAAGTCTCTGTTGTTTGTTTTCTGTATGTTGCAGGGTGTTCTAATTCCGGAATTTGGCGATTTAATTTTAGGGGTTCGCAGTTAGATGAAGACCGAGCAATAAGAGGAAGTTCCGAACCACAAATCTCCGGGAGGTGCGCCCTCGCTGCGTTTTGCTGAAGCGCTCGGTGCTGTTCTATTTGAATCACGCGGAACGGTAGCATGTTGTTTTGGGGAATTCAAGGAGTCGTGTGTGTGGACGGGCTAGTACTCGTGCGATTTTGATTCCGTTTTGGGAATAGATAAAAATTCGACACTATGCAACATCAAAACACGGACCCTTCTGAAAAACGAAAGGATCCGGCACCCCGCGAGTTTCAATCATCCCGGGAAAGAACTCTGGTGCCGCGCAGATCGGACCAGCCACCCGCCGTCGTCGAATCCGAACCTCCCACAAAAAGCGAGCACCGGACTTACGGATGAGAATCTTCGATGAGTGGAAGGCGGTATAGCTTGAGACTTTCGCCGTCGAGGAAGGCTAACATTGAGCCGTTCGGCGAAAGGGCCAGAGGAAAATCTCGATTTCTCGCAGAATTGTTGACTTTAATTTCGCCGACGAAATTATGCGTAGATACATCATAGACGTTGATGCGCTGAACATATTCCCAAGTTTGTTGGGGGCTAAGAATTTCCGACGCATTCCGAATTGTCGATCCGGTGAAAGCGAATCGATGCCCTTCTGCAGAAGGAGTTATTCGATTTAAGAAATCATGGATGTGAGGCGTGATTGACTCTAGGAGTGTGCCGTCCGTTCGTATCAGTTGTATCGGCGAATTGCCCGATCCGATTGCTAGCGTGTCTTCGTCCACGAAAGCGACTGTGCCCGGACTGGAACCCGGCGGATTAATTACTCGTCCTGAGTCTCTCGGTGTCCGGACAACCATCTCGATCGGTCGGGTCTCGGGTATCTTCCAACCAACCACTTTGGTGTCAGACATAGTCTGGGCGGCGAGGCTGTCGGAAAAAGAACTTAATATTTCCAGCGTGTCGGCGTTCATCCAGCCGAATTGGGCGTGAATACCTGAGCTAAACTCAAGCAGCAAGAAGCGACCACTGGGGGAGCTAAAGTCTTTAAACGATGTTTTCGCATCCGTTCTTTTCAAGGCTTCGAGCGTCGTGTTATATAGCGTCAGCTTATCCCCAGTCCGGACAACTATCTTGCCGTCACGTCCTGCGATAACTCCGGCACCAGAATTCGGAGTCGGCCAGTCCCGCTTCGCATCTACCTCGCCAGTTCTCGTTTCTAGCACTATGATGTGTAATCGTAAGCTAACGGAATCAGGTCGACCTTCTTGCCCGGATGGATTGGGATCAGCGGACACGAACGTTATCACTAGATGCTCTTGATCGGCGAACGCGAGTTTCGTCGGAGCACTTCCCAAGGTCTTCGAGAAGTTTGCCGTTAGGTGTGTGGGATAACCTAATGTTTTCAGATCTTTAACCCAAGACGCCGCCTGAGCGCCTGAAACCTGAGTTGCGACTTCGGCAACGCAGATCACGACCGCTAACAAGAGCACAAGGTGAAGCTGTCTTATCCGCGCCATACGCATTACTCTAGCATTTAATCGGCGTAACTCCTGTTATCCCTCGCGGAACAGAATTGAATACTTGCTACAGGGAACTGAATACCGATAGTAAACACGGACCCTTCTTGGAAACGAGGGGCCGGCACCCGCGAGCTTCAATCGTGCCGGAGTGAACTCTGGCGAAACCAAACGCCTTACGGCTATACTTTCCCAGGCTATGAATATGAGGATTCCCTTCGCAATTCTCTACTTATCCGCAGGTTTGCTTTACGCCGGTTTCTGTTCAGCGCAAACTTCTCCAACCAGGGATCAGTGGGACGAGCGATTCAATTCACCAGGCGCCAAGTTAACATCCAGAGAATTGGGACGCACGGTCGTCAGCGGCCGGACAGTAGTCACATACAACCTATTCGCGTCGGGCTTGCCGAAGGACAAACACTATCTTCTGTGGATGCTCAACGTCGGGCATGACCCGCAGCCGGCCGCTGATGCTTACATAAATGAAGAAGGGAAAGTGGTGAATGTGCTGGCAGATCCGCAGCGTCAAGTTTCAGAAGATCCGGTCAACGTTAGAGTTTTTGGCGCGAAGGGCGAGCCTACCAAATTTGCGGTAATTTCAGATGATGATCGCTTCCGCGCGTTCGCACAGATCATCCCATTCCCGATCGAGATAACGTCCGGCCCATGCCATCTGACTGCGATTCAGACGGGCCCCAACTATTTGGGCTTGTTTATCGGAATTAGCGGACTAAAGCCAAACGAGGAGCTGGTGGTCGATCAGCGGTCCGAAGGCGAAGGCGGTCAAACCAAAGCCAAAGCCGACAACGAGGGCAATTACAACGCTCTACAGCTGCCCTCGGTGCAGGGAAAGCGCTCGGGAAAAGCTCGGTTCAATGTGGCGTCGGAGTCGTGCAAGATCGGAATTGAGTTCCCCTGGGGAGATGGCAGCTACAAGTACCAATAGCTGGGTAAGGGGTCAATGGCGTTACGCTGTGATTCCTTCAAAAACAACGGCAAGGTCCGGACCCTTTTGGGAAACGAAGGGTCCGGCACCCACGCGAGTTCGAACATGCTGGAGTGAACTCCTGGTGCCGCGCAAAAGGGCCAGCCACGCGCCGACCTGCTGAAAACCAGAGAAGGTGGAGGTATTAAGGGAAGCGTGAAGAATGTATGCGAACTGATTCTTGCGGACTGGGCGAAGCAGTAAGCAGCGATCAACTGCAGAGAGCAACTTAGGGCTAGGGTAGCGGAGTGGCTTGGCCGTTTTCGAATTCGAAAGTCGTTGAGCCGGCATGTTGAGGCGAGCCATCAGCGTTTTCCGCGACGACGTTTCCTGTTGCCGTAAGCGTTCGGGTGTTCTCGTCATAGGTGACACTGTCCGCTTCGAGACTAAAGAGGTTGTAAATTACACAAACTCGGGTCTTAGAACCTGAAGAAGTGCTGCTCCTGTAGATGCTGCCCTGTGCGGTTCGCTGGCGACTTGGATAATTAATAAAGAGCTGATAGGGAATCCCATCTGACGACGGTACTGAGAAGAAAGCTGAACCTCCGCAACTGTCTTCGGCCTCCTCCGCAGTGGTGACATGTTCGCTTCCTACCGGAACTGCGGGATCGCAAGGCACACCTGCGCCCAGTGTGACGTCAATTTTGAGCATGGTTGAAGAGGCAACGCGAAATAGAGGGCGCCGGTATTCCTTAAAGCCATGCGGAACTTGATGTACGGTCATGGTGTAGAAGCCAACAGGAAGATTTGTTTCGTAGAAGCCGTTTTTGCCGGTGAAGACAGTCGTGCTGTCGTTCCCTTCCGTGAAAGTTACGGCGACTCTGGGAGCGACATCGTAGGGATCAAGGCGGATCGTACCGTGAACATTGGGACTGTGAGACTGAGCTACTGGCGTCGCGGATTGTCCGAACGAAGTGGCGCAGGCCAGCAAACCCAGCAGCGCGGTTAGAGACGCGAGCCTAATGAGGGAGACCAATGCAACTTCTCCTCGCTAATTCATGAGGTCGGGCGAATAGTAACACATTGATAGTTCACTCCTCAGGCCACACAGCGGTCTGGGGTGACGAAGCACTAGTCGATGCGCAGGCGCGATTTCATTAACACGACAACGTAGGGATTCCAAGTTGATAGCACGTAGTAGATACATAGCTCGGAGCCTTGAACTTTTGTCCATCGCTCGACGACATACGGCGCATAAGCGCCACCATGGACGGCCTGCGGATTTGCCTGCCCCTTTCCAATCACAGGCCCTGCAAGACCATCGTCGGGAGCTGCCTGCGGATTGTGAATGAATTTACCAAGGGCGCCATCGCGCATTGCGTTGAAAATAATTTGCGGCTCGCTCCAGGGTCCCCACGGCGTGCGGGAGTATGAGAACAAGATGCCACGCGGCGCGGGGTCTCGACTATCGTAAGTCATCAGCCATAAGCCAAGGTCTTTACACCAGGTTACAGAAAGATCTCCCATCGTGCCGTTTTGGACGATGGGCTTGGCTTCCGATTCTTTTTCGCTCCATACCGGGGCATTCCCCGCGTCTAATCCGGCGAAATACCGCGTTCCTTTGCCACTTTCAAATTGGGCCGCAGGCACGATGGACAGATACGCGTCGCTCTTCCGGTACGCGCCCGTGCCCCAGAGAAAGATGAACGGTCCGCCGGGAGGGAGGCTGGCGATGGTCCCGGTTTCGATGTGCAACGAGAACTTAACGAAGTGTCCATCGGGAAGCTGAGAGATCGTCCGCAATGGTTGGAAATTTACAGGGGGCGTGAATTTTGTGAGGACAGAGCGATCGGTGGAACGGTCCTCAGAGTGGTTGGTCGAGACCGTTACATACATTTGGCCGCCGAGGCTAATGCCTGCTACCGGCACCTCGAACGCTCCCATGCTGATGCCTGGCGGCTGGATGGTCAAATAATCATTGCCGGATTTCAAGAAATCCAATCGAACGCCGCTTTCAGGTTCGACCGCATCGGTTATCGCGATGGTGTCGAGCGCGTGGCGCAAACGGCCCACGGTGTCACCGAAGAGAAAATACACGCGGCCGGCGTGCTCGAAGGAATTGCCCAGGTCGGTGCCTTCGATCCCATAACGGGTGAAGGTTCTGCTGAGCGTCGGTTGATGCAATTGTTTGTCTTCTTCACCGAGAAGTTGTTGAAGCTTGATGGTCGAGCCCGCGACGTAGCGCAATTGCGGATCGGTTGCCGATAGCACGGCGGTTAATGCGGGTTTCGCACTCAATCCCCACGGAAGCGAAACGCCTGAGGAAAGTTGAATTCGCGCGCAGAGCGTCCCGACGCCCAGCAAGAGGCCCAATGGGATTGCCAAGAGGGATTTCATGGCGTAGCCTCCACATTTTCTTGAGATACGGGAGACCCAGCAAGACGAAGGCAGCTTCTTATTCAGCCAGAAACTTATCCTGAATTGTATCGGGTCACAAGCTCAACGAAAAAACTATACTGACTGGGCAAAGGGATATGCGACCGTAGGAACTGTTACAGCGGATCGGGCCGGATTCCCGACAACTACGCGACCGGCAACATCACGAATCGCTTTATTTCTCGCCAGTCTATGAGCACCACTTGTTGACCTTCGCGCCCACTCGATGCGCGCTACGCCGGAAGGCCTTCTACGATGGAATTGGAGGCGGCGGTGGGGATGATGCGGGTTAGCTGCCAGCCGGAGGCGGCGAACAGGGCGCGGAATTGTTTTTCTGTGCGTTCGCATCCGCCGGGAAAAATCAGCATTTGCAGATCGAGGAATTTCCCGGGGGAGAAGTCGTTTCCCGGGTGAATTACGTTATCAACGACGAGGAGTTTGCCGCCGGGATTCACGCCTTTTCGGCAGGCTTTGAGGATTTGGACGCAGCGATCGTCGGGCCAGTCGTGAATGATGTGTTTCATGATGTAGGCATCGGCGCCTGCGGGAACCGAGGAAAACATGTCACCGGACGCAAGAGTGCAGCGATCCATCACGGGCTTCGACGGTCCATTCCTGGCGCCTTCGAGAACGTGGGGCATTTCGTAGAGCGTGCCGCGCATTTGCGGATTCTTTTTCAGGATGGTTGCGAGCAAGAGTCCGTGGCCGCCGGCGATGTCCACGATGGAATGAATGCCCTCAAAATTGTAGGCGTCGGCGACGGCGGGACTATCGATCATGGATATCTGAGTCATGGCGTCGTTGAAGATTTGCCCTTCCGCCGGATTTTGCTTTAGATATTCGAAGATGTGGGAGGCGTAGATTTTTTCCAGCGCTTGCTTGCCGGTGCGGACACAATAATCCAGGTTGGACCAGCCACGTCCGTGCCACTCTCTGCCGGTCATGATGGCAAAGGCTCGCAAGCTGGGAGTGGCGTCGCTGCGCAGAATTGCGGACATGGGCGTTTGCGAAAATTTTCCGTCGGGGCCTTCGGATAGCACGCCGACGCAGGCAGTGGCGCGCATGAGACGGTAAAGCGCTTGCGGGTCAGCGTCGATTTGAGTTGCCAGCTCTTCAGCTGATTTGGGAGCAGCGTCGATGAGGTCGGGGATGCCGAGTCGGGCTAGGCAGGAGACTGCGCCGGCGACGTGAAAACCATTCATCAACATGAATATGCCGGTATGTGCGGGGGGAGCTGGGCGGTCGGCGGTCATTTGTGGTCCACCTATTTTGAGATTGGCGTGTCGGGCGCGGAAGTATACATCGGATTTTCTTTCGACGATCCAAGGTGTACGAGAATTAAGGCCACGACCGATGATCAAAAAGGGAACGATCATAAACTCCAGAATGATCGGGCTCGAAGTTCGGAGGGAAAAATGCGATTGCCAAAGCGTTAGAAACTATCATTGAGGTGAAAGAAAGCGCAATGACCAGGACGAAGAACAAAAGCACATGGGATTTGAAGCATAAGGGCAGAAGTCCTATGAATATCGCCGCCCGCAATCCCAATTGGATGATGCGCAGTTTGCGCAACCATGTTCTCGATACACACAGCGATTGTTTGCATGATGGGCAACACAACGGTTGCTTAAAAGTGATTACACTTACGTTTGAAAAACCAGTTAAGTCAAATCTACAAACGGGGCAAGCTCGACGCACATTGCCAACGCCCAAAAGCCTTGCGCACGCGCCGAGCACCTTTCCGATCTGATAGCCGACGCTCCAAGTGAAGCTCAATTGTTAGGGTTGCTCCAAAACAGGAACGTATCTCTAACGCAATGCTGCATGGCAAGACAGTGCGCGTCAAGGAACTTATACTTCTTCGAACAAGCGGACGATCCGTTCAAATCTAATCGAGTTGGCTTGCTTACTTAAGGCTCGGGGGATTCTACGGTGGGGATCTCGAGGATGGCGATTTTGCCGTCGGGCATGCGTTGAAGGGCGGGGGCGTATTCGCCGAGGAGTTCGCGACGCCACCAATTGCCGTTTACTTTTTTGGTGCGGAGGTCGGTGAACCAGTATTGGTAGATTACGGAACGGACTTCCTGCGGCGGAGCGTTGGGAAAAGGATTTTTGGCGAAGAGCTCGAGGACGGCGCCGTTGTTTTTGATCAGGCGCTCCTCGGTCCAGACGACGAAACGCGAATCCTGCCAGGGGCCGAGCGAGGCGAACCACAGGTTCCATTCGAAGCGCGGCTGATAAGGCGCGTAAATTCCCGGGGCTTCGTGGACGTCCTGGGGCTTGTAGCGGAAGGGATAGGCGGTCCAGGTTTTTCCGCCGTCCTGCGAGCCTTGGAATTCAATTTCGTAGCGGCCGTGCGTCATCACGGCGAACAGGCCGTAACGATTGGCGATGCGGAAAGGCTCCAGGGCGCGCACGGGCGATTGCGGAAGGGGAAAACTGGGAGCAAACATCCAGATCAGTTGCGCGGTGGCGACGTAAAAAACGAAGCCGAGGCAGACGAAGACAATTAATCTGCGGAAGAGAGTGAGGCGCTCGCGCCAGGTTACCGGCGAAGGTTTAGTTAGCTTTGCGTTGCCCACTTCATGTCGCACGGGCGTCTTGAGAGATGACCAAGAAGTGATTGCTTCCAGGCGAGTGCGGATGCCGAGCGGCACGATCCATTCGATCAGGCGGTCGTCGAGCAGGAGGAAACCCAGCAGGAAGACCAAATAATTCAAAAAAGTGTAATTGGCGGTGAGGATGATGGAAATTTCGAAAGGCGTGACGATGCAGAAGCACAGAATGCGGAAGCGGCGCGGGAGGAAAAGCATCCAGACGATCACAAGTTCCGTGACGAGAGTGTACACGACGGCGGAAGCATGAAACCAGTGAGGCAATTGCTGGACGTACCAGCCGATCCATGTGGGGAGCGGGCCGTTCTGGTAATAGTCGTCCATGGCGGTGAGCTTGCGCCAGGCCACGTCGCCGCTGGCGATTTTGGCGACTCCGGATTCGAAATAGATGCGAAACCATTCCCACTGCAACAGAAAAAGGCTAATGCGCGACGGCGGATTGGCGCGTCCGAGGCCGGGGAAAAATCCGGGAGGCGCGAAGAAGAGCGCGATGAAGCCGGCTTCGAGGAGCATGCCGTCGGACTGATAGTTGGAAAAATCCTGGGCGGCACGGACGAAAGACAGAAAACATACGAAGGAGACGAGAAGCGACGCGCGGGGCCATGCATTCAGAACAACCAGGAGGGAAGCGATTACTCCCAGCCAGCAGACGGCTAGCAATGCTTGGTCGCTTGCGCCGAACCAGAACAAAGTCGGGGCATACCAAAATTTCATGGCGGGAAAGGCGGAGGCGACGGCTTTCAGAAAGTCGGTGGCGGGGAGGATTCCGTCGGGACCGATGAGCCCCTTGATTTGGAACAACAGAGAATAGAAAGCGGAGAAATAAATCAGACCCAGACAGCGAAGAAAAATCCAACGGGGCCAGAGATGGCCGGGGTGTTTCGGGTCGATAGGCTGAGGACCCAGGAGCCATTGGAACGCGGAGGCGAAGTCTAGTTCCATCAGCGGATTATAACGGCTTCAACAAAGAGCGCTAACAAGTTAGATATTAGATTAAAGGATGGCCGCAAGTTCAGGTTTAGTCCTTTTACTCGACACTGTACCTTTGACTAGTTGTCTGACAGAGAGAAGTTGGTATAATCGGCTCCTCGGATCGTCCCTCCGCGTAACGCCGCAGTGTGTGTGTGTCCAAAGTGCGGCCGAAATATCTGAAACTCTACTTTTCAAGGGGAATGCAAGATGGCGGGTTCGCAACACTGGACTCTTAAAGGAAGTACCGTTGTCACTTTGCTGTGCGCGATTGTTTTGATGTCGAGTTGCTCATTTTCACCATCTTCGAATCACCCTACTTTGGTTTCGATCGCGGTAACGGCGCCAAGTTTATCAATGGCGAAGGGGACTTCTGAGCAGTTCACTGCGACGGGCACTTATTCGGATAAAACTACGCAAAACTTGACGAGTGCGGTGACTTGGAGTTCGCAGAATACGGGCGTGGCGATGATTACGGCGGGCGGGTCGGTGACCGCGGCGGGCGCGGGTACAAGCACGATTCAGGCTGTTTCCGGAACGGTGGTGGGGTCGGCAACACTCACGGTGACTTCGTCAACGTTGGTATCGATCGCGGTGACAGCTTCGAGTCTTTCGATTGCGAAAGGGACGACTGCACAATTTACGGCGACGGGGACATTCTCGGACAATTCGACGCAGAATCTGACGAACTCGGTGACCTGGAGTTCGCAGAGTATGAACGTGGCCATGATCACTGCGGGCGGATTGGCGATGGGATTGGCGCCGGGTACAACCAAGATTCAAGCCACTTCGGGAAGTGTGAGCGGGTCGGCGACTTTGACGGTGACTGCGGCGACTCTGGTTTCGATTGCCGTGACAGCGCCGAGTTTGTCCATCGCCAAAGGCACTTCCGAGCAATTCACCGCAACGGGCACCTACTCGGATAACTCCACACAGAACATTACCAGTTCGGTGACCTGGAGTTCACAAACTACGAGCGTGGCGACGATTACGGCAGGCGGATTGTCCACTGCGGTGGCGGCTGGGACTAGCAAGATTCAGGCGGTTTCCGGAGCGATCAGCGGGTCGGCGACTCTAACGGTGACGGCGGCAACGCTGGTTTCGATTGCGGTGACGGCGCCGAGTTTGTCCATCGCCAAAGGCACTTCCGAGCAATTCACCGCAACGGGCACCTACTCGGATAACTCCACACAGAACATTACCAACTCGGTGACCTGGAGCTCACAGAGCACGAGCGTGGCAACGATCACGGCGG